>ERZ888423.293-NODE-293-length-52801-cov-8.399234_pt1 | contig 52801 bp, 52 predicted proteins | sample MGYA00520523_ERZ888423 | MGnify/ENA primary metagenome ERZ888423 (study PRJEB32303, sample SAMEA104408611) | aquatic metagenome | biome: Brackish water; feature: Pelagic; material: water | place: Baltic Sea | collected 2014-06-08T10:24:00 | depth 30,27 m ... | reverse complement strand
TTTAAATACCCAGAAAAATAAAGTTTCAAAAACACTTTGGGATTAAAGGCAGGTCTACCTTCGGTTTTCAAAGTGGCTATCTCAAAACCCAATTTTTCAAGTTCCAATTGCTCCACAAATGCATCAACAAACCGCACAGCATTTTCTTTCTCAATAAATTCCTCCATGCTACGCATCTGAATTTGAAACCGATCTTGAACACCTAAATAGCTCATAATTATGGATTTATTTTACATAAATATACGGGATTTGTAATTAGTTATTAAACTTTAATCGCTATATTTATGAACTGATTAATGTTGGTTTTTTCACAGACTGACGTTATAAGAAATTGCCTGAGTTCACGCTTCGGGTCTGGGGAAATCGATAAATTTCCTTAATGGAAAGTTACATATTTTCGCTATTTTTGATTAATAAACAAAAAATAAAACAAAATGAAACAAAATTTTCTAATTATAGTATTAACAGCAATAAGCTTTACTCTTTGTATCTCATCTTGCTCAAACAACAATCAAAAATCAAATATAGAAATAACTAAGGTGACTATAAAACCCGAAGACGTTGTTAAACATGGCGAATACCTTGTAACCATAATTGGCTGCAACGACTGCCATTCTCCCAAAAAAATGGGTGCCAACGGACCCGAAATTATTCCTGAATTAATGTTGTCGGGTTATCCTTCAGAAAGACCGATTGTAAAATTTGATAATAAGATGATTAAAGAAGGTTTCGCCATGTTTTATCCCGACCTGACAGCTTCAGCTGGCCCTTGGGGTGTTTCATTCGCAGGCAATTTAACACCTGACGAAACAGGGATAGGCAACTGGACAGAAGAACATTTTAAAAAGGCAATTAAACAAGGTAAATTCAAAGGTTCAGACGGTGGGCGAATGCTTTTACCTCCGATGCCTTGGTATAATTATGCAAGTTTAAAAGATGATGATGTTCATGCAATATTTATGTACTTAAAAAGTATCAAACCTGTTGAGAATGTAGCTCCAGCACCCATTACTCCTGACAAAATGTAATGAGGGATTTATTTCTATACGGTTACCCAAAATGATTTATACAACATAATAAAGAAAGTGAAAAAACCAGCTTATTAAAGGTCCAACCAGAGTTGGAAATAGGTACTACGGAGCAGCCTTTGGCAGTGAAACACTTGAAAAAATGAAAATAACTTATCTTATTTTAATCACAATGTTAGCTATTGGCAATTTATGCTGCCAAATTCAAACAAAAAAGAAAATGGAAAATAAAAACCCTTTAATGTGTGACCCTGAAAGTGGTATTTGTGAAATACCAACTAATAAAACAAGTTCAGCAAACAGCAGTTTGGTAAAAGCAAACATAAAACCTGTAAAAATAATATACTTTACAGACCCAATTTGTTCTTCTTGTTGGGGAATTGAACCTCAATTAAGAAAACTAAAACTGGAATACGCCAACAGTATAGAAATAGAATACCGTATGGGTGGTTTGTTGCCTGATTGGAGCTATAATAGCGGTGGAATCAGCAAGCCTTCTGACGTAGCCCATCATTGGGATGAAGTAAGCGTTTATTATGATATGCCCATGAACGGAGAAGTTTGGTTAGAAGACCCATTGCATTCGTCTTATCCACCTTCAATTGCTTTTAAGGCCGCACAAATGCAAGACAATGAAAAGGCAATTTTGTTTCTTCGTGAAATACGAGAAATGGTTTTTCTTCAACAAAAGAACATTACAAAATGGGAATATTTAGAATTAGCAGGAAAAAAAGTTGGACTTGAAATTAGTAAGTTCAAAGCCGATTACGAAGGAAAAGCAAAAGAACTTTTTGAAGAAGATTTAAAATTGGCTAGAGAATTAGGTGTAAGAGGTTTCCCGACAATTTTTTTTACAGACTCAACAGGAAATAAAGAAATGGTTTATGGTTCACAACCATACAGCACTTTTGAGAATGTTTTGGTTAAATTGTATCCCTCTGCTACCAAAAACATGTATGACAAAACATGGAATGCAGTATTTTCAAAATATAATTCATTGACAGCAAAAGAATTTTCCGAACTGACAGGAAAACCACGAAACGAATGTGAAAAATATTTAGATGACTTAACTGCAAACGGAAAATTAGAAAAACTGACAACAAAAAACGGAGCAATTTGGACGTTGAAAAATACAAACCGCTAAACAAATCGTTTCCTCAAATTTAAATTTTAGAGGTTAATTTAACCTTCCAAATAGTTTCATGTTTACTCCTGTATTTATCAATTTCACCTTTATCATATAAGTCATTCAGCAATATGCTTGACTCTGTAATTGATATGTTCAAAATAAAAGAAAATTCAGCTTCAGTGCTATTGGAATGTAAAACAAACCGTAGTAACTACATTTACTTAACAAAACAATCAGATTAGGTGGTACACTTTGGATGAGAATGGGTGGTACACTGATAATCTCCGCATTCCAATTTTAACTTTCGAAGAATCGGTTGAATTAGCCAAGAAACTGAGCATACAAAATTTTTATAATAGATTATATACAAAGGGTTTTCAATATTAACCTATTTCTATTTATTATAATCAGACATTAAAGGCAATAAAAAGCCTCGTTCATTGTTTTTTTTAGGATTTAAAAATATTTCTTTTAATAACCGGCCTTGGTCTATATGCCTTTGGATTTCTAGTACTCTAGTTTGATAATAATTAGTAAACGCCTCTTCAATAGTTTTAAATTCACGTAATGATTCAGATAAACACTTTGCATCTAAAAGTGCATTCGTTGTTCCTGCACTCGTAAAAGGAAGAGTCAAATGAGCAGCATCACCAATTAAAACAACATTTTCTTTGTGAAAACTTGGAAGTAAATCAAAATCCCTTGTTTTCCAGATATATACACTTTTAAAATCTGTGGAATCTAAAATCGTTTTCACATCAATAGGAAAATCTTTCATCATTTCTGAACAAAATGCTTGTAAACTTTCGGGATTATTTTCTTCAATGCCATCGGATAAATTCACATCATATTGCAGGAACCATACTTCTTCATCAGAAGAAGTTGGAATATATCCAAAGGCTAAACCTTTATCATCACTTTGTATTTTTTGAAAAATAAGATGCTCCCCTTTTCTATTCATTATTTTGGAAATGCCAACTATTTCATTAACCTCAACAGGACTAAAATTTGTTTCACCAAAAATTGAATCTCTCACCTTTGAATTACTTCCATCAGCACCAAAAAACACGTCTCCATATTCGATGTCTCCATTCTCAAAAACAGCAGCCACTACTTTATTATTTTTATATAGAAAATTAGAAAAGGATCTTCCTGGGATAAATATTTCAAGCCTAGATAACGAATGGAGAAATGAAATCATATCTATTCGTTTTAAACAATACCAATCATTTAACTTTATTTTAATTTTTTCTTGATTATCAGGTCTTCTGAGGACAAAAAGATTGACGTGCTGCTTCAATAGATGTGATTTAGTATCAATAAAGAGTTCGGATAGTACTGAAAGCCCATCATAATGCATCAAAAAGGCATGACCTCTATTGGGTAAAGAAAATGACTTCTCACATATCACAACCTCCCAATTTTCTGCTTGTAACTTTAGTCCCATGGTGAGGCCTGCAATACCTCCACCAATTATAACTGCTTTCATTTTAAGTGTATTTTTATTCTTCCAAACGCATCCGTTAAAATTTCTTCTGATGTTGCAAAACTCATTCTAATGTAGCCCTCTGCTCCATCACCGAACCATTGTTTTAATCCCGGAACAATAGCAACTTTTGCCTCATTTAATAATAGATCATGAATTTCTTGACTTGTTTTATTCGTTGAAGTAATATCTGTAAATGCAACATAACATCCATCGGGAGCAATACATTTGAATCCTGAAATGGTATTCAATTCATTAACTACTAAATTCCGCATAACAGAAAGATGATCGACAAAATTATCCAGCCAATATCCGCAGGAATTCAAGGCTGTTGTTGCGGCGATTTGAGACAATACACTTACACCTTGAATGGTAGAATAATGCATGGAAGCATCCATTAAAAGTTCGTAATGTTTTTTATTGTGAGCGATGACAGCTCCGATTCTTAAACCAGCTAAACCAAAGGATTTACTGAATCCTGTTATTGTAACGGTTTGATTTCTTATCTCCTCATCAATCGAAGCAATACTAGTAAATACCGCTGGTTTAAAAACAATATCACTCCAGATTTCATCTGATAAAATAATTAGTTTGTGTTTATACGCAATTTCACCAAGTTGAGTCAATTCTTCTTTTGTGAAAACTTTACCCGTTGGATTCAAAGGGTTACAAAGACAAATCATCTTAGTTTTATTGGTAATCAGCTGTTCAAGTTCTTCAAAATCAACTTTAATTGTTCCAGGAGGAATTGGAAATGGAATAGCTTTAGCATTTACTGATTCAATTGAATAGCGAAATAAAAAATCTACTGGATCAAAAATTATTGCTTCATCTCCAGGAGAAAGAAATGCCTTGCAAGTCAAGTATATGCCATTAGCAGCGCTGTTCACAGGAAAAGAAAAGTCTGGAGAAACAGGGACATTTCGTTTTACCTTAAAATAAGTTGCAATACTTTCTTTAAAATCAGATAACCCTTCTGGAGGACCATAAGAATAATAATGATCCTTGGCAAAAGAACTAATCGCTTCTGAAATTTCGGGGGCACATGGAAAATCTGGATCTGCAGCCGTTAATGGTATTACCCCTTCAGATAAAGTTGCCCATCTCAAGTTAAAAGCGCGCTTTTTTAAAATTTCTAAATTAACTGAATCGTTCTTAAACATATGATGCAAATATTTTTTTAAAAAAAACAATGTAAAGTTATTAAAATAACCTTGTTTAAGCAAGTGATTCGACCACAATAAATTCAGTTGCTAGCAAAACCCGCGATCAGCTTATTAAAAGTTATTTTTTGCTCCCTTGCTATTATAAATAGTACTTAGATCTCTAATAATAATTTTCACGCTTGGTTTAAGAAAGGGATAATTTTCATGTTCATCTTTCGCACCATACACGCTCAGAATCAGAAATTGGTCATGCAAGTTCTGTGGGTTGACTATGATAATGACGGAGATATGGACCTTTTCACGACAAGTCTTTTTGAGGGGAATGACTTGTATCGAAATAATGGAAATTTTGTCTTTGAAAACGTCAATTTCATTTCTGGGTTATCGGCATTATTCAATCCAATGAAAAGTTATGGAGCATCTTTTGGAGATATAGATAATGATGGATGGCTTGATTTTTATATCGTGAATAGAGAAAGCAATGGGAGCTCTCCAAATCTACTTTTCAAAAGCAATGGAGATGGAACCTTTGATGAGATTACCTCTTCCACTGGAACAGGTGAGTCAACGAAGTACCAGTTCTGTTCAACATTCTTTGATATAAATAACGACAATTTGCAGGATATTTTTATTGCTAATGATAAATGTATTTCTGGAGGAAATACTTTGTTTAAAAATATGGGAGGGCTGTCATTCGAAAATATTTCAGCTGAAGCAGGAATCGACCTATGTTTAAGTGCAATGTGCGTTACTGTTGGAGATTATAATAACGATGGTTTTTCAGATGTATATTTAACTAATTCTCCTCCAGGATCTTTTGGAGGACAAGGTGGGTATACCGCTGAATTCGGGAATAAACTGCTTCTGAATAATGGTGATGAGACCTTTTCAGAAGTGGCTGATATAGTCGATGGAAGCTACATACTTAACTTAAGGATGGAGTCAACTGTCTATACGACATCAGTAGTCATCCTCAGAGATAGATAGTGAGCTATTATTTTCTATTGACCTGTACTTTCTTATATTGTGCAGGATACCAAAGAGTTTGTTTTATTATTAAGTAAGATTTGAGGTATATTCTCTTTGTGATTTAATTGCGATGATGTGCGCTACTATATTCTATTTTCTGTATTACTACCACTCACTTTAACCAGTCAGTCTTTCATAGACATTGCACGGCTAGAGTATCGTATTTCTCCAGACAATGCATTAGAAGACACCTGCCATTCTCAGTTTACCATCCAGAGTTTTGAGGCCAATGTTCTATTGCCCTTAAAGATTGATTCTTCGAATTATATTCTAGCAGGATTGGCCCATTCAACATTGTACTTGGATGATGTTAAATTCCAAAGCAATGTCCTTCAAATAGGATGGCAGCACACATGGAATAGCAGGTGGAAAAGCACGATTCTTCTTTTGCCAAAAACAAGTTCTGATGGAGGGAATTTCACCAAGAAAGATGCTCAAATAGGAGGGTTTTTGCTTATTTCCAAAGAGCGCTCTACTGACTTCCAATGGAAATTCGGAGCCTATGTGAATAGGGATAGATTTGGGCCGCTTACTGTTCCTATCCTTGGGTTCAAGTGGCAAGTGAATCCGAGCTGGCAAATAGATTTAGCCATGCCCGTAGCAGCCACTGTGAGAAAGACATTTAATGAAAGACTCATGGCTGGAATAGTGTATAGTGGAAGGAAATTCTCTTATTATCAGAATGAAAGTGATAGCTATTTAGAAGTAGGAGAGAATTTTCTCTGGGCCTTTACTGATATGTATTTGTCCAAATCCATTGTACTGAACTTAAGAGCAGGACATTCTATCCTTAGAGATTACGTTTCTTATCGTGACAAAGAGAAGGTGGCGCTGTCCTTTGGATCCTTTGAATTAGATGATAATAGGACAGCATTGACTCCATCCATCAGCCAAGGGTTTTCATTTCAGGGAAGCTTGATTTGGCGTGTTAATCTGCAGAAATAAATTACTTCGCGAAAAGCTGAGAGAGATCTTTAAAGGCTTTGAATTCAAGGGCATTTCCACTAGGATCTAGAAAGAACATAGTTGCTTGTTCACCCACTTCACCTTTGAATCTGATGTAAGGTTCAATGATGAATTTCATCTTTTCAGTTCTCAATCTTTCGGCCAAGGCTTCCCAATCTTCTAGTTTTAGCACGACTCCGAAGTGAGGGATAGGTACATCATGCCCATCTACTGGATTGGAGGAATTTTCCTTGACTTTCATATGCTCGTCCACATGTATAACAAGCTGATGACCATAAAAATCAAAGTCTACCCAATGATCAGAACTTCGGCCTTCAGCGCACCCGACTACATCACGGTAGAATGCACGACATGAAGTAAGGTCATGAACTGGAATGGCTAGGTGGAAAGGCTGAAGAGGCATAAGTGCATTTTTTTTTGAAGATATAAAAGATGGCAGCGATTAGGCAAAGAAAACCAACTAGGTGATTCCAGAGCAAGGTTTCTTTCTTGAAAAGAAAGAAAGGTGTGTTGTATTTCAGCGCTATAGATATAGCGTCCAAAAGAAATTGCTCACATAAGAGCAGTGTATCCATATCAGCTTAGAGATGGGTTGGGAATAGATTGGAGCCATTTCAGAGCTGCATCATAGTTCAGAAAGCTAACACTAGGATAACTTCTTTCACCATTATGAATGGTGCTGGCTATGATTAATTGAGCTATAGGAGTTTTGCTCACGAAGGCAACAGCTGGCATATACTCACTGGCCTCCTGTGTTAATACCATTTTACGTGCTTTTTTCTTCATCTGAGTGAGCCCGGTAACATCAAGGAGTAACGCTATCTTATAGCCTTTTCTAATATAATTACCCATGAAGATTTTCAGTTCTGCTGTGGTCTCTTCTGGGGTCAATTCGAAGTAGGGGTTGAGTCTATTTTGACTATGCCTCTTTCTACTTCGTGAAAATCGAATATGATTCCTGTAAAGTCCATCTGTTCAAGTTCGGACAAGAAACGATTTATGTGCTAAGGGGTGCAGACTATACTAGGTCTTGCATTAAACAGGAAACATTCTCTGCAAACCCGCAGCAAATGCAGCGCCTAGAAATGGACTCAAAACGTATACACTGATTGCCCCATGAAAGGGATTTGGAAGTGCATCATGAGACCAACCTGCTAATAGCGCAACTAGCCTAGGTCCAAGGTCACGGGCCGGATTTATTCCACACTGAGTGTAAGGAGCAATGAAGCAAATCAAAATAGCTACAGTAAGTCCAATTAGGCTGGCCTGTTTTAAATCCATGGCATCTTTATTCCTGGTAATTTTAAAAATCATAACAAGAAGAACAAACGCGCCTATAGCTTCTAACAATGCTGCATGAAACCATGAGACATGTGTGATATGCTCAAATGCAGGATTTGGAAAGAACTCCCCGAACATCATAGCACTGCGATAAGAACCTGAATCACCTCGAACTATACCATGCAAGGTTTCAAATTCAGAAAGCGAAGCAGAAAAAATAACGTAGAGCGTGAGTGCAGCGAATAAGGCTCCCATAAGCTGGGATAGGCTATATGGCATGAACTTTTTCCATGAACATTTTCCAGCAATAGTCATGGCCAAGGTGACTGCTGGGTTTAGATGAGAAGGGCAATATTTCTTTGAAATCATAATCGCTAGACACACACCGATTCCCCAGAAGAGCGCAACTTGATAAAGGCTAGTCAATATGCCGACAATATCTGCTAGTGCTACGGCAGTGCAGCCAATAAAGACCATGATAAAAGTACCCAAAAACTCGCCAGCACATTCTTTGAGAAGACTTCTAGTCATCAGACTTCACTAAGAACAAAGAACATTTCACCTGCTATTTTAGCACAGGTTTCTTCATAGCTTTTCATTTCACGCTCTGTACCATCATCTGCCTTAGGGTCTACATAGGTCACAGGAATTCTGAAGCTAGCATTGGGTATATAAGGACAATCGCTATCGGCTTCACCGCATGTTAAAATCGCACCAAAATCACGCTGAGGGTTGAACATATGATCATAGCGTTTAGAAAAGAGAAGGATAGGTTTTGCATCTAAGGCATATCGTGCCGCGAAAATGGGATTTTGTCCTTCTTTAATATCTGTGAATTCTAAGCCTGCAGATTTTAGAGCAGCAATAGTGCTTGTATATATGGCAGTAGCCTCGGTTCCACCTGAATAACTTTGAACTTGAGGCAGGCCGTATCTATGAGCTGCTATCTGGGCCCATACTTGAGCGAGATGACTTCTCCGCGAATTATGACTGCATATGAAATTCAGTTGGGTAGAAGACTTAGCATCTAAATCCTTTTTGATGAAATCAGCGAGATTCCGCAGCACGTCTTTTCTAGATTCAGCAATCTGATTAAAGGAATGCTCTACAGTGTTAATGAAGCGACTTAAGGTATCGTTAATTGGTTTCATGACTTTGGTTTAACAGCATCCACCCGCAGGAGTGCAGCAGGAATCACCTAATTCGGCTAAGTTTTTTTTGATTTTCTCTATTGGGATTCCACATTGGTCCAGGGCTAAGCAATCAGTTTTTAATCGAGTAAGATGTAATTGGTCATTCTTAATCTCCAGCCCGAACCTACCTATAGTTTCTTGTTGATATTCTATCTCAACTTCAGGGTCAGAAGTACCAAAAAGATATGCGCTCATATCTATGATCTGGATGAGTTTTTCAGACTTCAAGCGATGATGAAGATCTATACTCGTCCATAATTGAAGACTTGCTTTTTCTTCTTTTCGTTCCGTTCCTCCGCAGTCGATGAAATGCTTGCTGTTTTTCCCAAGTTCAGTTACATGGAAATGAGAGGGTACTTTTTTTCCATCTGGGAGGAGGAAGCTTAGATCGCTCATCTGAGATAGGGATGATTTAAGTTCTGAGAGTTTCATTTTCTAGAATTTTATGAATGATTCAACAACAATTTGCACTAAGTATACCCCGGCCAAAGAGCGCACCAATCTGCCCTGCTGTCTTCTCCCAAGTTTCCACATCTATGCAATAACACATAGAAGTTCCTTCCACCGTTCCCTTGATGAGGCCTACACGTTTAAGCTCTTTCAAATGCTGAGAGATGGTAGCTTGAGCCAGACCTATTTCATTGACCAAATCACCGCAAACACAGCTGTTCTGCTGTATTAGATGTTCCAGAATGGCTATTCGCGCAGGGTGACCAAGAACTTTGGCCACATCAGCAAGTGCATTCTGCTCGTCAGTGAATATGTCTGTGCGTGTGAGTCCCATGATTCATTTATACATCGCAATATTACGATAAATATGAACTTGGTGCAATTTACGGCCACGATTGCCTATAAAACGAATGAACGAAGGGGAATTGAAGAACTCCAGGATGAAGAGTGCATCGCTGAGTTGCAATGGGAGGAGGAGAGAGGTTTCCATGCGAGATTCCATGTCACCTAATTTAGTCTATAAGCAGCATAGATGGGTCTATGCATTTCTACAAATGGAACAGTCTAATGGCAAACGGTCAAGCCCTATAGCCTTGTTCAAATACCTTTGCAGCAAAATCAAGCGCTTTATGCTACGGATACTTATCCTTTTCATCTCTTTCTTTATCGCCAACCTTTCTTTTGCTCAAGAAAAATTTACCCTGAGTGGGTATATCCAAGATGCGGTGGATGGTGAAGAGCTCATAGGATCTACGGTCTTTTTCAAAGAACTTGCATCAGGAGGATCGGCCAATGTGTATGGCTTCTATTCAGTCACCGTTCCTTCTGGAACCTATGCAGTAGAATTTAGGTTTCTAGGATATGAGACTTTATCCAAAACGATCATCCTGGATAAGAGTCAGAAACTTAATATTGAACTCACGCCTTCCTCTACTACACTCACAGAGGTAGTGGTTTCTTCCAAAGTCCAGGACGCTAATGTACGCTCCACTCAGATGAGTGTGAATACCTTAGAAACAAAGGACCTGAACGCGATACCCGTTATACTTGGAGAGAAGGACGTAATCAAGACTATTCAATTATTGCCGGGAATCAAGTCCTCTGAAGGGGGTGGAGGCTTCTTCGTGCGGGGAGGAAGTGCTGATCAGAACCTGATCCTATTAGATGAAGCACCTGTTTACAATGCTTCGCATCTCTTGGGTTTTTTCTCTGTTTTCAATTCGGATGCGATCAAGGATTTGACCATCTATAAAGGTCACATTCCGGCAGAATATGGAGGCAGAGCTTCTTCGGTATTGGACATCAAGATGAATGACGGAAACAGCAAGCGCACCAATGTCAGCGCGGGTATAGGGCTTATTTCTTCACGCGCGACCATTGAAGGCCCCATAGTGAAGGGCAAAGGGTCATGGATCATCTCAGGCCGCAGGACCTATCTAGACCTCTTCCTAAAATTGTCCAATAATGCGGATATCAATAAGTCCCAATTGTATTTCTATGACCTGAATGCCAAGGCCAATTATCGCATAGGGAAGAATGACCGTATCTTTTTGTCAGGCTATTTCGGGAGGGATAAATTCGGATTCTCTGATGTATTTGGATTCGACTGGGGAAACCTCACGGGTACAGCGAGATGGAATCACCTCTTCAGCGATAAGCTCTTTTTGAACAGCACTTTTTTGGTGAGCGATTATAATTATAATGTGGAGATATTCGGGGATGAAGGGCAGGATAACGGCTTCAATATCACGTCCTCCATCAGGGATTATAGTTTGAAGGAGGACTTCTCTTATTATCTGAATCCGAGCAACACGATAAAATTTGGCGCCAATGGAATCTACCACACCTTCGTTCCTGGTGAATTTGTACCTGGGGCTCAATCTGGGCTCAATGAACTAATCCTCCAAGAAAAATATGCCTGGGAGACGGCCGCTTATGTCTCTGATGACATCTCCTTCTCTGACAAAGTTAAGGCCAGTGCAGGTCTGCGCTACTCTTTGTTCTCACAGATAGGTCCGGGCGATATCAAGACCTATGATGCTGATGGCGACATCGCTAGTTCAACCCGCTATATCAAGGGTGATGTGGTGAAGACCTATGGAGGGCTGGAGCCAAGACTCGGGCTGACTTTCCTGCTTGAAAAAGAGAGTTCCATCAAGGCATCTTACGGAAGAAACAGACAATACCTTCATCTCATATCCAACAGCACCACAGGAACACCTATAGACCTTTGGATTCCGAGTAGTAATAATGTAAAACCACAGATCGCTGATCAGATTGCCCTGGGTTATTTCAGGAATTTCAAAGAGAATGCTTACGAGACCTCGCTTGAGATTTATTACAAGGACATGAAGAATCAAGTGGATTACAGGACCGGAGCCGAGCTTGTTTTCAATGAAGATGTGGAATCCCAATTGCTCTTTGGAAAAGGCTGGTCTTATGGTGCTGAACTGTATGTGAAGAAGAATATCGGTGATCTCACAGGATGGGTCAGCTATACTTGGGCCAAGACCGAACGGAAATTCGATGGCGTAGATTATGGAGAGAAATACGCGGCCAGCTGGGACCGCAGGCATGACCTCTCTATAGTAGGTATTTATCAGTTGAACAAGAAATGGACGCTCTCTGGAGCCTTCGTGTATCGCACAGGAAATGCCATCACCTATCCCATTGGAAAGTATGAGGTAGATGATCAAGTGGCCTTCCGATACGGGAAGCGAAATGCCGATCGCCTTCCTGATTATCACCGTCTAGATTTGGGTGCGACCAAGCAGATCAAGAATACGGATCGCTATGAATCCAGCCTCAGCTTCTCGCTCTATAATGCATACGGACGCAAGAATGCTTGGATCATCAACTTCAGGGAGGATCCAGATGACGCTAGCAAGACACAGGCTGTGAAAGTATCTCTGTTCACCTTCGTTCCATCCATCACCTATAGCATCAAATTCAAATGAGCAAGCCTATCACAACAGAACCAATCTTTGGAAAGATGAGAAAAGCATATATCATCTTGTCCATCATAGTCAGTGCTGCCTTGCTGCAGGGTTGTGAAAAGGTCATCACCTTGGACTTCAATGATGCTGAGCCAAAGCTGGTAGTAGAAGCCATCATCAGCGATGGCCCTGGCCCTTATACCGTGCAGCTCAACGAGTCAGCAGGTTTTTATGAATCCAATGTATTTCCGGCAAGGGAAGGCGCTACGGTGCGCATCATGGATGATTTGGGCAATGAAGAAACACTGATAGAAGTATCGCCCGGAATCTATCAGACCATAAACCTGCAAGGAGAATTGGGACGCACTTACACGCTGCTCATTGAGTCTGAGGATGAAATCTATACAGCGACCAGCACTATGCCTTCAGTCGTTGTTCCTGTAGATACGTTAGTGATTGAATATATTCCCGAGAATCTGTTCCAAGATGAAGGATTGTATTGTTATGCTTACGCAACAGATCCTGCCGGAATTGCAAATTATTATCGGTACAATATGTTCGTGAATGGAGCTCCATATATAACCTATCCAGAGAACAGCACAGATCCTTTAGATGGGAAAGAAGACGATAATTTCTACCTCTCTGATGACAAGTATTTTGATGGAAATCAAATAGACATAGAGTTTCCGAATCTCTTGTTAATAGGTGACACCGTGGATATAGAACTTCATAATTTGGATAAAGGAACTTATGATTATTATAGAACGCTGGTTGAAGCAATATATGGAGGTGGAGTAGCTCCAGCTAACCCCATATCTAACTTCGGGGATTCAGCTTTAGGATACTTCGGGGCGATATCTATTCAAAGCCGCCAAATGGTGGTAGAATGATTCTCTAAAGTAATACTCCATCAATAGGCTTGATACGCTCAGGAAGATCAGTTTCTCCTAGCATCTCTCTAAGGTCTATCTCAATGGTTCTGCATAAAGCTGTCATGGGAACATCATTGATGAAATTCTCAAATGGGTCTTCGCTGCTATCACCTACAGCTTCCATGGTATAAAAGATCCATGAAATAAGCACATAGAATGGAATCATAAGCCACATGAGGTCATGCCCCATTTCCTTAAATTGACCAATAAGTCCAAAGGGGAGGAGGAAGATAAAAATCCAAGTGAATATGGTACTGAAATAAGCGTATTGTCTTGGAAAAGGAGTGTTCTTAATGCGTTCACAGGCACCTTGAAGATTTGTGAATTCGGCCAAGCTATGCATGAGTTCCATGTGCCTGAAATCCTCTATTAATCCTTTGTCCAAAACACCTTTCAGATCTTCACCTTGTAATCGAATGAGTTGTGTCGCTGTGTTGGAAACGCGCAAGCAAGACGAGACTTCCATTTCTTCCAAGACGAACTTTCCTACTTCCTCTTTCCAGTTTTTCTCCTCAGGGCGTCCGTGATGGTATCTTCCACCTTGCCTACTATTAAAATTAATACTGAAAGAACTCTCTCTTCTGAGTTGCAAGCGCAAGGAATTCATCCAAGCCATCTGACGGTATATTAGTCTCTTTTGAATCTTCTTTAATTCCTCATCACTCACAGAACCATCGCTATGTTTTTGAGTTAGGTAACTCAAGACTTGATTTCCCCATGTACGGCTTGTGTTGACGATTCCGCCCCATATTTTTCTTCCTTCCCAGAAACGATCATAAGCTTGGTTATTCTTGAATCCCACATAGAAGGCCACCGCTATACCTATGGTACTCAGGGGAAGAAAAGGAATGGTGGCGTCTATTTCTAGATGCTCCAACCAATGGAATAAGAAATATACTCCTGTGCCATATAAAGCATAGGTCAATAGTGGCTTCCAAGCAAAATTGAATACAATTTTTGGGGCAAGATTCCTGAATACATACATGCGCTAAAAGTAAGCATGCGGATGAAAAGAAATAAACTTCTTACTTCTTGGGCTCTTTGTCTTTTAGGATCTGATCAGTAAAATGTTCTTTGCGTTTTTCCTGGCTAAACTTCTCTTGATTGTAGACTTGAGAATGGCCTTTGGGAATAGAAAGACTAGCCCATTCATTTCCTTTAAGCATACGTCCTATAAAGACAATTTGTCCCACATGATAAGCGTAATGAGCTAATTGCCTATTCACAGCTTCTGTGATAGAATGTCCCATTTTTCGGATATAGATAAGCGTATCAGCATTCTCATTATTTACGCTGTCCAAGGCTGAAAAAAGACAAGCCCAGCCTTGGTTCCATAGAGAGAGTATATGAGCGCGATCATTTGCTTGAAGCTCGAATTCTTCCTCTCTTTTTCTCCATTCTTTCTCTCCGTCAGTGCTTAAGAAGTCAGTCCATCGAGAAAGCATATTGCCGTGAAGGTGCATGACGATGATAGAGATAGAATTAGCCTCTTCATCTGATCTCCAGTTCAGTTGTTCATCAGTCAGTTGAGCAAAGGTCTTTTCAGCGAGCAACTTATAATACTCGAATTGTTTTCTGGAGCTTTCTATGTAATCTAATGTGTTCATTGCATTAATTCAAATGTCATTGCGAAGTTAAATTACCTCGAAGGACTTTTATAACAGAAAGAGAAAGAAAAGAGACTTATATCCCCAAAGCCATCATGAGTGCTTCATCCCGCTTATAGACGTCCTTATAGAAATATACAAGGTCTTGATCAGCGAAAGCAGTGCTATACGTAATAATCACAGGAAGCACTTTTTTCAAATTCACTCTGAGATTTCTTCCGGTCTTTACAATACTGTCTATTCTAGCCGAAGTATATCCTTGCTCAAGCAACACATAAGAAGCAAATTTCAAAGGGGCTTTTATGCGTATACACCCATGGCTAAATGCCCTTTCTTCCTTTGAAAATAGATTTCGAGAAGGAGTATCATGAAGGTAAACTGAGAACCTATTAGGGAAGAAGAATTTAACTCTACCGAGGGCATTTCCAGCCCCATGACCTTGGCGCAGCATATAAGGCATCTTGGAAGTATATTTTTTAAAGTCCACGCTAGAGACAGGAACAGCATTACCTGACATAGAAAGCAGATCCATATTGTTCCTTGAGAGATAGGCAGGGTCAGATTTTAACTTAGTTAGTATTTCTCCATTGGAAATAGAAACCGTCCAATATGGATTGAATTCCACGTATTGCATCTCATCTCTGAACACAGGAGTGGCCGTAGCTATTTTGCCTTTTTCTGGGCCTTTTTAATCTTCCTTTTGAACTTCATACCCAACATAGGAAGCTTGATTGCAACACTTTTTCCAGCACTCATTGCTGGCTTGCAATTCGGGGATTTAGAGCAACCGCTTTTAGTACTCGTTTCCGTAGGAGCAATTCAACTCTTGGTAGGGAATTTCTTAGAACCTAGACTTATGGGAGATTCTCTGAATATCAGTTCTCTGGTGGTGATTCTTGGACTTGCTTTTGGGGGGGACTTATGGGGTATCGTAGGCATGTTCCTCTCAGTGCCCATCATGGTGATGATTGTAATCATCTTATCCCAATTTCAGTCAACCCGTGGCGTGGCTATTCTCCTATCTGATAAAGGGGATGTAGACCAAATAAAAGATTGATCAATTCCCTTTCAAAAAGGAGGGAATCAAAATCAAAACAGCTGCAATACATTGTATCCAAGATGGTATAGTGCCAAGCAATACCATAGCAATCAAGAGACCATAAACTGGTTCAAGTGCAGCGATATAAGAAGCCTTATTTTTTCCTATTTCACGGAGTCCAGAGAGAAAAAGACTGTAAGAAAAAGCAGTAATAATCAGGCCATGAAAAAGGAAGAGTGACCATTCAAAAGGAGCTAATTGGAATGAGGAAAGGGAAGAGAAAGGAATTAAGAATAATCCCGCCCAAAGCATCTGATAAGCCGCCAGATTCAGGCTTTTTTCTTGTTTCATGAACCCCGCATTTCGCAGTTGGAGCAAAGCAAATGCAGCGGCCGAAGCAAGCCCAATTAGAATAACCTCTTGACCAAGTACTTCAACGTCTTCTTTGACCAAGAGAAACGTTCCTAAGAGTATTAAAGCGACACTTGAAAGTTCTTTTTTATCAGGCCAAGAACGCTCAGAGATTCGACTGAAGAGGATAGTCCAAAGAGGATAGGTCGCATAGCTCAATAATCCCCATGCGACAGACCCTTCTATAGTTGCATGAAAAAATCCGAACCAATGAAAAGCTAATAGCAATCCAGAGGGCCAATGATCCTTCATTCCTTGTTTCAGAGCAGCCCAAGCGGGTCGTATAAAAAGCAATAGAGCAAGAGCTGCAATCAAGGACCTGCCCATGCTCAGGTCCATGGCAGGCAATCCAATACATACTGATAGTGGCCCCGAGAGTCCAAAAAGCAAGATGGCAAGATGAGTTTTCCAGATTCCGGCAATGCGCTTCATGAGCTAAAGATGAAGTTTTCTTAGCTTGAATAAACGTTTCCTTCCATCTCGATTAACAAAGCTCCTGTTGGAATGGATAGCATGAAGAATCCATAGGAATCGCACATTTCCTACCTTCATGGCTTAATTCAATGCACGCGTGAAGAAGATTTTAGTAGCCAATAGAGGAGAAATAGCCTTACGAGTCATTCGCTCGCTGAAGGAAATGGGAATATGCTCCGTAGCAGTTTATTCCGAGGCAGATAGGGAAGCCCCCTTCGTTCTAGCAGCTGATGAAGCCATTTGCATAGGCCCTCCACCTAGTGCTGAGTCGTATTTGCGTATGGATCATATCATCAAGGAAGCCCTTCGCTTAAAAGTAGATGGCATTCACCCTGGCTATGGATTCCTTTCTGAGAACAGTGTGTTTGCGCGTAAAGTGACTGAGGCGGGGATGATATTCATTGGCCCTTCGCCTCATGCTATTGAAGTTATGGGAAGTAAGCTTGCTGCCAAGGCTGCAGTAGCAGACTACGGCATCCCCATGGTTCCCGGAACAGATAAAGCCCTGGATGATGTAGAAGAAGGACTTCGCGTGGCCAAGGAAGTTGGTTTTCCTATCCTTATTAAAGCCTCTGCGGGAGGAGGCGGAAAGGGAATGCGCATCGTGGAACATGCCGATGAATTCAAAGAACAGTTAGCCCGTGCTATTTCGGAGGCCCAATCAGCTTTCGGGGATGGAAGTGTCTTTATAGAGCGTTACGTAGATAAGCCTAGGCACATAGAGATTCAGGTATTGGCTGATAATCATGGCAATGTGGTGCATCTTTTCGAGCGTGAATGTTCTGTTCAGCGTAGGCATCAGAAAGTGGTGGAGGAAGCCCCTTCATCTGTTTTAACCCCTGAACTCAGAGAGAAAATGGGCAATGCGGCTGTGGATGTGGCTAAGGCGTGCGCATACCGCGGAGCAGGAACAGTGGAATTCCTGTTGGATGCTAAATTGGATTTCTTTTTCTTGGAGATGAATACAAGATTGCAAGTTGAGCATCCCGTCACGGAATTAATTACAGGCATAGATCTGGTCAAGGAACAAGTAAAGATTGCCCGTGGGGAGAAGCTTTCTTTTAGTCAGAAGGACTTGAAGATTATAGGACATGCCATAGAATTACGTGTGTATGCTGAGGACCCTGAAAACGGATTCCTTCCTGATATAGGTACATTAAAGGTGTATAGACCACCAAGTGGACCTGGAATACGCGTAGATGATGGCTTCAGAGAAGGCATGGAAGTTCCGGTTTATTATGACCCCATGATCTCTAAGCTCTGTGTTTTTGCTGCGGATAGAGAGCAAGCCATTGAACGCATGATTCGCGCGATAGATGAATACAAAGTAGTGGGATTGAAAACGACATTAGGATTTGGGCGCTTTGTGATGAAACATGAAGCATTTCGTTCCGGAGATTTCGATACTGGATTTGTAAAGAATTTCTATCATCCTGAAGCTACTAAAACCAAACAGGAACAAGGTCTTAAGGATGCCGCAACGCTCATGGCAGGAATCTTGTTCCAAGAAGGAAAAACGACCATAGCTGAGGTAGAAGCAGCGCCTCAGCGAACTAATTGGAAGCAGAACCGTAGAACATGGTAATGATTTTGCGTTATATAAGTAGATGTACGCCTTGAAAAAAGCATTTTGGTCCTTTCTGATTGCCTTGATTTGTTTCCCTTGCGGCCTTATCGCCCAGAAGGAAGCTAATCCTGCTGTGCTTCGTGCTGTAGTGATAGATGGGGATACGATTCCGTTGGTCATGCTAGAGGGAGTATCAGTGTCAGAGCAGCGATTCACACGCAGTAAGCGCTATGACCGTCAGTATGGTCGCTTGCTTCGCAAAGTATTAAAGACCTATCCCTACGCCAAAGTCACGAAAGAACTCCTTGAAGGCTATGATGAAGAATTAGCTAAACTCAAGGGAGAGAAGGACAAGCGTGATTACCTAGACATCGCGGAAGCAGAACTCAAAGCCGAATTCGAAGGAGAGATCCAAGAATTGACGGTGAGCGAAGGAAAAATCCTTATTAAACTTATTGATCGTGAAACAGGAGATACTTCCTATGAACTGATCAAGCAACTTAAAGGAGGCTTCAATGCCTTTATGTGGCAATCCTTAGCTAGACTCTTCGGGTCTGATCTCAAAGCAGGGTATGACCCGCTGGGTGATGATCGCATGATAGAAGCTATTGTTCAAGAAATAGAACGAGGAGATTTGTATGTACCACCTCGTGAGGCCATCTCCCCTAAGGCTCAGCAGCGCCTTGACAAGAAGCGCAAACGACAAGAAGAGAAGATCAGAAAAAGGAATGGTGGACTTTCTACCGCTTCTAAGAACTGAGGCTTCGCCTTTGTTATCTTTGTGGCCTGATACCCCCAATCGCCTCTATGCTCCTTTGGCAATTTATGTTCTGGATTTGTGTGCTCATGGTGATGCATACGTATCTTATTTATCCTTGGATTCTCTCCATGGTCAAGGCTTCTTTAAGCACTGAAGCCCCACTCGACTATTTCCCCAGCATTGACATTCTCATAGCCGCCTATAACGAAGAGGAGGTTATTGAGGAAAAGATTAGATCCATTCTGAGTGGGGATTATCCATTGGACAAGATTAGAGTCTTAGTGGGTAGTGATGGATCAACAGACCGCACGGAGGAGATTTTAACATCACTTTCAGCTGAGTATTCATGCATCGTGCTTCACCGTTTCAAGCGAGGAGGAAAATCTAAAGTGGTGAATTCCTTGATGGAGAAATCCAAGTCAGAACTCGTCATTTTCACCGATGCGAATGTGCTCTTCTCCCAGAATCTAATTCAAGAAATCTTACGTCCTTTCCTTGCTCCATCTGTAGCGCTGGTGGGGGCGGACATACGTGGTTGCAAAGTTTCTAATGAAGGTATAGAGTTTCAAGAGAACGAATACTTACAAAGGGAAACCCGCATGAAATGGGCTGAAGGAGAGAAGTGGGGAACTATGATGGGAGCGTTCGGTGGCTGTTATGCGATGCGCTCATCTTCTTTTGAACCCATTCCCATCGAGTTCTTGGTTGATGATTTTTACCTCAGCATGAAAGTCTTGGAACAGGGTCATTCTTCTATCTTGGCCAAAGAAGCGATATGTTACGAGGATATATCGAGCAAGATGAGTGAAGAGTTCAGAAGGAAGGTGAGGATGTCGCGTGGGAATTTCCAGAATCTGCGCAAGTTCTCTCATTTCTTACTTCATCATCGTAAAGGACTTAGTTTCAGTTTCATCTCTCATAAAGTGTTGCGTTGGATCAGTCCAATGGCATTAATCACAGCGCTCTTGAGCAGTTTAATGCTTTCAGGAAATTCTAATTTTTATCTTGTTTTATTCTGGCTTCAATTCGTCATCATGTTCTCTCCATTGATGCTTATGACATTGAATGCGATTGGAATTCGGTCAAGACTAGTCACGTTTGTTGCCTATTTTATTTCCATGAATGTGGCTTTATTCCTGGGTATGTTGAAGTCATTCAGGAAAGTCGAGAAAGCCATTTGGGAACCTACTCTGCGCAATCAATGAAACAGTTCGTACTCATACTCCTTTTGTTTGCTGCTATTCCTTCTTTGGCTCAGAATATCTTGATTAATAAGAGTCCAGGATCCTGTGAACCAAGCATTAAAATAGATCCATCTAATCCTAATAAAATGGTCGCAGGCATTGTCTTGAACCAAGTGGCGTATAGTGAAGATGGAGGAAAGACATGGAATAAAGACAAGCTCACTTCTACCTTTGGTGTATATGGTGATCCAGTAATTGATGCGGCTTCTGATGGAACATTCTATTACTTCCATCTATCGAATCCTGAAGAGGGGCATTGGATAGATCGCATAGTGTGTCAAGCTAGCCATGATGGCGGAAAGACATGGTCTGACGGGTCTTTTGCAGGATTGAATGGAGAAAAGCAACAGGACAAACATTGGTCAGTCATCCATCCTAAAACAGGAGCTATTTACCTAACATGGACTGAGTTTGATAGTTATGGTTCCACCGAACCTACCTGCTTTTCTAGAATCAGATTCTCAGCTTCATATGATAAAGCCGAGACATGGACTGAGGCCATCACCATCAGCGAACATCAAGGGAATTGCATAGATGATGATGAGACTACCGAGGGAGCAGTTCCAGCACTAGGACCTGATGGGGAGCTCTATGTGTGTTGGGCCAATGAATTTGGACTGAATTTTTCAACGTCTGTAGATGAAGGAAAGACATGGTCGTCTGAAAAAATAATCGATGAAATGCCGGGAGGTTGGGCGATGGATATTCCTGGCATTTATCGTGCGAATGGGATGCCGATTCTGAAAGTAGATTTAAGCAACAGTCTAAGTAGGGGAACTATCTATGTGAACTGGGCAGATCAACGAAACGGAATTTCTGACACTGATATATGGCTTAAGAAATCTACAGATGGCGGAGAAACTTGGTCAGACAATCAGCGCGTGAATAACGATCCTCCTGGCCGTCAGCAATTCTTTACTTGGATGGATGTGGATCAAAGCACAGGCAGGCTCTATTTCGTTTTCTATGACCGCAGAGCACATGCCGACTGGGAAACAGATGTCTATCTGGCCACGGCAGATCCTGGTGGAGCGAATATGCAAAATCAGATTATCTCTGAGACTTCTTTCATGCCTGACCCTAAAGTATTCTTCGGAGATTACACGAACATAAGCGTGCAAGATGGAATCATTCGACCCATTTGGACGCGCATGGATGAAGGAAAAACCAGCGTTTGGTTGGATATTTCAGAAGAACGAGTGAATCCAGGATTGCTTGAATTAGTCATCCCGTTTGAACTGAAGTCAGAAGCTAAAGTCTGTCTTTCAGTAAAAGGGCCAAATGGTAAGGTGAAACATTTATTCAAGAAGAAATTTGCAGAAGGGCCACAGCAATTGGTCTACCTATGGGACAGTTCTAAATCAGAAAGAGGCGTCTATACCTTTGTCTTACATCAGAAGAAAAACGTCCTTTGGAAAACAGAAAAAACATGGTGAGCAAAGCGAGTGATAAGCCGGCCATAGCGAGATTAGTCGCTATATGTCATTCCCATGGATTGAAGCGGGTGCTCGTTTCTCCAGGTTCAAGGAATGCCCCGCTCAGCCTCTCTTTCACAGAACATGGCGGATTTGATGTAAAAGTAATCCCTGATGAACGTGCAGCTGGTTTCATGGCGTTGGGAATGTCCCAAGTAGATCATGTGCCAACCATTTTACTCTGCACTTCAGGTTCAGCCGTTCTGAATTATGCACCTGCAGTGGCTGAGGCTTTCTACCAGCGTATTCCGCTTCTCGTCATCTCAGCGGATAGGCCTAATGAATGGGTTGATCAGCTCGAAGGTCAGACCATGATGCAAAAAGGAGTATTGAGCAATTTCGTAAATAAGGAATTCGATCTTCCTCAAGAACCTAAGGATGATGTCACTTTACGCTATCATGACCGATTGGTCAATGAAGCTATTGCAGCCTGCTTTTATCCTGTGTTAGCTCCAGTGCATCTGAACGTGCATTTAAGAGAGCCTTTGTATGGACTTTCAGAGATGAAAGAAATGCCATATGTGATTCAGGTCCATGAGTCGCCAGCTGCGCTTCCATGTGAGAAATTAATCAAGGAGCTAAGCGAAGAGTTGAATTCTTATTCTAAAGTGATGCTGCTCATGGGTCTGCATTCACCTGATGAAGCATTGAAAAAAGTTCTTGAAGGGCTTATAGAGAAGGGATGGGTATTGCTCAATGAATCCTCCTCCAATCTTCAAGGAGAAAAAGTCATATCCTGCATTGACAGAAGCCTGGGAGCTTTACCAGCAGAAGCTGAGATGGATTTTCAGCCAGAACTGATCATCAGCTTTGCTGGCCCATTAGTGAGTAAGAAAATTAAGCAGAGATTCAGAAAGAATCCTCCGAAAGCGCATTGGCATATAGATGCGCACCAGGCTCATATTGATATGTTCCAATGTCAGACAAGAGCCTTACGATTCGAGCCATTCGAAATACTTAAAGCACTTAATAAAGTGATGGTGAGAGGAGATGGAAATTTCTCAGCAGCTTGGATGAATTTGAAGCAGAAAAGTGCACAGAGACATGAGAGGTTTGTCGAGTTATGTCCGTGGTCTGACATGAGGGCCTATTCAGAAATATTTAAGAATCTGAAAGGAGAATATAAAGTTCAAATGGCTAATAGCGCAGCAGTGCGCTACGCGCAACTGTATGAACATGAGCATCTAGAATTCTACGGAAATAGAGGCGTCAGTGGAATTGATGGATGCAGCAGCACTGCGGTGGGCATGGCTCATGAGTCAGATTCTCCTGTGGTTTTACTCACGGGTGATATGGCCTTCAGATATGACGTAAATGCCTTCTGGACCAAGGAAATTCCAAGCGGATTGAAATGTATCGTGGTGAATAATGGGGGAGGAGGAATCTTCAGAATTATACCAGGCCCCAAGGAATCAGGTCACCTAGAAGATCTCTTCGAAGCTGCGATGGAAAATTCGGCAAAAAGGGTAGCTGAGATAAGTGGAATGCCATATCTATCTGCCAAGAATGCAGAAGAATTGAACACTGCGTTGAACACATTATTCAGTGATGATAAGAGCATGATTCTGGAGGTTTTCACGCCTAGAGAAGAAAACGAAAAGGTCTTAGCCAAGTATTTTGAAGCCTTAAAAAAGTAAGGATGAGAAAGCTCCAAACCTTTGTTGAATTCAAGAAATCAGAACATCCTTTACGGTTTGAATCCCCTTGTCTTTTCATGGGAAGCTGCTTCTCTCAGCACATGGCCAACAACATCAGCAAAGCTGGCTATACTGTAATCTCTGATCCATTCGGAATCAGTTTTAATCCCATTTCTATAGCAGAGAATATTGCTTTCATTTTGTCTGGCGTGAAGATAAAAGAAGATGAACTATTTGAGCATCAGGGTATCTGGAGTCACTTCAGATCACACTCTTCCAACAGTCATTTCGAAAAGAGAATTGCGCTCTCACAGATAAATGATACACTGAATGATACAAGGGAAGTGCTAAATGACTTGAGGCATATTTACATCACTTTCGGGACGGCATGGGTGTTCAAGAGGGAAGGAATGGTAGTGAATAATTGTCATAAGCTACCCGCAGATCAGTTTCAGAGGGAATTGGTTGATAGGGAAGAAATAGTGAATGTGTGGTGTCAAGTAATCACTGTGATGAGAGAGCTGAATCCTGACGTGAAATTCTGTTTCACCTTGAGCCCTGTGAGACACTGGAAAGATGGTGCTGAAGGAAATAGTCTCTCTAAATCGCTTCTCCGTGTTGCCATTCACGAAATTGTTCAAGCAAACAAACACGTTAGTTATTTTCCGAGCTATGAATTCATGATGGATGAATGCCGTGATTATCGCTTCTATGCTGATGATTTGCTGCATCCTTCATCCTTGGCTATAGAAATGATTTGGGAGAAATTCAGAGCTACGCAGACGGCAGAGAAGGATACTGAGTTGATTGATGCACATCTGGCTTTGACATTGAGAAAAGAACACAGACCTAGGTTCTCGGGATCTGCTGAAGACCTGCTCTTTCAGAAAACCACACTTGAAATGGAGGTGAAATTAAAAGCGCAACGTAAAGTGCGTTGAGATTAAGGAAATCATGGGTTAGGTGATTCTATGGCATTCTTGACACGTTTTTCTTTTGAGGACCTCTATGGTTTCTATATCCTCAGGGTCTAAGTCAGAAATCTTGTTTGATGAATCATCCTGATTCGTTGAAGCGTTTCCACCATCAGCCCTCCCGAAAATAGCAGGAGAAGCTGGATTAGTATTGCTCTTTTCATAAAACTGGTTGTTTAGGTTTAAAACCGACTAGATGTCGGCTTTCATTTTCGTCAATATACTATTTCTCAAGAGACATCCACCTTAAGAGTAAATCAAAAAAATAAACATTCAGAACGCTAAGTATTGATTTTCGCTTCTTTTTCAATAAAAAAAACGAGCATTTCTGGAAAAACACACGTTGCAGTATTTAAAATTCGAAAATTAGAGACCTGCGATTAGTTTAATGGTCTTGAATACCAGTTTAAGGTCAGTGAGAGCTCTGCGGTTCATGACGTATTCCAGGTTCATTTTGAGTTTGGCAGGCATGATTACTTCCACATAATAGGCTTCTGGATCATCTTGTTGACCTAGGATTTCACTTTCATTGAAAAAAGCCAAGGAGGCAGGGTCGCTTAGTCCTGGTCTAAGTCGCAGTACTCGCATCTGTTCCTCTGTATACATGGCCACGTATTTTGGGACCTCAGGACGTGGTCCTATAAAACTCATTTCTCCTTTGAAAATATTAATCAATTGAGGAAGTTCATCCAGCTTGCTTTTTCTGAGGAAATGGCCAATTCTCGTTACACGTGGGTCGCGCTCTCCTACCGTTATTAGGCCTTCAGATTCAGCATAAGGGCGCATAGTTCTGAACTTGAGCAATAAAAAAGGGACTCCTAATTTCCCAACTCGTTTTTGAGAGAAGAACACACCTCCTATACTGGTCACTGTAACAGCCACTCCTATCAAAAGCATAGGAATGAACAGCAAGAGAAGAAAGAGTGCAGAGAAGAATATATCGCTGAATCGCTTAGCCATTAAAATGTGCTTTCAATACGTCTTTGACTTGATTTATGATGAAATCTACTTGCTCATCAGTCAATTGATAATACAAAGGAAGGCTGATTACGCGGCTGAAATTATCGTACGAAACAGGAAAGTCTTTTATGTAATAGCCCATGTTCTTGTAGGCTGTCAGCATAGGAAGTGGAATGAAATGCACATTGACTGAGATTCCTTTCGATTCTATATCGATAATCAATTGATCTCTTTTTTCTTCCGTGAGGTCTATTAATCTGAGAAGATATAAATGCCAAGAAGGGCAGCGGTCTTCTTCCTCTCCAAGAGGAACTTGGCAATAAGAAAGTTCGGAGAAGGCCTTAGAATAACGTTCATGGATAAACTTTCTGCGTTCCAAGTTCCCATGATATCTCTTTATTTCCACTAAACCTATGGAAGCATGAATGTCAGTCATGTTACACTTATAGCCAGGACTCACTACATCATATCTCCAACCTCCTTTTTGGGATTTAGCAAGGGCATCTTTATTCTGCCCGTGAAGAGACATGGTGTTGAGTTCTTTGTATATATGCTCCATGTGAAACGCATTGGGCAGGTTAAAAGTCAAAGCACCTCCTTCAGCGGTAGTGAGATTCTTTACAGCATGAAAAGAGAAAGCAGTTACGTCACAGAACTTTCCAGCCATTTTGCTTTGATAGCTTGCTCCGAAGGAATGAGCTGCATCTCCGAAAATTAGGATGCGACCAAGTTTTTCTTGTTGTTCAGATCCAGGATTAAAAAGAGATATGATGTCTTCATCCATCACCAATTTGTAGAGGTTTTCATAATCGCAAGGAAGACCCGCGATATCTACAGGGATGATGGCCTTTGTCTTGGAGGTAATCGCTCTTTTCACCGCATCGACATCGATGGTGAAATCACTTTTCACATCTACGATTACAGGTCGGGCTCTCAGATGATGGACGATATTGGCAGTCGCGCAATAGGTATAGGCAGGAACGATGACTTCATCGCCTTCTTTTATTCCCCACCAATCAAGGAAGAGTTGGGCAGCGGCTGTCCAGGAATTAAGACATAGGCTATGAGAATTCCCACAATAAGAGCTGATCTCTTTTTCAAGTTGTTTGGTCTTTGGGCCAGTGGTGATCCAGCCAGAGCGAAGGGTATCTACGACTTCAGCTATAGTGGCTTCATCAATACGAGGAGGGGAGAAAGGAATCATGGGGCTGAAGTTACATTCTATTCAATTCTGAAAAATAAGGAGGAAGAGTTTTATGGCATAAAAAAACCCGCCTCGATTTCTCGGGGCGGGTTTGATACTATTTCTAATGATTAGTTTACATCCCAGAAGATAGGAGTCTGCACTACATCACCACCGATATTGGCAGCTGCTGAAGTATAGTTCGCACCATTCAAGGGCTGCTCATTTCCAGGATACGTATATCTCATTGGAATATCACTCTGAGACAATCCTGGAGGAGGGTTGAATGTGCCCAGGCCATTTGGCATGCTAGTATAAATACCAGCAAGATAGGCGGTCAATACCCATTGTATAACTGCTTTCTAATGGCTGAAGGTAATAATAGTAACCTACATTAACTTTCGATCAACTTAAAGTTATGTACGCCATAAGTTATCTGGAATTAGACGAACTAACACATATAATAGATCGTGGTAAGCACATTCTTCTTAATTTTGTAGCCGAATGAAAAAAGTACTTGGTTTTGATGCAGACGTTTTAGGCGCTAGCGCCTCATTTCTATGTGCCATACACTGTGCTTTAGTGCCCTTGATCATGACGTTCGGATTATTGGGGGGCGCAAGTTTCTTAGCAAATCCGTTATATGACGTCCTATTTATAGGCGCCAGTATGATTCTAGCCTTCATTGCATTGGTGAATGGATATAAGAATCATCATCAGCGAGGGTATCCAATTATTACCGCCTTCATTGGCTTTGGACTGATTTTTCTCGGACATCTTGTTTTCCACAATTTAGTAGGAGATGCGATGAGTGTGCTTGGCGGTATTTCTATTGCTGTTGCCCATCTTTTGAACTATAGAGCCTGCAGGACCTGCCTTAAGTGTCGCCATTGATTAGAAAGGCTGTAGGTTTTAGCTAATTTCGAAACCTTATTCAAGCCTTCTATGACTTTATCTATAGATTCCAAGATTTTACTTTCTGATGTTCATGCATTGGCTAGAGGGAGTCATCTCATTGAACTTAGCGCTGCGGCCAGGGAACGCATTACTTCTTGTAGAGAGTTTTTAGACTCCTATTTAGACAAGAACGAGAAGGCCGTCTATGGAATAAACACTGGATTCGGTGCTCTCGCAGATACGGCAATAGCTAAAAAGGACCTTGCTCAACTCCAACTTAATCTGGTCAGATCACATGCCTGTGGAATGGGAGAGGAAATAGCTCCTGAACTGGTTCGGGCCATGATCCTTCTCAAGATACAAGGACTTTCCCTGGGTCATTCAGGTGTAAAACTTGACACTGTTCAATTGTTGGTTGACTGTTTCAATAAAGACATCCTACCAATTATATATACGAAAGGCTCTTTAGGAGCTTCAGGTGATCTAGCACCACTGGCTCACTTGAGTATGACGTTGCTTGGAGAAGGAGAGGTGCGTTATAACGGAAAAGTCATGTCTTCCGCTGAAGCCTTGAAAGCCGAAGGATTGAAACCTGTTATCCTTTCCTCCAAAGAAGGACTTGCTTTGCTCAATGGCACACAATTCATGTCGGCACATGGGTCTTTGCTTTGTCAAGAAGCTGAGAATCTCTTCCGATGGGCAGATACTATCGCTGCCATCAGTCTAGAGGCCATGGATGGACATCTTGCACCTTTTTACAAAGGAATTCATGAAGTGAGGCCACATCCTGGTCAACAGAAAGTGGCAGCCTTCGTGAGAAAGATATTGAAAGACAGCAAAGGTATTGGCCGAAAAAAAGAGCATGTTCAAGATCCTTATTGTTTACGGTGCGTCCCTCAGGTGCACGGAGCCTCATGGGATACCTTGGAGCACGTGAAAAAAGTAATGGCCATAGAAATCTCTTCTGTAACGGATAATCCCACCATTTTCCCAAAAGAAGGACTTATCATCTCAGCTGGTAACTTCCATGGTCAACCCTTGGCAATAGCCCTAGATACATTGGCCATTGCTATGGCCGAAATAGCAAGTATTTCAGAACGTAGAACGTATAAAATGAACTGCGGAGTGCTTGGTCTTCCTGCCTTCTTAATTGAAGCTGCAGGCTTGAACTCTGGCTTCATGATTACCCAATATACATCAGCAAGTCTAGTGAGTGAGAACAAGCAACTATGTACTCCGGCATCTGTAGATACTATTGATTCATCTAAAGGACAAGAGGATCACGTGAGTATGGGAGCAAATGCCGCTACTAAAGCCATGCGTGTGCTTGAAAACATGAGAGGTGTATTGGCCATTGAACTGTTCAATGCTGCACAAGCCATTGAGCTAAGGGGTATTGGTGATACATCTAGCGTCTTGAAAGAAATCATTCTCGAATTCAGAAAAACTGTTCCGTTCATTACCGAAGATGTATACATGTATCCGCTCATGAAAGCATCTAATGCCTATTTAAAAAGCCATGAAGCCCCTAGAATCTGATATTGATAGCCGGGAAAAAGTCGAGCATCTTGTCTATTCTTTTTATAATCAAGTGAGAGAAGATGACTTAATAGGTCATGTTTTCAATTCAACGATTAGCGATTGGGAGTCTCATCTTCAAAACATGGTTAGCTTCTGGTCATCTATCCTTCTGGATGAAGGAAGTTATCGTGGACAGCCTTTTCCTAAGCACATGAAGCTAGGCATTGATCAACGGCATTTTGATAGATGGCTCAGCCTCTTTCATCATACCGTAGATACTCACTTTCAAGGTGTAAATGCTGAAGAGATAAAGAAGCGTGCCAGCACTATTGGCGCTATTTTTAGTATGAAAATAGAAATGCTGAGGAAAGAGCAAAAGGGATAAAATACCTTCAATATGGTATCTCTAAGTTCCATTCCTTATCCTTTCTTTGTAAACGATATGAAAAAGGCGTCAGAACTTACATCAGGAATGAGTGCATCCGTATTAGGATGGTCAGATGATGCTGAAGTCGGTCGTTTTTTAGAACTTGGTATTCTCAAAGGCAGTCGAATAGAGATTCTTCGCTCGGCACCATTCCGTGGAGCTACATACGTGAAAACGGAGCATGGTAATTATGCTCTGCGTGAAGAAGAGTTAGCTCAGATCCTGATTAGTATATAATGTCTGCGGAGAAATCCAGACAATCTCAAATTTTCCTTGCTGGCACTCCTAATAGCGGCAAGACTTCTATTTTTAATAGACTCACAGGATTGCGACAGAAAGTCGCTAATTATCCAGGAGTTACTGTAGAAAGACATTCGGGAATCACTCAGTTTCAAGGGAAGGATTACCTCATACATGACCTCCCTGGCTGCTATAGCCTCTATCCAGTCTCAGCAGATGAGCGTGTGGTGCTTGACTCCTTTCTGGCCCAATCTAGAGAGAAGAAGAAAGAGCTTGTAGTATTAGTTCTAAATGCATCCCAATTACAGCGTAGTCTATTGCTATTGAGTCAAATTGTTGACCTCGGCTTCCCTGTGATTGCTGCTTTGAATATGGTGGATACGGCAGAGGACGAATCCAAGCAGATTAATATGGAACGCTTGAAAACCATGCTTGAAATTCCATTGGTAAGGATTAATGGGAGAACAGGAGAAGGTTTGGATGAATTGATGAACTTGATTTCAACAGGAGACATTTCATTACGCTCCCCTTTTATCAGTCATTCCCATTATGATTCAGTGACAACCAGAGACGTTCAGGAACAAGTAGGGTTAGACAATATCTATGCAGCTTCACTCTTGGCCTGCCAGCATGGAAAGTCTGTTTACATAGGTACAAGACAATTCTTAGCCATGAAAGAGGCGGGAATTTTCCATCCAATCAGGGCTGAAGTTGAGGATAAACAAGAGCGTATTGTCGCACTCAAGAATTTGCTCAAAGGAGTAGAAGAGCGAGTGGGACAAGAACGAAGATTGATTGATAAAGTAGATGCGGTTTTGACTCATAAATTATGGGGGTCCATCATTTTTCTAGCAGTACTTTTCTTACTCTTCCAACTGGTCTTCGCTTGGGCAACACCCCTCATGGAGACTATAGACGGTGCCTTCGCATGGATAGGAGAGTCGCTGTCTAAAGTATTGCCTGAAAGCGCATTGCGAGATTTGCTCATAGATGGAATACTCACTGGAATAGGAGGTATAGTAATCTTCATTCCTCAGATTGCATTGCTCTTTGGATTAGTAGCGATCTTGGAAGAAAGCGGCTACATGAGTCGCGCAGTGTATCTCTCTGACAAGCTCATGAACAAGGCGGGTCTCAATGGGAGAAGTATTGTGAGCTTAATTTCAGGAGTAGCCTGTGCGGTTCCGGCTATCATGGCTACACGTACGATTGGAAACTGGAAAGAGCGCTTAATCACGATTTTGGTCACTCCATTTATCACCTGCTCAGCTCGCTTGCCGGTCTATCTCATACTAATAGCATTTATCGTTCCAGCAGAGGCGAGATTCCTTGGGTTCAGCATGCAGGGTATCATCATGTTCGGGCTATATATGCTAGGAGCATTAACTGCTTTAGTGTCGGCATATTTCCTTAGTAGGATTATCAAGACAAAGGAGAGTTCATTCTTGATGTTGGAATTGCCAGCATATCAAAAACCTCAATTTAGAAACGTGCTTTTGACGGTCTATGAGAAATGTAAAGTCTTCGTATTCGAGGCGGGAAAGGTTATTCTGGTCATCTCGGTAATCCTTTGGGCCTTATCTAGTTATGGGCCACGTGCAGATATGGCCGCAGTGGATATAGTGGTTCAACAAGAAGTAGATGCCGGAATAATAAACTTTGATGAGCAAGAAAATGAATTAGCGGCAAGAAAATTAGAAGCTAGTTATGTGGGCCAGATGGGCAAGTTCATGGAGCCCGTTATTGCACCTCTTGGCTTCGATTGGAAAATGGGTATCGCTTTAGTAACATCCTTCGCAGCGCGTGAAGTATTTGTGAGCACCATGGCCACCATTTATGCTGCTGGAAGCGCTGATGACGATGGTCGTATAATCAGTTTATTGCGCAATGAGAAGGACCGTATTACAGGAGAGCCAGTCTATACTCCAGTGAGGTCATTGTCCTTACTGTTATTCTATGTTTTTGCCTTACAATGCATGAGTACATTAGCTGTAGTAAAGAGAGAAACGAATTCTTGGCTGATTCCAATCGCTCAATTCATTGCAATGACTGGAATGGCCTATTTGGCCAGCCTGTTTGTATTTCAGGCTTTTTCTTGAGCCAAACTAAGATTACCCCGAGATGTACTTTCCCCATGGCAATTTGGACAAAATCGCTGTAATCGCCCATCCTCCAAAAAGGCATAGAAGAGTAGTCAATGGTATCCCTAATGAGGGATGAATGAATGCCCAATCGATGCCTAGATAAGAGAGCATAATCATCACTGATATGTGAGCAAGGTAGATTCCATAACTGCGTTCAGAAATTGAATCAACGAACTTTCTACCTCTTAAAATGGTGAAGTTCATATTCCTGAAAATCAAGAACATTCCTGCAGAAGCGAGAACCACATTGGGGCTTAAATAGGCATTGAACTCAGGATGCCAGGATCCGGTAGTATGAGAGAAATAACTCGTAGCGAGGGCAGTGATAAGTACTCCGGTAATGAACATGAATACCCCGTGCCATAAACGTTCTCTGTGTTTCTCTGAAGTTCCAATATAAAATCCGAGGACAGGATAGCCTATATAACCGCTGAAATATCTCAGGTCAAAGTCAGGAAACCAGAGATTCAATGACTTCATATCAAAGAACAAAAGCACGATCCAAAAGATCAAGAAGTATTGAAGTTCTTTGCGGGTAGCTTGGATGACCCACCGGCTGAGAATAGGAATGATTAGATAAATCCCTACCAACATATAGATATACCATAAGTGAAATGCGGTGCCAAACTTGAGCTTATCACTAAAAAAAGATATCCATTCACTAGAGCCAGCCACATCTCCTTTGTTCCAGTGCGACCATGTGAAATAGGCTAAATAGGCCAAGCTCCAAAAGAAGAAGGGCAGCAGAACTCTTATGAGTCTCTTTTTAAGAAACTCACCAAGCGAACTCACTTTGGGTAAAAGCAGATATCCTGTGATCATTAAAAAGGAGGGAACACAGAATCGGGTCAAGCTGTTGATGATATTACCAAGCCACCAAGAGTCTTCAGGAATCTTGCCAAAATTATTAGCGATAGGTGCAACAACATGAAGAAGAATAACGGCACACGTGGATATCGCCCTTGTAATTATGACCCAATCGGTTTTGACAATCCTACTGTTCTCCATCTGTGTCGGTAAATGTAAGGAGAGCTGGATAATGCTGCTAAAAGAAATTCACTACCCACATTTCTGGGTCAAAGCATATGCTTTTTGGCATTCAGCGTAAATAGACCACTTTTGCATGCATGTGTGGAATCGCAGGAATATGGAATAAGAACGGGAGGGAACTCTCAGAAGCCAGCCTCAGGCGATTCACAGATTCCCTTGCTCATAGGGGCCCAGATGGGCGAGGGTATCAGATTTTCAATAAAGAAATAGGGCTAGGACATAGACGGCTTTCTATCCTAGATTCAAGGTCCATTGCTGATCAACCCATGCATATGACAGGGCAGAATCTTCATATCATCTTCAATGGTGAAGTATTTAATTTCATTGAGCTGAGAAAAGAACTCTTGGCCAAGAAATGGAGATTTAGAACAGATTCAGATACAGAAGTAATCCTAGCGGCATATAAAGAATGGGGCATGGATGCGTTTCATCGCTTTAATGGGATGTGGGCCATAGCCCTTTGGGATAATGAAAAACAGGAGCTTCTCTTATGTCGGGATAGATTTGGGATAAAACCGCTCTATTATTTAAATACTGAAAATCAGTTAGCATGGGCAAGTGAGACCAAAGCCTTCAACGAGCTAGATGAGCATCGTATGAGTATCGATGAGAACATGCTGCAGATCTGTATGGCTGATACATATGCGCTAGAAGGGAAAGGACATACACTCTTCCAAGGATTGAAACAACTGCTTCCCGGACACTTCATTCGAATACAGAAAGGAGATGCTATCGAGCAGAAAAGGTGGTATGATATTCAAGATCGTAAACTTGAAATCCCTGAGAGCTACGAGACACAGCAAGAGAACTTTAGAGAAATATTTAAAGAAGCTTGCAAACTTCGTATGCGTTCTGATGTGACTATGGCTACAGCATTAAGTGGCGGGGTAGATAGCACAGCTGTATACGGCATGGTGCATTCCTTAATGAAGGAGCATGTGGCTGAACGTAGTCCAAGCGATTGGCAGAGAGCTTTCGTTGCAGTCTTTCCAGGTACTGATAAAGATGAACGTGCATTTGCTGAACTTGCAGTAAAACACACAGGCGGATCAGCTGAATACATTGAACAAAACCTGAAGAATCTGCCAGAGAGAATTCTACAGAGCACTCAGCATTTTCATAATCTCAGTTCTACACCCATCCTAGCACTCATGGGCGTGTATGAAGGCATGCATAAGGCAGGAGTGACTGTATCCCTTGATGGACATGGAGTAGATGAAATGCTTTATGGCTATAGAGATATGGTGTATCAAGGCTTTGAGCATCAGAAGTGGCATGGAAAAAGAGAAGAAGCAGAGGCGAGCAGAGATGTCTTAGTTGGATTATATGCTGAAGAAATAAGGGCTGAGAAAAACACGCGTTTCACTTCAGATATCAAGGCTGCATTTCATAGACGAAATTCAATTATTCATAAAGTAGGAAAGCTAATAAAGAGGAATCCAAATCCACAGATAGTGGCGAGGAATTTATTGCCATCCTTGAGCAATCGTCCTTATGACTTCGGGAGAATGAACCCCTTTGACCGTATGGTTCATGACGAGTTTTTTCTGCGTACGCTCCCAAGTTTATTGCGGAATTTCGATAACGCAGCCATGCTTAGTAGTGTAGAGATACGCATGCCATTTATGGATTATCGCTTGGTAGAGATGGCTTTTTCATTGCCATATTCAAGTAAAATAGGCGGGGGTTATACCAAACGAATTTTAAGAGACTCCATGAAGGGAGTCATGCCAGAAGCGATACGAAACCGAACGTTCAAAGTGGGTTTGGGAGCTCCTACGAAAGAATGGTTCTCGGGGCCGTTGAAAGACTTCTTAGGAGACCAGCTGTCTTCTACAGGATTCAAGGAACATAGCTTGTTGTCAACTAAAGATATAGAAGGGTTCAAGGAAAGACAGCATCGCGGAGAATGGAATGAAGCCACTGCCGCGCAGATGTGGATTGCTTTGAACGCGCACCTTATTCAGAGCAAGAATGCGTAGTGAGTTGTATATCTATACCCTTCATTTTCCATTCGGAAAATCTGAGAATTTTCTGGAAACAGAACTGCCTTTCTTGGCCAAAGAATTCAAGAAAATATATATCTACCCATGGACTTTCGGTGGGTCTGAGTCTAGAGAACTGCCAGAGAATGTAGAAGTGAGAAAGCTAGAAGTCAATTCTAAAGCAAGCCTCTTCAGTCGGCTCAAATTACTATGGCCACATCTTGGAAATAAAAAAGTGCGAGGTGATTTCAGATATCAAATAGCTCATGCCGAAAATCTTCTTTCGCATGCTCAGCAATTGACGCTAGAAATAGAAACGCAGGATGCCATCCATTACAGCTATTGGTTGTCAGATTGGGCTACTGTCTTGGGTCTGGTTTCTGAAGAAAAGAAGGACTTAGTGTTCGTCTCTCGTGCACATGGATTCGATGTTTATGATGAACGTCATCCCATGGAAGAACAGCTGTTCAGAAAGGAACAAACCCAAAGAATTTCAACGGTTTTCCCCATTTCAGAAAAGGCCAAAGAAACGATACTGAAGCAGACAGCATCATGTCCCGTAGTCATCTCCCACTTAGGAACTGATGATTATGGTCTAGGGCCAATACCTAATGAAGGAAAACTGAATGTTGTTTCATGTTCCACTGTCACTGAGCTAAAAAGAGTGACCGTGATTCCGAAACTACTAGCATCGCTTGGACGTGATGTGCGCTGGACTCATATTGGCGATGGTCCAGAAATGGAAACGTTGAAGGATATATGCGCTAAGCTTAATTCTTCTATACAAGTGGAGCTGAAAGGCAGGATGGAACCCGAGGCCATCATGAAGCTTTATCAAGAAGAAGGGTTTCACTTTTTTATTCACCTGAGCAGTTCTGAAGGAATTCCAGTGAGCATGATGGAAGCGATAAGTTTTGGCATCCCTATTATTGCAACTGATGTAGGTGCCGTGAACGAAATAGTTAACGAGGAGACAGGCATCTTGCTTGAAAAAGATAATCTAGAACATTGGAAGCACCATCTCAAAAAAGTAATACTGGAAAATGCCCTTCCAACTAGAAAAAGGACAAGAGCCTTTTGGGAAAAGGAATTCAGAGCAGATAACAACTACATGGATTTCTGTTCTTTATTGACTAACTTGGACTAGAATCAGAGATGAAAAAAGTACTCTTCATAGCCCCTAATTTTCCACCCGCAGGCGGGATAGGTGTGCAGCGAAGCATAGCTCTAGTTAAAGGATTGAGATTAGAGGGATATGAACCTATTGTCCTCACTGTTTCTAAGACGGATATTCAAAGAGTAGGGTCAAGAATATATGAAGCGCCCATGCTTGAGATCCTAGAAATGGGCATTGAGATTCATAGAGTTCACGCAGGTCAGCCATATGATGTCACTGATTATTTGATTAAGAAAAGACTCTATCGTTTTCTTTGGACCTTTGGTTATCCATGGTTCTGGGAACGTTTCTCTTTTTGGCCTAAGAATGCATTAGCAAAAGCTTCTGAGCTCATTGAGCAAGAAAAAATAGAGCTGATCTATTCTTCATCTGCGCCATATACAGCCATGGAATTAGCGATGAGGTTGAAGAGAAAACATCAGGTGAAATGGGTCAATGACATTAGAGATCCATGGACAGAACATTTTGGATGGATCTGGCCTTCTAAACTCCATTGGATTTGGAGCAGATGGAAAGAAAAACGCATGCTAAAGCATAGTGATCGCATTGTGGTGGTGACGCCAGAGATGAAAGAATATTACGGAAATAGGAAGTATCTGAACCCTGACAACATACATGTGATCACGAATGGCTTCTGAGAAATTAATATTGGGAATGGCGGGTACAGTCCCATACTATGACGAGAAGATCTATCTGAATCCAAGCCTTTGGCAAAGAATAAAGATGAATTTAATCGACTATAGATCATTGGGCTATAATCAGCCAATCGGGCAAGGAGCTTATTTTCTTTTTAAAGGACTGCAGAAATACAGAGCAGCAGGAGGAGAATCGGTAGAGCTGAAGATGTGGGGAAATATAGATGAGCGATATTCTGCTTTATCTAAGGCCTATGACATAGGTGATATGATAGAGATAGAGGGCTTCATTGAAAAGCAGGATTCCTTGGAGAAACTGAAGCGCTGTGATGTGCTTGTGCTGACCTTGTCATTGGGTGTTAATGGGAATAAGCCTTTTCCGCTTCCAGGAAAGATGTTCGATTATTTTCATGTCGGAAAGCCCATTTTGGCATTAGTTGAGGAGAGTTATTGCGCTGAAGTTCTTCGTGGTTCGGGCTTAGCATATATAGTCGACCCTAAGGATCAAAGTGCAGTGGCCAAAGTCATAGAAGAGCTTCAGAAAGACAAGGAAAACTTGAAGAATAGGTTTAAAATAAATAAAGAATACTTAGAGCAATTCGAACATAAGCAAATGGTCAAGAATATGGCCGCTGTTCTCAATTCACTTTGAGCTTCTTAATTCCTAGAACTCGTATTTGAACTATGGCATTGAAGTATTTTCAATAGGAAGAATTGTTCTTAAGATGGAGTCTTAATATCATTTTTGTTTGCTTGCTTTTAATTCAGGCTCCGCAGGATTGAACATTACTATATTTGGGCTATCCCAGAACTCGGCAGCACAGCATATGGACTATAGAATTGAAAAGACGATTGAGGACCTTCATAGGCTTAAGGCCAAAAGATATTGTGAACTAGGACCTGGTAAAGGACAGATCTCGATTGGATTGAAGAAAGCAGGAAATGAGGTTATCTGCGTTGAGGCACCCTGGGCAGTTGAAGCGAATAAAATCTGGGCCAAGGAAAACGATGTAAAGATGTATCTCTTTGAGTTCTTCACTGGTGATTTTGGGAGTATTGAAGAAGACGTTGATTGTTTCTTCTTAGCTCATGCTATAGCTCACTTCCGCTTCTCCCCATACATCTTGTTCAGGAAGATTTATGACAGCCTTCCTTCAGGAGGATATTTCTACATCTCTACGGTCAATGGTTCTTCCTTCGAGAATGTTTCTCGTTTATTCAAAGGGTTGCCAGTAACAGGAAAAGTAAACGAAACATTAGACCCTGGATTCACTGAAGTCGTAAAGGATTTTAATAAAACAGATATGCATCAGATATGGGATGATTGGATGCATGTAAAAGAGTACACAATGCCTGAGCTTCATGAGATTTTGAAGAACGTAGGCTTCACTATACACTGTTCTGAGCATAGAAAACTCTTCTCTCATTGGAAGCGCAATCTGTTCATCAAATTGTTCCCTCATCTCGCTGATGAGTTAATCATCATTGGTAAGAAACCTTGAAAAGTTCATGAAGGATATTAAAAGCATTTTAGTCCTAGCGCCACATCCTGATGATGGGGAATTCGGGGCAGGAGCTAGCATACAAAAATGGGCTTCAGAAGGAATCAGAGTTCACTATGTGGCCTTTTCGCCTTGTATAAAGTCACTTCCTAAAGGAAGTTTGGCTGATACGCTCCATACTGAGATGCAAGCTGCCACCAAGGTTTTAGGCATAGCTCCTGAGGACCTTAGTATGGGTGATTTTCCGGTCAGAGAATTCCCTGCGCATCGTCAAGCAATCTTAGAGAAAATGGTGAGGCTTAACAAGAAAATTTCACCTGATCTGGTCTTGATGCCTAACTCAATGGATATCCATCAGGATCATCAAGTGATCTATAAAGAAGGGCTCAGAGCATTCAAGCATTGTTCAATGTTAGGCTATGAATTGCCTTGGAACAGCCTTGAATTCAAGAGCAATTTCCATGTCAAAGTATCGAAGCAGAATATCGAGAAGAAATATAAAGCCTTGTCATGTTACGCATCGCAGACCAAGCGCAATTACCATGACTTGGATTTCTTGATAGGACTCGCTCGTGTGCGAGGAGTGCAAGTAGGAGCTGAATATGCGGAGGCCTTTGAGTTGATTCGTTGGATCTCACATTAAGCGGATTTCCTTTTTCCAGCGTTCCGCATGATCCTTCCTGCAGATAAGCATATCCTGAACAGCAATATTATCAGGATAAGGAATCAAATCATATACTTTTTTCTCAGGGTGAAAGATCACAAAAGAGGTTCTGTTAGAGTCTATCGTAATGATAGATCCATCACTGAGGACTTTAGAATTCTGAAGCCATTCTTCACCTTCCAATCCAACAGGTTTAGCATCAAGTTCCCTGAAAGAATAGCGCGTTTCAAGATGCTTCTCTTGGACAACCACATGTCCGCTTCGAGTTGAAGTAGCCAAATACCTGCCCGGCAAATGCATTCCTCCATGAGGGTTTTTCAGGTCATTAATGATCTCTTTGGCTTGGCCTGTAATTGTATCAATGGAATAGATAGCTCCTTTGTGAAAGAACGTGGCGATAAGAAATCCTTCCTTCACTCGGTCATATTCAGCTGAGTTTATAAACGCTGCACGCATTGCAGTTGGCAGCACATCCTTTTCAGGATCTTGGATAAGTCTAAGATTATTGATTCCTATCATTGGAACTCGGCTAAGCCTGACAGAATTCCCAGTTTTAGGGTCTTTTCCTTCATCAAAACCATTCTCCCATGCCCACCATTCAGAGCAGCGGGTAAGTGTTTTTAGGTCATATTCAAGCAGAACATCGAATCCGCTAGAAGAGACGAGAAGGCGTTTCCCATCAGCAGAAAAATCTACGGTGTGAATGTATGAGAACCAAGGGTCCGTCAATTTCTTTATAACGCCATTAGTTAATATAAAAACCTCATTTTCAGAGGAAAAGGCTAATGTTCCATTGTGAGAAGCGATGCCTCGAGGCTCTTTCATCTCAGTTAACGTCTCAAAAGAGAAGAGTTTTCCTGCCTTCAAAGAGAAGGAAACAAGGCCACCCAATGCAGGAGGTCTTCGTTCAATGCTTCCAGTCAGAGAATTCTTGTTATTCTTGCTCTTCAAATAGCGATCTCTGATAGCCTGGAGGTCGAAGTTCTTCACGGTGGATAGAATCTGTAACTCACCATAAAAGGATGTTTCTCTTTCAAAAGAAGAAAGCTCGATAGATTCAATTCTCATGTCACAAATATGAGGAAAGCAAAACATCACCTTGAGGAATTAAAACGAACTGGTCCATAATTATAAAAGAATCAGCTCAAATGAATGGAATAGGGATGTACATTTTACCCTAAATATAATCGTCCTGAACTAGAACCTGATTCAGGATTATTCGCAAACGCAGTCTTGAAAATTGGATCAAGCAGAAAGAATCGTCTTTAAGGACGAAATGAGAATATTATGTGGTTTGATAAGGAAATAGACTTGGCCCAAATAAATGCCAGAGCCAATGGTATGATAAAACACCTAGGTATAGAATTCACTGCTATAGACGATGAGAGCCTGACGGCTCGCATGCCTGTAGACGAGCGTACACATCAGCCTTTTGGCTTATTGCATGGAGGAGCTACTGCAACATTAGCAGAGACCGTAGGCAGTTTCGCGTCTTATTTGACAGTTGATAAGAAGAAAGAAATCACCGTGGGAGTAGAAGTGACCGCCCAACATCTAAGATCAGCCAAATCAGGATTCGTTTATGCCAAAGCGATTCCTGTTCACCTTGGCCGAGTGCTACACGTTTGGGACATTAGAGTTAAAAACGAAGAAGATAAATTGATTGCATTGTGCAAATTATCTGTGATGGTAAGACCATTGAAAAAGGAATGAATATAGAGGCTAAAATTGCGCATTTAGAGCAGTCTAAAGAGCTATTCACGCTATTTAGATTCCCTAATGATGAAGTGGTGTATTTAGCGCTAGGAGCGTTTGATGACAATGCCAATCAAGGCGATTCGTTCATAATTCACCCTTTCATTACAGGGAAGAAAAGAACTCTCTTTATAGGAAAGAAGTACCTCGGAGACATAGAGTCATTCGATGAAGGTATGGTAGATGCGTGCGAACCTCTGCCAAGAAAAAAGACGAAACCGCCAAAGGTTCCTGCTCAGAGTTACATGGAGAGCTGTGCAAAGGCTATTGAAGAGATAAAAAAAGGTACACTGAATAAAGTAGTTCTGCATATTGAGAAGTATATGGAGACTAAAAGATCAGAGTCAGAGATCTTCTTAAGTGGTGTGAAGCATTATAAAGACGCCTTCATGCATTGGACTCGTATTCCTGGTCAAAATTCTTGGATTGGGGCAAGTCCAGAGCTTCTGTTGTCAAGGGATAAGGATGAATACAAAAGCATGTCCTTAGCTGGTACACGTAACAGAGAAAGCGATATATGGACGGATAAGGAATATGTAGAGCAAGAATTAGTCACAACGTTCATCTTAGAGGCATTGTCGCGTGTTGGAATCCAAGAAGTGAGTGCGTCAGAGATACATAATAAACAGGCAGGTCACTTAGAGCACCTTTGTACTGATTTAAGCTTTGAATTCAAAGGATCAGAATATGACGTTCTAAGAGCATTACATCCCACACCTGCCGTATGTGGTAGTCCTAGAAAAGAAGCTTTGGAGCTTTTGCACAGCCTACAGATGGAAGATAGAGACTACTACAGCGGCTATCTTGGGGTAAGGAAACACGACTATTCTAAGTATTTTGTGAACCTTCGCTGTATGGAGGTGAATGCAAGTCAAGTCAAGATTTACACTGGAGGTGGCGTGACAAAAGACTCAATTCCAGAGCATGAATTCGAAGAATTGAATAATAAATCCCAAGTCATGGGACGCTTGACCGAGTTTTTTGATTAAAGCCATTATAATAGTATCTGCACTTCTGATTGTGCTTGACCTGTATGTTTTTAGAGGTCTTTATCATTTTATAGATGTAGACCAAGGGGCCCTAAGAAGGGCATATATCATAAGCTATTGGACTATATCTGGTGTAGTGATTCTGGCCATGATAGTCATGATCATCTATTTCAATTTGATCAGAACAGAGCATCCCATATTTTGGCTAGTCTTTGCTTCATTCTTCTCGATTCTCTTCATACCTAAAGTGATTTTTTCAGGCTTCTTATTAGTTGATGATTTTTTCAATGCGGCTGGCTATGGATACATGAAAATAGCGAATTCAGGAACTGACTGGGAGCGCAGACGATTCATTACTAAAATCGGACTTGGAATCAGTGCCTTCATGGTTGGAGCATTCGCATATGGAGTAACCAAAGGGAAATATGCGTTTAGGGTTTTGTCCAATGAAATCTCCTCAAGAAAACTTCCGGCTGCCTTTGATGGCCTTCGCATTGTACAGTTATCAGATGCGCATTTAGGATCCTTCGTGAGAGATTATGAACCCATCAAGCGCATGGTTGATATGGTGAATGAGCTAAATCCTGACCTGATTCTTTTCACAGGAGATATGGTGAATGAACATGCTCAAGAAGCAGAAGGCTGGGAGCCCGTCTTTGCAGCATTAAAAGCTAAACATGGAAAATACTCCGTGTTCGGGAATCATGATTATGCGCATTATGGGCCATGGAATAAGGAAGAACAGGCTGATAGCGTATCCAGATTGAAAAAAGTTCATGCCGCTATGGGCTTTCGTTTATTGGAAGATGAACATGTGAGACTCAATATAGGAGGAGAGTTCATTACGTTAGTGGGAGTGCATAATTGGGGCAAGGGATTCGGAGAGATAGGTGACTTGAAAAAGGCAATGGTCGGAGTAGATCAAGACGGGTTTAAAGTGCTCTTGAGCCATGATCCCACTCATTTCGAATATCAAGTGCAAGGAAAGACCAACATAGACCTGACGCTCTCAGGTCACACGCATGGTATGCAGATGGGACTGGAGATTCCGGCCCTAGGAATAAAGTTAAGCCCAATAAGTTTCCGTTATAAGCGATGGGCGGGACTCTATCAAGAAGGGGAACAGTTCATACATGTGAATAGAGGTATGGGCGTGCTCGGATTCCCAGGACGTGTGGGTATGGCGCCTGAAGTGACATTGATTGAGCTGAAGAGACTAGGATAGGCAATAGTTCCTTTTCTAACTCTATCGACTGCCAACAAACTACCCTCACCCTCCAAAAGAATTAAGAACTTAGCGGCTTGGAACAAGGTCTGCTTCATCGCTGTTGCGCTTTTAGCGTGATGGAGGAAAGTCCGGGCAGCATAGGGAGCCCTACTCTTTGAAAAAGGAGGCATGATATGCGTGAGGATATCATGACAGATAGTGCTGCAGAGATTTAAACCGCCTATGTATCCTTCAGGGGATGCAGGCAAGGCTGAGAAGGTGGGGTAAGAGCCTACCAGTGTCATCAGTGATGGTGATAGCTTGAGTAAACCTTAGGGGATGAAAGACCATGTAAATCCCGCATAAGTCCCGCAAGGGACCTTCATGGGCGTCCCGTCCATGTGAACAGCCTCGGCTGTTCTTGCGGGAAGGGTAGGTCGAGTAGATAAATGATGAAGCTCTTTAGCCTCGGCTATAGAGGACAGAACCCGGCTTATAGGACCTTGTTTCTTTTTTCTTTTTCTCGATATGAGTATGGTCAAGATCTGCTTAGCAGCTCATGTTCTATAAGTATGCACAACGCTTGAGCATCACAACGATAGTGCATTCTGAATAGGGATAAAGAAGAAATGCGCTGAGCCCATCGACCATCAAATGGATGTAGCAATGGGATGACTCCAAAACTGAACTGTTGATTTTCATTTAAATAGGACTCTAGGCTAACTACCTCTAAAGAACCACTTGGGTTTTGTCCACATTTCATTAATGCACTCTCCGTCAATGCACGTGAAACTGCATCTTGCTTAGTGCCAAGTAGATGGGTCAAGTCTTCTACTATTTGTTCTCTGATCTGCTCTAATTCTGGATAAAATGAAGTGATCAAGAGATCAGCGATATTGTAAAGAATCACAACATCATTAGGATACCAAGCACAAAGCGACCACTTCTCATTTAAGTGACTCTTGCATTTCACAACATCAAGAACAAACTGGATATTTGAACGGTCCAAGGCAGTTTTCTCCAATTCGTAGCATGCATTGAACATCAGAATATTACAAACCACGACTAAGTCCAAATCCACGAATAATCCTTTGCTTCCTATCCAAGTGTTATACAAAGCCTTTGTTCTATAGGAGACAGGTCCTCTTTTAAGGAATTTACCATTTCGGCCATTTGCTTGTTCCTCTAGGTGGCTTTTTAGCTCAGGAATAAACTCCTTCGCATTGGCAAGGCCACGATAGGCGATAGCTGAATCATCAGCATCGTCAGTGGGTTGAAAGGTCTTGAAGTACTTCAGGAAAACCCCATTCGGGAACCATTCATCAGCGCGATAGAAATTATACGCAGCGCCACCATACCTGCTTCTATAGTGAATCAGAGAAGCCTCTGCCTTCGTGATAATAGATTGGGCTACATCCTTTTCAGGTATAGAAAAAAGGGGAGAGCTTCGCTTCAAGGATTGAAGAATCCAGGAAACGAAATAGACATTGTCTTCAGTTCTTTTAAAACGAAAAAGAGGATGATATCTGCTGCTTGGAAAATTTCCCGCAGGGATGTCACTTTCTCCTGTAGATTGCAGCGCAGAAAGGGCGTTGAGCGCAGCTTCAACCATGGTCAGGCTATGCGGTTATCCTCCAAGCGCAAGTCGTGGCCCATCTTCTCTTTCTTGGTGCGCAAGTACTTCTTGTTATGCTTATTAGCGCCTATTTCTATAGGCACATTCTCTACAATCTCCAGGCCATAGGCGACAAGCCCGGTTCGTTTTTGAGGATTGTTCGAGAGTAATCTCATTTTACTCACGCCAATAGCACGTAACATTTGAGCACCTATTCCATAGTCGCGTTGATCCATTTTGAATCCCAATTCAATATTTGCTTGAACGGTATCCAATCCTTCTTCTTGCAGCTTGTAGGCCTTAAGCTTGTTCACCAATCCTATTCCGCGTCCTTCTTGATTCATATAGATGATAACGCCTTTACCAGCTTTCTCAATCATCTCCATGGATTGGTGAAGCTGAGGTCCGCAATCACATCTGCAACTGCCGAAGATGTCACCTGTCATGCAGGAAGAATGAACTCTGACTAAGATAGGTTCATCTTCTTTCCATTCACCCTTGATAAGAGCGAGATGCTCCATTTCATTGGTCGTCTGCTTATATGCGACTAATTTGAAATCGCCATATGAAGTGGGTAGATTCACTTTCACTACTTCCTCAATCAAGCTTTCATGCTTTAATCTATAAGCAATAAGATCTGCGATACTAATGAGCTTCAAATCATGCTTATCTGCAATCTTCCTAAGTTCAGGAAGGCGAGCCATGGTTCCATCCTCATTCATAATCTCTACTAAGACTCCGGCAGGTCTGAATCCAGCAAGTCTAGCTAAGTCTATTGAAGCTTCTGTGTGACCTACGCGTCTGAGCACACCGCCTTCTTTTGCTCTGAGTGGAAAGATGTGACCTGGTTTACCCAGTTCTGATGGATGTGTAGCAGGGTCGACAAGGGCTTTAATAGTTTTAGAACGATCAGCAGTAGAAATACCCGTAGTCGTGCCATGTCCAATAAGGTCAACAGAGACAGTAAAAGGGGTTTCGAATTGCGCGGAATTCTGCGAGACCATAAGGTCTAATCCTAATTCATCACAACGCGATTCAACGAGCGGAGCACATATGAGTCCACGGCCATGTGTGGCCATGAAATTGATGATTTGTGGAGTGACACATTCGGCTGCGGTGATGAAATCACCTTCATTCTCTCTGTCCTCATCATCTACTACGATAATGACTTTTCCAAGTTTGATATCCTCAATAGCTTCTTCAACGCTGTCAAGGCGGATATCCTTTGCTGCTGCATTCATGCCGCAAAGGTACACGATCAAAGGATGTTCAGAGAATAAAAGGGGGGGTTAAGAGACTGGGTCGTTGACCTTGTATTTCAAGCAATTCTCATAGAACTTGACGAGGTCCCTTGTCACCACTGAATTAGCATAGTTCTGCTCGATAAACAATCGGGCATTGGTCGAGATATTCTCTAGAAGTTCTGGCTTTTCGTGAATCTCTCTTATCCTCTGCACAAATTCTTCACCAGTATCAGCGATTAGAATGTTTTTTCCATGAGTCACGTCTATACCTTTGGCACCAATACTTGTAGTAATCACCACTTTTCCCAAGGCCATTCCTTCTATAATTTTAATTCTGATTCCACCGCCTGACAATAGGGGGACAATCATGATTCCCTTAGAAAGCATGTATTTCTTTGCACTTGAAACCTCACCATCAAGCGCTATATTTTTATGGCTTGCAGCTATGTTGTAACTCCTTGATTCCTTTCCTGCAAGGTGAAGACTGAACTGTGGAAATTCATTCAGAATGTTTGGCCAAGCCTCCTTTAAGAACCAATCCATTCCTTCCACATTTGGCATCCTATCCATAGCGCCAAGATGAAAGAGGGTAGGCTTGAAATGATAGGGTCGTTCAACTGCATATTCACTTGTATCGACTCCAAAGGGGATAGTTTGAATCGAAGTTTGGCAATCAAATTGCTCTAAATTTCGTGTATGTTCTGGACTAATGGTCGCTATGCCATCCACTTTATCAAGGATGGCCAATTCATAGACTTTAAGCCTATTGGCAAGAATATTCAGATACGCTTTTTTAGGACCTGTTGCCGATAGAAGAGCCATGCGCTGATAAATCTTGTATTCCAGATTATGAGATCTCAGAATAATTTTCGCCTTACTGAATCTTCTAATAGTGTCAATGTATGGAGTCATGAAAAGACTCTCCAATTGAACTATATCGAAATCCTTGTCTCTGAGATTTTTCTCTAAGGCAATATCTAAATCTGTTGAGAAGAATCGAGAGACGTTATAAGCATCACGTGTGATGAGATTAGAGAAGGCATCTACAAAGTTCATCTTCGTATCAACGAAAATGGCTTCTATCCCCGTATTCTTCTTGTACTCTTCAGGAATTAGATGCTCCTTGAAAGGATGCTTGTGAGTGCTTGCACACAATACCTTGACTTCATGACCATCCTCCAACAATCCTTTAGTAAGGTTGTTAATAGCAATGCAGCCGCCATCGATGGCCGGTATTGGAGGCTTATGGCAGAGTTGAAGTACCTTCATCTGTTGTCCCTCTTTGGAAGAGAGAGCATGCGTTTGATTAATTTCTCATAAGTGCCTCGATCGAATAATGCCGAGTCATTAGCAGCCTTATAGGTCAAAAATACAGCAATGGGTGTTAGTATGCTAGTGCTTAGCCACATTCCTTCAAAAGGTTCAAGACTTCCAGAGTTTGACATTTTTTCGCCTGTTATTGAACTTATGTGAAATATAAGGAAGAAGATGATGGAGAAAACCACTGGCAGACCGAGGCCTCCTTTCTTGATGATGGCTCCTAGGGGTGCTCCAATAAAGAAAAGGACTATACACGCAAAAGACAGTGTGAATTTACGATGCCACTCGTTCCAATGTTTGTTGATGAATATTCTCCTGTTGTTTAAATCTTCTTCGGCCGTTTTCAGATAAGCCGATGAATTGTTGACCATATTGTAACTGATTCGGTACAAGCGCTCTTTCTGTTTTTGACTCAAGGAATCTATTGAAGAATGAACATCAGTCTTTAATACGATATCCTTTTTCAGACTGTCTCGAGTCACGAAGAGGTTCTTTTGCAAATACGAATGGATGGCACCTTTCCTTCGTTCCACTTGAGCGGTGAGCGAATCTGCAGTAGTACTTAGTTGACTTAGGTTTTGCATTGGAATGTTGTTCGTCCATTGCTCCTCATCACTTTCCTTAAAATCAAAACTGGAGAGGTCTATTCGTAGAACCATTTCCTTAAATTCAGAACGCACGAAGGGCATGCTAGGATCGCCACGTTTCGCAGCTCCTTGCTCATCATAACTATCACCATCGAAAAGTCTGAAGAGTATGTATCTTCCTGACAGGGTCTTATCCATGCGTCCTGATTGGGCCCGAATAACGGTGGAATTTCCTTTCTCTGCGTCCCTATGATCATATATAAGGACATCATGCATGGTCTCATCTTCCACATCCTTTTTCCCCACACGAATACTATATCCTTCCAGGCCATTGTAGAAAACGCCCTCCTTAACTTCTAATAAAGGTTTCTGATGCACAATGTCATAAAGCAGGGAACGAGACTTCAGATTCGCATAAGGTGTGACATGATTAGAAAAGAAGAAGGCCCCTATGGCAATAAGAAAAATCAAGACGATTAAAGGCCTCATAATCCTGAACAAGCTCAGTCCTGAAGATTTCAGTGCGACTAGCTCATAGTTCTCAGCCAGATTTCCGAAGGTCATAATAGATGAAAGGAGAACTGCCAGCGGCAAGGCCAATTGGACCAGGTTTGTACTCTGGAAAAGCAAGAGTTCCATGATTATACTCAAGTCCAGCCCTTTTCCCATAAGGTCATCAAGGTACTTCCATACGAATTGCATGAGAAGTATGAACAGGATAAGTATAAAGGTCAAAAGGAATGGCCCAAGGAACGTCTTGATGACAAGCTGACTCAGCTTTCGCATTGCTTGGAAAGGAATAAGGTTAGCTACCTATGCTCTGTCTAAGTTTTTCTACATGCTTGGTCCAGAGCCCGGCAGTATCTTCGACTTCATCTTCATCACAGAAATCTGTAATGATGAGGGCTACCTCATTAGTCATAGGGTCCACATTGATCTTGAATTCCATGTAGTTTTCATCTTCCTCATCCTCTAACCACTTGAACCGCACAAATTCATCGCGCTTCTTTCCAAGCAATTTTGCATCTTCTTGAGATCCATCCCATATAAAGGAAAAGGACCCGTCCCTATTGATATTGACATCATCAGCGAACCAGCGACTTAATCCACTTGGGGTGCTAATCACGGTGTATAAGACCTTGATTGATGTTCTGAGTACAAATTCTAATTCGATTTTTTCCATGAAAGCATAAAATAGCTTGTGGACCAAGATAGCGAAGAAAATGCACTTCGCTCAAGAGGTTGATAATAAAAAAAGAAAAGGTCCACCTACACAGGAGGACCTCATTCTGTAGCGAGAGGGGGATTTGAACCCCCGACCTCAGGGTTATGAATCCTGTGCTCTAACCAACTGAGCTATCTCGCCATTAGACCATTTAGCATTGTTCTGGTCTTATTTCGGGGCGCAAATATAAAGTTTTTGGTATTTGGATGAGCAGTTCATTAATTCCTTCATTATTAATAATCTTTGTAACATGAAAGTAAACGTGCTATTGAGGGGTGGATTGCTCTTGACATTGACAGTCTTTTTCTGTGTTAATGAATCAAAGGGGCAGGGGGAGAAAACAGGAACGTTAGTAAAAGCACTCATATTAGATAGCTATGCTCACCCATTGCCTTATGCGAATTTCATGGCATATACTGCAGTAGACTCCACCTTAGTTCAAGGTGCGGCAAGTGACATGGAAGGGAAGGTGGTTATGAGGTTAGCTCCTGGGAATTACCTTTTTAAAGTAGGCTTTCTTGCATTCAAAGACCAATGGAGGGGACCCGTCCTGCTCCTGTCAAGCACTTTAGAGTTAGGTGAAATACTGCTTGATGAAGATATGGAGCAGCTTCAAACGGTGGAGATTGTATCAGATAAATCTCAGATGGAGCTGCAGATAGATAAACGTGTAATCAATGTGCAGCAAGACCTATCTAACAGAGGTAAAAATGCAGCCGAGATTCTTGATAATGTCCCTTCAGTCTCTGTTTCTGTAGAAGGTGATGTGAGCCTTCGTGGGAGTGAGAACGTACGAATTCTTGTAAATGGTAAACCTTCAGGATTGACAGGGATATCAGGAAACTCGGCACTGAGGCAGCTTCAAGGGGACATGATAGAGTCCATAGAGATTATCACAAATCCATCAGCCAAATATGAGGCTCAAGGCGAAGTAGGAATCATTAATATCATCTTGAAAAAGGATCAACGATCAGGAGTCAATGGTGCCATAGACCTCACTGCCGGATTTCCTTCATTGTATGGTGCCTCAGGGAACCTAAATTGGAGAAAGGACAAGTGGAATCTCTTCACAAGCATGGGATATAGGTTCCAAGAGAACCCTGGATTTGGTAAGATAAATCAACGCTTTGAAACAGCAGATACTTCGTATTCTTTTAAGAATGAACGAAATCATATTCGCGGAGGAAGCAGTGTGAATGCAAGATTAGGAGCTGATTGGAATATAGATGACCATTGGACATTAACTATCTCAGGACTCATAAGCAAAGCAAAAGGGAACAATTCAATGGCCCTGAAGTATTTTGATTTCAATCAGGCCGGAGATAACACCCGTTATTCATTGCGCACAGAAGAAGAATCAGAGGACACAGATAATCTTGAATTCGATGTAAATCTCATTAAAACCTTTGCCGAAAAGGACCACATATGGACTTTTGATATTAAAAGCAATAGAACAACAGACACAGAAGAAGCCTCTATTGAGCAGGATTTCGGGACCGAGGGAATAGGAGTATTGCGCCAACGTTCCGAAAATGCAGAGAATGAGCATAACCTAGTAGTACAGACTGATTATGTACATCCATTATCTGAAAGTAAGAAGCTAGAATTCGGACTTCGCTCCGGATCAAGGAGTATTAAGAACACATTTCAAGTAGAGCAGTTTGAAGGAGATTGGATATTTCTACCTGCATTCACGAATGAACTGCGGTATGAAGAATGGATCAGTGCGGGCTACGCGACTTATACCTCAGAAAAAAACAAGTGGGCATATCAACTGGGGCTGCGCGCAGAGTATTCGGATATTCAAACAGAATTACTTCTAACTCAAGAAAAGAACCCGAGGGATTACTTGAACTTCTTCCCGAGTGCTTTCTTGACTTTTAAGTGCAGCAGTTCAAACTCTTATCAATTGAACTATAGCCGAAGGATTAATAGACCACGCTTTCGGTTTCTTATCCCTTTCTATGGATACGGAGATTCTAGAAATTTCTATGGGGGGAATCCTGATTTGAATCCTGAGTACAGCCATAACATTGAGTTCAATAGACTCACTAGGACTCAGAAAGGCTCTATCATCTTTGGACTCTATTCTAGGCTCGAGGAAGGTTCTATAACTCGTATAACACAAGCAGCTGATACGGGAACATATACTTTCCCTATTAACTTAGGGAATGGATATTCGCTTGGTTCAGAATTTAGTGGCAATATGGAAGTGATTGGACCATGGAAAATAAGCGGAAGTGTAAACGTATATTATAATGTTCAAGAAGGAGTCTTTGAGGGGATAGACTATGGTTTCGAGACTTGGGCTTGGAATAGCAGAATAAGTAATAAGCTTGTCTTTAAGAACCTTTTTGATTTTCAAGCCAATGTGATCCACAGGTCTGGTCAGATCAGCGTTCAAGGAAGTACCAAGCCTATTACCTCCTTGGATCTTGCAGCCTCCCGAGACATCTTTAAAGGTAAAGGAACTTTGACATTCAACGTGAATGATGTGTTCAATTCGAGGAAACGAAGGTCTATAGTTGAGCAGCCTGGGTATTACAGTGAGAATGAATTTCAATGGCGGTCCAGATTATTCTCATTGAACTTCAACTACCGTATCAATCAGAAGAAAGTTAGAAAAGAAAGAGGATATGACATGGACGATAGTGATTTTGGCAGTTGAGATGCTATAAGAGATGGAACCCTGCACTTTTTGATCAGAAAAAATTCAACGGATGTTTTTCACCACAGCTTATTTTCAGTTGACATGCATAACTTGTTTTACTATTTTTGAAATCCTACTTGAACAAAAAAGCAGGAAATTTCTATACTAATCAATCTTTAATTTAACGTATATATTATGAGAAAAATTATCCTTTTAGCCCTGATTGTTATGGGCTCGACAGGCGCTATGCTCGCTCAGTGTGAGACCTTTACGGCTACCTACGGACCAGGTAACGGCCCATGCTTGGAGGCGCCAATAAGTACATATACTTCATTCGAAGTATGGGCTACTGAAGTATATGTATTCAATGATATTGAATCAGGAGTAACGTATCAATTCGGGATTTTAGGCGGTGCAGCAGGAGCTTGGCCAGCTGAATTCACGATATATGCGCCAAGTGGTGCTATCAATGCATTCGGTAATGATGCTGGAAACAACACCCTTACATTTACAGCAACTGAATCAGGTACATATGAGTTCGGAATTACCAACACAGCACTTGGTTGTGGAGTAGAGCTTGAAGTAGACAATGGTTTCGCAACCGTGAGTTATGTTTCAGGTCCTATTACTACATGTGCACCTCCAGTGACTACATGTGAAGCAGGTAACTTGGTCAGTGATGCACCTGTTACCTTATTGACTACTACAGAAACAACAGATGTGAACGCCACTGGCGTCATCATCCCTAATTCTCCAACTCAAGGAGGACAGGGAGTATTGTTTCAGCCACAGGCAGGAGCAGGAGGAGGACTTGGTGGTGAGTTTATCTTATCTGGTGTGACTCTACCTTACGTTTTCGATGCTGATTTGAATGGAGTCCTTTCATCAAATGGTTTCCCAATCATGACAGGATTGTACAATGTGCGTCCAGCAGTCTATGGTAACACTGCAAATATTTTCGCTTCTATCTGTGACACTACGTTCCGTGCACGTCCGGTAACCTTCCCTGGCGGAGAACCTGAGGTATGTGAAGGTGGAAC
>ERZ888423.291-NODE-291-length-53015-cov-8.315295_pt1 | contig 53015 bp, 49 predicted proteins | sample MGYA00520523_ERZ888423 | MGnify/ENA primary metagenome ERZ888423 (study PRJEB32303, sample SAMEA104408611) | aquatic metagenome | biome: Brackish water; feature: Pelagic; material: water | place: Baltic Sea | collected 2014-06-08T10:24:00 | depth 30,27 m ... | reverse complement strand
GAAAGTGGCTAATAACACCAATGCGCCATTGGTGCTTATTCTTGGCCCTGATGAGCTCAAGACCCAGAGTGCGATCATCAAGGAAATGTCGAGCGGCGACCAGCAGTCCGTGCCAGCCGAGGCTACAACTCTAATTCCGCAGTTACAAGAAATGTTACGCACCCTAAGAGAGGAACAATCTTGATTCGCACGGCTGAAGCAGGTGCACTGAACCGCGCAGATATTGGGCGCGAAGTGACGTTGGCAGGGTGGATCGCCAGCCGACGAGATCATGGCGGAGTAGCTTTCCTCGACCTTCGGGACTCAACTGGTGTGGCTCAAGTAGTCGTGCGTGACACCTCCATGGCGCATGACTTGCGGGACGAGTACTGCATTGCGGTTACCGGGACGGTCGAACAAAGACCTGAAGGTAATGCAAATCCGGATTTACCTTCCGGTGCGATCGAGATCATTACCACCAATCTTGAGGTACTGTCCAAATCTGCGCCACTCCCTTTCCCCATTGATGAGCGCACTATTGTCAACGACGAAGTTCGGTTACGACATCGGTATCTGGACCTGCGTCGCAAGAGTGCGGGAGATATTCTGCGAATGCGTTCGCAGGTTAGCCATATCGCGCGCAATATCCTGATCGATGAGGACTTCATTGAGATTGAGACACCTACATTGACTCGCTCTACCCCGGAAGGCGCGCGTGACTTCTTGGTCCCGGTGCGGTTGCAACCCGGCAATTGGTATGCATTGCCGCAGTCGCCGCAACTGTTCAAGCAACTACTCATGGTCGCGGGCATGGAAAAGTATTTCCAGATTGCACGGTGCTATCGCGACGAAGATTTCCGAGCCGATCGACAGCCGGAATTCACTCAACTTGATATCGAAATGAGCTTCGTGGACCAGGACGATGTCATGGCGATCGGCGAGCAAGTCATTCGAGCGCTGTGGCAGGGGATCTGCAAGTACGAAATTGGTGACATTGCGCAAATGACGTATCACGAGGCGATGCGTCGTTTCGGAAGCGACAAGCCAGACTTGCGTTTCGATTTAGAGTTGGTTGACCTCACCAAGTTCTTTGCAGATACCCCGTTCCGAGTTTTTCAGGCGGATTACGTGGGAGCGGTTGTGATGCCGGGTGGCGCGGATCAACCACGTCGAACATTTGATGCTTGGCAAGAGTGGGCCAAGCAGCGTGGCGCAAAAGGCTTGGCATACGTCACGGTCACGGAGGAAGGCCTTGGTGGCCCTGTCGCCAAGAATCTCAGTGATCAAGAACGCGCCGGACTGGTGGCATCAGCGGGTGCTCAAGTGGGGGACTGCATCTTTTTTGCTGCGGGTCGCGCTTCAGATTCGCGCGCATTACTGGGCGCCGTGCGAAACGAAGTTGCCGAGCGTCTTGATCTGGTGGACAAGAGTGTCTGGAGTTTCGTCTGGATTGTCGACGCTCCGATGTTCGAAGAAGTTCAAGACGCCTCCGGAAATTGGGCATGGACTGCGGTACACCACCCCTTCACCTCACCCAACGGAGATTGGATTAATAAGTTCACCGAGTCGCCGGGTGAGGCACTTGCCTGGGCCTACGACCTTGTGTGCAATGGCAATGAGATTGGCGGAGGGTCTATCCGTATTCATCAAAGCGAGATCCAAAGCCAAGTATTTCGGATTTTAGGGCTCGATGAGCAAGAGGCCAATGACAAGTTCGGGTTTCTGCTCGAGGCATTTGCGTACGGGCCGCCACCACATGGCGGCATCGCATTTGGCTGGGACCGGATTTGTATGTTGCTGGCGGGTGCCAACTCACTGCGTGATGTGATCGCGTTCCCCAAAACTGGTGGTGGACAGGATCCACTCACCGGTGCCCCAACGCAGATCACAATCGCGCAGCGTAGGGAGGCTGGCATTGATGCGAAAGCGAAGGAAAGCGACGCACGAGAAAAAGTGTCCCGAGAAGTGGGCGCATCGCAGGAATAGCGGTCCTCACACGGCTTATGGTTAACCGATGAGTCTTTTTGAACAGGGATCGACGGGGCCACTAGCCGTGCGCATGCGGCCGCAGGGCTTCGAGGAGCTTGTGGGTCAAGGGCGAGCGCTCGCGGCTGGAAGCCCACTGCAGTTATTGCTCACTGGTGCCGGGTCGGTATCCGTGATTTTGTGGGGACCTCCGGGTTCGGGAAAAACCACAATCGCCAATCTTATTTCGCGCCAAACTGGGCGTAAGTTTCGTGAGCTGTCGGCAGTTAGCGCCGGGGTCCGTGATGTTCGGGAGGTCATCGAGAAAGCTCGTGAGGATTCGAGCCTGTATGGCACTGAAACGGTTCTCTTTATTGATGAGGTCCATCGATTCAACAAAGGTCAACAAGATGCGCTACTTCCCGCAGTGGAAAACGGTTGGGTGATCTTGGTTGCTGCAACAACCGAGAACCCGAGTTTTTCGGTAGTTTCACCGCTTCTTTCTCGAAGCGTTGTGGTGAAGTTAGAACTCCTTGATCAGAGTTCACTGCGCACGGTGCTCACGCGAGCCATGGAGAGTGAACGCGGGTTGAACGCAGGCATCACTGCAACTGATGAAGCGATGGATGCACTCATTGATGCGAGTAGCGGTGATGCGAGGCGGGCCTTGACATCCCTTGAATCTGCTGCAAATGCGGCCCTTGCGCGGGGTAGCGCCGAGATCGACGTGGAAGATGTTGAGAATGCCATCAATATCGTGGCGGTCAACTATGACAAAGATGGCGACACCCATTACGACGTGGTGAGTGCTTTCATCAAGAGTATTCGGGGAAGTGACCCTGATGCCGCACTGCACTATCTGGCTCGCATGTTGCATGCTGGGGAAGACCCGCGATTTATTGCCAGGCGCCTGATGATCCTGGCGAGTGAAGACATCGGGCTGGCCGCATCACAGGTGTTGCTTACTGCCGTTGCGGCCGCCCAATCTGTTGCCTTAGTCGGCATGCCAGAGGCGCAGATCATTTTGGCGCACGCAACGTTGGAGGCGACCCTGGCCCCAAAATCTAATAGCGTGGTGACGGCGATCGGTGCCGCCATGGCAGATGTGCAACGAGGACGGGTGGGCACGGTGCCGGACCATCTGCGCGACGCCCACTATCCCGGTGCTTCTGCACTGGGGCATGGGCGAAACTATCTCTACCCCCACGATGAACCTAGCGGGGTGGCGCGGCAGACCTATCTGCCCGAAGAATTGCAGGATGTGGGCTATTTCCAGGCCACACATCATGGCGCCGAGGAGCGACTCGGGGCGGTAGCAGATCGGCTTCGTAAACTCCGCCTGGGCGAATCGCTAGACTGAACTATGCGCAGAATGGTATGGCTCACTGTGGGGGCCGCAGCAGGGATCCTCGCCTACCGCAAGTTAGAAGCGGTGGCCAACGAATCTATCGACAAAGGACTTGTTCTGACAGTGATGGATGCCAGTAACTCGGCCAAGTCTTTAGCCGCGGGTATGGGAGAGCAGCTTTCTAAGCTGCGCGGCGGCGACAATCCGGCTGGCCCAACCCAAGATGCATCAACCTAGTCAATCCGCACCCGCAATAAAGGAGCAAGTCTCATGGATTCCGCGCAAATTCGGTCTCGATTTCTCTCGTTCTTTGAGAAGCGTGGGCATGAAATCGTTCCGTCGGCATCCTTACTCCTGGACGACCCAACGTTGCTCTTTGTCAATGCCGGAATGGTGCCTTTTAAGCCGTATTTTTTGGGAGAGGCTCCGCCTCCGTATCTACGCGCAACGAGCGTGCAGAAAGTCGTGCGAACCCTCGACATTGAAGAAGTAGGGAAAACGACGAGGCACGCCTCGTTTTTCCAGATGGCGGGTAACTTTTCGTTTGGAGACTATTTTAAGGAACAGGCGATCCCGCTCGCTTGGGAGTTGCTGACCGGGTCACTCGATCACGGTGGCTATGGGTTTGATCCCGAGCGACTGTGGGTCACGGTGTACCAAGATGACGACGAAGGTGAAGCTATCTGGCGAGATGTCGTAGGGGTGCCAACGGAACGCATTCAGCGGCGGGGCATGGAAGACAATTACTGGTCCATGGGTGTTCCTGGGCCGTGCGGCCCCTGCTCCGAGATCTACTACGACCGCGGCCCCGAATTCGGTGTCGAAGGTGGACCTATCGCGGATGAGAATCGATATCTGGAAGTGTGGAATCTCGTGTTCATGCAATTCGAGCGAGGCGAAGGATCGGGCAAGAATGACTTCCCGATTTTAGGACCGTTGCCTGCCGCAAATATTGATACCGGCATGGGCCTTGAACGGATGGCTGCAATCTTGCAGGGTGTTGACAACATCTATGAGATTGACACGACGCGCGGGATTTTGGACACGGCATCTGCACTCACCAACACTGTGTACGGGGCAGCAGAAAACGACGATATCGCCTTACGAGTTGTAGCTGACCATTCACGAACCTGCATTTTCCTGATCTCCGACGGAGTGATCCCGGGCAATGAAGGACGTGGGTACGTTCTGCGAAGACTGATGCGCAGGGTAATTCGCAATATGCGGCTGCTAGGGGCGGTCGATCCCACCTTGCGCACACTGTGTGACTCAGCTATTGAGGTTATGGCTCCCCAATACCCCGAGCTCAACGAGTCACGGGAACGGATTCTGAGCATTGCAACAGGCGAGGAAACTGCCTTCGCTCAGACTTTGAGCACGGGAAGCATGCTTTTTGATACTGCCGCACATCAGACGAAAAAATCAGGCGGAACAACTATTTCTGGCGAGAAGGCTTTCGCGCTGCACGACACATACGGGTTTCCGATTGATTTAACCATGGAAATGGCGAGTGAAGCGGGGCTGCAGGTGGACCGAGAACGCTTCACCGAACTCATGCAAGAGCAACGCAGTCGGGCTAAAGCAGATTCCATCGCCCGCAAGAGCGACTTCGCAACTTCCACCGCTTACAAGGAGATTTTGACTGTCGGCGGTACCACCGAATTTACGGGCTACGCCGAGAGCACCACGCAAGCTCACGTCACCGGCTTGGTGATTGATGGAGTCTCGGTGCCGGTAGCCAGTCTGGGCGTGGATGTCGAATTGATTTTGGACCGGACGCCTTTTTATGCTGAGTCAGGCGGACAGCTCGGCGATCACGGGGTGATCACTTCGAGCTCTGGGGCGTCACGGGTCGACGTTTATGACGTGCAAACCCCGGTACCGGGTCTGTTTCTGCACCGAGGCCGGGTCGTTTCAGGTGAGTTTACGGTGGGTGAAACGGTAATCGGTTCGGTCGATATTGAACGAAGAAAGGCGATATCTCGGGCTCATACTGCAACGCACATGGTGCACCGAGCATTTCGCGAACGACTGGGCGAGACTGCGACCCAAATGGGATCCGAGAATTCCCCAGGGCGCTTCCGATTCGACTTTCCAAGTCCTGAGGCTGTTTCGCCGTCGGTCTTACGCGATGTTGAGCAGTACGTGAACGCAATGTTGATTGAAGACCTAGCGGTAAGTGCGAGCTTGATGTCTCAGCAGGAGGCCTTGGACATGGGCGCCATGGCACTCTTCGGTGAAAAATATGGCAATGAAGTCCGCGTGGTGTCCGTTGGTGATTGGGCACACGAATTATGCGGGGGAACGCATGCGCAGCGCACCGGGGCGCTCGGTCTGGTGTATTTCGTCGGAGAGGGATCGGTAGGCGCTGGAGTGCGGCGGGTGGAGGCACTGGTAGGTGCAGACGCATACGAGTATGCGGCCAATGAGCACCTTTTGGTGAGTAAACTGACGTCGATGCTGAAGGTGCCAGCAGATCAACTCGCAGACCGACTTGAGTCGACGATTAGCGCGCTCAAGGTGGCCGAAAAGGAAATCGCTGAAGGCAAGCGATCTGCCCTGCTCAAAGACGCGGGAAACATTGTCGGTGAGCCGGTACGCCATGGCAATTTTGATTTGTGGGTTTTCCGTGCTCCCGCCGGCTCTGATGCAAGCAGTCTGCGCGAGTTGGCACAACAGGCGATCGCCCGTGCGGGCAATGCGTCGATGGCAGTTGCGCTGGGAACTTTGATCACGGACGATAAAGTCTCGGCGGTTATTGCGGTTAATGATCTCGGCGTGAAAGCAGGATGCTCAGCCCAACAATTACTGCGGGTGGCACTACATGAACTCGACGGTAAAGGTGGCGGCAAGGACAACTTTGCCCAAGGTGCAGGAACTAACGGTGCCGCACTACACGCTGCCGTCGCAAGCGTGGAAGCAGCGTTGGCGGCCCAATAGGATGAGTCGAAGCAATCAAAGACGAGTCGCTTTTGATGTGGGAACTGTCCGCATTGGTGTGGCAACCTGCGATATTGACGCGATCCTGGCCTCACCACAAAGTGCAATAGGTGGCGGCGAGGGTTCAATAACGGCTGCAGTGTTTGTCATCAACGAATACGAGCCATGCGAAATCATTGTGGGACTGCCAAGCAATTTGAAGGGAACAGATACCGCTTCAACGGAAAATGCGCGCGAGTGGGCGCGCCAACTTGGCCAATTCACCGCAGTTCCAATTATTCTAATTGATGAAAGATTGACAACCGTGCAGGCAACGAGTGCGTTGCGCGCTGGTGGCCATAATTCGAAGCAAATGCGTAGCAAGGTCGACAGCGCCGCTGCTGCGATTTTTTTACAGTCCTATGTTGATAGATTGATCCATACGAAAGGCTCGCACGAGTGACATTCATTGATGAGATGCTCAGCGACGATCAATTGCCGCCGTCTCGTAACGCTAACAGTGTGAGTAAACGCATTGTTATTGGTGCGGGTCTGGTCGCGGTCATTGCAATTGTGTACGGAATCTACTCACTATTTGGTGGCGCAGGTGAAAGCAACGACTATGTGGGTTCTGGTGGGGGATCAGTGAACGTGGTTGTGAGCCGAGGCGACAGTCTTACCCAAATTGGGACAACTCTCCAGTCGGCAGATGTTGTCAAATCGGTAGAAAGTTTCACTTCAGCGGCGGCAAATAATGCGCAAAGCGCATCGATCGGCCCCGGTCAGTACGCAATGCGGATGCAAATGAGCGGGGAGTCTGCATTACTGCTGATGCTGGATTCGGAATCTCGGTCAGAATCGAGATTGGTGTTGCCGGAGGGCCTGCGTCTAGCGGAGACAGTCTCTTTGGCTTCGACAGCAACTGGTCTGCCGAGCGCTGACTTTGATCAAGTCTTGGATAACCCTGACCTCCTCGCTCTGCCAAGCTGGGCTGAAAGCCGGCCAGAAGGATTCATGTTCCCGGCCACCTACGACTTGGCGGGAGACGAAAATGCGGAGTCCATTCTGAATACTTTAATCAAGCGTTTCAATGAATCGGCGAGTGTCATTGATCTAGAAAGGCGAGCCGCCCAGACGGGGCGCAATCCCTATGAAGTGCTGATCGTCGCCTCGCTTCTGGAAGGAGAGGTCGTTCCTGAGGATTTCGCAAAGGTCGCGGCGGTGGTGTATAACCGTTTGGCCGCCGAGATGGCCTTGCAGTTAGATTCCACAGTGTCGTACGCATTAGGCCTTGACGTGTTGGAACTCTCCGAAGATCAATTGGAGACTGAGTCGCCGTACAACACTTATGTGAACACCGGGCTGCCCCCAACTCCGATCAATTCGCCAGGAGAGGCGGCCCTTGAGGCGGCGTTAGCACCGGCAAAAGGTAAGTGGCTGTATTTCGTAACCGTTAATCCCGACACGGGCGAGACGAAATTTGCCAAAGGCTACGACAGGTTTCTTAAATTGAAAGCAGAATATCGCGCGTACCTAGATTCACAATGACGAACGGTTGAGGCGATGAGAGGATGAGAGGATGAAAGCGGCAGTCCTTGGATCACCCATTTCGCACTCACTCTCACCAGCGCTCCATAACGCGGCCTATGAAGAGCTCGGAATTGATATCGAGTACACGGCTATTGACACAGCCATCGAGGCGCTAGCGCAACGAATTTCAGAACTTAGCGATGACGATGTGGGTTACTCACTCACCATGCCGTTGAAACGCGATGTGCTCACGCTCGTATCCGCGTGGTCACCACTGGTCGAGCAGACTGGTTGCGCGAACACGGTGTATCGAGATTCTCAGGGTAAATGGGCGCTAGAGAATACTGACATTTTCGGAATCACCAACACGATTAGACGAGCAGGTATTGAAGCAATCGAGTGTGCAACAATTATTGGGTCAGGCGCAACTGGCCGAAGCGCACTCAGTGCCCTGGCGGATCTGGGAGTACGCGAGGTCACGTGCATTGCACGAAATAGAGTTTCCGCGGAGCGCATCCGTTCACAAGGGGATGCGCTCGGAATTCGAGTCGAGTGGGCCGATCTTGCCCAGGGAATTTCGTTCGCTGGTGAAGTGGTAATCAGCACCGTCCCCAGTGGTGCTCAGGGTCAGATCATGGGCAATATTTCTGCACAGCAAAGGCTGCCAGTCTTACTTGATATTTCCTACAACCCATGGCCCAGTGTTCTAGCCCGGTACTGGAAGGAAAACGGTGGTGGAGAAGCACTCAGCGGGATTGAGATGCTGCTGTGGCAAGCGTCGGCTCAGGTTGAACTGTTTACTGGCCTGCCGGCCCCAATTAAGGCCATGCGGGACGCACTGTTAGACGGGTTATCCACAACCTAATTGAGACCCTTGAGTAGTTGAGCGACCGCGAACAGAATTCTGGTATGGACCTCGCGACTGCGAACACCCTGAGCAATTTTGCCTATTTCGCGACTTGGTCGTGGTTCATCGCGACAGCAATCATGCTTTCACGCGTCGACTTTAGAGAGCGCCGGCTTCCCAACACCCTAGTCTTGATCGCCTATCTGGGTGGTTTACTCGGATTTACCGTCATTGCCTTCTCACGAGCGGACTTCACATTGCTGGTCAACGCGGCTTTGGGATCGGTGATCGCATCCCTTGGGTATCTAATGATTCACCTTTTTGGGGGGATGGGAATGGGGGACGTGAAATACGCGGGGGTAATCGGACTCTATTTGGGGTCCCTTGGTTGGACGTATCTCTACCTCGGCTCGCTGATTTCGTTTGTGGGCGCCGCGTTGTGGGTGCTGCCACAAATGTTGAGCAATCGGGAAAACCGTAGCGTGCCCTTCGGACCATTCATGGCCCTTGGGGTAGTTGCATCCGGATTTATCGCAATAGGTGTGACGGCGGGTGCCTAGGCCGTATCTGACAGTATTAACCCATGGTATCGCGACTTCGTTGGTTAACTGCGGGAGAATCACACGGACCGGCTCTTACCGCAATCATTGAAGGGCTCCCCGCGTCATTTCAGATCACCACGGCCGACCTAGAGCGCGATCTAGCCCGCCGGCGGCTGGGAACCGGCCGCGGGGCCCGGATGAAATTTGAGAAAGACGATGTGAAGCTTCTGGGAGGTGTGCGGCACGGGCTCACAATGGGGGGACCAATAGCAATACAAATTGGTAACACCGAATGGCCAAAGTGGGAAACGGTGATGAGCCCAGACCCTGTGGATCAGCAGGCGCTAGAAGGTGTGGCGCGAAATGCACCGCTGACCCGTCCACGGCCCGGGCATGCGGACCTAGCCGGGATGCAGAAGTTTGATTTCTCGGAAGCGCGACCGATCTTAGAGCGCGCGAGTGCTCGAGAGACTGCCGCTCGGGTCGCACTGGGAGCAGTTGCGCGCGCTTTTCTCGAACAGGCCGCTGGCATCACGCTCGTGAGTCATGTTGTGCGCATTGGATCGGTGACCTACACCGGTCCGACTCCCACCCCCGACCATGCCGCCCTGATCGATGCCAGCCCGGTGCGGTGTTTCGATGCCGCGGTGAGTTTGCTGATGGAAGAGGAAATTGGGGCGGCTCACAGTGATGGTGACACTTTGGGTGGCGTAGTAGAGGTGGTAGCCGTGGGTCTCCCACCAGGATTGGGTAGCCACACGCACTGGGATCGCAGGCTTGATTCTGCGTTGGCTGCGGCCCTGATGGGAATCCAAGCAATCAAAGGTGTTGAAGTGGGGGACGGTTTTGGCTTGGCGGGGATTCGAGGATCACTTGCCCAAGATGAAATATTTGGCGACGGTGACCAAGTGCGTCGTAGTACTGGGAAGTCTGGTGGAACTGAAGGTGGCATGAGTACCGGCGAATTGTTGCGGGTCCGTGCAGCGATGAAGCCCATTTCGACGATTCCCAAGGCCCTACAAACAATTGACACGGTCACGGGAGAGGCGGCCGTGGCGATAAATCAAAGGTCTGACGTGTGTGCGGTACCGGCGGCCGGGGTGGTCGCTGAAGCGATGGTTGCCCTAGTACTCGCCGAGGCAATTTTAGATAAGTTCGGTGGAGACTCGCTTTCGGAGTGCCAGCGAAATATTCACAGTTACCTGGAAAATCTGGCGATTAAAATAGCGCCACCGGCGCTTTAGGTTTTTTTGTGACTCCGCGGGCAATTCTGATTGGCGCACCTGGTGCAGGAAAGACCACCGTTGGCGAGTTACTCGCGCGGATCTTGGACTGCGCCTTTGCGGACTCGGATCAATTGGTTGAAGCCGAACATGGCGTGCTTGTTCCTGATATTTTTGTTAACCATGGGGAGGCCACATTCCGGGAATGGGAACATAACGCAATCGAGCAGGCCCTGACTGGTTTTGATGGCATTCTATCCTTGGGAGGCGGGTCAGTCATGGATGTGAACACCGCGAAGAAACTGCGGGAGGGCGGATCACCAATATTTTGGTTAGAAGTGAGTAGCTCGGTAGCGTTTCGTCGGGCGGGTCTCTCGGCTCCTAGGCCGCTGCTGATCGGGAACGTGCGGGCAAATTTGGTTGCCTTGCTCGAAACCCGCACCCCGATCTACGAAAGCTTGGCCACGTCTCGAATAGACGTAAACACTCTTGACCAGTCTCAGCTTGCCCAGCAGATCGCTGACCAGCTCACGGGTGGTGCGTTATGAAACGCATCCGCGTTGATGCTGAACGCCGGTACGAAGTATTGATCGGGCGCGACCTTTTGGGTGACCTGGCGGAAGCAGTTTCGGGCGCGACCAGGGTTGCGCTTATTTACCCGAATGCAGTACGAGTCATAGCCGAGGCTCTGCACAAGCAATTGGAAAACTCTGGTAAGCAGGCGATTCTGATCGAGGTGCCGGATGCTGAAAGCGCGAAAACTGCTGCAGTGTTGGAGCACTGTTGGAATGCTTTAGGTTCGTCAGGGTTTACACGTTCGGACATGATCATTGGTGTAGGTGGGGGAGCCACAACCGACTTGTCGGGTTTCGTGGCGGCAACTTGGTTGCGAGGAATTTCATGGATCGCTGTTCCCACGACATTACTCGGCATGGTGGATGCTGCGGTGGGCGGAAAAACTGGAATCAACACCGACGCAGGAAAAAATCTGGTCGGTGCATTCCACAGCCCAAGTCTGGTTGTGATAGATATCAACACATTGGCATCCTTGCCCGAGAGCGACCTGCGTTCGGGGCTCGCGGAGGTAGCCAAAGTGGGTCTCACCAGCGATCGGTCCATCTTGGAAACGATTTTGAGCGAGCGAGAAAACTCATTTGATCCGAACAAGGAAGTCGTGACCCTTCTGATTGAGCGAGCGATAGCGGTAAAGGCATCTGTGGTCTCGAATGACTTCACTGAGCAAGGTGGTCCGGATTTAGGTCGAGAGGTGCTCAACTATGGACATACCTTCGGACATGCGGTGGAAAAGCTTGAGAACTACCGTTGGCGTCATGGAGCCGCAGTTTCGGTCGGAATCATGTTTGTTGCCGAATTGGCCAATCTCGCCGGGAGGCTCTCAGACGAGGATCTTCGGGTACACCGCGATGTGCTAGAGGTAATCGGGCTGCCGACCACCTATTCCGGCGGACACTGGGAGACATTGCTCTCCACCATGAAGATTGACAAAAAGGCCCGTGGCGACGTACTGAGATTCGTTATCCTGGACGAAATTGGAAAACCAGCCATCTGGGAAGACCCCGATCCGGCACTTCTTTTCTCTGCTTATAGCAACCTGTCCTAGTCCTGGGGGCTGGCAGATTCACTAGGCTGACCCCATGTCGCACAAGGTTCTGATCATCAATGGTCCAAATCTGAATCGTTTGGGCACCCGAGAACCCGAAATTTACGGCAGTGTTAGTTACGCCGATCTTGAGCGCACTGTGGAAGAAAAAGCGGTAGAAATGGGACTGATCGTCGAGCTGCGTCAAAGCAATAGCGAAAGCGAAATAATTGGCTGGCTGCATGAAGCAGCCGATTCTCAGTTGCCCGTGATCATCAACCCGGCCGCATTTACCCATTACTCGTATGCCATCGCTGACGCCTGCGCGATGCTGGTCGCACCGTTAATCGAAGTTCACATCAGTAATCCGGGTGCCCGAGAAGAATTTCGACACCACTCAGTTGTCACCCCGGCAGCGACGGGGGTAATCGCAGGTTTTGGGCTCGACTCCTACCTATTAGCCTTGCAAGCGATGTCGCGGCTATTGTTGGCTAAGGCTTAGAGCGAGCGCGGTAGCTACACGGTTGCCGATCTAGAGATAGGGCACTCCGGTGGCAACCAGTAATGATTTGAAAAACGGCATAGTGCTCAGTATCGATGGCCAGTTGTGGACCGTTATTGACTTCCAGCATGTTAAGCCTGGTAAAGGCGGAGCGTTTGTCCGGAGCAAGTTGAAAAACGTTCTGAGCGGAAAGGTCGTTGACCGCACGTTCAACGCTGGCGCAAAAGTGGAGACCGCATCTGTGGACCGCAGGGATATGCAGTACCTGTACCGCGATGGTGACGACTGGGTATTCATGGACAACATCTCATTCGAGCAATTCCCAGTTCCGGACGCTGTAGTGGGGGAGAGTTCACGTTATTTGCTGGAAAACCAAAACGCTCAGGTGGCGATGTATGAAGGCAACCCCATCATCTTAGAGCTTCCGGCGTCTGTGGAAATGATGCTTACCTACACCGAGCCGGGTCTTCAGGGTGACCGTTCAAGTGGTGGCACCAAGCCGGCAACTTTGGAAACCGGCGCCGAGATTCACGTCCCACTGTTCATAGAGTCAGATACGAAGGTCAAGGTTGATACCCGAGATGGCTCATATCTTGGACGCGTGAACGACTAATGTCAGCTCGCGGAAAAGCCCGCAAGCGCGCACTGGACATCATTTTCGAGGCCGAGTCAAAAGACGTACCCATTCCAATGATTTTGGGGGAGCATGTTCGGCGCCGGGAAAGTGACGGGGATCCTGATTTGAATCCATATGCGGTTGAACTGGTGCGTCTGGTGGCCTCGTATCAGGAGCAGATCGATGTGGAGATTACCGTTAATTCGCAAGGGTGGACTTTGGAGCGGATGCCTGATGTTGATCGCGCGATTCTGCGATTGTCGGTGGCGGAATTGATGTTCATGACTGACACGCCGCACGCGGTGGTGGTGAGCCAGGCTGTCGAGTTGGCCCAGAATCTCTCCACAGATGAGTCTGGGTCATTTGTTCATGGAGTGCTCGGAGCCGTTTCCCGCTCACTCGATGCTGCACGCACCGCAGGCTAGTAACCGGGGTTCACCAGTAGTGTGATTTCTCCCGGATCGGCGGTCTCCTCGCCCACGGTCGCACTCACAACTACTTCATAGCCATTGCCGGTGGCGCCATAGACAACAATCGTGTCGGACGTGAGATCAGGAATCGGTTCAACGGCAAATCCTGCATCCAACTGTGCTAGATAAGATTGTTGGGCCTTGAAAACGTCATCGGCAATGGACCATGTGGCGACAGCTGTTTGGTCACCGATCACAGAAACTGCAATCAGGGTCCCTTCCGGGGTGGGAACGTTAACGGGCCAGTCCAAGGGCAACACAAGGTCGCTGCCCACGGAAAGTTGATTGCCCGACCCGTCGTCCAAAAGAGCATCATCGGGATCGGAAGTTTCGAAATGATTCCCCAGATCACTGGATTCGCTAAGACCTGGGCCAGTTGAACACGCACCAATCCCCACCGTGATCACGAGCCCCGCTAGGAGGGCCGCTGTTGTTCTCGGGTTCACCCATTCATTATGTGCCCCGGGTCGGATTCGAACCGACACTGGACGGTGTTTGAGACCGCTTCCTCTACCGGTTGGGATACCGGGGCTAGGGGGCATAACCATACCGATGAACGGATAGGTTCTAGCCTTACCCCATGCAGATCCCACAGGTGAGCGAGTTGGCACCGGATCAAGCGCCTTTGCGAGTCCTTATCGCAGAAGATGAAACTTTAATTCGACTTGATTTGGCCGAAACCCTGATCGAGTTGGGAATGGAAGTCGTAGGTGCGGTTGCAAACGGCCAATTGGCCGTAGACCTTGCTCGAAGCACTAAACCCGATGTAATCCTGATGGATATTACGATGCCGGTACGGGACGGGATTAGCGCAGCGGCTGAAATAACTTCAGCCGAAATCGCACCGGTAGTGTTGCTTAGTGCCTATTCGCACCCAGATCTTGTCGCCAATGCCGCTTCGGTGGGAATTTTTGGATACCTGGTGAAACCCTTTACCGGGGCTGAGGTGCGCGCGGCCATCATGCTCGCGCACGTTCGCTGGCGTGAATTGACAACTCTTAACGCTGAAATCACACTGCTGCGCTCGCGCAACCACGCATCAGAGGTGGTTGAGCGTGCGAAGCAGGTACTTCGTGGTTCGGGTATGTCTGAGGAAGAAGCATTTGCATTTCTGCGCAGGGCAGCTATGGACAATCGACTCACCATCGCAGAAGCGGCGACCAAAGTCATTGTTTCCCAGGAGTAAAAATGTCTGAAACAACCGTGTAATGGGGTACGGAGCCATTACAGAGGTCACATTCCGATTACGAAGTGGTCAATTCATGCCCCAGGACTTGGAATCCGGTGGGATATGGCTCTACAGTAGTGCACTGGCTCAGGCAACTGAGCTTTGGAAACGGTGGGGGCACACGCCTTCACTGCCTTTAATCAAGGAGAATGCATGAAGCGCACTATGGTCCTAAAGACCGTGGCTGTTCTGGGTGCGGCATCGCTTGCTCTCGCTGCTTGTAGCAGTGACAGCGACGATACCACCGCCAGTGCAACCACTGAAGAAACTTCAGCCGAGGCAACCGCCGAGGAAACCGCCGAAGAAACCGTCGAAGAAACCGCAACCGACGAATGTGTAAGTTCCTCTTTGGTGTTGGGAACAATGCTCCCAGCAACAGGTGACCTTGCATTCCTCGGCCCACCCGAGTTCGCAGGCGTTGAAATGGCTCTTGAAGAGATCGACGCCGCAGGCGGCGTTCTCGGATCCCCAGTCACCTACATTGAAGGTGACTCAGGAGACACGACCACAGATATTGCCAGCCAGACCGTTGACTCGCAGCTCGCTCAGGGTGTTAACGCGATCATTGGTGCTGCCTCATCCGGTGTGTCATTGACGGTTATTGACAAGATCACCTCCAACGGTGTTGTCCAGTTCTCACCAGCCAACACGGCTCCAGTACTGACCACCTACGAAGATAACGGTCTCTACTTCCGTAACTCACCCTCTGACGTGCTTCAGGGCGCCGTTATTGCCGCTTCGGCAATTGACGCAGGGGTAACTAGCATGGCCGTTATCGCTCGCCAGGATCCATACGGCGAAGGATTAGCCATTGCAACGGTCAAGGACTTCACAGCTGCTGGCGGAACCGTCACCAGTGACATCCTTTACGATCCAGCTGCCCCATCATTTGAGGCTGAAGTTGCTGAAATCAAGGCCGGCTCACCAGATGCAGTTACCGTCATTGGTTTCGAAGAATCTGTCAAGCTTGTTCAGGAAATGATCAAGCAGGGTGTTGGCCCAGCTGACGTTCAGCTCTACCTGGTTGACGGAAACCTTTCCACAACCGCTTTTGCCGACTTCCCTAAGGACACGATGAAGGGTACCGTCGGTACCGTTCCATCCGGCTCAGAGGATCTAACTGCTTTCTACGATCGTATGGCGACATTCGATCCAGCTCTGACCGACTACAGCTACGGACCACAGTCATATGACGCAACAATGGTTATTGCCCTTGCTGCTCAGCAGGCTGGTTGTGCTGACGGTGTTGCGATTGCAGCAGCGCTAGCTGATGTAGCCGGTAACGGTGGCGAAGAATGCTCCACGTACGCCGATTGTCTTGCTCTGATTGATGCAGGCACAGACATCGACTACATGGGCGTTACCGGAGGCGTTGACTTCAACGAATTCGGCGATCTCCTTGAGGGCACCATCTCCATTAATGAGTACACGTCGAACACTGAGTTCGGCGAAATCGGTTCAATTACCGCAGTGGTTCCACTGCCGTAATCATGAGCTGCTAGATGTAGCAACTGTGCCCCCCGTAACCGTTGGTTACGGGGGGCACAGTCTTGCCTGGGTCAAAAACCTTCGCGAGCACATAAGTGTGGGCCGCCCCCAAAACGGGGGCGGCCCACACTTATGGTTGAGCGACTCTCTTCGCCGCGAAATACTTACCGGGAACTACGCCTTGGCCAGGGTCCCCAGGTACAGCTCAATGACCTTCGGGTCACTAGCAAGGGCAACTCCGGTGCCCGTGTAGGCGTTCTGGCCCTGATCCATGACATAGCCGCGGTCCACGATTTGCAGGCACCGCGCGGCGTTTTGCTCGACGATAATCACCGTGACACCGGTTTGGTTGATTTCCTTTACCCGGATGAATACTTCGTCTTGTAGGGCCGGGCTCAGGCCCGCACTGGGCTCGTCAAGGAGCAGAACGCTGGGAGCCATCATGAGCGCCCGCCCCATAGCCACCATTTGTCGCTCGCCACCGGAGAGGGAGCCGGCCCGTTGCTTGCGCCGTTCACCCAGGGTGGGGAAAAGGTCCACAACCGCGTCAAATCGCTCGCTAAAGGACTTGGGATCCTGGTACGAACCCATTTCCAGGTTTTCCTCGATCGTGAGTGAGGGAAACACGTTGTTGTTCTGGGGCACGAATCCAACTCCGCGGCGAACAAGCTGATCCGCGCGTAGGTTGGTGATGTCCTCGTCTCGGAGTGTGACCGAGCCGGCATTGATATGAACCAGTCCAAAAAGAGCTTTGAGGAGGGTCGATTTTCCAGCCCCATTGGGTCCGATGATCCCGACAAGTTCCCCTTCGTGGGCGAACAAGTCTGCTTCATTAAGAATATTGACCCCGGGGAAATACCCGGCGATTAGTTTGTCAGCCCGAATGAGTGCACCGACGGACTCAGCCTCATGCAGTTGCGCTGGAGTGGCAGGGGATGCGTGCGAACGCTGACTCGCGTTGACGTCAATCTCAGAATCGAACTCCCGCGCACTATCGGGGCTGTCAGTGGGTGGGAGATCGCTGGGCTGGCTGAAAGTCATGAATTTACTCCTTGGGCGTCAGGGGTCAGGGACGCACCGTCGTCTGTTAACGAACTGCCGTGGCGCGAGCCAAGGTACGCTTCAATTACTTGCTCGTTTTTCATGACGGCGTCTGGGGGGCCCTCAGCAATGATCTGGCCTTGGGCCATGACGATCACCCAGTCGCTGATGTCATGAACCATGTCCATGTCGTGTTCCACGAAAAGCACCGTGGTGCCTTCCTCACGAATGTTCTTGATATGACCCAAAAGACTCTGGGTGAGAGCAGGGTTAACACCGGCCATTGGTTCGTCCAGCATCACAATTTCAGGCCCGACCATCAAGGCTCGTGCCATCTCGAGCAACTTGCGCTGACCGCCCGATAGGGAACCGGCAAAGTCGTCGACTTTTTCATGGAGATTGAACCGCTCCAGAAGCTCCATGGCTCGGACCCGATTGGCACGCTCTTGGCCGTTCCAGGTGAAGGGGAGCAGGGCATTGAGTACCCGTTCACCACTTTGCCCGTGCGCTCCAAGGAGCATATTGTCAATAACACTCATGCGGGATAGGGCCTTTGTGAGCTGAAAAGTACGCACCATGCCCATGCGTGCTAGTCGGTGCGGTGGGGTGCCAGCAACGGAGTTGTCATTGAATGTCCAAGTGCCAGTGTCTGGATTATCAAATCCGGTCAACAGGTTGAACAGGGTGGTTTTACCGGCGCCATTCGGCCCGATCAGCGCAGTGATGGCGCCGCGCTGGATCTCCACGTGCGTTACGTCGACTGCCTTGAGCCCACCAAATTGGCGACTTATGTGATCGACAATCATCACCGGATCGGGTTTTGGCACTCCCGGAACCTGGGGAACGTCACGCAACGCCTCGACAGCGGCGGCGTGACCTGCAGCCATATGGTTGGTTTTAGCGGGCATCCAGGGCCAACTCCCTTCGGTCTCCAAATATTCCTTGTGGTCTAAAGATCATGAGCAGCATTAGCCCCATTCCCATCAGCATGAACCGAATCGACCCAACATCGGTTGGAGTGAGGAATTCGATGTAACCATTGTTGATCATGGAACTCAGGAGCTCACCAAATCCGGCGAGAAGGAACCAGAAAATGATTGTTCCCGCAATGGGTCCAAATACGCGAGCCGCTCCACCCAAGAGGACGATGGTGTAGACGAAGAACGTGAAATCAGGTTGGAAGGTGTCCGGTTGGACAGACTGTTTCGCAATCGCCCACAAGATTCCACCAAAGGCGGCAATGCCGCCACCAATCACAAGGGCTTGCATCTTGTAGACAAAAACGTTTTTGCCCAGTGACAGGACAGCATCTTCATCTTCGCGGATTCCCTTGATCACCCGACCCCATGGGCTACGAACCAGGCCCCACACCAGCAAAGTGAACAACAGGGCCAGGCTCCACCCCACGATTACCACCCACAGGTCTTGTCGGCTCCACGTGAGAATAGGAAGGGCGACGTCGGCCGGGAGCGGGTTGAGATCGTGAAACTCTTGGCCGAGTTTTCCATTAAGCCCTTGGGCACCGCCAAAGACGTCTTTGAACGCAATTGACCGCACAAGGAGTCGCAGTAGCTCACTCGCTGCGATGGTAACGATCGCGAGGTAGTCTGCGCGCAATCGAAGCGTCGGGATTCCTAGTATGAGAGCCAATAGTGTCGATACGACCATGCCCACGATAATCGCGAGCCACAGGCTCAAATCGAAGGTGAGAACGATCACGCCAATTGCATATGCCCCGGCCGCCACGAATGCGACCTGGCCGAAGTTGAGCAGCCCCGTGTAACCAAACTGAACGTTGAGTCCAATCGCAGCAAAAAGGTAAATTAACGAGGTGACGCCGATTGCTTGGGTCAGGGTGAGTGAGAAAATCTGCACGAAATCCATTTAGATCAACCCACCCTCTCTTTTCGACCCAGTAATCCTTGAGGCCTCACCATCAAAATCAAGATCATCAGGAACAAGGCGCCCACGGTTTTCATCTCAGTGGGGATGACGAGGGTGGTCAATTGGACGAAAATTCCCACCACCATGGCGCCAACTATCGCGCCATAGATGGTACCTAATCCACCAAGGATGACCGCGGCAAACAGCACGAGCAGAATTCGCTGCCCCATATTCCAGACGGTATTTTGGGTGAGTCCCAAATAAATTCCGGCGAATGCGGCAAGGCCCGCGCCAATAATCCAGACAACAGAAATCACGCGTTCAACGTCAATCCCGGTGGCGGACGCGAGCGCGGGGTTATCCGAGACGGCCCGAGTCGCTTTACCGATCCGCGAACGCTGCAGCCAGGTAACGGTTGCGGCGAGGGCTATTACGGCGAGTAAGCCCAAGATCAATGCCTTGGGGGTTGTATTGAACGGCCCAATCTCGATGCCGGGTTGGCCAGCGAACTGCTTGTAACTTGATGGAGCGCCGCCAAAGAACAAGACCAATGTGTACCGCAAGAATATTGCGAGCCCGATACTGACAATCATTGCTGCAATCAGGCCTGTTTTGCGGCGCCGCAGGGGACGCCAAAGGATTCGATTTTGGCCCCAGCCGTACACAAATGCGGCAAAAACGATTGCGATCGGCGCGGCGATGATGATGTTCACGCCGGCCGTGTTGATGGCTAGTGCGGTAAATGCGCCGAGTGAGAGGAGTTCACCTTGGGAGAAGTTGGTCAAACCAGTGGTTCCGAACACTAGGTTCATGCCCACAGCGCCGAGGGCTATGACCAGTCCGTAGAGGATTCCGTCGAGAAAAAGTTGAATGACCCGCTCCGAAGTTCCGGACTCAACTTCACCAATACCGGACTCGCCGCCCTCAGACAGGCCAATGAGTACCCTCTTTTCCCCACCCAGGACCAAAAGTGAACGGCTTGCGTCCGCCTCGTTATTGAGGGTGATTCCTTCGGGCAAGGTCGTGAGATCAATTTCCACCGTATATGTGCCGCCTGCTGGCAGCGGCACCACAAACGCACCTTCGTCATCGGATGTTCCCGAGGTAGTCACCCCATCTGCGTCAATTGCCGTAATCACAACTCCGACCACCGGTTCGCCCCCGGGCGTGCTCAGGGTTCCGATGATGGTCGTCTCGGCCGCGTTCGCTGGCGAAAGACTTCCCGTGATCATGAAGGCGATGGTTGCCAGGAGCAGAACTCCCATAGCTAGTCGAACGCGTTTAAGCACGTGTGCTGACCTCCGGGTCTCTTTCTGAACGTGGTCTGGATCCATCACTGACTCCAAATGAAACTTCCCGCGGACCGTGGGACACAAGTGGAACTCGACGAACGATACCCATATCTGAGCCCCAAGCACAGCCATTTCGCTGAAGAAGTTCGATTGTTATCGAGTTGTGAGTGTTTCACGCTGATGTCCACTCCACGCGGTATCTAGGGAACAAATGCACTTGCAGCAATGGGTTAGGTCCGTTTTTCACGGGCCATGGCCGTCAGACGTGCGGTGCACACCCGCTCACCCTGCTCATTGCAAATAGTGATGTCACTGGTGAGAACAGTTTTTCCCGCACTAATCATTGTGGCGACACCGGTGACAAGACCATTTCGGGCTGACTTGTGATGGGTGGCATTTAAGTCGATCCCGACCACGAGAACGCCCTCGCCCACTAAGTGATGCGCGGTAACCCCCGCGGCGATCGAGCCCAATGTTTCGGCGAGGACCGCGCTGGCGCCTCCGTGCAGGAGGCCAAAAGGCTGCGTGTTCCCGTGAACTGGCATAGTTGCCGTGACCGATGCCAACCCTTCAGCATCCAGGCTCGCACCTGTAATGACGATTCCCATCCGCTCACCCAGAGCGCCCATTCCAATTGCTTGGACTTCCGCGGTGACATCTGTTGAACTCGGTTCCATAATCTTCGCCATACTGGGAAATCTTAGGGCGTAGAAGGGCAACTAGTATCGCGCTATGGCGCAAAGTCGATTACTTCTTATCGATGGGCACTCGATGGCGTACCGGGCCTTTTATGCTTTGCCCGCGGAAAATTTCAACACCACGTCCGGCCAGCCAACAAATGCCGTGTACGGGTTCACGTCAATGTTGATCAATTTGCTCAAAGAATATGACCCAACTCATATTGCAGTGGCCTTTGATGTGTCTCGTCGAAGTTTTCGAACTGAACTTTTTCCAGAGTACAAGGCGAACCGTTCTAAATCTCCGGATCAATTCAAAGGACAGGTTGAGCTTATTAAACAGGTGTTGGATGCGATGGCAATCGCGCGTGTGGAAAAGGACGGGTACGAAGCCGACGATCTTCTTGCCACTCTCGCTACCGAAGCGACTGCGGCTGGTTTTGCCACCGAAATTGTTACGGGGGATCGGGATTCCTTCGCATTAGTTTCGCCGCAGGTGACGGTGCTGTACCCCAAAAAGGGCGTCTCGGATCTGGCCGTGATGACGGAAGATGCCATCGAGGTCAAATACAAGCTAAGCCCGAGCCAGTATCCAGATTTTGCCGCACTGCGGGGGGACCCAAGCGACAATCTTCCGGGGATTCCCGGAGTGGGCGAGAAAACCGCCCAAAAGTGGATCAGTGAGTATGGATCTTTGAGCGCATTAGTTGACAGGGCAGACACTGTGAGCGGGAAAGTCGGTGTGTCATTACGCGAAAATCTTGCTCAAGTGCTGGTCAATCGTCGGATCACTGAGTTGGTGCGCGATGTGCCACTTGATCTCAGTGTCAACGAACTTGATCGCCGAACATTTTCACTCGTGGAGATTGATCAATTGTTTGACACCTTGCAGTTCTCGGTATTGCGTACGCGCGTGGCCAAACTGCCCGGTGCGGTCCAGCCCGGACCTTCTGAAGGCGCATCGGACCCAACTGTGGCGATCCTGCCAGAAATCGAACGGACAGTGTTCGCGGATGCAGCACTGCTGGATCTAGACGCCCTCGATGGTCCCATTGCCGTTGCGATAGAGGGAGATTTCGCGTACGGGTCTGGTTCAGTGAGCGCCATCGCCGTGTGTTCAAGCCACCAGATACACGTTGTGCACACTGCTTCCGCCCAGCAAAGCACCGAAGCGCTGAAATGGTTAAGTACCTGTGCCAATCAGATAACTTTCCATGACGGAAAAATGGCTTTGTGGGCACTCGCCACCGCAGGGATTGACATTTCATCGTTTAAGATTCACATGGACACGGCGTTGGCTGGCTATCTGATTGATCCGGGCCAACGGTCCTATGCATTGACTGACTTGGTGCAGCGTGAGCTCGGTCGCAGCCTTGCCGAGCCAGAAGACCAGTTGTCGATGTTCGGTGAGAATGACTCCGTGGCAAACTTAGTTCAGTCAGCCACGTTGATTTGGGAATTGGGAAGGGTTCTCTCCCTTAAAATCGTGGATGTGAAATTGGCATCACTTCTGGTTGACATGGAAATTCCAACAGAAGTTGCACTGGCCCAAATGGAGCATATTGGTATCGCCGTTGACGCAGATTCGCTTGATCTTTTATCAACTGAGTTCGGTGAGCAGATGCACCTTGCTGAGTCCGCAAGTTTTGAGCTAGTTGGCCATCAATTCAATCTGGCGTCTCCTAAGCAGTTGCAAGAAGTTCTTTTTAGCGAACGAGGGTTGCCGAAGACTAAGAAAATTAAGACCGGTTTCACTACCGATGCGGAGGCATTAAGCAACCTCTATGCCCGGACACATGACCCGCTACTCCAACACTTGTTGGGTTGGCGTGAAGACTCCAAACTACGTCAAACCGTCGAAGGGCTCATCCCACTCGTTGACGATCAGGGGAGGATTCACACCACCTTTCGACAGACGGTGGCTGCCACAGGTCGGCTCTCTTCGATGGATCCCAATTTGCAAAATATTCCGGTCCGAACAGAAGCAGGGAGACGCATCCGCGCCGCTTTTGTGGTCGGTAAAGGTTTTGAGTGCCTACTCACTGCTGACTACAGCCAGATTGAGCTGCGAATTATGGCCCACCTGTCCAAAGATGAAGCCCTGGTCGAGGCATTCAGGTCCGGTGAGGATCTACATGAAAGTGTGGCTCGGAAAGTGTTTGATGTGACGGATGTGACACCGGATATGCGACGGCAAATCAAGGCCATGTCCTACGGGTTGGCGTATGGACTTTCACCTTATGGTCTGGCCGCCCAGCTCGATATTTCAACGGAAGACGCCAAAATTATGATGGAGGACTATTTCCGTAGATTTGGCGGAATTCGCGCCTATCTTGCCGAAGTTGTGGAAGTGGCCCGAGGCAAGCTTTATACCGAGACCATGTACGGGCGGCGGCGGATGCTCCCAGATTTGGCGAGTGAAAACCGGCAACGTCGTGAGATCGCTGAACGGATGGCTTTGAACGCACCAATTCAGGGCAGTGCCGCCGACATCGTCAAAATTGCGATGCTTAAGGTCGACCAAGCCCTGCGGGGGGCTCGATTCCAATCCCGCTTGCTCTTGCAGGTACATGATGAACTTGTGCTTGAAGTGGCTGAAGGGGAGCGTGAAGCGGTGACGCAACTGGTGAGTGAGCAAATGAGATCTGCTGCTCAACTGCTGGTACCCCTGGATGTCAATGTGGGAACCGGACCCAACTGGGATGCCGCCGCCCATTAAGAATTGGTGAGCCATTAGGCTCACAAGGCTCCATCCGTTCGGGGATCAGACCTAGAATCCTCATAAATAAGGGCGTGTGGACATCCACAACACCTATCCACCGGAGCTACTTTCTCCATGACTATACCAATCGAAACCTCAACAGCACCCCAAATTGCCATTAACGACATTGGCACCGCCGAGGATTTCCTCGCGGCAATCGACGCCACAATCAAGTACTTCAACGATGGAGATCTCGTCGAAGGAACCGTGGTTAAAGTCGATCGAGACGAAGTTCTTCTTGATATCGGATACAAAACAGAGGGTGTAATACCTTCGCGTGAACTTTCCATCAAGCACGACGTTGACCCCAGTGAAGTGGTGTCCGTCGGTGACAGCGTGGAGGCACTCGTTCTCACGAAAGAGGACAAAGAGGGCCGCTTGATTCTGTCCAAGAAGCGCGCACAGTACGAACGCGCATGGGGCACGATCGAGAAGATCAAGGAAGAAGATGGTGTTGTTGAAGGGCTCGTGATCGAGGTTGTCAAGGGCGGCCTGATCGTTGACATTGGTCTGCGTGGTTTCCTGCCCGCATCACTGGTTGAAATGCGTCGCGTGCGCGATCTACAGCCATACATTGGCAAGACACTCGAGGCAAAAATCATCGAACTCGACAAAAATCGCAATAACGTCGTCCTTTCCCGCCGCTCGTACCTGGAAAAGACCCAGAGCCTGGTCCGCCAAACCTTCTTGAACCAACTTCAGCGAGGTCAGATTCGTAATGGCGTTGTATCCAGCATCGTCAATTTCGGTGCATTCGTTGATTTGGGCGGCGTTGACGGCCTCGTCCACGTGTCCGAGTTGTCATGGAAGCACATTGACCACCCTTCAGAGGTTGTCCAAGTGGGCGACGAAGTCACGGTCGAGGTTCTCGAGGTCGATATGGACCGCGAGCGCGTGTCGCTTTCCCTCAAGTCAACCCAAGAAGACCCTTGGCAACACTTCGCCCGCACCCACGGGATCAACCAAGTTGTGCCTGGCAAGGTGACCAAGTTGGTTCCATTCGGCGCATTTGTCCGCGTTGACGAAGGTATCGAGGGTTTGGTTCACATTTCCGAGCTTGCCGAACGTCACATTGAAATGCCCGAGCAAATTGTTCAAGTAAATGATGACATCTTTGTCAAGGTAATCGACATCGATCTTGAGCGTCGCCGCATTTCGTTGTCGCTCAAGCAGGCAAATGATTCCTCCGACGCACAGGCTGTTGAAGAGTTTGATCCTTATCTGTACGGCATGGCACCAGCGTTCGACGAGGCCGGCAACTACACAGGGCCTGCCGGGTTCGATCCTGAGACGGGCGAGTGGAAAACCGGCTTTGAAGAACAACGTACCGAGTGGGAGCGCGAATACGCCGAGGCTCATGCGCGTTGGGAAGCTCACCGCAAGCAGATGACCCAAGCGAAGGAGGCTGACCAGGCCGCCGCGGTCGACTCCGGCGAGGCCAGTGCCTACTCTTCGGATGCAGCGTCTAGTGAAGGAACCTTGGCTGACGATTCATCTCTCCAAGCCCTTCGGGACAAGCTCACTACCGATTAATTTTATGGCTCACCCCATGCCTTTTGTCGTCGGAGTCACCGGTGGCGTTGGGTCGGGTAAATCAACGGCAGCGTCGTGCTTGAAAAAGCACGGCGCTGTTGTAGTTGACGCCGACGAAATTTCACGCACTCTCACCACAAACGGCTCGCCAGTTATCGCGGAATTGTCCGAGGCCTTTGGATCGCAAATTCTTCATGCAGATGGTTCACTTAATCGCCCGGTACTCGCGGCCCTTGTTTTTGGCAATCCAGAAGCTCTCAAAGGTCTCAACGCCATTATGCATCCACGAATTCGACAAGAGGCCATGAGACAGATTGCAGCGTGTGCGGCAGATCAAATAGTGGTCTACGACATGCCGTTACTGATTGAGACAGATTCAGTTGAACTCTGTGATGTCGTGGTGGTGGTCGATCTTGATCCCGAGGAACAAATCGAACGGCTCGTTAAAGATCGCGGAATGAGCCCGGAAGAAGCCGAAGCAAGGATTCGAAGTCAGACTACCCGCGAGAAGCGGAAACTGGCAGCTACTTGGGTGATTGATAACAGCAAGAGCACCAAGGAACTTGAGCAAGAATGTGCTTCCGCGTGGCGGGAAATCGAGGAGCGGGCGCTTAAGGTTAGGTCGTGACCCGGCCAGTAACAGATCTCAATCGAACCGTTGCACCGTTTGAGGTGATTTCCCCGTTTCGACCCGCGGGGGATCAGCCAGCGGCGATCGAAGCACTGGTTAAGCGGATCCAATCCGGTGAGAAGAATTCCGTTCTTCTGGGGGCAACTGGTACCGGTAAAAGCGCAACGACTGCGTGGCTGGTGGAGAAGTTGCAAAGGCCAACATTGGTTATGGCTCCCAATAAGACACTTGCGGCGCAACTTGCCACCGAATTCCGAGAGCTGTTACCGAATAACGCGGTCGAGTACTTCGTGTCTTACTACGACTACTACCAGCCAGAGGCATATGTTCCACAATCTGACACGTTTATCGAAAAAGACTCCACGGTCAATGCGGAAGTCGAGCGGTTACGACACTCAGCAACGAACAGTTTGCTCACCAGACGTGATGTGATCGTAGTAGCCACGGTTTCGGCAATTTATGGCCTTGGGACACCTCAGGAGTACGTAGACCGGATGATTCGACTCAGGGTCGGTGAAGAATTTTCCCGCGATGCGTTGTTGAGAAGCCTGGTAGGGATTCAATACACCCGAAATGACATCGCATTCACGCGTGGAACTTTTCGGGTTCGGGGCGACACCGTGGAGGTTTTCCCGGTGTACGAAGAGAATCCAGTTCGGATTGAAATGTTCGGTGACGAAATCGAACGCATCATGACCCTGCATCCGCTCACCGGTGAAATCCTCACCGAGGACCAAGAGATGTATGTGTTCCCGGCAACGCATTACGTCGCGGGACCTGAGCGCATGTCGCGGGCAATTGGTGAAATCCAAGTGGAGTTGGAGGAGCGGGTTGCTGAATTTGAAAAACAAGGAAAGCTTCTTGAAGCTCAGCGCATCAAAATGCGCACAACATTCGACATCGAAATGATGCAACAGGTCGGTTTTTGTTCGGGAATCGAGAATTACAGCCGATTCATTGATGGTCGCGATTCGGGGAGTGCGCCACACTGCCTGATCGACTATTTCCCCGAAGACTACTTACTCGTCATCGATGAATCCCATGTGAGTGTTCCGCAAATTGGAGCCATGTTTCAAGGTGATGCCAGCCGTAAGCGCACACTGGTGGAGCACGGGTTTCGATTGCCCAGCGCAATGGACAATCGCCCCCTAAAGTGGCAGGAGTTCGAGGACCGAATTGGCCAAGCCGTCTATTTATCGGCCACCCCCGGGCCCTACGAACTCACGGCGGTTGAGGGCGAGGTGATCGAGCAAGTGATCAGGCCAACAGGCCTGGTAGACCCAGAGGTTGTGATTAAGGCGACCAAAGGTCAAGTCGACGACCTAATGCACGAGATTCGCATTCGCGTGGACAAGAATGAGCGAGTTTTGGTCACAACATTGACCAAGCGCATGTCGGAGGATCTGACCAATTACTTGTCCGAGCACGGAATCAAGGTGGAGTATCTGCATTCTGAAGTTGACACGCTTCGCCGGGTAGAACTGCTCAGGGAATTGCGTTTAGGAGTCTTTGACGTTCTCGTGGGCATTAACCTCTTACGCGAAGGACTCGATTTACCCGAAGTATCTCTGGTCGCGATTCTTGACGCTGACAAAGAGGGTTTCCTGCGCTCGGGTACCTCCCTAATCCAAACCATTGGGCGCGCCGCACGAAACGTGAATGGCGAAGTTCACATGTATGCCGACAAGATCACCGCTTCAATGGCCAAGGCGATTGACGAGACGAATCGTCGTCGGGCAAAACAGGTCGCCTACAACAAAAAGATGGGTGTAGATCCGCAACCGCTTCGCAAGAAGATCGCCGACATCACTGACATGCTGGCTCGTGAAGAGGAAGACACAGCGATACTGATCAGCCGCGAGAAGCCACAGACCAAGAGACACACTCCCAGTGGTGACCTCGTGGTGCTGATTCAGGAGCTGACCGATCAGATGCGTGCCGCTGCAGGTGAATTGCAATTTGAACTTGCTGCCCGTTTACGTGACGAAATTTCCGACCTTAAAAAGGAATTGCGGGGAATGCAGTCCGCCGAGGCCAACTAGGACATGGAAACTTCCATTGCCCTCTGGCTAGTCACGATTGCCGGCATAGCGGCGCTCATGGCTTTAGATTTTTTTGCAATCACTCGTAAACCGCATGAAGTCAAGTTCAAAGAGGCGGTTTGGGCCTCAATATTTTACATTGGTATCGCAATTGCGTTCGGGGTGTTCATTTATCTGTGGCAGGGCTCTCAATTCGGAACGGAATATTTTGCCGCCTACCTAGTCGAGAAGTCACTCAGTATCGATAATCTGTTTGTGTTCATCATAATTCTGACCCAGTTCTCGGTTCCGTTTAATCTGCACCAACGGGTCCTCTTGGTTGGTGTCGCCCTCGCGATTGTTCTGCGCGGAATTTTCATTGCCATTGGCGCTAGTGCCCTTGCGTATTTCTCGTTCACCTTCGCAATCTTCGGCGCGATACTGGTGTGGACAGGTGTTCAGCTCATGCGACATCGCAACGAGGACCCTGACCCCCACGACAATCTTTTAGTGCGGATTGCCCGAAAGCGATACCGATTCTCGGAGGCCTACCACGGCTCCTCGCTGTTCATCACAGACAACGGGCTGAGGTACGCGACGCCATTATTGCTCGTAATGTTCGCAATAGGAACCACAGATCTGCTGTTCGCACTTGATTCCATTCCGGCGACGTTTGGCGTTACGCAGGAGCCCTATCTGGTCTTCACGGTAAACGCATTTGCATTGTTGGGGTTACGAGCGTTGTACTTCCTGTTGCGAGGGCTGTTGGACAAGCTGATCTACTTGTCGTTAGGTCTGTCAATCATCTTGATCTTCATTGGGATCAAGCTCTTCTTGACCTACTTTCACGAGCTGAATAGTTCAGTTCCGAAAATTTCCACCAATGCCAGTCTGGGTGTTATCGCCCTCGTACTGGTTGCCGTGTTTATCGCCTCGGCGGCCAAAATTAGGTCCGACCCGACCGCTCGAGGTCATGTGGGCCGAGTCACCGAAGGCGAGGTGGACGAAGAAAGCTAAGGCGTGCATTCACCAACCTCTGGTTTCCCATTCACCCAGGGAGCCTCGCTCCATTCCCACATGTGTATCTGCGCCGTGCCCCGGATACACCCAGGTTGTGTCCGGCAGCACGTCAAAGACCTGCGACTTCACGGCATTGAAAAGCGTGGCGAAATCCTGGGGGTTGGTCGTCTTACCAATCCCACCCGGAAAGAGACAGTCCCCTGAGAAAAGATGGCCGTACCCGAGCGGGTCGTCATAAAAGAACATGCTGGCGCCGGGAGTATGTCCACCAGTGGTGAGTACCTTCACAGTGACATCGCCGAAAGTCACAGATGATCCTTGCTCGAGCGCTTGATCGGTGGGGACATTAATCGCCGTGACGTCGGCAGTGGGCGCGTAGGTGCGTGCTTGCGTTGCTGCGATCACTTCGGCGAGCGCATCCCAGTGATCGCGGTGCCCGTGGGTGGTGAGCACCCCGATGAGCCCACCAGGCCCAATCAGAGTCAGGAGTCGATTTGGCTCGGCTGCAGCATCAAGGAGCACCCCCGCGCCAGTGTTGACGCAACGCAACAGATAAGAATTGTTATTGAGAGTTCCCACGCTGATTTTGCTAATAATGAGATTTGGTAACTCTCGGACCTGGGCTGGACCGCCGACGTGCGTATTTCCGTTATACATAGCCCCACCATATCCATTTCGGATAAGGCATTTTCGGATCTAGCCATTCCGGATCTAGCCATTTCGGATATACCGACAGGTCGTTGGTGAGCGCAGGTTCCCACGGGTATCCGATCACCGCGCGTCGCATAAGATTGGGGCGGCTAGCGAATCGCAATTGTATTCAACACATGGGAATGAGTCAGAGTGGAAAAGTTAGTCATCAGGGGCGCTCGCGAGCACAATCTTAAGAACGTGTCCGTTGATCTTCCACGAGACGCCCTGATCGTTTTCACGGGTCTTTCTGGTTCGGGAAAGTCGAGTCTGGCGTTCGACACAATTTTTGCAGAGGGCCAGAGGCGGTATGTGGAAAGTTTGTCCGCCTACGCGAGGCAGTTTCTAGGGCAGTTGGATAAACCGGATGTGGACTTCATTGAAGGGCTCTCACCGGCGGTGTCGATAGACCAGAAATCAACCTCGCGTAACCCTCGATCGACCGTAGGGACGATTACAGAAATTTATGACTATTTGCGGCTTTTGTATGCCCGGATTGGCAAGCCACATTGCCCGCAGTGCGGTGACCCCATTGCCAGGCAAACGCCGCAACAAATTGTGGATCAAATTCTTGAATTACCCACCAAGACTAAATTTCAAATACTCTCGCCACTGATCCGAGAGCGCAAGGGTGAATACCTCGAGGTCTTTAAGCAACTGCAAGCCGACGGCTACTCGAGAGTGAGAGTTGACGGTGAAATTTATTCGCTAGATGAAGTTCCGACTCTCAAAAAGCAAGAAAAGCACACGATTGAAGTAGTCGTTGATCGCCTGTCCGTCAACTCAGAGTCACGACAACGCATGACTGATTCGGTGGAGACCGCGCTTTCGCTCGGACACGGTAACGTGACATTGGATTTCGTCGATCGTCCTGCGGGGGATCCTGATCGGGAATTAACTCTGAGTGAGCATCTCGCCTGCACGCGAGACGGCTTATCATTTGAGGAGCTGGAGCCGCGATCATTTTCGTTCAACTCACCATTTGGTGCCTGCTCGGCCTGCTCTGGACTGGGCGTGACACGGGCTGTTGATGTGGAGTTGGTAATCCCAAATCCTGCTGCATCACTAAATGAAGGGGCAATAGCTCCTTGGTCGCGTGGCACCGTCAGTGAATATTTCCGAAGACTGCTTGAGTCGCTCTCCGAAGAAACTGGGATCGACCTCGACACCCCGTGGTCTAAGCTCAGCGCGAAGAGCCGTAAGGCGATTCTCTATGGCACCGATGCGCAACTCCATGTGAAGTTTAAGAACCGATACGGACGCCAACGTTCCTACCACACGACCTACGAGGGGGTCGTGAACTTTATTTCGCGTCGTCACGCTGAGGCAGACACGGATTCCTCCCGCGAAAGATTTGAAGGCTTTATGCGTGAAGTTCCGTGTGAATCCTGCCATGGCAGCCGACTCAAGCCCTTGACCCTTGCGGTAACCGTGTCAGACCATTCAATCGCGGAAGTTGCAGCTCTGCCCATCAGTGGGGCACGAGACCTGCTTGCGACATTAAAGCTTTCCAAACGCGATGAAACTATTGCAGCGCGAGTGCTCAAGGAAGTCAACGAGCGGTTGCAATTTCTGGTCGATGTCGGTCTTCATTATCTTTCACTTGATCGCGCCGCCGGGACACTCGCTGGCGGAGAGGCGCAGCGGATACGACTTGCGACTCAAATTGGATCGGGCCTGACCGGCGTGCTTTACGTACTCGATGAACCCAGTATTGGCTTGCATCAGCGAGATAACGAACGGCTAATCAGCACGCTGATCCGGTTGCGCGACTTGGGTAACACGCTGATCGTGGTCGAACACGACGAGGAAACGATTCGGAAGGCGGACTGGATTGTTGACATTGGTCCCGGTGCTGGCGAACATGGCGGTGAAGTTGTTGTCAGCGGCAAGCTAGCAGATCTGATCAAGTCCAAAAAATCGATCACAGGGGCCTATATTTCTGGGGCAAAAAGTATCGCTGTACCGCAGGTGCGACGCGGACAGGAGCGTGGATGGATTGGGGTGAGAGGCGCTAGAGAACACAACCTCCTCGGCGTTGACGTTGACTTTCCATTAGGGAATCTCTGTGTTGTCAGCGGGGTCAGCGGATCTGGTAAGTCAACTTTGGTGAATGACGTATTGCTTAATGTCCTTGCACGTGAGCTCAATGGCGCATCCGTAGTTCCCGGCAAGCACACGAAGGTCACCGGGCTAGACCAAGTAGACAAAGTTGTCCACGTTGATCAGGGCCCAATTGGTCGCACACCACGGAGTAACCCGGCGACCTACACAGGTGTGTTCGACCATGTGCGCAAACTATTTGCCCAAACCCAAGAAGCAAAGATTCGCGGGTATCAACCGGGGAGATTCAGTTTCAACGTCAAAGGTGGCCGTTGTGAGGCCTGTAGCGGAGACGGCACCCTTAAGATCGAAATGAACTTCTTGCCAGATGTGTATGTGCCTTGTGAAGTGTGTCATGGTGCGCGCTACAACCGCGAAACCCTTGAAGTCCATTACAAGGGAAAAACCATCGCCGAGGTTCTCAATATGCCGATTGAGGAAGCAAGTGAATTTTTTGCTGCTATTCCGGCGATTGCGCGGCACTTGAAGACCTTGGTGGAAGTCGGCTTGGGTTATGTCCGCATGGGTCAGTCAGCTCCAACCCTGTCCGGCGGTGAAGCACAGCGAGTGAAACTCTCTGCCGAGCTTCAGAAGCGGTCGACCGGACGGACCATCTACATTCTCGATGAACCCACGACCGGGCTACACTTCGAGGATATCCGCAAACTGCTGCTGGTCCTGCAGAGCTTGGTGGACAAGGGCAACAGTGTGATCGTGATCGAACACAATCTGGATGTGATTAAATCGGCGGACTGGATCATTGATATGGGGCCTGAGGGCGGCTCTGGCGGTGGCCAGGTTGTTGCCCAAGGGACACCGATCGACGTAGCAGCTGTCAAGGAAAGCCACACCGGAGGATTCCTGATTAATATGAAACTAAAGCGATAGGGGGCAGCTGGATGAATCGACGGGAGATCCTCAAGGCGGGGGTGGTCACTGGGGCATTTGCGGCGACCGGTGTTTCGCTCAATTCATGTGCGAGTGAAACCGAGACCGTACCAGCAGACTCGATTTCACTAGAAGATATTCCGGTCGGTGGAGGAGTCTTCGTGGCAGAACCACCCATCGTCGTGACGCAGCCCAGTGAAGGTGAAGTGGTGGCATTTTCCTCAATTTGCCCACATCAGGGCTGCAAAGTGAATCAAGTATTAGATAACCAAATCTTTTGCCCGTGCCACGGCTCGATCTTTTCCGCACTCGACGGATCAGTTATCGTTGGCCCAGCAACGGAAGGGCTGTCGGCGGTCACATTTGTGTTGGACGGAACCAAAGTCAGTGTTGGCTAAGTTGCGCAGGTTCTAGTGGCCGACCCTTCGACCTACCGGCCCGCCTCTGGGACGATCCCGATGAGCCCGGGTGTCTATCGTTTCCGCGATCCACAGGGTCGGGTGGTGTACGTGGGCAAAGCAATCAACCTTCGTTCACGCCTGAACTCATACTTTCAAGATTTCAGCGGCTTACATACACGGACTCAAACAATGTTGACGACGGCATCAAGTGTGGACTGGCTTACCGTGGGCAACGAAGTCGAAGCGCTTGTATTGGAATACTCTTGGATCAAGGAGTACTCCCCGCGTTTCAATGTTCGTTTTAGGGACGACAAGACATATCCCTACCTCGCGGTGACCGTCGGTGAAGAGTATCCACGAGTTGCGGTTGTTCGAGAAGCAAAGCGAAAAGGCACCCGCTACTTTGGGCCTTACACACAAGTGTGGGCGATCAAGGCGACCCTTGAGGAACTGATCCGGGTGTTTCCGGTCCGCTCGTGTCGTAACGGAGTGTTCAATCAAGCCAAGAGAAGCGGTCGGGCGTGTTTGCTGGGATATATCGACAAATGTAGTGCCCCCTGCGTGGGCCGAATTTCATCTGAGGACTACAGCGGGCTGGTCAATCAATTGATGCGCTTCCTTAGTGGTCAAACCCGCGAGTTTGTGGATCACATCGGTGAACAGATGCAGCAAGCTGCGGACAGTGAGGATTTCGAAGCAGCGGCGAAGTGGCGTGACCGACTGGTTGCGTTGGAGAAGGTGCTGGAAAGAAACTCAGTGGTTTTTGAAGACTCAACGGACGCTGATCTTCTCGCATTTACTTTCGATGAACTGAATGTAGGGGTTCAGATAATTCACGTTCGAGTGGGGAGAATTACGGGCGAGCGGTTCTTCGTTGTGGAGCGCATCGAGGAAATTGATGAACCCGGGTACGTTGAGCGTATTCTCACTCGAGTCTATTCCGATATCGCGACTGACGGAGTTCCCAAGGAGGTTCTTCTTTCGCAGTTGCCGGCAAATCAATCGACGCTCACCGATTGGCTGGCGGGTGAACGCCGATCCAAAGTGGACTTGCGCATGCCTCAAAGAGGCGACAAGCGAGCACTCATGGCAACCGCCGCAGAAAATTGCGAACGTGCACTCACGAAATCGAGACTTGAGAAAAGTGCCGATATAACGGTTCGGACGCAAGCACTCAATGACCTTCAAGAGGTACTCGAGCTACCGGAGCCACCACTTCGAATTGAATGCATCGATATTTCTACTTTGGCCGGCACAGAGACCGTGGGGTCGCTGGTCGTATTCGAAGACGGACTCCCGAAAAAATCTGACTACCGCAAATTCATTATCAAAGGCGAACGCAAAGATGATCTTTCTAGCGTCTACGAAGTGGTGAGCAGACGATTCAAAGAACAGTCACACCCGCAGGACTCGCGCTTTGCATACCAGCCAGCACTGCTGGTGATTGATGGAGCTGCCGGGCAGGTGAAAGCGGCGGTAGCCGCCTTGCGGGACTGCGGGGTCAGCGTGCCGGTAGTTGGACTGGCGAAGAGGCTCGAAGAAGTGTGGGTTGTGAACCAGGTTGACCCGGTGATTTTTGCACGCAATAGCCATGCCCTGCACTTACTGCAAAGGGTCCGCGATGAAGCGCACCGGGCTGCGATCGCACATCACAGACAGCGACGTAATTCCACTTCGCTGCACAGTCAACTAGATGAAATACCAGGGGTTGGACCCGTAATGATTAAGTCGCTGCTGAAAGTTTTCGGGTCTGTGAAGAAGGTGCGTCAGGCCAGTGAAGCGGAACTGTCAGGCGTTCCCGGAGTTGGGCCAAAAACGGCCGAAGTAATTTGGAAGAATTTGCATCTGGAAGGTTCTTGACAATCACGGTAACGTAACTATCGAGATCTTGATCATGTGCAGATTACATACTCACGAGAGGCGTTTATGTCGGGTGCAGACTTGCAGGACTCAGAACTGATCATCCTCACCGGCATGAGTGGTGCCGGTCGCACTACCGCCGCGCGGGCACTTGAAGATCTCGGCTGGTTCGTTATCGACAATATCCCACCCACGTTGCTCTTGGAGGCGCTCGAGTTGGCGAGTGGCAGCTCCGATATCAAGAAAGTCGCGGTCGTAGTGGATACGCGGAGCCGCTCACTTTTCGCGCAACTAAGTTCGGTGATGTCTGATGTAGCGCTGCGCATTGGCAGCGTGACCATAGTTTTTCTCGAGGCAACTGACGAAAGTTTGGTGCGACGATTTGAGTCTTCACGCAGGCCACACCCACTGCAAAACGATGAAGGCGCGCTCGATCACCGGATAGTTGACGGACTCGTGCGGGAACGCGAGATTTTGGGTGATATCAGGGCCGTAGCAGATCTAGTTATTGATACGACCTCGCTAAATGTGCACGACCTTCGACGTCGAATCGAAGCGGCATTTGATTCCGATGGGGAAAGCGATTTCCACATCACCGTGCTCTCATTCGGGTTCAAGTATGGAATCCCAGTGGACGCTGACATGGTCGCTGACGTGCGGTTCCTGCCGAATCCATATTGGGAAGAAGAGCTACGTCAGCTGACCGGAAGGGACCGGGCCGTATCCGAAAATGTGCTACAGGGTTCGGGGGCAAAAGACTTCCTCACTCACTTTCAGGAGTTGCTAGGCACAATGCGTGAAGGATATTTGCGTGAAGGAAAGAGGCTCGTCACAGTCGCCGTCGGCTGTACCGGTGGCAAACATAGAAGTGTCGCTATGACCGAGGAACTCGCTGCCATGTTGCGTGAGAAGGGACTCCGGGCGACGGTGTTTCATCGGGACCTTGGCCGTGAGTGAATCGAGTTCACTCGGTCGGGTTGTTGCATTTGGGGGCGGGCACGGATTGTTTGCCACGCTTCGCGCAGCCAGGGCATTACTTGATGCAGCCGCGATCACGGACTTAACCGCGATCGTGGGCGTCTGCGACGACGGTGGCTCCAGCGGACGAATCCGAAAGGCGTTCGACGTTGCCCCTCCGGGGGATCTTCGCATGGCTATTGCGGCGCTATTGCCAAACAACAGACTGGGTGAAGGTATTGAGTCGATTCTGCAATATCGCTTTCCCAGCGGCAATAGTGAAAGTGGTCTTGAGGGTCACGTCGTCGGGAATGTTTTACTCACCGCTCTATGGAACGGTGGCGCATCCACTCACGAGGGGCTCGATTTCCTGGGATCATTGTTGGGAGTACAGGGGAGAGTGCTTCCATGTAGCGCTGAAGCGATCGACATTGTCGCCCAGATTGTTGGATTGGATCCCCTTGACCCAACAAGATCTTCTGAAGTAAGTGGTCAAGTTGCCATTGCGACGACGGGTGGGCGAGTTGCCAAAATTTGGATCGAACCAACTGATCCGCAGGCTTGTCAAGAGGCAGTGGAGGCCATCGACCAAGCGGAGATTTTGGTTTTTGGTCCTGGGTCATGGTTCACCTCAGTGGTTCCTTCCTTGCTGGTGCCGGGAATACGAAGGGCCGTAGCCAGAAGTTCGGCCCGGCGGATTCTGATTATGAATTTATCCGAACAAATCGGGGAAACAACTGGATTTACTCCGGCTGATTACGTGAAGTCCTGGTGTGCGCTTTTCTCGGATATTGCATTGGACGCGATAATTTTTGACCTGGATCAGACGCAAGGCCAGTGGCAGTGCGAGCAGGCAGCGCAGAGCGTGGGGGCCAAGGCGTTTAGGATTGAGGTTGCATCTAGCGCAGCAACGCATGATCCGGACAAGCTGGCCGATGCTTTGCGTTTTGTAGCCCGAGATTTAGGGAGTAAGTAATGGCAATGACCTCCGCGGTGAAAGACGAACTCAGTAGAGTCGAGGTAACCAAGATGTGTTGCCGCAAGGCAGAGGTGTCTACAATCCTGCGATTTGCAAGCGGACTGCACATCATTAATCGAGCCATTGTCGTTGAAGCAGACCTTGATACTGGCTCCTCAGCCCGAAGATTGCGTAAAGATATTTTTGAAATCTACGGCCATGACAGTGAAATTGCGCTGGTTCAAGGGACGGGAATAAAGAAGGGCACTAGGTATTTAGTGCGAGTAGTTGTAGGCGGTGAAGCCCTTGCGCGGCAGACTGGAATAGTCGATGCGAGTGGACGTCCGGTAAAAGGTTTGCCCCCGGCTATTGTGGCTGGTGCTTTGTGTGACTGCGAATCCGCGTGGCGCGCTGCATTCCTGGCGCATGGCTCTTTGACCGAACCAGGCCGATCCTCGTCTATGGAAATCACCTGTCCCGGTCCCGAATCAGCCCTTGCACTCGTGGGGGCGGCACGTCGTTTGGGTATTGCCGCGAAGTCCCGCGAAGTGCGGGGAGTAGATCGAGTAGTGATCCGTGACGGGGACGCCATTGGAGCCATGCTCACCAAACTTGGGGCGCACGACGCCATGATGGCGTGGGAAGAGCGACGGATGCGACGTGAAGTACGTGCGACGGCCAACCGACTGGCCAATTTTGACGATGCAAATTTACGTCGCTCAGCTCGCGCCGCGGTTGCTGCAGGCGCGCGGGTGCAGCGCGCCCTGGAAATTTTGGGCGATGAAGTACCCGATCACCTCGTGGTAGCCGGAAGACTGCGCATGGAGCACCAACAGGCAAGCCTAGAAGAACTCGGCGCGCTCAGTGACCCGCCGATGACAAAGGACGCGATTGCTGGGCGGATTCGCCGTTTGCTGGCTCTGGCAGACAAGAAAGCTCAGGAGATGGGAATTCCGGACACGGAAGCGACTGTCGCAAACCTTGAAGTTCGCCTGTAGCACTTCGGTAAATGTGGATCCACTATGTTTGCGTCCTAGAACACATTCATTCGTATGGCTGGACAAAGTAGTTCGGCATCGTCATACACACATATAAGAGGAGTACTCGGTGAAGGTTGGCATCAACGGATTTGGTCGCATTGGCCGCAATTTCTTTCGGGCAATTGAGGTAAGCGGGGCTGACGTCCAAGTCGTAGGTATTAACGACCTCACAGACACCAAGACTCTGGCGCATTTGTTGAAGTATGACAGTATTTTGGGTCGTTTCAACGGTACCGTGGTGGCTGAAGACGGTGCAATAGTGGTTAATGGAGTGCGGATCCCTATTTTTGCTGAGCGGGATCCTGCAGATCTTCCATGGGGAAAAATCGGTGCCGAAATTGTTGTGGAATCAACCGGCTTCTTTACCGACGCGCAGTCAGCTGGAAAGCACATCACTGCCGGCGCCAAAAAGGTGATCATCTCCGCACCGGCGAAGGGTGAAGACATCACGATCGTCATGGGCGTAAATGAGGACAAATACGACCCCGCCACGGATAATATTATTTCTAACGCTTCGTGCACAACCAACTGTTTGGCACCGATGGCTAAGGCCATTGACGACGCATTCGGCATTGTGCGTGGACTCATGACCACTATCCACGCCTATACCAATGATCAGAGCCTTCTGGACTTTCCACATAGTGACCTGCGCCGTTCACGTGCGGCTGCATTGAACATGATCCCCACAAGTACAGGTGCTGCAAAGGCGATCGGACTCGTCATGCCGCACCTTAAGGGAAAGCTTGACGGTTACGCGATGCGTGTTCCCGTCCCGACCGGGTCAGCGACCGATTTGACTGTAGAACTAAGAACTGCCGCAACCAAGGAAGAAATTAACGCGGTTGTCAAGGCTGCAGCGGAGGGCCCCCTTAAGGGCATCTTGCAGTACACGGAAGACCCAATCGTCTCGACAGATATTGTCACCGATCCATCATCGTGCATTTTCGATTCTTCTTTGACTAACGTCAATGGAAACATGGTGAAGGTCCTGGGCTGGTACGACAACGAATGGGGATACAGCAACCGACTCGTTGACCTTGTGACGTTTGTTGGTGCCAAGCTCTAGTGGGCACTTTGCACGAACTTGATCTCCCCGATTCGACGGTCGCCGTTCGCTGCGATTTCAATGTCCCGCTTAACGAAGAGGGCGAAATCACCGACGATCTGCGGATCGTGGCAGCGCTGCCCACGATTAACGCATTGCGTAAAGCAGGCTCACGGGTTGTGATCCTTGCGCACCTTGGTCGCCCTGAAGGCGTGCGCGTTGCTGAGTTAACCCTGGCCCCTGTTGCCCGGCGGTTGTCTCAATTGTTGGGGATTTCGGTTGTATTTTCGGCCGCGCCGAGCACGGATCGCGAGGTGATCGACAGCCTCACCGCAGGTGATGTCGCGTTGCTGGAAAACGTTCGATTTGATCCACGCGAAACGAGCAAAGATCCGAAGGCTCGGCTGGAACTGGCTCGCAATTGGGCCAGCTGGGCTGATTGCTACGTCAGTGATGGCTTTGGAGTCGTACATAGGGAGCAAGCATCTGTTACCGAGCTGGCGACACTGGTCCCAAATGCCGCTGGGCTACTTGTCGCGCGTGAAAGCGAAGTTTTCGCTCAGCTGCTCCAAAGAGCGCAGCGGCCTTACACCGTGATTCTGGGTGGCAGCAAAGTTGGTGACAAATTGGGGGTGATCCAGTCATTACTTCCCAGGGTCGACAACTTGCTGATTGGTGGTGGAATGGCCTACACGTTCTTGCTCTCCATGGGGTTGGGAATTGGCGACTCCATTGCACAGCCGGACTTCGTGGAGGCCGCACGAGGATTTCTCACGCAGGCGCAAAATCTCGGGGTGAATTTGATGCTTCCGGTGGACTTTGTGGTCGCTGATCGTTTCGCCCCTGACGCTATTACTGCGACCGTAGATCAAGACTCGATTCCGGCGGATCAAATGGGCCTGGACATTGGCCCGCGTACGCGTGAGCTGTACTCCCAGATCATTCGCGACTCTGCCACAATCGTCTGGAATGGCCCAATGGGTGTCTTTGAGATGCCAGCTTTTGCTGGTGGCACCTTGGCAGTGGCGCGCGCAATGGCTGATTCAACGGGATTCACTGTGATCGGTGGGGGAGACTCAGCCGCAGCCGTTCGGACCCTTGAGGTTGATCAGAGCAAATTTGACCATATCAGCACCGGTGGTGGAGCCAGCCTAGAATTCCTCGAAGGCAAGAATCTCCCCGGTCTCACCGTATTGGAAGGTAGTAAATAGATGGCAAAGAATGATCCCCGGACTCCGCTCATGGCGGGCAATTGGAAAATGAACATTAATCACTTCGAGGCCATCGCTTTAGTTCAAAAGTTGGCATTTGCACTCAATGAAGAGGATTTTGAGGCGGTTGATGTGGCCGTGCTCCCACCATTCACGGACTTGAGATCGGTGCAAACACTGATTGTCGGTGATAAATATGATATCAAATACGGGGCTCAGGATCTCTCACCTCACGTTAAGGGGGCACATACCGGGGATACTTCCGGCGCCATGTTGGCCAAATTGGGCTGCACCTTTGTACTCACCGGACACAGTGAGCGTCGGGCTAATCACGGGGAAAGCAATGAGATCGTTAACGCCAAGACCCAGGCCGCCTTGGCTAATGCGCTGGTCCCGATCGTATGTGTTGGCGAATCCCTTGAAATCCGTGAAGCGGGTAACACAATCGAATTCGTATTAGAGCAGGTGTCCCAATCACTTGCCGGCTTTAGCGATGAGGCAATCGGTGAACTGGTAATCGCCTACGAACCTGTGTGGGCCATTGGGACCGGCGCCGTCGCAACACCAGCGGATGCCCAAGAGGTCTGCTCGGCAATCCGGCTGCATATAAGTGAGCGGTGGAGCTCACAGGCGTCCCAGGGCGTTCGGATCCTCTATGGCGGCTCAGTGAAAGCAGATAACGTGGCTGCGATCATGGCCCAGCCTGACGTTGACGGCGGCCTCGTGGGCGGGGCCAGCTTGGACCCAGACGAGTTTGTGGGGATTATCCGCTACCGGATGCACCCGGCCGATCTGTAACTCCCTCGTGGGCCTATCCTAAAGGTCGTATTTCGCCCCGTAATCGAAAGGTCTAGACCCGGTAATGCTTAATGCCTTAACCATCGCGCTAGCCGTGCTTCTGATCATCACCAGCGTTCTACTCATCGTCCTTATTCTGCTGCACCGTGGTAAAGGTGGCGGTCTCTCTGACCTGTTCGGTGGCGGGGTGAGTTCCTCGGTCGGCGGTTCCTCGGTGGCGGAAAAGAACCTGGACCGATTGACCGTTGGGCTTGGACTGATCTGGGCCGCATCTATCGTTGCCGTCGGGCTCCTCGTTCGCACCGGCTCATAGCTAGATTCGTACTCGTTCACAAATAATATCGTTTCCTAAAGGAGTTAATCATGGCTGGTGGAAGTGCAATTCGCGGTAGCCGAGTAGGTGCAGGCCCCATGGGAGAGGCTGTTCGGGGAGAGGCAGCGCCTCGTATTTTTGTGTCGTTTTGGTGCAGCCGTGCCCACGAATCGAAGCCCAGCTTTGCGGCTGAAGCAGAAGTGCCCGAAACATGGGACTGCCCGCGTTGCGGCCTGCCTGCCGGGCCCGACAAAGAAAATCCACCGATGCCTCCCAAGGTTGAGCCGTATAAGACCCACTTGGCGTACGTGAAAGAGCGACGCTCTGAGAAAGACGGGACGGCAATCCTGCAGGAGGCAATCGACAAGCTACACGGCAAATAGCTGGTCGGTGAGGGCATAAGCTTTCACTGCTTCAATTCCGCGGGCCGGCGTGCTGTCAATTGAACCGCGGGTACTCATAATCGAAGTGAGCGCGTCTCGCTTATTTTCGCCACCTACAAGTAGTAACGTGCAGTCTGAATTATTCAAAGTCGGGTAACTCAGTGTCACCCGAACGGGCGGCGGTTTAGGGCAATCCAGTACCGGTAGCGCGATCGCGTGTGAGTTTAACTCTGGCCGCCCTGGAAACAGTGATGCAATATGCCCATCTGGACCGACTCCCAAGATCACGAAACAAAATTGCGGCGGGGATCCATTCTCACCAAAATTCAACAACTCATGCAGGTATCGATCAGCGGAGCCTTGGGCATCGGCAATTTGATCGCTCGGGGTCACCCGATGAACATTTGATTCGATGAAATAGTCGGCGAGGGCGCTCTTAATGTCACGGTCATTGCGATCAGGGTGATCAGATGCAACGAATCTTTCATCTCCCCACCAAAAATGTGTATCTGCCCACACTCGCTCGGGAACACTTTCTGCAACTTGAGAAAGTTCGCGCGTAATCGACATTCCGACATTACCGCCGGTGAGCACAACGTGGTGACACTGCTGGGGATTGGTCAGGACCAACGTCTCGGTAAGCATTGCAAGCGTCTGATTCACCAAGTTGTCACAGGTGAGCAGATCAGGGATCACAGGCTCACCCCGGCGTAGGTGCGGATGACCCGGCCGTATACGTCATCCGGGTTGAGGCGACGGAGCTCCTCATTGAGCAAGGTGGTCAGATCTCGCCTGGGAAGCGAGATCAGTGCGTCGGGTGCACCACTGCGGATCAGGGTCGCCGTTGCTCCATCAGGCCGAGTGATCGCCATTTCACCGCTGTCCGTTGCGAGGTGAACCGATTGAATCCCAGGCAGGTCTGTCCATGTGATGCCTACGTTCGCATTGAGCCGGACCTGCAGCCAGGTGGACAGTAAAGCGGCACTGGGATTATTGCGCTCCGCGGTGATGGTTCCGCCAGAGACTGCACCGACGGGTTGATCAAATGCGGCAGCCAAGATCGAGCGCCACGGGGTGAGCCGCGACCACGCCAAATCGGTATCGCCAGGGCGATAACCGCGACCACGCTGGCTCAAGCCAGCCAGGGGATCAGCACACGTGGCTGCATCGGTGATCCGCCGTTGTGCGTGAAGTCCAATTGCGCTTTCAGCAGGCACATCTGGTGCGCCGACGGGCCAAAATGCGACGACTGGAGTGTCCGAAAGGAGCAGCGGAATCACGACGGAGTTGGCGTGCTCGGCCAGTTCACCGCGTAATCGCAGGACGGCAACTTCGCCGGGTCCATCGTCGCCACCGACAGCGATCTCCGCGTCAAGCGTGTGCCCACTGCCACTTGGTTTGGGAATCACGGTGATTATGCGCATTGGATGCTGGCGTGCAGCAAAAACCGCACCTGATGTCGCATCAGATTGATACTCCTCGTCGGTGAGGATCAGCATGGTCAGCACCATGCCCGTTGTTGGTGATCCTTGCCGGTGTCGTTCAGCCGAGATTGCCGCGGCCACAGCTCCACCACTGGTGTCGTCTAATCGGATCATGGTCGCCTCCAGGTGCGCCCATCACGGGCAATCATGTGATGGGCGGATGCTGGGCCCCAACCGCCGGATGCATATTGATCCGGTTCCCCGCGATTACCCCAGTGCTCAAGAATTGGGTCCAAGATCTTCCAGCCCAGTTCCACCTCTTGATGGCGGGGGAAAAGGGGCGGATCTCCGAGAAGAACATCGAGAATGAGTCTTTCATACGCCTCAGGGCTGGTGTCGACAAATGAGTCACCGTACTGAAAGTCCATAGTGACATCGCGCACTTGAATTGAACTGGTATCGGGAACTTTTGAGCCAAATCGAACTGTCACGCCCTCATCGGGTTGGATGCGGAAAACGAGGGTGTTATTACTGAGCTCTTCGACCGAAGAGGAGTCAAAGGGCAGGTGCGGTGCACGCTTGAAGATTATTGCGACTTCGGTCACCCTGCGTCCGAGCCGTTTGCCGGCGCGTAAGTAAAACGGAACACCAGCCCACCTGCGGTTCTCTACGTTAAGGCGCATCGCCGCAAACGTTTCGGTGGTTGAGTCCGCAGCGATTCCGGGCTCTTCCAAAAAGCCGCACACGGGGATGCCACCCTGCCATCCAGTGGCGTACTGGCCGCGCGAAGTGTGTGCGTCAAGGTCCGCGGGGAGCGTCACCGCGCGCAGCGCCTTCTCCTTCTCGGCTCGAACGTCGTCCGCGCTAAACGAAAGCGGTTCCTCCATGGCGGTGAGCGCTAACAGTTGCAAGAGGTGGTTTTGAATCACGTCGCGGGTTGCGCCGATTCCGTCGTAGTACCCGGCGCGGCCACCGATCCCGATATCTTCGGCCATAGTGATCTGCACATTGTCAACATAATTATTGTTCCAAAGGGGTTCAAACATTGCGTTGGCGAATCGGACCGCCAAAATATTCTGAACGGTCTCTTTTCCCAAATAGTGGTCGATGCGAAAAACGCTGCCCGACGGGAAGACGCTGTTGACGAGTTGATTGAGCTGTTGAGCGCTTTCCAGATTCTGACCAAACGGTTTTTCGACGACGACCCGGCGCCAAGAATTGGATGTGGGGCGTTTTGCCAGTCCCGAACTTTCCAGGTTCTTCAGGACATCCGGGAATAGGCCAGGTGGGATAGACAGATAAAATGCATGGTTGCCTTGTGTCCCCACGGTGCGGTCGAGTTCAGTTACCACTTCTGCGATCCGCTCGTACGCCGAAGGGTCAGCGATATCGCCGTCAACGAAGCGAATTCCGGCTGCGAGTTGCGTCCATGTCTGTTCACGAAATGGGGTCCGCGCGTGTTCCTTTACGGCGTCGTGCACGACCTTGGCGAAATCCTGATCCGCCCAGTCGCGACGGGCGAACCCCACCAGGGCGAATCCTGGTGGCAGTAGGCCTCGATTGGCTAGGTCATAGATCGCCGGCATTACCTTCTTGCGACTAAGGTCACCCGTCACTCCAAAAAGGATGAGTGCACACGGTCCGGCAATGCGAGGGAGGCGTTTATCCTCAGGGTCACGGAGGGGATTCAGGTATTCGGATTCAGGCACGTTCAAGCGCCTTCGCGACCGTGTCAAGCAGTGATATCCAGGCCTGCTCAAATTTGGCGACCCCGTCAGATTCAAGGTCATCGCACACCGATGTCGCATCAATCCCGAGTTCCGCCAGTTCACTCCAGATGGACGCAGATGCACTGCTGGTACCAGAAACGGTGTCACCGAGAAATACACCGTGGTCGGCCACGGCGAAAAGGGTTTTCTCTGGCATGGTGTTTACGCAACCCGGTGCAACCAAATCAATTACGTAGCGGGTGTCGGAGTAGGCCGGATCTTTCACCCCGGTCGAGGCCCAGAGCGGGCGCTGTGGGTTTCCCGTGGGCAGAGCCTTCCAGCGCTCGCTCGCGAGCACATCACAATAGGCCCCCCAGGCCAGGCGCGCATTTGTGATCGCGGCTTGTCCCATTAGTGCCGTCGCCCGCTCACTGCCCTGTGCTGCCAGAAGCGAATCGACAGCGGAATCGACACGACTGATGAAAAAAGACGCGACCGATTCAATCCTGGAGATGTCGTGGCCACGCGTACCTGCGAGTTCAAGCCCGGACAAGTATGCGTCCATGACTTCAACATATCGATCCACCGAGAAAATTAGGGTGACGTTGACGCTGATCCCACGACCGATGACCTCCGTGATCGCCGGTAAGCCTTCCCGGGTTGCCGGTATCTTTATCAATAAATTCTCTCGATCCACCAGGTTCCACAGTTGCTGGGCCTCGGCGATTGTAGCCTCGGTGTCGCGTGCGAGTCGGGGATCAACTTCAATTGACACCCGGCCATCCGTGCCACCTGACTGTGCAAAAACGCCCGCGAAAATATCACAGGCGCTACGCACGTCATCTGAAGTCATTAATCGAACGGCGTGCTCAGCGTCGTTTCCACTCTGTGCGAGGGCTGCTATCTGTGCAGCATAGGCATCTGCGCTGCCGGCGATGGCCCCTTCAAAGATAGACGGATTTGTGGTTACCCCGCGTACACTTAAAGTGTCGACCAACTCCTTGAGATTCCCACTGGTGATGCGCGTGCGAGTGAGGTCATCCAGCCAAATACTGACGCCGGCTTTGGTGAGGCTTTCCAATACTGCATTCATGACTACTCCAGGTTGATTCGTTGGTCTCTATTTTTCGATGGCCCTCAATGCCGCCGCCACGACGGCGACGGGTGTGATTCCGAACTCTGTGAAAAGCACCGGGGCGCTGGCGCTTGCCCCAAAATGATCGAGTCCAACCACTTCACCGCTAGTGCCCACAAATCGGTACCAGCCCAATGTTGCTCCCGCCTCCACCGCAACTCGCGCGGTGATGTGTGGCGGCAACACTTGATCGCGATAAGCCTGTGACTGCTGGTCAAACCATTCAATGCACGGCATGGAAACTACTTGCACCTGCACGCCCTCTGAATTAAGGGTTTCCCTAGCAGCAAGAGCGACACTGACCTCGGAGCCGGTGGCGATTATTATTACCTTGGGGTCTGGGTCGCTGGCAAGGATATATCCGCCTCGGGCCACACCGGCGGCAATCTGCGAATATTCTTGATCCAGGTGGGGGAGATCCTGACGCGAGAGAATTAGTCCGACCGGAACGCCGCGCTGCACATTCTCAACCCACGCCGCGGCGGTTTCTTTGGCATCGGCTGGTCGCACAACGCTTAAGCCCGGGATGGCCCGCAATGACCAGAGGTGTTCTACCGGTTGGTGGGTTGGACCATCTTCACCGAGGCCGATTGAGTCATGTGACCAGACGTAGGTGACGTCGGTTTGCATGAATGCCGCTAGGCGCACTGAGCCGCGCATGTAGTCGCTAAATACCAAGAAGGTTCCGCCAAATGGTTTGGTTAAACCATCGAGTGCAATTCCGTTAAGGGCAGCGCCCATTGCGTGTTCGCGAATGCCAAAGTGAATGTTGCGCCCGTACGGAGATGAAGTGTCACTGAAGTACGGAAGAAAACTGGGCGATCCATCGATCCAAGTAAGGTTCGATTCGGCCAGATCAGCCGATCCGCCCCACATCTCCGGTAGCTGTAAGGCGAGGGCGTTTAGTACTTGCCCTGACGCTTTTCGAGTCGAGGTGGCTCCGCCGGCGGCGTAGGTCGGTAGGTGCGAAGCCAAATCTGCGGGTAACTCCTTAGCCACTAGGCGATCGAGTAGTGCGGCGGCAGGAGCCTGCTCCTTTCGCCATGTTGCCAGATCCGCATCCCAGTTCTTTCGTGCGTGAGCGGTCCGCTCACCGAGTGCTGCACGAACTCGATCTACAAGGGCGGGATCAAATGCGAAACTCTCCTGTGGATCCAGTCCAAGTTCCTGCTTAAGTGCCGCAACTTCGACTTCCCCAAGGGCCGAACCATGTGACTTTGCGGTACCGCGCGCGTGTGGTGCGGGCCACGCGATTGTCGTGCGCATCCGGATAAAACTCGGTGCACCTGCAGTATTGGCTGCCGCAACCATTGCGGCGTGCAACGCCGTGATATCGACATCTCCGTTGGCAGCCATGTCAACTTCGTGTACGTCCCAGCCGTAAGCGCGATATCGATTTGAGACATCCTCAGTGAAAGCAACTTGAGTGTCTCCCTCGATGGAAATCCGATTGTCATCCCAGATCACATTGAGGTGTCCCAATTTTTGGGTTCCGGCGAGGGAGGATGCTTCCCCGGAAATTCCCTCTTGTAAATCGCCGTCGGAAGCAATTACCCAGACTCGGTGCGCAAACGGAGATTGCGGGAACAGGCCAGCTTCAAATCGCTCTGACATCGCCATTCCTACGGCGGTAGCAAGCCCCTGCCCGAGCGGCCCAGTTGTAGTTTCAACGCCAACCGTGTGACCAAACTCGGGGTGTCCCGGAGCCAGACTCCCCAGCGTGCGAAAGGACTTCAGATCGTCCATGCTCAGCGGATAACCACAAAGAAAAAGTTGGGAGTACAGAGTCAAGCTGGAATGGCCGGCCGAAAGGACAAAGCGATCTCGACCCAGCCACTGGGGGTCTTTCGGGTCATGAGTCATGATTTTGTTAAAAAGTAGGTAGGCGGCGGGGGCAAGACTCATGGCCGTTCCGGGGTGCCCATTCCCCACCTTTTGCACCGCATCGGCTGCTAGGGCCCGTAAATAGTCGACCGTGCGTTGATCATCGGCACTCCAATCAAGTGTGCGGTCCAGATCGATAAGTTTCTTCGGCGCAAGTCTCATGTGTGAAGTCTATTGGTGGACCTGGGCGACTTTGTAGAGCTCTGAATGCTCGCCACCACCAGAGCAAGCAGCCACGCCCACCATTGACTATGTTTGGGGGGTGGCAAAGGTTGGGGTGCGGTCTCGAATCGCACCATTTTTCTGGGTGACCAAGCCCCGGATCGTAGAGCTGCTACTGGCCACGGCCGTGCCCACGCTTTTTCTGGCGTCTGACGGCGTGCCCACCGTGATAGCTACGCTCGCCGTGGTGGTGGGCGGCTCGGCGGCGGCCGCAAGTGCGAATACGTACAACAGCGTGTATGACCGCGATATCGATGCAGTTATGCACCGAACGGGAAATCGCCCAATAGCTTCTGGGGTGATTAGCGTTCGCGCAGGTCTGATTCAGGCCACGGTTTTGGGTGTAATCAGTGTGCTGACATTGGGACTACTGACTAACTGGCTAGCAGCCTTTCTTGGATTTCTGGCGATCGTGGCCTATGCCCTTGGGTATACGGTTTTGCTCAAGCGTTCAACGCCACAAAACATTGTGTGGGGAGGCGCGGCTGGTTGTATGCCGGTGTTGATCGCTTGGGCGGCCGTGACTGGAACGTTGGGTTGGACTCCGGTGATTCTGTTTGTGATTATCTTCTTCTGGACTCCGGCTCACTATTGGCCACTTGCGATCAAATACCGCGATGATTACGCAGCGGCCGGTGTCCCCATGCTTCCGGTTGTAGCTCCAGCTCGCGTGGTGACGCGAAACGTGGTCGTGTATTCGATTGCTATGGCCATCTCGTCCGTCGTGCTTATCCCCATTGCGTCCATGGGTTGGGTGTACACGATCGGCGCGGTGATCCTGGGCGCGTGGTTCGTGGTGATTTCCTTGGGGCTTGTGAAGCTCACACATCGTGATAATGCGGACTACGAGGATCTACAAAAACCGGCCATGAGGGTTTTCCACGGATCAATTACTTACTTGGCGCTGCTCTTCCTACTTATTGGCATCGCGCCATTCCTTCCCTAGATCGGTGGGGATTGATCAGGGAATCGTCGGTGCCGGCGCCTCTGCGCGAATGCGCATAGAAAACGGGATAAATAGCACGGCGATCCACGTGAGCACGGCGCCGCCCACGTGAACTGCCACCAGGGCGCTGGGCAATCCTGTGAAGTACTGGACGTAACCGATTCCGCCCTGAGTAATTGTTACCCCGATGAGTAGAAGTGTTCGCTTACGCATTGATCCGGTGCTGCTGAATAGCATGAGTGAAATAAGTAGGCCGATGAGTAAGCCGATGAAGAGAAAGACCGTGTCTGCATGTAGCCAGGCAACTGTTTGTGGGTCAAAAGAGAAACGAGCTTCGCTTTGAGCATCGCCGCTGTGCGGTCCACTGCCTGTTGTGATGACACCCAACACAACTACCAGGGCTGCGACACCCACCATTAACCAGGTGAGAAAACGAACCGGACTGGGGGCCAGGTGAACAACCGGTTGATCGCCAAGATCACCGGAACGAGCAACCAACACAACCGCAGCCGTTACTAGGACCATTGACAAGAGAAAGTGCGCGGACACGATCAGGGGGTGTAGACCCGTGAGAACCGTGACCCCGCCCAGAACGGCTTGAACCGCTGTACCAACAAAAGGGATCACCCCCAAAACGATGATGGCCGGTCGCTGCGGGATGCCCGCGCGTCTGCGCGACCGGACGTTTATGAAAACCGCCAGGAGTACCGCGATCGCGATTATTACTAGGGCGAACGTGAGCAGTCGGTTGCCGAACTCAATGTATTTGTGAAAGGCTTCTTCCTGCCGAGCCGTGGGCGTATAGGACCCCTCGACGCACTGTGGCCAAGTTGGGCATCCAAGTCCAGATCCGGTCAATCGGACGACGGCTCCGGTCACGATTATTGCGGATTGTGCGATCAGATTGGCAACAAAGATCGCTCGAATCCAGCGGGGGATACGCGAGGAAATCACGGTCTGCATGTCACTACTCTAAGTTGATCAGCGCCACTTGAAAAATCGAGAAGCTAAGACGTGACCAATCACACCCCAGCCGATCAGTACCAGCACCGCCGAAATGATGCTCGCATCCGCGGTGCCACTTGTGGCCACCGACGCTTCCATGACCTGTTTAAGAGCCAGCGGCGGGAAAAACTCGAGCACATGTGTAGTTCCCGTGCCGAAGGTAAAGAGAACTCCGCCAAGCATGAGGACGAAGAGGAAGACGGCGTTGGCAATCGCCAGAACGGCTTCGGCGCGCACTGTGCCTGCCAGCAGATACGCGAATCCACTGACGCTGAATACGCCAAGGGCGATCGAGATCGGAATGAGAAGTGCGCCGGTTGCGGGGATCCAGCCCAGCAGAAGGGCCGCCACGAGAGTGAATGTCCCGGCGAAAAGAGCAAGGAGAAAGCTTCCAGCACTTTTGGCCAAGACTACTTCCAAGCGGGTCAGTGAAGTTGTCCCCAGAAAAACTAGGGTGTCGCTTCGTCGTTCAAACGCAGTGGCGATCGCAAGGGATGTGAAACCGGCGGCGAATGTTGACACGGTGAGCACAGTTGCAAATCCCAGAGAGATCGGGTTGCTTTGACCGCCGATAATTGTCGTATTGGTCAAAACGAACAAAATCAAGACCGGAATAATTATTAGTAGCAATGCCTGCTCGAAGTTGCGTGCATTGAGCCGGAATTCCCACTTGGTTTGAATGAACAAACGACGCATTGAAATCATTGCTCACCCCGGTCTAACAAGAGGTCTTCCACCTCTGCAATTACCCCACCCAACTTTCGTACTTGCACGTCAAGGACCTCGGCGCCGATCTGCGCACAAAAGTTCATCGCGGTTGCGATAAAGGCTGCGTCGATGTGCAGTTGGCTCGTTATGGAGTATTGGCCGTTGATCTTCTCCGAAATTCCGACACCTTCAGGGAGGGCGTTGTACAGCCCACCCAGGTCCAGGTTTGGCCTACTAGTAAAAGTTAGGCAAAAGGCCGAAGTCCTCGGACCCACGCTCGAGTCGTAAGCCACTGCACCGTCTTTGAGTGCAATTACGCGGCTATTAATGCTTTCCAAGTCTTCCAGAATGTGTGTGGAGACCAACACGGTGCTCTCCGCTGGAACGAGGATTGTTAGAACTTCATAGAGATCACGCCGACCCTGGGGGTCTAAGCCGGCCGTCGGTTCATCGAGAATCACAATTGGTGCGCCAGCGATTAAGGCCGCAGCGCACTTGAGCCTTTGCAATTCACCACCTGAGAGATTCTTGATCGACGTGCGGGTCGTGAGTGCGAACGCCTCCACCAGAAAGTCGACGGTGGGAGCCCCCGATCTATTGGGTGAGGATGTATACAGCTCATGTAGATAGTTCAATAATGCCTGTGGTGTGGCACTGGGATAGGGGCGGCCGCTTTGCAGGGCAACTCCTACTTTGTGCGCGCCCGTTGAACGCCATGTGCCGGGATTTTGGCCGAAGAGTGTGATCTGGCCGCCGGTGGGGGTGCGTAGGCCTGCGATTGTTTCGAGCAGGGTCGACTTACCGGCCCCGTTGTTTCCCACGATCGCCGTTGTAGCTGGACCGAAATCCAGGTTAATCCCTGAAATGCCGCCCCCACCGGGATAGATCAGGCTCAGGTCGACACAGCTAATGGGGAACACCGGCTCGGAGGGTTCACCTGGTTCTGCGGGCACGTGCGCAGTCTAGACAGCGGCTCATGACACCCCGCACTTGCGCATTTTGGGGAATTAGGCAACAATAATGTTGTGAAATTCCCTGGTGGTGCCGCTGAGCGGGTAGCCCGAGTCCTCCTTGAGGTCGGCGCTGCGACGGCGGTAGAGGTTTCCCACACATTGGAAACCTCGGTTCAGGCCACGCGCAGGTCGCTGAATGCACTTCTCGAGACAGGTTTTGTGGCCTCCCATGAGCGCACTCCATTTGGTCCCACCCCGACTCGCGGACGGGGCAGGCCCAGCGTCACCTACTCCTTAACCCCCCTAGGTCGAAGTGCCTGTGACCAAAGTTACGACGATCTGGCATTGGAGAGCCTTCGTTTTATTGACCGTGCTTTTGGCCGTTCCGCGGTGCGCGCCTTTGCCGCGGAACGCGCGGCGCGAATGACGGCTGGCGGAGATCTTCTTTCGATCGTTGATGTCCTCAATGGTGAGGGATACGCGGCGACCTTGGAGCCGGCATTGAATGATTCGCACTCCAGCCAACTGTGTCAGCACCACTGTCCAGTGGTCTCTGCCGCCAGCGAATTCCCAGAATTGTGTGAAGAAGAGACCAGGGCCTTCGGTGCGGCTTTAGGCCAACACGTTACGCGGTTGGCAACGTTGGCCCACGGTGACCCAATTTGCACGACCTTGATTCCCCAACAAGTTTCCCATGAACAAATGAAAGTAACTACACAAACCCGTGCACCGCGCAAGAGTAGAGAGGTAACAGCATGAGCACAACGATCCCCAATGCCAAGATTGAGACGGCCAAGAGTAAGGCGGCCAAGATCGAGCAAGACGCCACGATTGAGTCTTTGGCAAGTTACGACTACGGCTGGAGCGATGCCAGCGATGCTGGAACAAATGCGCGGCGTGGCATCAACGAAGAAGTCGTCCGTGACATCTCCGCGAAAAAGGGTGAGCCACAATGGATGCTGGACTTGCGGCTCAAAGGTCTCAGACTATTTGAGAAGAAGCCGATGCCACATTGGGGTTCGGATTTGACCGGAATCCACTTTGACACGATCAAATACTTCGTGCGCTCAACCGAGAAACAAGCAACGGACTGGAATGACCTCCCCGACGATATCAAGAACACCTACGACCGCTTAGGGATCCCGGAGGCAGAAAAGCAACGCCTCGTGGGAGGTGTGGCCGCTCAATATGAGTCGGAAGTTGTGTATCACAGCATCCGTGAAGACCTCGAGGAGCAGGGTGTAATTTTCGTCGATACCGACACA
>ERZ888423.288-NODE-288-length-53464-cov-28.970735_pt1 | contig 53464 bp, 51 predicted proteins | sample MGYA00520523_ERZ888423 | MGnify/ENA primary metagenome ERZ888423 (study PRJEB32303, sample SAMEA104408611) | aquatic metagenome | biome: Brackish water; feature: Pelagic; material: water | place: Baltic Sea | collected 2014-06-08T10:24:00 | depth 30,27 m ... | reverse complement strand
AGACGGCCAGGGAGTTCGGGCAGCGGGTGGCGAAGGCCCGGAGGGCGCTCGGCATTACGCAGCGCGAGTTAGCGCTGGCGATCAATGCTGGTGAGCGGTTTATCGTGGAGCTTGAGGCCGGCAAACCGACGGCGCAGCTTGGCAAGGCGCTGGCGGCGGCGCGTGCAGCAGGCGTGCGGCTTGAAGACGTATCGGGCAATTCCGGCGAGCGCGACGTCTGATGCCGGACGTTTATGCAGACGGCGTCATTGCCGGGGCTATTGAAAGCCATCTTGGCGAAACAGCCTTCGCGTATGATCCCGCATGGCTGAAAAGCCCGGCAGGCTTTCCCCTGTCCCTGTCCATGCCGCTTTCAGCGAGGGAATGGGGCCCGGATGTCATTCTGCCCTGGCTTATGAACCTGTTGCCTGAAGGCGCGCCGCTCCGCGCCCTCACGCGTGCGCTCGGCGCGTCAGCCGAAGATGTCCTCGCGCTCATAACCGCTTCGGGGGGAGATCTTGCCGGAGCCTTTTCGATCCGGGCGCCGGCCGGGCCTGCGCGAACCGAGCTGATCCGTGACGAAGCCGCGCTTGAGCGCATCCTGAACGAATTGCCCGCAAGGCCCTTCCTCGTCGGAGAACAAGGCGTGGCCATGAGCCTTGCTGGCGCGCAGGAAAAACTCCCTGTCGTGTTTGAGAGCGGCGCCTTCTATATCCCGGTCAATGGGGCGGCCTCGACCCATATCCTGAAACCGGACACTGCAAATCTCCCGGGTAGTGTGCAGAACGAAGCCCTTTGCATGCAGCTCGCACGCCGCTGCGGCTTGAATGTTGCTGACGCTACCACGGGGACGGCCGGCGATCGCAGCTATCTTCTCGTCACGCGGTGTGACCGTGTACGGAAGGATGGCGCGGTGCGCCGGATCCATCAGGAGGACTTCTGCCAGGCCCTCGGCCGGCCTCCTGGCGCCAAGTACGAACATAACCAGACCGGCATCCCGGGGCCCTCGCTTGCTGAAATGTTTGCCCTCATCCGCGAGCACATGACCGCCCGGGACATCAACCGCTTTCTCGATGCCGTCATCTTCAACATCGCCATTGGCAATGTAGACTCCCACGCGAAGAACTATTCGATCCTGCTGCAGCCGGGCCGCGTCGAACTTGCGCCCCTCTATGACCTGATGTCAGGGCTTGCCTGGGCCAATATCACCGAAAACCATGCGCAATCAGTCGGCGGCCAAAGACGGGGCAGGTATGTATTCAGGCGCCATTGGCAGCGTCTTGGCGAAGCCGCCGGCCTGTCAGCGCCGGCACTCCTGCGCCGGGTGGTCTCGCTCTGCGACAGGATCGCCGCCAAGCTGCCGGGTGCCCGCGAGGATGTGATTGCGATGCCGGCCGGAAAAGGCGTGCTGCTGGATACTTTCTGCACCGAAATCGCCGCGCGCGTGACAACCGTCCGGTTCAATGCTGGCACGGATGAACCGGACGACCGGCCTGACAGGCCTGAAGGCATTGACCCAAAGGAAGGTTGATCTGCGTGATCCGGGCCTCTGCCTGGAATTCACATGTGTTGGCTTCGGCTGGCGACAGCGATTTCTGTCAGCGCTGCTAAGGCGTTAGCCTCGGCTTCTGACGGGGAGCCGTGGCAACGGCTGTTCCGTCCGGTCAGGCTTCGACGAGGCTGGCAATAAATCGTGTGAAGGGCGCAGTGCCTTCATCCACGCTCGCAGATTCAAGGGCAGCCATGTAATCAGCGCGCCGTTCCTGAGGGATAACCGTCCAGGGATCTCCGCCTGAAGCCAGCATGACATTCATAAGGAGCCGGCCCATCCGGCCGTTTCCGTCCATGTGCGGATGGATGTCGACAAAAGGGTTCCGAGATCGGCGGACATAGCGCTAGCATCGCCTGCACTCTGATCGGGACCGCCAAGCTCAACGACGTGGATCCGCAGGCCTGGCTGGCGAATGTCCTGTCACAGATCGCCGGTCACCCGATCAACCGCGTTGCAGAACCCGCGCCCTGGAACTTCAGGGCCTGACTTCGTCAGGGGCGGTCAGGCCGGTTTACGCTTACGGCAGAGGCGCGCCCGCCTGCTGCATCAGCCAGACGGCAAAGCCGCCGAGCGCGATCCACGGCCCGAACGCAATGGCCGATTGCCCGCTCACCCCGCGCCCGTCTTTCCAGGCGAGAACCAGCGCCGCCACCAGGCCGGACAGTGACGCGATGAGCAACACGGGCGCAAGCCCCAGCGCCCCGACCCACATGCCGAGCGCGCCCAGCAGTTTCGCGTCGCCCCGGCCGAGGCCGTCATGGCCGCGAAGCCGCCGGTAGGCCGTCTCGACAGCCCACAGCAGGCCGTACCCGAGTGCGGCGCCGGCAACGTGCATCACCCAGGCGTCCGCCCGCGTCATCCCCACCATCAACGCGGCGAGCAACAGCACGCCCGCATTCAGAATATCCGGAAGCAGGAACGTCTTCAGGTCGATGACAGCCAGCGCGAGCAGCAGCCATCCCAGCAGCAGCGTGAATGCCAGCAGGTCCCCCGGCGCCCAGGCAAGCGCCGCCGCGCTCACCGCCCCGCCGGCGATCGTCGTCAGGGCCGCTGCCCAACGCGCATTCGCTGCAGCTGGCCGCCCCATGCTGTCGTCCGGATAGCGGGCATACCACCTGGCGCCCGCATCGATGGCCAGCCCCGCGGCCAGTCCGGCCAGAACAATCCAAACGTTATCAATCATCAAGGCCCGCGCGGGAACGAAAGAGAGGCGCCGCAGATGGCGCCCGCCCGCTTATGGAACGCCGCCGGCGCCGTGTCATCCGCCGGCGCGGCCGGAAACCATTTGTGAACCCTGCGGCCTCACAAGATGAGCGTTCCGGGTGTAAGCCTGAGTGTTGCTTTCGAGAGGAATTTTCGCGCATGTCCGCAGCTGCTCCGTCCATCGCCCGCATCATCGCACGCGAACTGAATGTCGAGGACAAGCAGGTTGCCGCCGCCGTGGATTTGATCGGCGAGGGCGCCACCGTTCCCTTCATCGCGCGTTACCGGAAGGAGCGGACCGGCGGCCTCGATGATACACAGCTGCGCCACCTCGCGGCCCGTCTCACCTATCTCACCGACCTCGCTTCCCGGCGCGGGACCGTGCTGAAATCCATCCGTGAGCAGGGCAGGCTCACCCCTGCGCTCGAAAAACAGATCAACGCCGCCGAAACCAAGGTCGCGCTCGAAGACCTCTACGCGCCGTTCAGGCAGAAGCGCCGCACCAGGGCGACCATCGCCCGCGAAGCCGGCCTCGCCCCGCTGGCCGAACAACTGCTCGCAAATCCAAATCTCAATCCGGCGGAGATCGCCGCAAAGTTCATCTCGGATACCAGGGGCGTCGCTTCCGCTGACGAGGCGCTCGAAGGCGCGCGCCATATCGTCGTCGAGACCCTGGCGGAGACGCCGGAAATCGTTGGCGCCGTGCGCGAGAAGATGTGGGCCGAAGGCAAGGTCCGCTCCAGCGTCGCCAGGGGCAAGGCAGAAGAGGGCGCCAAGTTCTCTGACTACTTCGATTTCGACCAGCCGATCGAACAGCTTCCCTCCCACCGCCTCCTTGCGCTGCTGCGCGGCGAGAAGGAAGGCGTGCTGAAGCTTGGCCTCGATATTCCGCATGCGAATGATCGCCCGCACCCGGCAGTCGGCCTCGTGATGAACAAGGCCGGTCTCGCCCGCAAAGGCCGTCCTGCCGATGCCTGGCTCGCGGAGACGGCAGAGATCGCCTGGAAAACCCGCCTTGCGCCGTCGTGCACAAACGACCTCTTCGCCCGCGTGAAGGAGCGCGCCGATGGTGAAGCGATCAGCGTCTTCTCCAAGAACGTAAAAGCCCTGCTGCTTGCTGCGCCGGCGGGTCCGAAAACGGTGATGGGCATCGATCCGGGTATTCGCACGGGCTGCAAGATTGCTGTTGTGGACGCGACCGGCAAGGTGCTGGACACTGACACCATCTATCCGCACGAGCCGAAGCGTGACTGGGCCGGCGCCCTGATGACGCTCGCCAGGCTCGCGAAGAAGCACAAGGTCCAGCTCGTCAGCGTCGGCAACGGCACCGCCAGCCGGGAGACCGACAAGCTGGTCGCCGAACTTGAAAGCAAGATGCCGGACCTCGGCCTCACCCGCGTGATGGTGTCCGAAGCCGGCGCCTCGGTCTATTCCGCCTCGGAACTGGCTGCCAAAGAGTTCCCCGACATGGATGTGTCGATCCGCGGCGCGGTGTCGATTGCCCGGCGCCTGCAGGATCCGTTGGCGGAGCTTGTGAAGATCGAGCCGAAAGCGATCGGTGTCGGCCAGTACCAGCATGATGTTGACCAGTCCGCCCTGTCGCATTCGCTCACTGCGGTCGTGGAAGATTGCGTTAATGCTGTCGGCGTCGATGTGAACACAGCCTCCGCGCCGCTGCTCGCCCGGGTATCCGGGCTCAACGAAACGCTGGCCTCGAACATTGTGGCGTTCCGGAACGAGAACGGCGCCTTCAAGTCCCGCGCAGCCTTGAAGAAAGTCCCGCGTATGGGCCCTAAAGCGTTCGAACAATCCGCGGGCTTCCTGCGCATCCGCGATGCGAAGAACCCGCTCGATGGCTCCGGCGTCCACCCTGAGGCCTACCAGGTGGTCGAACGCATTTCGGAGAAAACGGGGCGCGACGTCAAAAGTCTTATGGGTGACAAGGCTTTTCTCTCGAAGCTGAAGCCACGCGACTTTGCTGATGCGACCTTCGGCGAGCCGACTGTCGCCGACATCCTGAAGGAACTTGAAAAGCCGGGCCGCGATCCGCGCCCGGAATTCAGGACCGCGACCTTCCAGGACGGCATCGAGAAATTATCGGACCTGAAACCCGGCATGTCCCTTGAAGGTCTGGTCACCAACGTGACGGCCTTTGGCGCCTTCGTGGATATCGGCGTCCACCAGGACGGCCTCGTCCACATTTCGGAGCTTTCGGATACGTTCGTCAAAGATCCGCACGCGGTCGTTCGCGCCGGGCAGGTGGTCCGCGTGCGGGTGAAGGAAGTGGATGCGGCCCGCAGGCGTATCGCGCTCAGCATGAAGACTGAGAGCTCCGCCGATCTCCGCCGGCACAGCCGCGCGGGACAGTGATGAAGGGTGCATCTGTCAGCGCAAGGGCAGGGGCGCCGGCGCGCTGCAACTGAAGCTCAGCGGCCATGTCGGCTGGCTTTGAACGTATCGGAGCATTGAGCGGTTCGGTCGCCGGCGGCCTGATGGCTGAGGCAGTAGACCCTGGCCCGCGTACCATCCCTGAACGTCGGCTTGCCATGCCAGCCGACCTGGTCGCGGCCTCCGCTCCAGAGGTTAACCATCAGCCGTCCGGGCGATTGCGGAATCGGCATGTCGGCAGGGGTTGCCGTATGCGCGAGCCGGTCATCGACATACCAGCGGATCTCGTCAGGCTCCCATTCGAACGCATAGAGGTGGGCTTGCCTGCTCGCGTCGAACCCCAGCGGAATGTAGATGCCGCCATGTGGCCTGCCATCGGTAAAATAGTTTGCGTGCAGCCGGGTGAGGTCCTTGCCGAGAAACTCGATGTCGATCTCGTCATGGGGGTCACCGAACTGCTTGTGCGTATGCGTAAACATTGCAGAGACCGTGCCTGAACCGGGGGCTGCCTGCAGGACGACCTCATACCGGCCGAAATGGTGAAAACCGCGCCTTTGGTACTCTGCGCCGGCGATTGTCTTGTACGCCGTCCTCTCACGGCGCACTTCCAGCTCGATGCGGTCTTTTTCGAAGTGAATAAGACCGGCTTTCCAGGCCGGATGGCCGGAGTTGGGGTAGTAGAAGTCCGATTTGTACCATTCGGCCTCATCATGCGGGCCGCCAAAGTGGTGCAGGAACGAACCGGCAAGCCTGCGCTCCGGCCGGTCGCCCGGGGCTTCCGGCGGCCGGGCAGCCTGCTCCGGCGGCGGGGTCACGAGCGCGGCCAGCCCAACAAGGACCAGGGTCGCGATAAGCGCGAAGAGACTGATGCGCCAGGCCTCGAAGGTGCGCACAGGTGCGGTTCGGGTCATGCGAATGGTCCCGGGTGCGGCCCGGCCGCGCCATCTGGCGGCCGAGGCCGGATAACGGCAGCGAGGCCTGGTGCGCCAGGCCCGGCCTCCTTATTTCGCGCCGACAGAAAGAAGGACTACAGGCACCGTTTTCACGAGGATCCAGACATCACCCCAGAACGTGCGCGTCTGCGCGTACCTGGTGTCGAGCCGGATGCGTTCGGCATAGGTCGTGTTGCTGCGCCCGCTCGTCTGCCAGAGGCCGGTCAGGCCGGGGCGTACACGGGTATAGGCGTCGAAATATTCACCATACCGGGAGCGTTCGTTAAACGAGATCGGGCGCGGGCCGACGAGCGACATGTCGCCGCGAATGATATTCAGCAGCTGCGGCAGCTCATCGATCGAGGTGGCGCGGATGAACTTGCCCAGCGGGGTGATCCGAGGGTCGTTGGTCAGCTTCTGTGTAAGGTCCCATTCGAGACGGGCCTCGGCGCAGCTTTCCAGCACCGCCTGCAATTTACTGTCCGCGTCGGGCACCATCGTGCGCAGCTTGAAGCACCGGAAGGTCTGACCCTGGTAGCCCAGACGGGTCGGGCAATAGAGCACTTTCTGGCCGTCCTGAAGACGGATCAGCAGGGCAACAACGAGCAGCAGGGGCGCAATAAAGATCAGCCCCAATGTCGCGGCCACAATGTCGAAAATGCGTTTAGCGCTGAAATCGCCGCCACTGGGCGTGCCTTCAGCAATGTCTTCTGAATACTCATCCCCCGGCAGACTTCCTGTCTGCTCGCCGTACCGGAATTCCATTGAGTTCCCCTTCAAGTCTACTGGGCCGCGTTCAGTTCAAACTTTGGCGGCGCCCCCACGACAGCCGGCCCAAAGCGTTCCCTTGTCCTGAACTTGGCAAGTGCAAGCAGTATACCACTGCTGCGCTTGCGAATTAAGCGAAAACTGGAATTTTCACCTGTCGGGGGAAGTATTCGTTAAATATTGCATCAACGAAGCGCCGCCGCTGCCCTGGCACTGTGCAGAACAGGGATTCGCGCGGCCGGTACGGCAGTCTCCGCTTCCGGGTCTGCTCCCGGCGAGATCGCCGCCGGATGCAGAAGAGGCGCCGCAGGGGCCTGCAGCGCCTCGATACATATTGCCTCAGGGCGGCGGGAAATCAGAAGATACGTTCACCGATTCGCAGGGTATCGCCCGGCTTGACGACGGTGCCGGGGGTCAGGTCGTAGGCAATCTCGCGGTCGGATTCGATGCTCTTGATGTACACGACCCGCTTGTTCGCGCGGTAGGTGTACCCGCCGGCAGCCGCCACGGCGTTCTGGACCGTGAGGCCGTTCGTGTAGGGATACTCGCCGGGCTGGCCGACTTCGCCGAGGATGTAGAAGGGGCGGTAGTTGATCACTTCAACGCTGACGCGCGGGTCAAGGATATAGCCGGCCGCGAGGGTCCCGGTGATCGAGGTTTCGAGCTGGGCGGTCGACAGGCCGATCGCCGTTTTCTGGCCGATCAGCGGCAGCGAGATAGAGCCTGTGCCATCGACTTCGAATTCGCCGGAAAGGTCCGGATGGCCGAACACGGTGACGCGGAGGCGGTCGCTGGAGCCGAGCTGGTAAGCAGAAGCCATCTGCGTGAGGGCGTCCGGGGCGGCCTCGCGGGCACCGGCTGTCTGGCCGCCGGTCGAGCCGCAGGCCGCGAGCAACAGCGTCAGGGCGGAAAGGAAAAGGACGTGCAATGGACGAAGCGCGATCATGGCTGCGAAAGTCTCCCGGAGTTTTTGCGGCGTAGCCTGTCATAGCTGCAAACAGCTGACGAAGACAGATGGCTCAGGTGCCGAGGAAAGCAACATCCGTGCCGATCAGGCGGGCGGCCGTCAGCCGCCCCGTCAGGAAGGCGCCGGTGTCGAGGCCTATACGGCGATTATCATGATGAACGGCGTCCATAGGCGTATGCCCGTGCACGATCATCTGCGCGAACGGCGCCGTGTCCTCGAGGAACTCCTCGCGGATCCACAGCATGTCGCGTCTCGTCTGGTCCCCCAGGCTGACGCCCGGCCGCAGGCCGGCGTGCACGAACAGGTAGTCGCCCGCCGTGTAACAGGTCTTGAGTGACTGCAGGAAGTTCAGGTGTTCAGCCGGCAGGCGGATACGGAATTCGTTCCACACCCGTGTCCAGGCGTCCCGCGCAGCCGCCATCTCTTCGTGTGAATTGAGGCTGGCACGCTTGTTGGGCGGCGCCAGACCGTAGGAATACAGCGTCTCGGCGCCGCCAAAGCGCGCCCATTGGCTGCCGAACGAGGCTTCCTGAAGGAAGCGCAGCAACGCCTCTTCATGGTTCCCGAGCAGGTAGACCGGGTCGAACCTGTCGAGGGCGCCGCTGGCGAACAGTTCGATGACGTCCCGGGATTTGAGCCCCCGGTCGATATAGTCGCCGAGAAAGACGATCTGCGGCCTGATGCCGTCCGGCAGCTTCGCGGCGTCCTCTTCAATCAGGACAAGCAACTGGTCGAGCAGGTCCCGGCGTCCATGGATGTCGCCAACAGCGTAGATGCAAACGCCTTCGGGCGCCGCGGTCACGCGGCTGACTGGCAGGTGCGGCGCTTCATGACCGGCTGCGCTGCCATGATCCCCGGGTTCGTGATCAGGCCCGCGGCCAAGGCCGCGCTGAATCCGCTCGCGCAGCGCGTTCGCCGTCCGGCCGAAAAAAGCGAGCCGTTCACGCGCGGCCGACAACACAGTGTTGCTCGAGCTGGCCATGGAATGCGTCCTAAACAATCATGACACTAGGCAATTTACGGGCCAAAACCAATACGGAAGAACCGCAGGGTTAACCTTCAGGCCGTGTCGCCTCCTGCAGGTAACCAAACGCCCAGCTCATGTGCATGGTTCCGGCAGCCAACCCTGCGTACAGACCGCACAGGGACTTGTGCTTCAGCGCCATCAGGCCCGATGCGAGTGCAAGCATGGCGGCGTACCCCAGCGGTAGAATGATCGCCGGCCAATACACCAGTGAGGCGATCAGGCCGATTGCAGAACCGAGCAGTGCGAGGATCGGCGCCGCCTGGCGCAGCTTCAGGCGCGAGCCATGCTTGCGCACAGTCTTCGCCCGCCCCCGGCCATACCCCTCATACTGTTTCCAGAGCCGGCGGACATCGCCGCGCGGGATGTATTGAATGCGGATCCCGGCATTCAGGTAAACGCGCCCGCCGGCCTTGCCGAGACGGACATCATATTCCGCGTCTTCATTATGGGAGAAGCTTTCGTCATACCCGCCCATGCGGCGATACCAGGCAAGGTCAAACCCGGCATGGTGGCCGTGGTCGACCCAGCCGGACGTCTTGCCGCCCCGGTGCGCAGCGCCGCCGGAGCCGAGCGGCGTGTCGACGATCCAGGCATTGGCCTTCTCGAAACAGGTCTCGCCGGCGGCGTCCATCGGGATCACGAGCGAGGCAGCGCCGGTGTCGGCGAGGGACTGGGCTACATCAAGGATGAAGTTCTCAGGGTAAATCGAGTGCGCGTCGCACCGTACAAGGATCGCGGCGCCGTCCGGCGCCCCGGCGGCGGCCAGGTTCAGCGCGGCTGCCTGCAACCGTTTTGGATTGTGCAGCACGCCCAGATTGGGAAATTCGGTCTTGAGGCGTTCGACGATCGCCACCGTGCCATCCGAGCTGCCACCATCGGCCACGACGACCGGCACTGCGCGCAGGGCCGGCGAGCCTGCCAGCAGCGAGCGGATGCAGGTTTCGATGTGGCGCGCCTCGTTGAGGGCAGGGATAACCGCCAGAATCGCCGATGGCGCCACCGTTACGGGCCGGCCGGCGTTCGAAAGGGGGGCGGTCTGGGTCATGTTGAGCATCAGCCTCTCGGGCTCCGGAGGTTAACAGGCCATTCAGCAATAATTGTTCCAGAACGGGATCGGCCCGCTCCTGCCGGGCTTTTGCCGATTAACCCGCACTGAATTGTCCCCATACCCTAGGGGACGGGCTTGCCGAGCCCGGTGGACTACATACTGTGTTGTAAATCCAGTGTGAGGGAGATGCGCGCATGATCGGTATTGTGGCAAAACTGAAGATCCAGGACGGCAAGCAGGCCGAGTTCGAACAGGTCGCGAAAGACCTGATGGCCAGCGTCAAGGCCAACGAGCCGGGCTGCCTCACCTACCAGCTTTACAGGACAAGGGGCTCGACCACTGAGTACATCTTCATGGAACAGTACGCCTCGCAGGACGCCCTCAAGGCCCACGGCCAGACCGAATATTTCAAGGCGGCCGGCCCCAGGCTCGGCGCGGTGCTCGGCGGCGCGCCCGAGATCGCCTATTATGATATCGTAGAATAACCGGAGCGGTGGCCATGGATCTCTCGCTTTCGCCGTCTGACCTGACGTTCCAGACAGAAGTCCGCGACTGGATCGCGGCCAATTTCGACACGGACCTGCGCGCCCGCATGGCGCTGTCCAAGAATGGCTATGTCGACAAGGCGAGCCAGGTCGCCTGGCAGAAGAAGCTGGCCGCGAAAGGCTGGATCGCCCCGAACTGGCCGAAAGAGTATGGCGGCCCGGGCCTGTCCACCACCGAACGCTACATCCTGCAGTCCGAACTTTCGGGCGCAGGCACGCCGAGCGTTGCCCCCTTCGGCGTCTCGATGGTCGCCCCTGTGATCATGGCCTTCGGCAATGACGCGCAGAAGGAGCAGCACCTGCCGGGCATCCTCTCCTCCGAGGTCTGGTGGTGCCAGGGCTATTCTGAACCGGGCGCCGGCTCCGACCTCGCCGGCCTGCAGATGAGCGCGGTGCGCGACGGCGAGGACTACATCCTCAACGGCTCCAAGATCTGGACGACGCTCGCCCAGTGGGCCGACATGATCTTCTGCCTGGTGCGCACTTCGAAAGAGGGTAAGCCCCAGGAAGGCATCTCCTTCATCGTCTTCCCGATGTCGCTGCCCGGCATCACTGTCCGCGCCCTGCCGACCCTCGACGGCCCCGCCGAAGGCCAGCACGAGATCAACCAGGTCTTCTTCGAAAACGTCCGTGTAAAGATCAGCGATGCCCTGATCGGCAAGGAAAATTCGGGCTGGACCTACGCCAAATACCTCCTCGAATTCGAACGCGGCAACGCCTACGCCCCCGGCCTGCGCCACATGCTGAACAAGACCCGGAAAGTGGCCTCGAAAGAGTATGACGGCAACGAGCCGGTGATCCGCAATCCGGATTTCGCCCGCAAGCTCGCCCTCCTCGAAATGCGCATCGACACCCTCGACGCCACCGAGCGCCGGGTCCTCTCCTCGCTGTCAGCCGGCCAGAATGTCGGCCCCGAAAGCTCGATGCTGAAATGCGCGGGATCCGAGGCCCAGCAGGCGATCACCGAGCTCACGCTCGAAGCGGTCGGCCTCCTCGCCAACCCCTTCGTGCAGGACACGGTCGCCCTCGCGGAGCCCGGTTCCAACGCCGGGTCGCCGACGCCCGAGTACGCCCTGACCGCTGCGCCGAGCTACTTCAACTACCGCAAGACCTCGATCTATGCGGGCTCGAACGAGATCCAGCGCAACATCATGGCAAAGGCCGTGCTCGGCCTCTGAGGCCAATGACCGAAGCACCATAGGATTGCATCGATGACGACAGCTGCTGCCGGCGCGCCCAACCTGCTGACACGTGTTTCGTTTGGCATCGGAGGCGCTACGGAAGGCGTCAAGAATAACGGGTTCGAGTATGTCCTGCTGTTCTTCTATTCCAACATCCTCGGGGTAGATGCCGGGCTGGTCGCCATGGCGCTCCTGATCGCGCTTGTCGTCGATGCTTTTTCGGATCCGATCATCGGCTACTGGTCAGACAATATGCGCACCCGGCTCGGACGCCGGCATCCCTTCATGTACGGGGCGCTGATCCCGATTGCGGTGACCTATTATTTCACCTGGAACCCTCCGGCAGGAATGACCGGCAATGACCTGTTTGTCTGGCTGGTGGCGCTGACCATTCTCGTGCGCCTGTCCTTTACCTTTTTCGATGTGCCCGGCACGGCGCTGGCGGCCGAGTTGACGCAGGACTATGATGCCCGCACGTCGCTCCTGTCCCTGCGCACCTTTTTCGGCTGGTTCGGCGGCCTCACGATCCAGATACTTCTCTTCCGCTTCCTGCTCGTGCCCACGGAAGAGATTGAAATCGGCGTGTTTAATGTCGACGGCTGGAATACCTACGGCCTCGTCGCTTCAGTCTGCATTTTCGTCTGCGCGCTGATCTGTACAGTCGGCACGCACAATCACATCCCCCACCTCAAGGCTCCGCCAGCCGCCCGCAAGATCACGCTCGGCATGGTCTTCAAGGAAATCTTCGAGACGGTTTCAAATCCTTCTTTCCGGGCCCTGTTCCTCGCCACGCTTTGCGGCCTCATCGCTTCGGGCATCTCGGCCACGCTCAACCAGTACATCAACACGATCTTCTGGGGCTTCACCAACGCGCAGATCGCCGCCATCACTGCCGCTGTTTACATCTCGGCCATCCTCGCCCTCATCATCGCGCCGATCGTCGGCAAGACCTTCGGCAAGAAGCGCGGCGCCATCGTGATCGGCGCACTCGCCTTCACCATCGCGCCTATGCCGGTCTTCCTGCGCCTTCTCGGCCTGCTGCCGCCAAACGGCTCGGAAGCGCTTTTCAACATCATCTTCTTCATCACCATCTTCGACCTGGCCCTGATCATCGCTACCCAGATGCTGATGGCCTCTATGGTTGCCGACATCGTCGAGGACAGCGAGTTGCAGACCGGCCGCCGCTCCGAAGGTATCTTCTTTGCCGGCATCAGCTTTATCCGGAAGCTCTCGCAGGGCGTCGGCGTCATGACGGCTTCTGCGGTGCTCTGGGTTTCGGGGTTTTCCACCGGGGGCGGCGGGGCAGGGGCCAGCGAGGAATCGATCCGGGCCCTCGGTTTCGGTTACGGCGTATCCGTGCTCGCGGCCTGGACCCTGATGCTCATCTGCGTCAGTTTCTACAAGATCAGCCGGGAATCGCATGGCGAAAACCTGCGACTTCTGCGCGAGCGGGACGCGGCCGCAGCGGCCCCCGAAGCCTCCTGACTGAAATGTCATGAAGGTACGAATTGCGCCGCATTTCGCGCCGCAATAGAGCCATGTTCATGACCGATCCACGCACCATGACCAAACACGTCTCCAAACTCCTCGCTTTCCTCAGCGTGGCCGTGCTGATGCTGCTCACCGTGGCGCTCGCCCCGATGTTCTCGCAGGCCGAGCGCGATCCCGGCGAGGTCGTCCCCGCCGCCGTCACGCCCCCCGCCGAGCCGCCGGCGCTGGCCGATGTTGAGCCCGTGGTCCCGCAGTCGCAGGGCCAGGTCTATCTCAGCTTCGCCCCTCTGGTGAAGGACGCCTCGCCCGCCGTGGTCAACGTTTATACCGCCAAGACTGTGAAGAGCCGCGCCTCCACCATGGAGCAGCTCCTCTACGGCGTGCCGGCCCAGGGCAGCAGCGTCCAGAACTCGCTCGGCTCGGGCGTCATCGTCGCCGCCGAAGGCATTGTCGTCACCAACAACCACGTCATCGAGGGCGCCGACAGCTTCCGCGTCGTCCTCAGTGACCGGCGCGAATACCCGGCCGAGCTGCTGCTCGCCGATGAGCGCACCGATCTGGCCGTCCTGAAGATCGATACCGGCGCGGAGCGGCTGCCGACCCTTGATTTCGCAGACACGCGCGCCGTCCAGGTGGGCGACCTCGTGCTGGCCATCGGTAACCCCTTCGGCGTCGGCCAGACCGTCACCAACGGCATCATCTCGGCCACCGCCCGCACCGACGTCGGCGTGTCCGACTATTCCTTCTTCCTGCAGACCGACGCGGCCGTGAACCCGGGCAATTCCGGCGGCGCCCTGATCAATACCCGGGGCGAGCTTGTCGGCGTCAATACCGCCATTTTTTCGCGCACAGGCGGCTCAGTTGGCATTGGTTTCGCGATCCCGTCCGAGATGGTCAAGCGCGTCGTTGATGCCGCGGTCAATGGCGGCACCTTCGTGCGCCCCTGGCTCGGCCTCGCGGCGCAGTCTGTCAGCTTCGACATCGCCAGGACGCAAGGCCTCACCCGTCCGATCGGCGTGATCGTCACCGAAGTCTTCCCGGACGGCCCCGCCGCGAGGGCGGGCCTGCGCCGCGGCGATCTCGTGACCGCCATCGATGGCCGTGAAGTGTTCGACGAGAAAGGCCTCAAGTTCCTCGCGGCCGTGCGCAATCCGGGCGAACAGGCGCAGCTCACGGTGCTGCGCGCCGGCAACGCGCAGACGATCAATGTGCAGCTCCAGCCGCCGCCCGGCGCCACGGAAGCGGATGTCGTGCTGCTGGCCGACGGATCCATCTTCAACGGCGCCCGCGTCATCGAGCTGTCGCCGCGGCTCGCCGAGGAAAACGGTCTTGACCCGTTCTCCAAAGGCTCCGGCATCTACGTCCACTCGGTCACCCGCGGCACCATCTCCCGCAACTATTTCAAGCCGGGTGACATCATCCGCGCCGTGAACGGCAAGACGACCAGGACGGTCAAGGATCTCGAAGGCGTTCTTGCCCAGGGCGGGCGCAGCTGGGAAATTGAAATCGAACGCAACGGCCGCACCGTAAAAGGCACCGTCCGGACCTGACCTGCTGATCCCCGGCTCCGCGCAGTCTCGCATTACCGGCGAGGTCGCGGGTCCGGGCCTCACCGCGCGTGAACGATGACCGGCAGCTCTTCATATCCGCACACGAAATTCGAAAGCACGCGCTTCGGCGGGCCGACGACCTCGATATGTCCGAAGCGGTTCAGGATCTCCTCCCACAGGATGCGCAGCTGCATTTCGGCTACCCGGTTGCCCATGCAGCGATGGATGCCGAAGCCGAATGAAATGTGTCGGCGCGCATTAGTCCGGTCGATCAGGAACTCGTCGGCGCGTTCGATCACCTCTTCATCCCGGTTGCCGGACACATACCACATCACCACTTTGTCGCCCTTGCGGATCAGCTTGCCGCCGAACTCGATATCCTCCAGCGCCAGGCGGCGCATGTGCGGCAGCGGCGTCTGATAGCGGATGATTTCTGACACCATGTTGGAGATCAGGCCCGGGTCTGCTTTCAGTTTCGCATACTCGGCCGGGAACTTGTTGAGGAAATACACGCCGCCGGAAATCGAGTTCCGGGTCGTGTCATTGCCGCCGACGATCAGCAGCATCAGGTTGCCCATCAGCTCCATCGGATTGTGGATCATGTCCTTCGTGTCCGGATTATGGGCCAGCAGCGAGATGAAATCCATCTTCTGCGGCGCCGCCGCCCGCTCGGTCCAGAGGCGCGAGAAATACTGCACGCACTCGGTCAGGTGCTTCATGCGCCATTCCATGTCGGCCCCGACAATCCCGGCGGCGTCGGTCGTCGTCGCCACGTCTGACCAGAAAGGCAGCTTGTGCCGGTCCTCGAACGGAAAGTCGAACAGCGTGGCCAGCATCTGCGTCGTCAGCTCGATCGACACCTTTTCCACCCAGTTGAACCGCTCGCCGACGGGCAGGCTGTCGAGAATGTTGATCACGCGCGAGCGGATCAGGCCTTCCAGCTCAGCCAGCTGCATCGGCGCCACGGCCGGCTGCGCGGCCTTGCGCTGGATGTCATGGATCGGCGGGTCCATGGCGATGAACATTGGCGGATAAATGCCGTCGCTCGGATCGCCAATCCCGATGCTCGGGCTCGAGGAGAATACCTTATGGTTCGTATCGACGGCGACAATGTCGTTGTACTTCGTGATCGACCAGTACGGCCCGACAAGGCTGTCAGGGCAGTAATGGACCGGCGCCTCTTTCCGCAGCCTGCGGAAATATTCCCAATGCAGGTCCTGCTCGAACAGTTCCGCCCTTTGAGACGTCGAACGTCTCCAGCGGCAAGGTCCACGGATCCGGAATGCCAGCGCTTGCGCCATGCCAGGTATCAGCCATCGATCTTCCTCCAAAGGGCCATCTGTGCGGCCTGGGGAGAAGCATACCCCGAAGATTGCCCCTCGGGAACGCCTCAGGCAGCGCCAATTGTGGTGCGGTGCAGCAGCCGGTCATGGCCCGCATAGCCGCCGGTCGCCATGTGCAGGGTGCACCGGTTGTCCCACATCACCAGCATGTCCGGCGACCATTTGTGCCGGTACTGGAACTCGGGCCGTGTCTGCCAGCGATAGATTTCGGACACGAGGTCCCAGCCTTCAGCCGGGTCCATGCCTTCGATGCCAATGATATAGCCCGCCGTTCCGAACAGGCATTCACGGCCTGTTTCGGGGTGTGTGTGGATGACCGGATGGGTCTGCACCGCCTGCGCGTCATCGGACGGGCGGATGTCCATGCTCCGGCCCCTGTCGCCGGCGCCGTAGAAACCTGTCGGCGCGTAAGCGTTCCTGGCAGAATGGACGGCGCGTTTGCCTTCGATCCTTTTGCGAAGATCGCCGGGCATCCGTTCGAGCGCCAGATACTGGTTCGTGAACAGCGTATCGCCGCCAGCGGGCGGGATCGTCTTGCCATAAAGACACGTCCCCTGCGGCGGCTTCGCCTGGAAGCTCCAGTCGGAGTGCCAGCTTTCGGCAAAGACCGGCGAGGTCTCATCCGCCATGCGCTTCACTGCGATGATGTGCGGGTGGCCGGGAATCGGTGCGATGAAAGGGTCTTCGCCAAAGGGGCCGAAATTCAGGGTGTAGGCTTCCAGCTGCTCGTCGGTCAGCTTCTGGTCGGGAAAGGCCAGCACCTGGTGTTCCAGCCAGGCGGCCCGGACTGCTGCAATAGTGTCTTTCGTCATCGGTTTCGACAGGTCTGCGCCGCGCACGGCCGCGCCGCAGGCCTGGCCCGAAGGCGTGATCTCCAGCTTCATGTTCTTTCTCCCGGTATCTGGCGGTAGTTTTCGCAGCTTACCACATTGGCCGCGCTCGCCTAGAAAGCCTCTTATGACGGACCTGTTCGACTCCGCTGGCCTCTCCGATGGCGCCCCGCGGCCGCTGGCCGACCGGCTGCGCCCGCAAACGCTGGCCGATGTGGTGGGGCAGGACCACCTGATCGGGCCGGACGGGGCGCTGTCGCGGATGCTGGCGGCGAAGCGGCTCTCCTCGATCATCCTGTGGGGCCCGCCGGGTACGGGCAAAACCACGATTGCCCGGCTCCTGGCCGAAGGCACGGGGCTCGCATTCGAGGCGATCAGTGCGATTTTTTCCGGCGTTAAGGAATTGCGCGCGGCGTTCGAGCGCGCCGAATCGCGCCGCAAGATGGGCAGGGGCACGCTGCTCTTTGTCGACGAGATCCACCGCTTCAACCGGGCCCAGCAGGACGGTTTCCTGCCCTTCGTCGAAAGCGGCGTCGTGACGCTCATCGGTGCGACGACCGAGAATCCGAGCTTCGAGCTGAACGGCGCGCTCCTCTCGCGTTGCCAGGTGCTGGTCCTGAAACGTCTTGATGACGCCGCGCTGGAGCGGCTACTGCAGCGCGCCGAGGATATGGAACAGCGCCGCCTGCCGGTGACCAGGGACGCGCGCGCGATGATCCTGGCGATGGCGGACGGGGATGGGCGCTACCTGCTGAACCTCGCCGAACAGGCTTTCTCGATGATGGGTGAGCCGGGGCTGCTGTCTTCCGGCGATCTGGGAAAATTCCTCTCGAAGCGTTCGGCGGCCTATGACAGGGACCGAGAGGAACACTACAACCTCGTCTCCGCCCTGCACAAATCCGTACGTGGATCAGATCCGGATGCGGCGCTCTACTGGTTCGCCCGGATGCTCGAAGGCGGCGAGGACCCGCTCTTCCTGGCGCGGCGCCTGATCCGCATGGCGAGTGAGGATATCGGCCTGGCTGATCCGGCCGCGCTGTTGGTCGCCGGCGAGGCGGCGCGCACCTATGAGCGGCTCGGCTCGCCGGAAGGTGAACTGGCGCTGGCGCACTGCGTGATCCACCTTGCCACCGCGCCGAAATCCAATGCGGCCTATGTCGCCTACAAGGCCGCGCGCCGCGCAGCTGCCGGGACCGGCAGCCTGATGCCGCCAAAACATATCCTCAATGCGCCGACCTCGATGATGAAGGATCAGGGCTATGGGTCTGGCTACAAATATGATCACGATACGGAAGAAGGCTTCTCCGGTCAGGACTATTTTCCTGAAAGCATGAAACGCCCGGTCTTCTACGAACCCGGGGGCGAAGGCCGCGAAGCACCGATTGCGCAGCGGCTCCGCCGCCTTGCAGAACTTCGCGCGGGCACTAAGAAGCCGGAATGACCCGTAACCGCGCTGTGCCCGATATTTCGCCTGAAGATACCGCTTTTGTTCGCGCCATGGTCCTGCATGAGGACAATTCGCTGATCGCGTTCAACAAGCCGGCAGGCCTTGCCGTGCAGGCGGGCAGCGGCGTGGCGCTGTCGCTGGATGACCTGATGGCGGCGTTTGCGAAATCGAACGGCAAACGGCCGCGCCTGGTGCACCGGCTGGACCAGGGCACGTCCGGCGTGATCGTGGCGGCCAGGACGCAGCCGGTGGCGGCGAAACTGTCAGAGGCGTTCGCCGGACGCGATGTACAGAAGACCTATCTGGCGCTTGTGAAGGGGCGTTTGCCTTCGGCTGAAACAGGTGTTGCCGACGCATCGCTTGTGAAAGTGGAAGAAGGTGGCAAGTCGCGGATGATCATTGCGCGGCCGGACCGGAAAGGCGCGCAAGCCGCAAGGACGGGGTGGCGTGTGCTGGCGCGCCAGGACGAATTCGGGCTGATGCAGATGGCGCCGGAAACGGGACGGATGCACCAGATCCGCGTCCACCTGATGTCGCTCGGCTGCCCGATCCTCGGTGACGCGCTTTACGGCGAAGGGCAGGCTACGGCGCCGCGTTTGATGCTGCACGCTGCGAAACTGGATCTGGCGCACCCGGAAGGCGAGCGGCTCGTGATCGAGGCGCCCTTGCCGGAAGATTTCTGCGCCGCTGCCGCTGCAGCCGGTCTTCAGGCGGGTTTGTAGTAGCTGCGGTACCAGTCGACAAAAGCCGGGATGCCGACGCGGTAGTCGGTATTCGGGGTATAGCCGGTGAGCGCCTTCAGGAGGCGCACGTCGGCGAAGGTCTGCTTCACGTCGCCGGGCTGCATGCCGAGCATGTTCTTGACGCCCGTCCTGCCGATCGCCTTCTCGATTGCCTCTATATAGTCCATCAGCCGGACCGGCGCTGCGTTGCCGATATTGACGAGACGGTAAGGTGCGACAGGCGAGAGCGAGTCGCCTCGGATCATGTGGCTGCCCATCTGGGGCGGGCAATCCATCAGCCGGCGGATCGATTCCACCAGGTCCTCGATATAGGTGAAGTCGCGCAGCAGGTCGCCATTGTTGAACACGTCAATCGGCTGGCCCTTGAAGATCCTGTCGGTGAACAGGAAGAAGGCCATGTCCGGCCGGCCCCAGGGACCGTAGACGCTGAAGAAGCGCAGAGCGGTCGTGGGCACGCCGTAGAGATGGGCATGGCTGTGGGCAATCAGTTCGGCGGCGAGTTTGGTCGCGGCGTAGATGGTCAGCGGATAGGGGGCCGAATCGCGCTCCTCGAAGGGGAACTTCTGGTTTGCGCCGTAGGCCGAGCTGGTCGAAGCGAGGATGAGGTGGCGCGCCCTGTAGCGGCGGGCGAGGTCGATGATGTTGAACGAACCGACAATGTTGGCGTCGATATACTCGCGCGGATGATCGAGGCTGTAGCGCACGCCCGCCTGTGCAGCAAAGTGGAGGATGATGTCTGGCTGAACCTGGTCGAACACGCGCTCCATCATCGCGCCATCTTCCACGCCGTAGCGGGCGAGGCGAAAGTTCGGGAAGGCGGCAAGGCGCGCGGCGCGGTCTTCTTTCAGCTTCACGTCATAATAGGCGGTGAAGGAATCGATGCCGGTGACCGAATGGCCTTCGCGCAGCAGTCTCAGCGCAATTTCGCTGCCGATGAAACCGGCCGCCCCGGTGACGATGATGTTCATGTGCTTCTGGAGGACCTTTTCACACGGGGCGGGCTAGACGATCCGCCGGACCTTAACAAGCGCCGGGGCTGTATCAGGAAACGAGGAATTGCCGCCGGCGTCAATGAAACGGCCCGCCAGGACAAGCTGGCGGGCCGCATCAGGATGGCTCAGGCCGGCGTTAGCGTTCGCGGATGCGCGGGCCCATGGCCATCGCCTGGCCGGAGTTGACGGCGTCGGCCACGGCCAGTTCCTCGATCAGGATCCGGGTGCGCTCGTCGCCGGCCACTGCGCTGAGGACGGCGGCGGCGCGGGCCGTTTCGGCGGACACGCCGAACAGGCTTTCCAGCGCTTCGATGCCGGACTTGCGGTGCGGATAGTAGGCGAGCAGGGGCATCGTTGCGGTGTCCATCCCGGCCAGTTCCTGCGCCTTGGAGATCGCCGTCATGATGCCGCCGATCTCGTCGACGAGGCCGATTTCCAGGGCCTGTTCGCCGCTCCAGACGCGCCCGCGGGCAACTTCATGGACCTGATCATAGCTCATGCCGCGGCCTTCGCCGACGAGGCCGACGAAACGGTCATAACCGCGTTTCAGCATCGCGCGGATTTCCGCTTCCTGTCCCTGATTGAACGGAGCGACGCCGTAAGCATTGGCGAAATCGCCGCCGACCGTGACATTATCGAAGGTCACGCCGATCTTGTTAAAGGTGCCATCGAGGGCGAACTTGCCACCGAAGATGCCGATCGAACCGGTGATCGTGCCGCGGTTGGCGATGATCGCGTCAGCGCCGGTCGAGACATAGTAGCCACCTGATGCGGCCAGCGAACCCATCGAGACAACGACCGGCTTGCCCTTTTCCTTGGCGCGCTCAACGGCGCGCCAGATCTGGTCGGACGCGGTGGGCGAGCCTCCGGGGCTGTCGACCCGGAAGACGATGGCCCTGACGTTTTCGTTGTCGGCGGCGTCGAGGATGGCGCGGGCGATGACGTCAGATGCAAAGCCGGGGGCGTCGGCAAACGGCGAATTCGAGTCGCTGCCGCCGGTGACGACGGCGCCTTCACCGCCGACGACGGCGATCATGCCATCCCTTGCTTTCGCCTTCGAGGCGGGGGCGGTGTAGGAGAAGAGATCAACCAGTTCCGAATTTTCACCGGCTCGTTCCAGCGCGGCTTCCTCGGCATCTTCCGGCCAGCCGAGCTTGTCGACAAGTTTGGCTTCAAGCGCGGCTTCTGCCGATTTCGGGCCGCTCTCGAGGATGGCCTTGAGGGCGGGGACCTGCATGCCGCGGTCTGCGGCAATGTCCGTGAGCGCCGTATTCCAGAGCGACGTGGCGAGGGCCGTCATCGCTTCGCGGTGAGGCTCCGTATACGCCGTTTCGTTGTAGGAGTTGGGCGCGTTCTTGTATTCATACAGCGCATAGATCTGCGGCGTGAGTCCGATTTTCTCGAACAGGCCTTTCAGGAACTCGGTCTCGAACGAGACACCGTTGATCATGAAATCCGAGCCCGGCTGCATCCAGATTTCTTCTGCGGCCGTGATCGAATGATACGCAGACGGGCCACCGAGTCCGACCATGCCCTGCGTGTGGGCGACCACGAACTTGCCGGAATCTCGGAAACTTTTCAGGGCGGTGCGCAGCTCTTCGGCGCGCGAGGTGCCGATGCCGGTGAACGATCCGCGAAGGTAGATCCCTTTAACGGCCTCGTCCGTCTCGGCGGCCTTCAGCCTGATCAGGATGTCCGTGAACCCGGGAATGCCGGACAAGGCGGCAAACCCGCCGGCGGGGGTCTGGTCTTGCAGGCCGGCATTCAGGTCCATCGAGAGGACGACGTTGTCCGGCCGGGCCGGCTGTGAACTGACAGCGCCGGCGATCAGGAACGCAAGCATTACAAATCCGGCGATCACAAACAGGATCATCGCGGCGAAAGCGCCTGCCATTGACAGGAAGAAGGTTCTCATGACCGGGGTAATTCCTCTGCTGGTTCTGGGGTCCGGGCTATCTCGATTTTCGATATCGTTGATAATCGATAAAAAGTAAAGACCTGGTGTGCGGACATATCTGGATGCGCGCCAGCCCGAGGCAATAGCAACCGGTCCGGGAGCCGCTCCGCAGGCGAGGCGCGTTTCGGGAGTTGCCAGCAACACAAAGAGTAGCTATTTCGCGCGCTCCACAGTTGGGGTGTCGCCAAGTGGTAAGGCAGCGGTTTTTGGTACCGCCACCCTAGGTTCGAATCCTAGCACCCCAGCCAATCTCCGGCAAAATCAGCCTCAGGAGCTATCGGGGCAGCGTCATCCTGCTGACATCTTCCGGGTTTATGCCCCTGATTGGCACCGCTACTGCGCAGCGTTGATTGCGTTCGTGACATGCCCGGTTATTTTCGGGATGAATAGTAAAGCGTGATTGATCCTAAATTAGAGGATTGTTACCGTTGAGGTTCGTCGCTAAGGGCTTTCCCGGTTGGCCTCAGAAGCGGGCCTGCCGGGAACAGAGAATACAGAGAGAGCGGAAAGCGCTCCACGAAAGACTGGGGAGGTGATGGGGCTTGTCCATCCACTTCCAGTTCCAACTGCCGGCTCGTTTGTGTTTGAGCCGAAGATCATCGGGACGCCCTCGTAAGCAGGTGCGCCCAGGACCCAGGAATTTACGCGCCGGCTGAGCGCGATCGTTTGGAGAGTGAGAGGCAAACCTCATGAAGAATATTCTGTCACCCGCGCGCAGCGTAATTGCTGCCGCGTTGATTGCGGGCCTGGCCATTCCGGCCCATGCCCAGCTTCGCGAGGCCCTGACAACGGGCGAGCAAGCGACCCGTAAGGCTGAGCAGGTCCAGGACCAGATCAACCAGCTGGACGATGACCGTTCCGACATGGTGCGCGAGTATCGCACCCTCCTGCAGCGCCGCGACGCCGCAGAACTTTTCGCCAGGCAGCAGGAACTGGTTGTCAATAGCCAGCGCGAGGAAATCGCCTCGCTGACAGAACAGCTCGGCTCGATCGACGACATCACGGCCCAGACGGTGCCGATGCTGCTCGGCATGGTCGAAGACCTGAAAATGTTTGTCGCCGCAGACCTTCCCTTCAAGGCTGACGAGCGCAAGACGCGCCTCGAAACCCTCGATGCCGTCATGCGCCAGCCAAACGTCACGACCGCTGAACAGTACCGCCTGATCATGGAGGCCTATTCTGCAGAGATGGAGTATGGCCGCACGATCGACACCTGGCAGGAAGAGATCACGATCGACGGCAACCCGACGACCGTTGAAATGTTCCTTTATGGCCGTGTCGCCCTGGTTTACATGACGCCGGCCGGCAAGGTCGCCCGCTATGACCGCGCCGCAAAAGAATGGCAGCCCTTGTCCGGCAGCTACGCCGCCGACATCAAGCGTGCCATCCGCGTTGCCCAGGGCAAGGCCCAGCAGGTCGTCCTGTTCGCCCCCGTCCAGAAGTTCACGGTCCAGTAATCGGCCAGTTGATCAGATACGAAGGTCATAGAGTTATGAAAACGTTCAAATCTTCACTCAAGGCACTGGGCGCTGCGGTTCTTTTCGGATCGGTTGCCCTGGTTGCTGCTGCGCCGGCTTCGGCCCAGTCCCTCAGCGACGTCCTGGCGAAAGTCAGACAGGACGCCAACCAGATGTCGGCCGAGGATCAGGCCCGCCTGAAACAGTTCCAGGCCGACCGTGCCGGCCAGGCCGCCAGCATGCAGTCGGCCCGCGGCGTCCTCGCTGCCGCTGAAGCCAAGGCCCGCACCCTCAGCGCGGAGTTCGATGCCAACGAAGCCCAGCTGGGCGCGCTTGAAGACCAGGTTTCGACCCTCGCGGGCGACTTCCAGGAAATGCTTGGCCAGTTCAGGTCTGCAGCCGGTGCCACGATGCCGGAAATCGCAAACTCGGTCTCCAACTTCGACTACAAGGACCGCGTCGCCGGCATCGCCGAGATCGCAGAAGCCCGCGTTCTGCCCACCCGCGGGCAGCTCGAGCGTCTCCCGAAAGCCATGCTCCAGGAGATGATCGCACAATCCGAAGTCAAGACCTTCACGGCCATCGTGAACGGCATCGGACCGGAAGGGTCGAACGCTGAAGCCGAACTCGTCCGGATCGGTGTCTTCACCGCTGCGACTGTCAATGGCCGCAAGTTCGTCGAGGTCCGCAAGGGTGAAGGCAGCGAGACCTTCCTCCAGGTCTTCGCAAGCCAGCCTGCCGGCAACTTTTCGTCGGCCATGGGCGCCGTGATCAACGCCGGCGAAGGCCAGGTGGTGAAAGCTCCGGTCGATCCGTCGAAAGGTAACCTGTTCGGCATCCTCGGCGAACTGCCGACCATGGGTGACCGCCTCAACCACGGTGGCGTCGTGGGCTATGTGATCATCACGCTGGCCTTCGTCGGTATCCTGCTCGGGCTCTACAAGACGTTCACCCTCTTCACCCAGGGTGCAGCAATGCGCGGTTCGGCGAAAACCCGCACGGCCGGCACCAGCAATCCGCTCGCCCGCGTGCTGGAAGTCTATGAGAGCAACCGCAACCGGGACATCGAGACGCTTGAGCTCAAGCTTGACGAACAGATCCTCAAGGAATCGCCGAAGATCGAATGGGGCCTCGACATCATCAAGGTTCTTGCCGCGGTTGCGCCGCTCCTCGGCCTGCTCGGCACGGTGGTCGGCATGATCATCACCTTCACCGCGATCACGATCTACGGTGCAGGCGATCCGAAACTCATGGCCGACGGTATCTCGACCGCGCTCGTGACGACGGTGCAGGGCCTCATCGCGGCTATCCCGCTGGTTCTCATCCACGCTGTCGTTGCTTCGATGGCCCGCGGAAACCAGCAGATCCTTGACGAACAGGCCGCTGGCATCATCGCCGAAAAAATGGAGTCGCTGCACGGGGGCCGGGCTTAAGCCCGCCCCTTAACAGCCCTGGAGGAGTAACCCATGCTGGGTCTTGACGCTCTACAGGCCTTTCTGGATCGAGGCGGCCCTGTGCTGCTGATCATCATGGCGGCGACATTCTTTATGTGGGCCCTGATTCTGGAACGGTTTTTCTACTTCCGGTTTGCGCACAGTACAGTGGCTGCGGAAGCCGTTGCCGAGTGGCGCGCACGCTCTGACAAGAAGTCCAAGCTTGCCCACTGGGTTCGCGAGAAGCTCGTGTCGGAAGTTCGCCAGAAAGCCGAAGAAAACGTCCAGCTGACCAGAGCGATGGTCGCGCTGGCTCCGCTTCTCGGCCTGCTCGGGACCGTGACGGGCATGGTGTCGGTGTTTGACATCATGGCCATCACATCGGGCGCGGACGCAAAGGCCATGTCGGCCGGTGTGTCGCGTGCAACGATCCCGACCATGGCGGGCATGGTGGCTTCCCTGTCCGGCGTTCTCATCACGTCGGGCATGGACCGCAAGGTGAGCCGCTCGGTGCAGCAGGTCGAAGATGAGATGGAGATCAGCTGATGCGCGGACGCGGTACCAGACAGGCCGAGTCGGCCGAAATCAACCTCACGCCGATGCTCGACGTGGTGTTCATCCTGCTCATCTTCTTCATCGTGACATCGACCTTTGCCCGCGAAGAGGCGATCGGCCTTGAGCCGCCGCCTCCCCCGGCCCCGGACCAGCTGGATCAGCCCCAGGTTCCGGCGATCCTGATTTACGTGGACGAGAGCAATCTGATCACCGTCAACGGTCGCCTCGCTGACGTCAGCTCGGTGCGGGCGAACATCGAACGCGTCATCGCAGAAACGCCCAATAGTTCTGTTATCATCCAGGCGCATCCGAAGGCGAAAAGCGGCGTGATCGTAAAAATCCGGGACGAGGCATACAATGCCGGGTTCCGGGACCGCGTGAACATCGTCATCTCGCAGACGTCATAGGGCAGGAGCAGCACATGGCACGCAGACAACGCGCAACTCCCGGCGGCGGCGCCGACGAGATCAACCTCACGCCAATGCTGGATGTGGTCTTCATCCTGCTGATCTTCTTCATCGTGACGGCGCAGTTCATCAAGGAACCGGGCGTTCCGGTCCTGCGCCCGGATGTCGACAACAAGGCCCAGGCCAAGCCGCTCGCGATCCTGATCGCGATTACGGAAAATGATGAGGTCTTTATCGACAAGAAAGAAGTCGCGATGGTCGAAGTGGGCTTCACGATCAAGGAAATGCGTCTCGACAATCCGCGCGGCGAGATCGTGGTCCAGGCAGACGTCGACTCGTCCGCCGAGACCATGGTTGAAGTGATGGAGGCCATCAACAAGGTCGACGGATCTACGGTCATCAACATTTCGGCGAAAACCAACTAGGGAGAGGTTTCCATGTTCAACAGTCCCCTCGGTCGTCTGCTGATCAGCTTCGCCATTGCGGCTCCAATTGCGATCCTGATCTTCCTGTTCATGAGCATGCTGATTGCAGTCAACGAGATTTCTCTGGAAGCAAAAGAGAGCCGGGTCCTCTCGGCAATCACGCCCCAGTCGAACGACTCCGATGTGCGCACCCGCCAGCGGGCCAAGCCGCAGCGGATCGATTCTGCGGCAAAGCCGCCACCGCCGCCGAAACAGTCGGCCACCAAGTCGAGCATCAACCTGCCAACCCCGAAGATCGACGGCGCTGTTCCGCAGAACCTCGATCTTGGCCGGATGAAGTCGCTCGCAATTGACCCGGTGGCCGTGTCCGACCGAGACGCCCAGCCTATCCGTCCGCCCACGCCGTCCTATCCGCAGCGTGCGCAGGAACGCGGCCTGTCCGGCAGCTGCGACGTCCGCTTCGACGTGGATACTCGCGGCAAGCCCTATAACGTGGCTGCAACCTGCACAGAGTCGGTGTTCAAGTCGGAAGCCGAGCGGGCCGTGTCGCGCGTCGAGTTTGCGCCGAAGATCGTCCGGGGCAAGGCTGTCGAGCGCCGCAACGTTGTCTATCCTCTGGAATTCAACATCGAATAGATCCACAATCGAAGCCAGGGCAGCGGCCGGTTCGGTGCCCTGGCTTCTACTCCGGCCCAAGGCAGCGCGAGACCGCCGGGCCGCCCAAGCTAGTGAGAGATTGCCGCTGAGAGGCGGTCAGGAGAGAAAACCATGCGACTGAAAATTTTCCTCAAAGGCGCAATCGCTGCAGGCGTGCTTGGCTTCATGGGTGCAGGCGCCGCGCTTGCGCAGGCCAGCTGCACCGAGACACAGTTCAACTCGAAAACCGGCCAGTTGTATCTGGAAGCCGAGCAGGCTGCGCTCACCAACAAGGATTTCGATACCGCGCTGGCGAAGATAAACCAGCTGCGCGGCCTGGAGCTCAACTGCTACGAAGAGAGCGCGATCATCCGCATTTCGGCGTATATCAAGATTGAGAAGGGTGACCGTCAGGGCGCCGTGAAGGATCTCCTCGATGCGATCAACAAAGGCTATGTTCCGCCCGCCGATATTGCCCAGACTTATTATAACATAGCCCAGATCTACCTGCAGCTTGAGGATCTCAAGTCCGCGCTGGAGTATATGCAGAAATGGCTGGCCGCAGGCGGCAAGGCTGACCGTCAGCAGAAATGGCAGCTGGCGGTACTTTTCCAGCGCGTGGACAACTTCAGGGAAGCGATCCGCTATGCTGAGGAAGTGCGCCGCGAGGACGGGGCAAAGTTCGACCAGCCGCTCTATGACCTGCTGGTTTTCCTTTACAACGAGACCGGCAACAAGACGAAGCTGGCGGAAGTCCTTGAAGTGCTCGTCGAGCGCAAGCCGGAAGAGCGCAAGTACTGGGACGCAATCGCTGGTAACTATTTCGCCGAAGACGAACTGCACAAGGCTTTTGAAGTCCAGAAAGCCATGTACCTGGCCGGCCTGCTGAAGACCGAAGACGAGTTGATGCGGATTGTGAACTTCTACAACCAGTTCAACGCGCCGTATCACGCGGCACGCATCCTCGAAAAGGAAATGAACGCCGGCCGCATCAGGAAGACGACCGAGAAGGTGTCGCTCCTCGCTGACTTCTACCAGGTCGCGCGCGAACACGAAAAAGCGATCCCGGTGATCCGCCAGGCCGCCGAAATGGGCGGCGGAGGGGCGATGTACGAGCGTCTCGGCGCATCCTACAGCGAGCTGCAGAAGTGGAAAGAGACAGAAGAGGCGCTCCAGAAGGCCCTCAGCGCAGGCGGCGTGAAAGATCGCGGAACCCTCTGGGTGCGGATCGGCCAGTCACGGTTCGAGCGCGGTGACCGGGCGGGTGCCAAGGAGGCTTTCCGCCAGGCTGGCAATGCGGGTGGCCGCGGCTGGCTCGAGTTCATGCAATCTGAAGAAGACACAAAGGACGCGCTGGTCTGTTTCGAAGTCCAGGCGTCAGTGCTGAACCTCGTCAACGAGGACAAGATCTGCAAGAAACTTCAGGGCCTGGGCGACGAAAAGCCGGAAGGCTGCAAGACCGTCACCGAGCGCCTGAAGGCGGGCCGCGCCAAGTTTGAGGCCACACCGCAGTGCCGGAACGCCCAGCCGGTCTGATCGTCCAGCTTCAGCTGACAAGACAAAGCCCCGAACCGCTGGTTCGGGGCTTTCTGTTTCTGCAGATGCGGCCTCGGCCTTCAGATCACGATCCGGGAGTGACTCGCGCCAGCACAGACAAAAACGCCGGCCGGTGAGGCCGGTGTTCTGAAAGTATGGGGCCAGGTGCCTGATCAGCTCGGCTGCGAGGAGATCCCGAAAGCGGCCTGGCCGGGCGACGGGGCGTTCATTGTCCTGGCTTCAGTGGCCGCGACAGGGCCGGTCTCACGCAGCGGGTCATCGGCATGCTTCACCTGGCCTTCGAATACGGCGTTGGACTGGATCTGCAGCGAGGAATGGACGATATCGCCCTTCACGTGTGCGCCGGTTTCCAGCTCAACCTTGCGGGCGCGGATGGAGCCGCGGATCTTGCCCTTGACCTTGACGACCTCGGCTTTGACTTCGCCGGTGATCTGGCCTGAAGCACCGATCGTGATGTCGGTGGCTGAAACGTCGCCATCGATGATGCCGTCAATCTGAAGCGAGCCTTCGGAGATGACGGAGCCGTTGATCTTCATGTCGGCGCAGATGATGGAAGCGGCACGGGCAGCGGTCTTCGTTGCTGCGCCACGGATAGCGTCCTGGGCCAGCGCCACTTTCGGGGCTTCGACCGGGGTGTTATCCGGGGTTTTGTTATTCTTTGTGAACATGACGGCCTGCTTTCAGGAACTTATTGGGGTCATACGGTCTGCCGTTATACCACACTTCATAGTGAAGGTGATCGCCGGTACTGCGTCCGGTCGAGCCCATACGCCCGACAAGGTCGCCGATCCGGATGGTATCACCTTTGGATACGGTAATCGACCTTAAGTGTCCGTAACGCGACTTGAAACCATGACCGTGATCGACTTCGACGAGCAGGCCGTAGCCTGAGCGGGCGCCGGCATAGCTTACGGAGCCGGGGCCGGTTGTGACGATCGGGGCATTGCGGTAGGCCGCCAGGTCGACGCCCATGTGCGGGGACGGACGCTTCGTGAAGGGGTCGACGCGGATACCATAGGGGCTGGTATAGCGGTAGGGCACAGACACCGGCTCCCCGAGCGGCAGGCTGTCGACGACCTTTTCGTAATATTTCATTTCGGCGATCCGGGCCCGGGCCTGGAAGATGCGGGTCATGAAGTCCTGGTCGCTGATCGACCAGTCGGAGGCTGACGAGGTCAGCGATCCCATGGAGACTTCCGGGCCGCCGATATTGCTGCTGGCAAGGATGTTGTCAGTGCCGACGGCGGTCAGCATCAAGACGCCCCGGGCGCGTTCGGCGCGCTCGGCGGCATGGTCTTCCATCAGGTCGAACAGGCGGTAGATGTCCTGCTCAATGGCTTTCGAGGTTCCGCGGGCGGCGGGGACGTTCAGCCCGCCGCTCATCAGGTATTCCTCGCGGGACTGGCGGCGGTCGGCTTCCTCGATGGAGGCCTCGACCATCAGGGAGGCGCCGTCACCTTCGAGGGCAGACAGTTTCTGCCCGTCATCCTCGCGCATTTCATTCAGGAGTTCTTCGAGCGCTTTCTGCTTTTTTTCGAGGTCAGCGGTCTCCCTGGAGCGCTCTTCCAATAGGGTGCGCTGGAGCGATTCCCGGGCGCGAAGGTCCTGGACCCAGCGCTCATACCTGGCGCGTTCCTTGCCTTCGCCGCCGGCCAGGGTGGTCTCACCGCCGCCGAACACGAAACTGGCCGTGGCAAACACAGTCCAGCCGGCAAGGGCGGTCACGCCGGCGGCCATGATAGCCTGTTGCCAGGGAGATACGGAGATGTATCGGACGGTGCCGCCGCTGCGGTGGTAGATCTGGCGTTCCGGGAATGCGCGATCAAACGCCGCCTTGAGGTTCGCACTCAACTTCGTCATGCAAGCAACCCGTAAGCTGGAAACTTCTTATCAAGCTGCAGGAACACCTGCAGCCATCCTCCCATTCCCCGCGCCATACATACCCAATTCGGCCCGGGGTGAAACCCCCGCCAGTCATATATTTCCGCAATGTTCGCAGTTGGGTGTAAACTTCTCGTTAACCTGATGAAAGTTCCGGCAATCACTGGCAAATTCCAGGCACTCGGAGATCATTCTGCCAGTGCCGCCAGCACGTCCTCCGCATGCCCCCTGACCTTAACTTTAGGCCATACACGCAAGATCCTGCCGTCCGGCCCGATCAGGAAGGTGCGCCGCGCCATGCCCATATAGGTCCGGCCATACATCGATTTCTCCTCCCAGGTGCCATAGGAACAGGAGATCTCGCCGTCCTCGTCGGTTCCGAGCAGGACGGTCAGGTTGTGTTTCGCCGCGAATTTCTCGTGTCTGGCGAGCGTATCGCGCGAGATGCCGAGCACCGCGGCGCCCGCTTCCCGGAACGCATCCGCATGGGCGGAAAAGTCGATGGCCTCCTGGGTGCATCCCGGTGTGTCGTCCTTGGGATAGAAGTAGAGCACAAGGTGGCCGCCCGCGAAGTCCTTCAGGCGCCTCGGTCCGGCCGTCGTCCGGACGCTGAAGGCAGGGGCCCTGGTGCCGGGTTTCAGATCAGCGCTCATGCTTTGCTCCTATGGTCTGGGCCTGTTCACGCAATTATAGTTTCTATGTGCTTATGGACCTGCGGCAAAACCGGTATTTTTGAGGAGCCAGCGATTGGTCCGCCAGACCGCGTCCGTCATTGTCATGGAAATCCTCGGCGCCCTTGTCCTGGTGCTGATGGCAGCCAGCGCGTTGCTCCTCCTGCGCCTGTCGGGCGGGCCGCTCGATCTGAGCCCGTTTCGTGATGATGTCGAACACGCCCTGACCGATGTGCGCGATGGGCGCGTCGTGTCGATCGGCGCCCTGCAGCTCGAATGGTCGCCGGAATCGAAACGCGTGCAGATCACCGCGCAGGATGTGAGACTGCTGGACGATGACGGACGTCCCGCCGCAGAGGCGGCCAATTCCGAGATCGTGCTGTCGGCCTCGGCGCTGCTGCTCGGGCGTGTCGAGGTACTGCGCCTCAACCTGCGCGACGGCTGGATCGGGCTCGATCACCAGGGCGGAAACCTGTGGACGCTCGGCGGCGATAGGCTGCCGGAGATCAAGGCGCGCGTCCTGCCAACCACGCCGCAAGGCTGGATGGACTATGCCAACACGGTGCTGCCGGAATGGCTCGCGGCGCTGACGCAAACCGGCGAGACCCTGACCTTCGAATCGATCAGCTTCGACGGCTTCGAATTGCGCGTGCGCTCGGCTGATCTCGCCCTGCTCGGCACAGTGCAGCACACGACCGGAAACCTGACGCGCGCCGAGGATGGCCTGAGCCTCAACCTCTCCGGCAGCGGACTGGGCGAGGGACTGCCGGGCGGCATTGCCATCCGTATGCAGACGAGTGAGCGCGGCACGCGGATGCTGGCCGAGCTGGGCGTCGCAGACTGGCCGCTGGGTGAGCTTCTCCGGCGCACAGGCCTCGGCGCGGAAGGCTCGCAGGGACTCAATTCGAATTTCGAGGTGGCCGTCGGCTTCACGCAGAACGCCGGCATCGAGGAGGTGCGGCTGAATGCACGCAGCGCCGCAGGCACCCTCAGGATCCGCGACTGGTCAGAGCCGGTGACGGACCTGCGCATCTCTGCCGCCTATGGCCGCCCGGATGACAAGCTGGCGCTGACGCTGGAATCAACCGGCGCCGGCGTGTTCAAGGGACGCGCCGAGGTGGAGCTTGAGCAGGCCCTGACGGGCCAGGGCTTCCGCCCGTTCCGGCTCACGAGCCCGGCGCTGACCGCCAACCTTGTGCCTTTCCTCGAAGCCCCGATTGATTTTGCGAGCGTCTCGGCGGCCGGCGAGGTCGATCTGGATGCGATCGCCGTACGCAAGGCGACGGCGACATTCGTCACCGGCGGCGCGGGGTTTGAACTGGCCGGCGACATGGCGATGACGCCTGACTGGAAAGAGGGCGACGCGCCGGTCATCGCAACCCTGGATGCGGGCGTACCCGGGGCCCTGCCGCTGGAGACCGTTCTGGCGCTCTGGCCGGTGACGCTCGGTAAGGGTGCGCGTGATTTCGGCAAGCAGCGTGTCCTTGCCGGCACCGCGCGGGGTGCCAGGGCGCGCCTCACGCTGCAGCGCGACAGCTTTGCGCAAGGCCACCTGCGCGGCGCCGACCTGGACGTGACCTTCGCGGTGGACGGCGCGCGCGTGAAGTTCCTGGATGATCTGCCGCCGGTCGAGAATGCCAGCGGCACCGGCCGGCTGACCGGCAACAGTTTCAAGGTCGTGCTCGACAAGGCCGACTATGCTGGCTGGGTGGTCAGCGAGGGGCTGGTCGACTTTCCGGCCTTCAATCCGCGCGGCACTGAATTCCGCGTATTTGCAAAGGGCCGCGGACCCGCGCGCAATATCGTCCGCACACTGGCACAGTCGCGGCTCGCGTTCGGTCTCGATCCGGCGCGTGTCTCCGGCGATGCGGAAATGACCTACGAGATGTTCCGCCCGGCGCGCGATAACGTAGCCTACGAGGACATGCGCTTCACGGGTTCCGGCACGGTCCGCAATGGCGGCATCAAGGGCGCCGCGTTCGGGTTCGATCTGACCGGCGGCGCAATGAAGGTGAACCTCGACCAGAACGGCATCGTGATGACCGGGCAGGCAAGCCTCGGCCCCTCTCCGGTGGATTTCGTCTGGAAAGACAATTTCGCGGACGATGGCAAGCCGGCCGAACTGACCGCCAAGGGCGTCATGACGGCAGACTTCCTCAACGGCTTCGGCCTGCTGGGGCGCGCCTACATGACCGGGGAGGCGCCGATCGATGTGAAGGCGACGCTCGAAGGCGCAGGTCTGGAAACCGCCCTCGTGCAGGTCGACTTCAAGGACGCCCGGCTGGATGTTGCCGAGATCGGCTGGCTGAAGCCGCGCGGCGGCGCCTCGAATGCGACGATCAACTACGCCCGGGCCGGCGAAAACATGACATCCAGGGTCCGCTTCACAGCGGACGGCGCGGCGCTCGACGGCGACTTCACGCTGCGGGCGGCCGATTCGCGGCTCGTCTCCGCTGACCTGCGCCGCGCCTTCTTCCGGAACGTGGCTGACGTGAACGGCAAGATGAGCCGGGGCGCAGCCGACCAGATCATCCTGACATTGGGCGGCAGGCATCTCGACATTTCCGGCCTGATGCCGGGGCTGGGCGGACTGGGCGGCGAAGAGGGCAAGGCGGGCTCGCCGATGAACCTGACGGCGGCGGTGGACCGGTTGACGCTTCGCCCCGGGCTTGACCTGCGCAGCGCCAGGCTCGTGCTGATGACCAACCGGACCGGCCTTGAAACAGTGACCGCCAACGGGATCGCAGGCGATGGCGCGCCGCTGGCCGCCTCGATCGATGCGAGCGGCAGCGGGCCCGCCCGCCTCAGCGTCACCTCCGGCGATGCCGGCTTCCTTGCGAGCGCGTTTCTCAACACGGATTTCATCTCGGGCGGCACAGTTGAGATAAAGGGCACGCTGGAACAGGCGGCGACGCCGGCGAACCTGATGGTGCAGATATCGGACGCGCGGATGAGCGACGCCCCGTTCCTGACGCAGATTCTTTCGCTCGCCTCATTGCGCGGCCTGGCCGATACGCTCGGCGGCGACGGGGTGTTGTTCAGCCGGATCGACCTGCCGCTGAAGATTTCCGGCGGGCGCTACATCATCACCGGCGCCAAGGCGCAGGGGCCTGCGCTCGGGCTGACGGCCAGCGGCTTCATCGATTCCAAGACGACCGAAATCGAGATCGACGGCGTGCTGGTGCCGAGTTTCGGCGTGAACTCCGCCCTTGGAGGAATTCCGATCCTGGGCGACCTCGTCGTCGGCCGGGACGGTGAGGGCGTTTTCTCGCTGACCTACGGCGTACGCGGCAAGCTCGACAAGGCGAACGTCTCGGTCAACCCGCTCTCGGCGCTGGCGCCGGGCGTCATCCGCCGCATCTTCGAAAACCCCTCGGACACGAAAATCCCGGAAGCCAGACCTCGCGCCCCGGACGCGCCGCTTCCGAAGCAGCTGCCACCGATCAAGGACGAGACGTTCTAAGGCGCCCCAATCATCCGCTCATCCCCGCGCAGGCGGGGATCGGGTTAGGCGCACAGCGATTGAGACCCCCGCCTGCGCGGGGGTGAGCGGGTCCCGGGAAGCGATGTTACCCCACCTTGATCAGCGCATGCCGCTTCTTGCCGGCCGAAATCTTGATCGCCCCATCCTTCAGATCAGCCGAAGAGACTTTCGCATTCGGATCGGTCACCGCTTCATCGTTGACGCGGATGGCGCCCTGCTCGATCAGGCGGCGCGCTTCGCCGTTTGATTTCGACAGCCCTGCCGCCGTGCAGGCCGCTGCGACCAGCATGCCCGCATCAAGCTCCGCCTGCGCAACAAGTGCGGTCGGCAGGGCGTCGGATGACGCACCGGCGCTGAACACGGCCTTTGCGGCGGCCTCGGCTTCCATCGCGGCCGCTTCGCCGTGCAGCAGCGTCGTTGCGGCATTCGCCAGCGCGATCTTCGCATCGTTGATCTCGGCGCCCTGAAGGGCTTCGAGGCTGGCAATTTTGTCGAGCGGAAATTCCGTGAACAGGCGCAGGAACCGTCCGACATCCGCATCTTCGGTGTTGCGCCAGAATTGCCAGAATTCGTAGGGGCTCTTGCGATCCGCATTCAGCCAGACCGCTCCATCCGCCGTCTTGCCCATCTTGGCGCCCGACGCGGTGGTAATCAGTGGACAGGTGAGACCGAACGCCGATCCACCCGCCACCTTGTGGATGAGGTCTACGCCGCCGACGATGTTGCCCCACTGGTCCGAGCCGCCAAACTGAACGCGGCAGTTCCGTGAGCGGAAGAGTTCGAGGAAATCGTAGGACTGCATCAGCAGGTAGTTGAACTCGAGGAAAGTGTACGGTTGCTCGGACTCGAGCCGGCGAGCGACCGTCTCCTGCTTGATCATCGTATTGATGGTGAAGTGCGTGCCGATTTCCCGCAGGAGGTCGATGTAGCCGAGCTTGCCCAGCCAATCGTCATTGTTGACCATGACAGCGTCGGTCGGGCCATCGCCGAATTTCAGGTACTTCGCATAGGCCGATTTGATCCCCTCGATGTTGGAGGCGATTTGCGCGTCGGTCAGGATCGGACGCGACTTGTCCTTGTCCGTCGGGTCTCCCACCTTGGTTGTGCCGCCGCCGATGAGCACGATGGGCTTGCCGCCACACTTCTGGAAGTGCCGCAGCATCATGATCGTCACCATGTTGCCGACATGCAGGCTGGTCGCCGTTGCGTCATAGCCGACATAGGCCACCGGAGCCCCTGACATGCAGTAGCTGTCAAGCTCGGCCGGGTGGGTGGCCTGCTTGATGAAGCCGCGCCAGCTGAGCTCGCGCAGGAATTCCGACTTGTATTCGCTCATGTTCTTGTGTCTCCGTGGAGCAGACGCGCGCCTAACACGGAAAGACCAGCTCTTGAACACGGCTACAGAAAAAACACCCACCGCCACCACCCCGGTCTGGGTCGCCGGGTTCATGTCCGGCACCTCGCTGGACGCGGTGGACGCCGCCATGATCCTGACGGACGGGGAGAAGGTCACCGATTTTGGCCCGGCAGTGGAGCGCCGGTATTCGGCGGCGGAGCGGGCCACCCTTCAGGCTGCCACCGACGCGGCAAGGGCCTGGAACTGGACGGGGCCGATCCCGGAGGCACCCTTCCGGGCCGCTCTCGAAGTGATCACGAGGACCCATTACGAGGCCTGGATGCTGCTGACTTCGCCCGCCCGGGCGCCGGTCCCGCTGCTTGCGGGTGTGCATGGCCAGACGGTCCTGCACCGGCGCACGAAGCCCGGGCACAAGGGCGCGACGCTGCAGCTGGTTGATCCGTTCGCCCTGCGCAAGGCGATCGGCGTGCCGCTGGTCTGCGACTTCCGGTCGGCAGATGTCGAGGCGGGCGGCCAGGGCGCGCCGCTCGCGCCGGCCTATCACGGCGCGCTGCTGGACCGGCTGGGCGGGGAGGCGGCCTGCGTATTGAACCTCGGCGGCGTGGCCAATATCACCGCGCGGCTTGCCGATGGCAGCCTTGTGGCGTTCGACACCGGCCCGGCGAACGGGCCAATTGATGAATGGGTGGAAGGCCACGGCCGCGGCACGCACGATGCAGGCGGCAGGCTCGCAGCTTCGGGCAAGGTGCATACGGGCCTGCTGGCGCAGCTGCTTGACCATGATTGGTTCAGCGAGGCGCCGCCCAAGTCCCTCGACCGGTATGATTTCAATGCCAGTGCGGCGCGCGGACTTTCCGTTGAGGACGGCGCTGCAACGCTGACCGCTTTTTCTGCAGCGGCGGTGGCGGCCGGCATTGATCAGCTGCCGGAGACACCGTCCCGCGTGATTGCCTGCGGCGGCGGGCGTCACAATCCGGCGCTGATGGCCGCGCTGCGCGGTGCATTGCCCTGCAAGCTGATGACCGCCGAAGAGGCAGGCTGGCGCGGCGATTCAATCGAGGCGGAAGCGTTCGCCTATCTCGCCGCGCGGCGGATGCGCAAGCTGCCCCTCAGCTGGCCGATGACGACGGGCGTGCCGGCGCCGGTCACTGGCGGGCAGGTTTTCCCCTAGCTGCGGGCGAGGCCGGAAAGGCTTGTTCCGTCGAGGCGGTAGGTCGTCCACTCATCCATCGGTCTGGCGCCGAGGGAGATGTAGAAATCGATGGACGGTTTGTTCCAGTCGAGCACCGACCATTCGAGCCGGCTGCAGCCGCGCTCGACGGCGATTTCTGCAAGCCGTTTCAGGAGCGCCTTGCCGTAGCCTTTTCCGCGCTGGGCCGGGTCGACGAACAGGTCTTCGAGCCAGATGCCGGGCCTGGCCATGAAAGTTGAGAAATTATGGAAGAAGAGAGCAAACCCGTGGGGGCCATTTCGGTCTTCAATCAGCAACACTTCAGCATAGGGGCGAACACCAAAGAGGCCCGCGCGAAGCGAATCTGCATCGGCAACGCATGCATCTGACAGATGTTCGTATTCCGCGAGGGCGCGGATGAAACGGAGAATCGTTTCCGTATCCCGTTCATCCGCGAACCTGATCTCTGCCATGACGGCCAGTCCTATTCTTCGAAGTCGTCTTCGTCCTCGACCGCATCTGCTTCGGCGCCTTCTTCAGCCTCAAGGCGCAGCCTGTTCTCGGCTTCATCGAGGCGGCGCAGCAGATATTCTTCGCAGACACCAAGCAGTTCTTCGCGCTTGTCGACATAGAAGTGGTTGGCGCCCTTGATCCTGGCGCGCTCGACCTTGTGGCCTTTCTGGACGCGGACCTTCGACAGGGCCCGCTCGACATCTTCCGGTGTCGCGATGGAATCGGCGTCGCCGGCCACAATCAGGCCGGAGGCAGGGCAGGGGGCGAGGAAGGAGAGGTCGTAGTGGTTGGCTGGCGGCGAGATAGCGAGGAAACCATCGATTTCCGGGCGGCGCATCAGCAGTTGCAGCGTGATCCAGGCCCCGAAGGAATAGCCGGCACACCAGACCAGGCGGGGGCTTTCCGAGAGGTTTTCCACATAGTCGAGCACATAGGCGGCGTCTTCGAGCTCGCCGATGCCCTGGTCGTAAACGCCTTGCGAGCGGCCAACGCCGCGTGAATTGTACCGCAGGACGCCGAAACCGTTCCGCTCGAACAGCTGGTAGAGCATGATCGTGACCGGATCCTGCATCGTTCCGCCGGCTTTCGGGTGCGGATGGAGGATCAGCGCGATCGGCGCGCCCGGATACGGGGGCTCAGTATAACGCGCTTCGATCCGCCCTTGCGGGCCCGGAATGATGATTTCTGCCATCTGATCCTCGGCTGTTTTCAGGTGAAGCGGGCGAGATAGGCTAAATCGACCGCGAAATGCAAATTTTTCTGCAGGGTGCGGCCCCGGCCGGAAAAGCCTGTATAAGGAGCCATGATCTATGCCGACTACAACGCCACCGCCCCGATGCGGCCGGAAGCCCGGAACGCTGTACTGACGGCGCTGGCGCTGGGCGCGGCCAATCCCTCCTCGGTGCACCAGTCGGGGCGGGCGGCGCGCGCTGTGGTCGAGAAGGCCCGTGGCCAGGTTGGCGCGGCCATCGGCTCACGGGCGGCGGACATCCTGTTTACCAGCGGCGGCACGGAATCGCTGGCGCTGGCCATCCAGGGGGCCGTTCTGGCGCTGGACGGCAAGGCAACGCTGATCGTGTCCGCCATCGAGCACGAGGCGGCCAGCAAGGCGGCTGCCTATGCCGGCGTGCAGGTGGAGACGGCCTATGTGCTGGCCTCCGGGCAGGTAAATCTCGCGGACCTGGAAACGCGGCTTGGGATCTGGGACCGCGACGTGAAGGGCACGCCGGTCCTGGTGCAGATGCTGGCGAACAACGAGACCGGAATCCTGCAGCCCGTCAGCGAAGCTTCGGCGCTGGTCCGCCGCGCGGGCGGTCTGACCGTATGTGACGCGGTGCAGGCGTTTGGCAAGGTTCAGGTCAATGCCGCGCTGCTGGGCGCCGATTACATTGCTCTGTCGGCGCACAAGATCGGCGGGCCGCAGGGTGTTGGCGCGTTGTGGCACCGGGCGGGGGCGCCGCTGAAGGCGTTGCAACATGGCGGCGGGCAGGAGCGGGGCCTGCGTTCAGGCACGGAAAACGTGGCGGGCATCGCGGGCTTTGGCGCCGCGGCCGAGGCGGCGGTGCGCGACCTGCCGAAGTATGCGGCTCTGGCCAGCCACCGCGATGGGATGGAGGCCCGGCTGAAAGCCGAAGGCGGCGTCACCGTGATCGGTGAGGGCTCGCCCCGTCTTGCGGGGACCTCCAGTTTCGCCCGGCCGGGTTTCCGGGCGGAGACGCAGGTGATGGCGCTTGATCTTGCGGGCGTGTGCGTTTCGGCGGGTTCGGCCTGCTCGTCCGGCAAGGTGAAGAGATCACTTGTGCTGCTCGCGATGGGCGCAGATGACAGCCTTGCGGAATCGGCCATTCGCACCAGCTTCGGCTGGGACACCAGGCCGGAAGATTTCGGGCGCGTCACCGACGCCTGGCTTGAAGCCGCCCGGAGAACAGTATTGAAGGAAACCGCGTGATGGATTGCTGCGGCGGAATGGATGAGCATGACGAGACCTGCACCGAAGTGAAAGTGAAGGACGGCATTGACGCGGGTACGGTTGCGGCGGCGAAGCGGCTCGAGTCCGAGAACTATTCGGCGGGCTTCGTCACCGACATCGAGATGGAGTTTGCACCCAAGGGGCTTTCGGAAAGCACGGTGCGCTTCATCTCGGCCAAGAAGGGTGAGCCGGAATGGCTGCTGGAATGGCGTCTCGATGCCTATCGCCGCTGGCTGACGATGGAAGAGCCGGTCTGGGCGCGGGTGAATTATCCGAAGATCGACTACCAGGCTTTCTATTACTACGCCGCGCCGAAGAACGCGGCGAAGTACAAGTCCATCGACGAGGTGCCGAAGGAAATTCTGGATACCTATGCCAAGCTCGGCATCCCGCTGCGCGAAGCGGAAGTGCTGCTGGGCGTCGAAGGCGCGGCGGAGACGGCGGCGACGGCGCGCGAGAAGCCGCGCATTGCCGTGGACGCGGTGTTTGACTCCGTGTCCGTGGCGACGACGTTCCGCGAGGAGCTGAAGAAGGCCGGCGTGATCTTCATGTCGATCTCTGAAGCCGTGCATGAATATCCGGAGCTGGTGCGCAGGTATCTCGGCACGGTTGTTCCGGCGACCGACAATTACTTTGCAACGCTGAACACGGCCGTCTTTTCGGATGGCACGTTCGTCTATGTCCCGAAGGGCGTGCGCTGCCCGATGGAGCTGTCGACCTATTTCCGCATGAACGCCGAAAGCACAGGGCAGTTCGAGCGTACACTGATCATCGTGGATGAGGGCGCCTACGTCTCCTACCTTGAGGGCTGCACCGCGCCGATGCGCGACGAGAACCAGCTGCATGCGGCGGTGGTCGAGCTGGTGGCGCTGGATGATGCCGAGATCAAGTACTCGACCGTGCAGAACTGGTGGCCGGGCGATGAGGACGGCAAGGGCGGCATCTACAATTTCGTGACCAAGCGCGGCGATTGCCGGGGCGCGCGCTCCAAGATTTCCTGGACGCAGGTGGAGACGGGATCGGCGATCACCTGGAAGTATCCCTCCTGCGTACTGCGCGGCGATGACAGCGTCGGCGAGTTCTATTCGATCGCAGTGACCAATGGCCGCCAGCAGGCCGATACCGGCACCAAGATGATCCATCTCGGCAAGCGCACGAAGAGCCGGATCATCTCCAAGGGCATTTCGGCGGGCAAGTCCGACAACACCTATCGCGGCCTGGTCTCGATCCACAAGAAGGCGGAAGGCGCGCGCAATTTCACGCAGTGCGACAGCCTGCTGATCGGCGACCGCTGCGGCGCCCATACCGTGCCCTATATCGAGAACCGCCGCGCCGATGCGCAGCTGGAGCATGAGGCGACGACGACGAAGCTTTCGGAGGACCAGCTGTTCTACGTGCGCCAGCGCGGCATCGGCGAGGAGCAGGCTGTGGCGCTGCTCGTCAATGGTTTCGTGCGCGACGTGTTGCAGGAACTGCCGATGGAATTCGCTGTCGAGGCGCAGAAACTTCTGGAAGTGAGCCTTGAGGGAAGTGTCGGATGAGCCTGAAAACGGGAACGGCCGGGCTCGCTCTGTTGCTGGCGGCAGGCTGCACGCCCGGGGCGCCCGAAGGGCCGGCTCCGGAAGGGGTGGCAGCGCAGGCCGCACTCGAACGGCTGATGGGCATGGAAACCTGCACGCAGGCATCAGCAGGCTATGGCGGCATGCAGCCGGAGCTGGCGCCCTGCCGGATATCACTTGGCGAAGGAAAGCCGAGCCTCGTTGTGACTTCGACGCCGATGATTGAAAGCGGCGAAGGCCCGGCGGGCCAGATACGCATCGAGACGCGGGGCGCCGGCGGCCTGTCGCTTCAGGTCATCGAAGAAACGGCGCTTTACGCTTTCAACTACCCCTATGTTGAGGACCTGACCGCGGACGGACTGCCCGACCTGATGGTTCCGCTGATGACCGGGAACGTGAACACGTCTTACGCGCTCTGGCTCCAGGGCGCTGACGGCCGGTTTGTCCGTGCCGGCGAACTGGGCGGTGTCAGTATCGGACGCACGCCTGAGGGTTTTATTGCCGCTTCGGGACGCTCCAGCGCCGCAGAATGGGAAACCGGGTATTTCCGCGTGACCAATGGCGCGCTCGAGGAAGTTGCTGGCGTGGTTAACCGGGCAGGCCCCGAACCGGGCGAGGCGCCCCTGACGCAGCCGCCTTGCGAGGTTATCAGGGTCGCCGAAGGCGTTGACCCGGCGCCCTTCTGCCAGGCCGTGCCCGCCCTCCCGGGCTGATCCGGCCCGGTCCTTGCTGCATGCCCTCCCGAAGCGGCCGCGGCGAGCCGTTCAGAGGAAGCCATCTTGAAAGAACGCGCCGCCCTGGCCGTGATCTGCGTCGCCGTATATCTGGCGCCGCAGATGGCTGTGGCCGCCTGAAATACGGGGAAACCCGTATTGCGGCTGCGGCAAACTCCGCTTTGTGCTTTCAAATCCCGCCGGGGCGCCCTACATCCCGGGCATGTTGAAGATTGAAAACCTGACGGCCACTGTCGGCGAAGGCGAGGATGCGAAAACCATCCTCAACGCCCTGTCGCTGGCGGTTCCCACCGGCGAAGTCCACGCGGTTATGGGCCCGAACGGCGCGGGAAAATCCACGTTGTCCTATGTGCTCACAGGGCGTGAAGGCTACGCCGTCACCGGCGGCAGTGCGACGCTGAACGGCGCGGACATTCTCGCCCTCGAGCCGGAAGCGCGCGCGGCCGCCGGCCTGTTCCTCTCTTTCCAGTATCCGGTGGAGATTCCCGGCGTGCCGGTGATGACCTTTGTGCGCACCGCGATGAACGCGCAGCGCAAGGCGCGAGGCGAGACGGAGATTTCGGCGCCCGACTTCATCAAGAAGTCCCGCGAGATTGCCAGGGTGCTGAGCCTTGATCCCGAGATGCTGAAGCGCCCGGTGAATGTCGGCTTCTCCGGCGGTGAGAAGAAGCGGCTCGAGATCTACCAGATGATGATGCTGGAGCCGCGCTTCATGGTGCTGGACGAGACCGATTCCGGGCTCGATATCGATGCGCTCCGCACCGTCGCTGAAGGCGTCAACGCCTTGCGCGCCCCGGACCGGGGCATGCTGGTGATCACGCACTACCAGCGCCTGCTGGACTATATCAAACCGGACAAGGTGCACGTGCTCGCCAGGGGCCGCATCATCAGGACGGGCGGGCCGGAGCTGGCGCACCGGCTGGAAGCTGAAGGCTATGACGGCGTGCTGGCGGAGGCTGTGTGAGCCCCGACCTCAAAGACCTGATCCGTAATCCGACGATTGCCGAACTGGAACTCGTCGCGCGCTTTGCCGCGCTGAAGGCGGATGCGCGGCGGGAGAGGTTGTTCGAGGCGTTTGCGCAGACCGGCCTGCCCGGGCGGCGCATTGAAGGCTGGCGCTGGACGGACTTCAGGGCCGCCGTGACTTCGCTGGACGCGCCGAAGACAGCGCCTGCGCGCGATCCGCTGGTGCGGGACGGGGTGGCCACGTTGCGCTTCACGCCGGCGCGCTACACTGCCCCCACCTCGTTGCCTGCGGGGCTGCGCCTTCTGGCAAAGGACGATGTGCAGGCGATGGGCGGGGCCGAGGATGCGCCGCTTGGCGCGCTGGCGGCCGCGCTGTCGGGCGGCAAGACGCCGGGGACGCTGCTGGTGGAAGTCGGCGCCGGGGCGCCGGTGCATCTGCACATGGTGTTTGAAGGTCCGGGCGCGATCAATGCGTCACGGATCGTCTTCCTGCTTCGTCCGGGGGCGGAGCTTCATGTCTCGGAAAGCCATCTGGGCGGCGCCGCGCTGTCTGCGGCGCTGGTCGAATTCACGCTGAACAAGGGCGCGCGCCTGCATCGCGCGGTCTACCAGGTTGGCGGGGCGGGCGAGGCCCAGGCAGTGACGGCGCTCATCGAGCAGGACGGGGACGCGGAAAGCTTTCTGACGACACTGGCGCTCGGGGCCAGGGTTGCGCGCCTGGAAACGCGCCTTGTGCACCGCGAGACCGGCTCAAAAGCAACCCTCAATGCCGCTTATCTTGCGGGCGCCGGGCTGCAGGCGGATATCACCACGCATGTGCGCCACGGTGCGCCGTCCTGTGTGACGCGGCAGCTGACCAAGGGCGCTGTGCTCGATGGCGGGCGCGGCGTGTTCCAGGGCAAGTTCCATGTGCCGCGCACGTCCGGTCAGCAGACCGATGCCTCGATGCAGCACAATGCCTTGCTGCTGGAGGAAGGCGCGGAAGTGTTCGCCAGGCCCGAACTCGAAATCCTTGCCGATGATGTTCAGTGTGCGCACGGCAACACGTCCGGCGCGCTGGACGCGGCGCAGCTGTTCTATCTGCGCCAGCGCGGCATTCCGCTGACGCAGGCGCGGGCGATGCTGACAGAGGCCTTCATTGCGCAGGCGCTGGAAGGCGCGGGCGAACTTGAAGACGCGCTGCGCGCCGAGGCGCAGGCCTGGCTGAACCATGCCGCATAAGCTTGACCTTCCCGCCATCCGCGCCGGGTTTCCGATCCTCGCCCGCCAGGTGAACGGGCATCCTCTGGTCTATCTCGACAATGCGGCCAGTGCGCAGAAGCCGGACGCCGTGATCGATGCGATGGCGAACCAGATGCGCACCGCCTATGCCAACGTGCACCGGGGCCTGCATACGCTGGCGAACGAGACGACGGAGGCGTTCGAGGCCGCCCGCGAGACCGTGCGCGCCTTCCTCAATGCGCCGTCTGCGGACAATGTGATTTTCACCAAGGGCTCGACCGAAGGCATCAACCTGGTGGCGGCGGCGCTCGGCGCGCGCATCCGGCCGGGCGATGAGATCGTGCTGTCGATCATGGAGCACCATTCCAATATCGTGCCCTGGCATTTCCTGCGCGAGCGCTACGGCGCAGTTCTGCGCTGGGCGGGGCTCACCGAAGACGGCTCGCTCGATATGGACGCGATGCGCGCTGCCATCGGGCCGAAGACGAAGATGGTCGCCATGACCCATATGAGCAACGTGCTCGGCACGGTGACGGATGTCGCGGCGATCGCGCAGCTTGCGCATGCGGCGGGCGCCGAAATCCTCGTCGATGGCAGCCAGGCGGCGGTGCACCTGAAAGTCGATGTTCAGGCGCTCGGTTGCGACTGGTATGTGATGACCGGGCACAAGCTGTATGGCCCGACGGGCATCGGGGCGCTCTATGGCACGTCAGAAGCGCTGACGCGGGCGCGCCCCTACCAGGGCGGCGGCGAGATGATCGAAGTCGTCGAGACTGACCGGATCACTTACAACACCGCCCCGCACAAGTTTGAGGCCGGCACGCCGCCGATCCTTGAGGCCATCGGCCTCGGCGCGGCGCTGCGCTGGATGGGGCAGTTCGATGCCGCCGAGGTCGCGGCGCACGAGCATGCGCTTTATACACGCGCGCGCGAGGCCCTGCGGGGCATCAACGGGCTGAAAGTGCACGGCGAATCGCCAGGCAAGGGGGCGGTCCTGTCCTTCAGCCTCGAAGGCGCCCACCCGCACGACCTCGCCCAGATCCTGGACCGTTACGGCGTGGCGATCCGTGCCGGCCACCATTGCGCGCAGCCTTTGATGCAGTATCTCGGCGTTTCGGCCACTGCACGGGCGAGTTTCGCCCTGTACAATACGCCGGCTGAGGTCGATGCCTTTGCCGAAGCGCTCGCCAAGGCGCGGAAAATGCTGGTATAGGGAGCCTCATGGCAGATGATATGGCATCCCGGGACACGATGAACGCGGCGGAAACGCCCGCGGCGTCGGCGATCCCCCAGGCAGAACTCGACCGGATGACGGACGAGCTGATTGCTGCGTTCAAGACCGTGTTCGATCCGGAAATCCCCGTCGATGTCTATGAACTGGGCCTGATCTACAAGGTGGATATCGATGACGACCGCAAAGTCGATATCGAGATGACGTTGACGGCCCCTGGCTGCCCGGTGGCGGGGGACATGCCGGGCTGGATCGAGAATGCCGCCAGGACGGTTGAAGGCGTGGCCGATGTCGAAGTACGCCTGACCTTTGACCCGCCCTGGACGCCGGCGCGGATGTCGGACGAAGCGCGCCTCGCCCTGAACATGCTTTGATTGAAGGAACGGGCCGAAGCCCCTATGTGTTTATCATGGCCAGACGTCCCCGCCCGAAACCTGTTCACCTCTCTGACGCCGCCGCGGTGCGCGTGCGCGAAATCATGGACGAGCGCGGCCTTGGCTACCTGCGCGTCGGCGTGAAGAATGGCGGCTGCGCGGGCATGGAATATGTCATGGACTATGCCGCCGAGCCCGCGCCGCTTGATGAGGTTGTCGAGGATAACGGCGTCACCATCGTGATTGACGCGAAGGCCGTGCTGTTCCTGCTGGGCAGCGAGCTCGACTATGAGACGACGCTGCTGCACGAGAAGTTCGTGTTCCGCAATCCGAACCAGACCGATGCCTGCGGCTGCGGCGAGAGCGTCACGATCGTGCCCGCCACGGCGGAATGATCATCCGCAGTTTCGCGCCGATTGCGGCGCCGGACGCGCATACCCTGATCCTTGGAAGCATGCCCGGCATGGCCTCGCTGGAGGCGGGTCAGTATTATGCCCATCCCCGCAATTCTTTCTGGCCGATCATGGGCGTGCTGTATGGTGCGGCTCCGGACCTGGCGTATGCGGAGCGAGTGGACCGGTTGAAAGCCAGCGGAGTTGCCGTGTGGGATGTGCTGCAGTCATGTGTTCGGGAAGGCAGCCTTGACGCCGGCATCCGCGAGGAAGTTGCGAATGACTTCTCCGCATTTTTCGCTCGCCATCAGAATATCCGGCGCATTGCACTGAACGGCGCAAAAGCGGCGGCGGGTTTCCGGCAGCACGCCGTTCGCTTCCTGCCGGTCGGCGCAAGCGTTCTGGCTTTGCCATCGACCAGTCCCGCCCATGCGGCGCGCAGGATGGAAGAGAAGTGTGCGATCTGGCGGGCGGCTTTGCAGTCCTGAACGCCTGCCTGGCAGGAGACAGGGCCTGTCTGGGTCAGGCCTTCCCGACCGCGGCCAGGTTGTCCGGCGTCGGCCTGGCTTCCATGCCATCCGGCGGATCCGGTATGAGCGTGGCGCGGCGTACCGGTTGGCCGTTCGCTTCGGCGACAAGTTCTGCCGTGCGGGCTTCGACGGCCTGCGTGAGCTGCGTAATGAACTCTTCCTTGGGAAGGCCGGGCGGGATGGGATCAAGGAATTCGATCACGGCCGTGCCGCTCCGCTTAGGTTTCTCCTGCTGCTGCCAGAACACGCCGATGTTGGTGGCGACCGGCACGACGGGTACGCCCATCGCCTCGGCCATGTGCCAGACGCCGGACTTGTAGCGGAAATGGTATCCGACCGGGGCGAGGTGGCCTTCCGGATAGATCAGGATGCGGCGGCCATCTTCCTTCGCCTTCTCCATGCCGTTGGCGAGCGAGGAGGCCTTCTTCTCGCCGCCGCCGCAGGTGTCGATGACGATGGCGCCGAGCTTCTTCAGGATGCCCGAGACGAGCGGGAAGCGCTCAAGGTGATCGCCGGTCACGAAAGCGAGGTTTGGGACTTCCGGGTAGACGAGGAAGCCGTCGCCCCAGCTCTGGTGCTTTGCGGCCATGACGAAGGCGCCCGCGGGCAACCGTTCGCGCCCGCGCACGTCCTTGCGGATACCCGCGATCAGGCGCAGCGCAAGGTTCATGGCGCGTGTGTAGCTCCTGATGATTGCGCGCACCGGACCGTGTCCCGGCCAGGCGAGGAAGGGGAGGGAGGCAAGGATGTAGAAGACCGAGAGCGCGTAATAGGCTGTCTGGAAGAGGGCGGCGCGCATGCAGGGATGCTCCGTAAGCGAAGGATCAGGCAGATTTCAGGACGGCCAGAACAGCGCGGGCGAGCGCCGGTGCATGCTGAGACAGCGGGCCCGGCAGGCGGTTATAGATCTTGTTCTGGCCGGCCTGCATCACGACGCCAAGCGCCATGGCTGCCTTCAGGGCCGGATCGCCTTTCGGAATCGCTCCCGCATCCATCAGCCCACTGATGATCCGCTCGGTGACCGAAACCGGATCGTCTTCCCGGCGCCTGTCATAGGGCAGGTAGCGGTTCATTGAGACGAGGTGGAATGAGAAAAGCAGGAAGTCTTCATCCGCGAGCTTGCAATAAGCCGTGACGGCGGCGTTCACCTTCACGTCGAGGCTGCCATTGCCGGTCAGCGCTTCGGCGATCAGCTGGGACAGCCGGTTGTGGGTCGCCTGGAACAGCGAGAGGGCGAGTTCGTCCTTGCCCTTGTAGTGGCGATACAGCGCGCCTTCGGACACGCCGGCCTTGTCGGCGATCTCGCGCGTCGTGGCCGCGTCCACGCCTTCGTGGATGAACAGCTTCAGCGCGGCACGCTCGATCTTCGGCCTGGCATTGCGCGCGCGCGGCTTCTTGTCAGGCTGCGGGGGCGGGGCGGCGGATCTGGCCATGCGGAAAATCTCCGGTTTACGAAGAGCGATATAGCAGGCGGCCTCTCATTTTGCAAGTGATCATTCGCTCACTGAGTGGGCGAAGAGTGTAAATGCCTGATAAACCATTGCGAGCGCAGCTGAGGCACATTCCGGGGTGCGTAAGTCGCCGCAATGGCGGAAAGGAGTCTTGCTGTTGCCGGCGCGCCGCCTCAGGCGAGCAGGTCGATCCGGTAACTTTCGATCACGGTGTTGGCGAGCAGTTTCTCGCACATTTCCCTGACGCGCTTTTCAGCGTCCGCCCTGGCGAGGCCGTCTTCGAGTTCGAGCTCGATCACCTTGCCGACGCGCGCGGCTTCGACTTCGCTGTAGCCCATCCGGGCGAGCGTGTCGGCGACCGCCTTGCCTTGCGGGTCCAGCACGCCGGCTTTCAGGGAGACGTGAACGACGGCTTTCATTTGCTGCCTCCGGTGAAGCTGACGACATTGTCCGTGTCGCCCGATTCCTTGATGATCCCAAGACGGCGCGCAACTTCGGCATAGGCTTCCGTCACGCCGCCAAGGTCGCGGCGGAAACGGTCCTTGTCGAGCTTTTCGCCGGTCTTGTAGTCCCAGAGGCGGCAGCTGTCCGGGCTGATTTCGTCGGCCAGCAGGATGCGCGGCATGTCGTGATCGTTCTCGAAATAACGTCCGAACTCGATCTTGAAATCGACGAGGCGGATTCCGGCGCCGGCAAAAAGGCCGGACATGTAATCGTTCACGCGCAGGGCGAGCGCGATGATGTCATCATACTCCTGCGGCGTCGCCCAGCCGAAGGCGGCGATGTGTTCTTCCGAAACCATCGGGTCATGCAGGGCGTCGCTCTTGTAGTAGAATTCGACGAGCGGGCGGGGCAGCTGCTGGCCTTCGGGCATGCCGAGGCGCGTCGACAGCGAGCCGGCAGCGATGTTGCGCACGACGACCTCGAGCGGAATGATCTCCACCTTGCGGATCAGCTGCTCGCGCATGTTGAGGCGGCGGATGAAGTGCGTCGGGATGCCGATCGCGCTCAGCTGGGTCATGATGAATTCGCTGATGCGGTTGTTCAGCACGCCTTTGCCGTCGAGCACGGCTTTCTTCTGGGCATCGAAGGCCGTGGTGTCGTCCTTGAAGTACTGGATCAGCGTGCCGGGTTCCGGCCCCTCATAGAGGATTTTCGCTTTTCCCTCATAGACGATGCGCCGTTTGCTCATCTTGATCCGGCCCTTCCTGTAGTCCGCAGGACGCCCGGCCCGGCGGAATCACCGGCGCGCACCCCTGAAGGGGGGACTGTTACGCCAAGTCGCCGGCATAAACAATTATTGCGAACATGCCGCCCGCGCACCTATATGGCCGTCAGACCTCTCACACTGGCCGCAGAAAAGGGTATTCCCATGAGCTCATTCGATGATCGTGAACGCGCTGAGGAAGCCCGCTACGCCCTGGACCAGCAGTCCCAGATGCGCGTCACCGCCCGCCGCAACAAGCTTCTCGGCCTCTGGGCGGCCGGCCTGATGGGCGTCTCCGGGGCCGAAGCCGAAGCTTACGCCAGGAGCGTGGTTGTGGCCGACCTTGAAGAAGCCGGCGACGGCGACGTGATCCGCAAGATCCTTGCCGATCTTTCGGCGGCAGGCGTTGCCCGCACCGAAGCCCAGATCAAGGAAGAACTTGCTCGGCTGCTGCCAGTTGCCCGAGAGGAAATTGCCCGCGATTCCAAAGGCTGACGCCCGGGCTAGCGCGTGCCGGTCGGGCCGGCGCCGCTGCCAGAGCCGTAAGTGTCACTGCACTTGGGCGTGTCATGCCCGAGCGGGGTGAATGACACGCAGTTGAACTGCGCGCCGGCGCCGTCCCGGAACAGCGGTTTGCCGTGCCAGCCTTCCATCGAGGGCTTGCCGGTCCACGCGCTGAACATCACCTTGCCGGGGGCGACCGGCACGCCCGGATCACCCGTTTCGGTCGCGTAGACCGGCACGCCTTCGACAAACCAGGTCACGCCGTCCGGGCGCCATTCGAAGGCGTAGAGGCGGGGCCTGCTCGCGGCGTCGAATGGCAGGTCGAATGTCGCGGGCTGGTTCGTCTTGCCGTTTCTGAAATAGTTGAAGTGGATCCTGGTCGTGTCCGATCCTAGAAACTCGATGTCGATCTCGTCGTGCGGGTCGCCGAACCAGGGGCCGGTGTAGGTAAAGAAGGCGGAGACGAGGCCGGAGCCGCGGGCTGGCTGCATGATGGTTTCGTAGCGGCCATAGTGGAATTTGCCGCCCGATTGCATTTCAGCCGCTGTGTAAGGCAGCCCGCTGCGTGCCTCTCGGCGCACTTCCAGGAAGGCGCCGCGGTTGCGGCTTGCGATGTTTTCCGCCGCCCAGTCGCCGCCATAGAAGCTGTCGGCGTTGGCGTGGTCAGACGCACTGAAGACCGGGTCCTGCAGCGGCGCGTTCAGGCGGGTAAAAAAGCCGCCGCGCTTCGGCTTGGCCGGTTGTGACCAGGCGCGCACGCCGGCCGTCGCCGGGGCGGGTTCACCGGGGCGAACCCAGGGGTAGAAGTCCGGCACTGGCTTAACCCTCGCTGGCGCGCTTGCGGCGGCAGTCATCACAGGCGGTGCAGTTTCTGGACGGGACAATTGCGCCAACTCAGGCGGGCGCAGCAATAAAAGCGCCAGTGCCAGCACCGCCAGCCAGCTTGCCCCAACCATCGCATCCGCGCCCGCGTCGGGGCGGTGCCAGGTGGCGGTGTTATGCTGAACGTCGAGCGACAAGCGAAGGGCCTCAGGTTTACGTTTTGCTGACCAGCAATAATCGCGCCAGCCCGTTTAACTCATGCTGATCAACCGCCGCCTGGTCCTGGCGCAGTTAAGGCCGACCGGTTGCGCATCATGAACAAGGGGACCGAGCCGATGGGCGTGACGGCCCAGTCCAGCGGCTGGTCATGGTGTCCGGCGGGCACGCGGTCGATCTGCTGGGCGGCATAGGCAATGGCGCAGGCAAAGGCGCGGCCCCTGGCGCGCAGCACCGAAAGTGCCTGGTCATAGTGGCCGCGGCCATATCCGAGGCGGTTACCCTGCGTGTCGAAGGCCAGGAGCGGCGTCAGTACAAGCGTGGGCGTGGCTTCGGGGGCATCTTCCGGCGGCTCGGACAGGCCAAAGCTGCGCCGCTCGAGGGGTTCGCCGGGCGACCATAAGCGCCAGCTGATGCCGGCCGGCGTCATGCGCGGCAGGCAGGTTTCGGCGCCGGCGCGGGACAGGCGCTCCAGCAGGGGCATGGGGTCGAGTTCTTCATTGATCGGCACATAGGCCGAGACGACCTGTCCGTAGCGTTCGAGCAGCTTCATCGGAAAGATCGCGGCGAGCTTTTCAGCCGCGTCCGGATCGCGAGCGGCGGCTTCGGCACGCAGCGTGCGCATCCGGTGGCGCAGGTTTGTCTTGTCGTCTTCGATGCTCATGGGGCCTTGTAGCGAGGCTTTAAGGCGCCGTCACCGAAGAAGGGACACAAGAACCGCAATCGCCGCCGGGCACATTTCACTCCCATCGACCTAGAGACTAGGTGGGTGTCAGGTGAGCCCGGGCCACGGCCCGAACCAGAGTGCCAACTCCCTGATGGAAAGTAAGGTCGCTGGAGATCAGTCCCTGCGCGCGTCGCAGCCCTTGTGAGGAGCTAATGTAGCGGGCCCCCGGGTGGATGGGAAGGGGGCATGTTCGGAATGGGCTTCAGAGGGGGACGTCGAAGGCGTAAATGAGCGTACGCTGCATTTCCGAAAAGTTATTGTCGGATACGATCCAGAGGCGCAGATCGCCGGTTTCCAGCGCCCGTGCGGCAAGGCCCTCGAAGTTATCCGTCATGACCGGGCGCGACAGGGTCAGCTGATCGTCTTCGTCCGGTCCCCAGACAAGCACCGAGCGGGCGCCGCGCAGGGGATCGAAGGCGCGGTACAGGTAAATCCCGCGTGTTTCGCCGCCGGCCAGCCCGATGGTGTCCATCGCCACGAGCGCGAAACCGTCCGGGTTGGCCGCCGGGATGCCGGACCATTCGCCAGTGCCGGAAGCGGTCACATCGCCGAGCGGGGAGGTGCTCCCCGTTGCGCCTTCGAAACCGAAGCGGAGTGATCCTGCCGGCGTCAATGTCAGGGCTTCCGGGCCTTTGTTGGCGTCGATGCCGCGGCCCCGATAAGTGGACGGCAGGCTTGCGATTTCCACAGCTTTTGCCGACGCGCCGCAGGTGCCCGTGTCGAACGCCTCAATGCGGAAATCCCGTTCAAAGCTGACGAAAGCAATGCCATCGCGCACCGTGAGGCCTTCCGCATCATTTTCGGTTTTGCCGGACAGGAACCTGCCGTCCGCCCCGCGCATGTATCCGATCGTGGCCGCCGAGGGCGCGGCGCCGTCGAGGCCGAACCTTACCCAGCCGCCTGCATCGGTGATGGCGAGCAATGTTGTCTCGTCTTCCAGGGCGAGGCCAGACAGGCCGCCGAAATTGGGGTCAGGCGAGGTCAGCTCCCAGGCGCCGGCGAGCGATGCGCCATCCGGCAGGCGCGCTGTCAGGACCTCGGCCTGTTTGGCATTAAGGGCCACGATGGAAAGCTGCAATGCCAGCAATCCGCGCATCGGCGCGCCGCTTTCATCGCAGGACCCGGACCGGACGGCGTCTTGCGACGCCTCGAAATTCCACAAGGCAGGCGCGGGTGCCTGCGCGGGCGTGCCTGCCCCCGCCGGCTCTCCGGCCTCTGCTGGCGCAGTGCAGCCGGACAAGGCCAGTAGCCAGATGGCGCTGAGCGCGTGAAGTGATGGGTTCATCAGTCATCCTTTGGCGCAATCCGGGAGCGGGTGCGAAGTGGCACCACATGGCGACCAGGGAATGACAGAACCCTGACCTTTTCATGAACGGGGCGCTGGATTTAGAATCCGAACTCTTTCAGATATTGCCGATGAGTCAGATTCCGCTTGCCCGCCGCTCCCCCATTCCGCCCGAGAATTGCAATCTCGCGCGGACCATCGAGATTGTGGGCGATCGCTGGACGCTGCTGATCCTGCGGGCCGCTCTGTATGGTGTCCGGCGGTTTGACGACTTCCAGTCCGAACTCGGCTGCCCGCGCACGGTGCTGTCGGGCCGGCTCAGGATCCTCGTCGATGCGGGCCTGCTGACTAAGAAAGCCTACAAGGTGCCGGGCAAGCGCGCCCGGCCGGAATATGTGCTGTCAGCAATGGGAATGTCGCTGCGCCCGATCCTGATCGGGCTGACGCAATGGGGCGATGTCTGGCTGGGCAAGGGCGAGCCGCCACCGATCAGCTTCACCAAGGCGGGCTCCAAAACGGCGATCCGTGCAGGTTTCGTGGACCCGGAGGGCCGGGAAGTGCGCCCGGACCAGATCCGCGCGGTGCTGCGGGGGTAGGGGCCCCGCGGCGCATTCGGGCGGATTGTTTTTGGGTCTTGCAAAGCGCCGGCCTTGCGCTTATTCCCACCGCTCTGCCGCACGCGGCAGCCATAACCACTTCCGGATGCGGGCGTAGCTCAGTGGTAGAGCACAACCTTGCCAAGGTTGGGGTCGAGAGTTCGAATCTCTTCGCCCGCTCCAGAAGAAA
>ERZ888423.287-NODE-287-length-53592-cov-11.206343_pt1 | contig 53592 bp, 50 predicted proteins | sample MGYA00520523_ERZ888423 | MGnify/ENA primary metagenome ERZ888423 (study PRJEB32303, sample SAMEA104408611) | aquatic metagenome | biome: Brackish water; feature: Pelagic; material: water | place: Baltic Sea | collected 2014-06-08T10:24:00 | depth 30,27 m ... | reverse complement strand
TGTTCTAATCGCTCAAAATACAATCTTTCCAACCAATTATGTAATAAAAATGGTTCCATTTGATGAATTTGTTGTTCGCAAGGAATCCATCTTTTAGAATCATTTATAAGCCCATTAAATTTGATAATCAGTTCTTTATCAATATAATTTTTCAATTCTAATGTAGGAATTGGTTGATTTTTTTTAGTAAATACCTCCACATCATGTTCCCAAACTACATGCAAAATTACAGCATCATAATTTGAATCATTTTCATGATTGTGCACATACCAATCTGAAGATTTTACATGCATTTCAACATTGCCAACCCAAGTTTCATCACCCATTTTAATATGTGCATTTAAAAAATCTGGGCCTGAATTTTTATTTTGAACCCCAAACTTGAGGACATTTATTTCTTGACGATGAACTGATTTTAAAGTCGATTTATAAAACAACTGATATTGCCAAGCGTAGTATAAAAATTCCTCTTTCATTTTTTGCATGAAGATACTGAAAAATTTATTCACTTATCAATTTTACCAATAGAATTCAAAAAAATGAAGGAAAAGATTGGTATATTTTTGCAAAAAATAAAGAAAATGAACATTATAGAAAGTTTAGAATGGCGTTATGCCGTTAAAAAGTTTGATAAAGAGAAATTGCTATCTGAGAAACAAATTGAAACTTTAAAAAATGCCTTCAATTTAACAGCAACTTCGTATGGATTACAACCTGTAAAATTGGCAATAATCAGTAATAAAAAAATCCAAGAAGAGTTGGTGGCACATTCTTGGAATCAAAAACAAGTGTTGGACGCTTCACATGTATTCGTTATTTGTGTTCCAAAAAGTTACACTTCAAAAGAGGTAGAAAATTATTTTGAATTGGTTCAAAAAATCAGAAATACTCCTGATGAAATTATCATCCCATTTAAACAATTTTTAACTGCTGAAATAGCAAAAAAAACACAAGAAGAATTGCTTATTTGGAACAAAAATCAAGCGTATTTGGCTTTAGGAAATTTATTGACTGTTTGCGCACTTGAACAAATAGATTCTTGTCCAATGGAAGGTTTTATCCCTGAAAAATATGATGAAATTTTACAATTGCATGAGCAAAATTTAACAGCAGTTTTGTTATTGCCTATTGGTTTTAGAGCCGAAGATGATTATATGAAAGACCTAAAAAAAGTACGAAAAAATATTGATGATGTAGTTGTCAATTTTTAGAAAATTTCAAAAATAACTTATTAGCCTACTTCTAAAGAAGGCTTTTTTTTGGTCAAAAATAATAGTATTTTTGATAACTATTTAAACAAAATTCACAATGAATCTCACCATAAAAAATTTGGAACCAACAGAAATTTGGGGTCATTTTGCTGATTTGAATGCAGTACCACGTCCTTCAAAAAAAGAAGAAAAAATTATTCAATTTATGGTTAATTTTGGAAATAAACTTCAATTAGAAACTTTGGTTGACAAAATTGGAAATATACTCATCAAAAAACCAGCATCCAAAGGAATGGAAAACCGAAAAACAGTTATTTTACAAGGTCATTTAGACATGGTGCATCAGAAAAATGCAACTACTGATTTTAATTTTGAAGAAGAAGGAATCAATATGTTTGTAGATGATGATTGGGTAAAAGCTAAAGGCACCACTTTAGGCGCAGATAACGGTTTGGGAGTTGCTGCAATTATGGGAATTTTGTCCTCAAAAAATAGTGAACATCCAGCAATTGAAGCCTTATTTACGATTGATGAAGAAACAGGAATGACTGGTGCAATGGGTTTGGATGCTACATTTTTGACGGGTGAAATTTTAATAAATTTAGACACAGAAGAGGATGACGAAATTGGGATTGGTTGTGCTGGAGGTATTGATATTACTGCAACAAGATATTATTCAGAAGAGGGAATTCCTGAAAAAACGACTGCTTTTTCAATCTCAATATCAGGTTTGAATGGCGGCCATTCAGGAATGGATATTCACAGAGGTTTGGGAAATGCAAACAAAATCATGAATCGTATGTTATTTGACAGATTTACAAATTTTGGACTGAGAATTTCAGAAATTAATGGCGGAAGTTTACGAAATGCCATTCCAAGAGAAAGTGTTTCAAAATTTGTGATTGACACAATTTCAAAAGACCCATTTTTATATGAAACAAATAAATTGATTAACCAAATAAAGAAAGAGTTATCAACAATTGAACCTAATTTAAAAATCAATATTGAAGAAATTCCAACTCCAAAAGGTATAGTTGATCTAGGAACTCAAGAAGGATTTTTAAGAGCAATGCATACCACTTTAAATGGTGTTTTTAGAATGAGTCCTGATGTGAAAGATTTGGTTGAAACATCTAATAATATATCGAAAGTTGAGCTAAAAAAAGGATTTATTTCTGTAGGTTGTTTAGCTCGTTCTTCATCTGAAAGTGGAAAAATAGATGTATCAAATTCTATTCGTTCTTCTTTTGAATTGGCTAGATTTAAAGTAGAATTTTCGGGTAATTATCCTGGTTGGTTGTCAAATATGAATTCTGAAATTCTACAAATTGTTTCTAATACCTATCGAGATTTATTTCAAAAAGAACCGAAAATTGTAGCTTGTCATGCTGGATTAGAATGCGGAATTTTGGGTCAGAATTACCCGAAAATTGACATGATTTCATTTGGTCCAAATATCAAAGGCGCACATTCCCCTGACGAAAAAGCACAAATCTCATCAACTCAAAAGTTTTGGAAAATGCTTTTAGAAGTTCTCAAAAACATTCCAGAAAAAATTGCTTAAATACCGCTAAAAATACTTAAAATATTTTTTTATACTAAAATTACTGTTTAGAAAATTTTATTATAAAAACATAATATACTACAAACCACCATATTATGTTTTTATTCATTTGTTAACATTTTTCATATTGATAAAAGAGAATAAATTGTAATTTTACCCTAATAAATTAGGCTACTTTAATGGGAAAAATAATTGCTATCGCAAATCAAAAAGGAGGTGTTGGAAAAACAACGACTTGTATTAATTTGGCTGCAGCTTTAGGAGTTTTAGAAAAAAAAATTTTATTGATTGATGCTGATCCTCAAGCAAATGCAACTTCAGGAATGGGAATTGAAATAGATGGAATTGAAATAGGAACATATCAAGTTTTAGAGCATACTATCATCGCAAAAGAAGCAATTATTCCAACAAATTCCCCAAATGTAGATTTGATTCCCGCACATATTGATTTAGTTGCTATCGAAATTGAATTGGTTGACAAAGAAGATCGAGAATACATGCTGAAAAAAGCTGTTGCTAATATCAAAAATGACTATGACTATATTTTAATTGATTGTGCCCCTTCTTTGGGTTTAATTACTTTAAATTCATTGGTTGCTGCAGATTCAGTAATTATTCCTATTCAGTGCGAATATTTCGCATTAGAAGGTTTGGGAAAATTGTTAAATACCATCAAAAGTATTCAAAATATTCACAATGCTCAACTTGACATTGAAGGTTTGTTACTGACTATGTTTGATTCTCGTTTGCGATTATCAAATCAAGTAGTTGACGAAGTTAGAAAGCATTTTTCAAGTATGGTTTTTGACACTATTATTAGAAGAAATACACGTTTGGGCGAAGCCCCAAGTTATGGAGAAACTATCATTGCTTATGATGCTACTAGTAAAGGTGCTATAAATTACTTAAATTTGGCGCAAGAATTATTAAAGAAGAATTCATAAAATGGCACAAGCTACCAAAAGACAAGCATTAGGAAGAGGGTTATCAGCATTATTGCAAGATTCATCGAACATCACCAGTACTTTTGATAAAAAAGCGGAAAGATTAATTGGTTCAATTATCGAAATTGAATTGAGTTTAATTGATGTAAATCCTTTTCAGCCAAGAACTTATTTTGATGAAGAATCATTGATAGAATTAGGAAATTCTATCAAAGAATTGGGCGTTATTCAGCCAATTACTGTCCGAAAAATGGAAGAAAATCAGTTTCAATTGGTTTCTGGAGAACGTCGTTTTAGAGCATCAAAACTTATAGGAAATACCTCAATTCCAGCATATATTAGAATTGCAAATGACCAAGAAATGCTTGAAATGGCATTGGTTGAAAACATTCAGCGAAAAAATTTAGACCCAATTGAGGTGGCTCTTTCTTACGAACGTCTAATTAATGAAATCAAATTGACACAAGAAGAATTGAGCACAAGAGTTGGAAAAAAAAGATCTACAGTTACCAATTATTTGCGTTTATTGAAATTAGATCCCATTTTACAAACTGGAATGCGTGATGGATTTATTTCAATGGGACATGGACGTGCAATGATTAATATTGATAATACCGAAGATCAGTTAGCAATTTATGAACGAATTTTAAAAGAAAAACTTTCTGTAAGACAAACTGAAGATTTGGTTAAAGACCTTAAATCCTGCACAAGTTCGAAACCAAAAGTGAAGCAAATTCCGGATTTTGTTAAAAATAATATCAAGACAATAAGCGAATTTTTTGGTCAAAAAATAGCAGTAACAATGAGCACAAATGGCAAAGGAAAAATTAGTATTCCTTTTAATTCTGAAGAAGATTTTAATCGTATCAAAAACTTATTAAAATAGTTGAATTTAAAACCTTTCATACTTATTTTACTATTCAGTTTTATTTCTGGGTTTATTTTTGCGCAAAATGATTCTCTAACAACTCAACTATTTCAAAAATCAGATACTTTACAAATTTCAAAGAAAAAAATAAAGCTTTCTCCAATTTATAATCCATTAGCTCCATCAAAAGCGGCTTTTTATTCTGCTATTTTTCCAGGAATGGGTCAAATTTATAATAAAAAATATTGGAAAGCACCCATAGTTTGGGGAGCTTTGGCTTTACCAGTTTATTATTACCAAATCAACAATAACGATTATAAACGCTATAGAAATGCATACAGACTCAGAAAAAATGGTTTAGTTGACGAATTTACGGTTGGTGGTATTGAACTAGTTTCCATGCAAACACTTGAAACTGCTCAAAAACAATTGCGAGAAAACAGAGATATGTCTTTATTAACAGGCGTCATTTTATATATTTTACAAATTGTTGAAGCAAGCGTAAATGCACACTTAATGCAATTCAACACAGATGATAATTTGACTATAAAACCTCAATTAATTTTTGACCCAATACGAATTGAAACTCCGAGTATTGGACTTACTTTTAAATATAATTTTTGATATGAAAATCGCACTTTTAGGCTATGGAAGAATGGGAAAAGAGATTGAAAAAATCGCCATTTCACGAGGTCACGAAATTGTCATCAGAAAAGATGCGGAAGATATTATTGATATCACTTTAGCTGATGTTGCCATTGATTTTAGCATTCCAAATGCAGCTTTTAATAACATTTTAAATTGCTTAGAAAACAATGTTCCTGTCATTGCAGGTACTACTGGATGGCTTGAAAAATATGAAGATGCAGTTGCTTTGTGTCATCAAAAAAATGGCGCTTTTATTTATGCATCAAACTTTAGTATTGGCGTAAATATCTTTTTTGAACTTAATAAACAATTGGCAAAATTGATGAGTTCGTTAGAGGATTATCAGGTTTTTATGGAAGAAATTCACCATACTCAAAAATTGGATGCTCCAAGCGGAACTGCAATAACATTAGCAGAAGGAATCATTGAAAATAGTTCAAAAAACAGATGGGAATTGGCAAATAAATCAAATCCGAATGTAATTCCTATTGTTGCAAAAAGAATTCCTGATGTTTCTGGAACGCATTCAGTTTGGTATAGTTCTGAAGTGGATACTATCGAAATTAAACATACAGCCAACAATAGAAAAGGATTTGCTTTAGGTGCTGTGATTGCTGCAGAATGGATTATCGGAAAAAGTGGTGTTTTTTCTATGAAAGATGTGTTAAACATCCGCTAGAAACTGTAACTTTTTTTCTATTTTGCGCCTTATTAAATTGTAAAATATTCCTTTTAAGGAACAATAAATATTGATTATGACATTTATTCAGTGGTTTCTCTTTTTTTTGGTCATCCAAATTATTCATTTTTTAGGCACTTGGAAACTATATCAAATAGCTGGTAGAAAAGCTTGGGAGTCAGCAATCCCAATTTACAATGGCATTGTTTTAATGCAAATTATCAAACGTCCAAAATGGTGGATTATCCTTCTTTTTATTCCAATTATCAATTTATTGATGTTTCCAGTTATTTGGATTGAAACCATTAGAACTTTTGGTTTTTATAAAAAATTAGATTCTTTTTTAGTGATTATCACTTTGGGATTGTATATTTTTTACATCAATTATGGAACAGATACAAAATACAATAGCGATAGAAGTTTAAAACCACAATCTGAATTAGGAGAATGGGTTAGCTCCATCACTTTTGCGATTATTGCTGCAACGTTGGTTCATACGTATTTTATGCAACCATTTACCATCCCAACTTCATCTCTCGAAAAATCGCTATTGGTAGGAGATTATTTGTTTGTGAGCAAGTTTCATTATGGTGCTAGAGTTCCATCAACAGTAATTGCTGCGCCTATGGTTCATGATTCATTACCATTTACTGGTACAGCCTCGTATTTGAAAAGTCCGCAATTGCCTTATATAAGAATACCAGGATTGAAAAAAATCAAAAATAATGATATTGTTTGTTTCAATTGGCCTGCAGATTCTCTGGCAACAATGTGGGGTGATATTTCTGGAAAATTCACTTATAAACCTGTTGACAAAAAGACCAACTATGTAAAACGTTGTGTTGGAATTGCTGGAGATTCGCTTGAAATCAGAGATGGTTATGTATATATCAACGGAAAAAAAAACGTACTCCCTTACAGAGCAAAAATTCAGTTTTATTATACGTATGAATCTAAAAATCCTATTGATGCAAGTAATTATCCAAAATTTTTGATTGATAAAGAACGTACTGGAGTTTACAAAATTTTATCAAAATATTGGGACAATGAAAAAGTTCAAAAAGCTATCAAAACCAATGGAAATTTAACTAAAATTGGTCAAGATTCTATCTATACAGAAGTTGCAGGAGGCATTAATCCTGAGTTGGCTCAGCGTTTAAAAATGAATTCAGTTACTAATAAAATCAATATCAATTTAACAGAAGAAGAAGTTAGCATACTTGAAAATTATCCTTTAACGATTTCTGTAAAAAAAATAAATCATGCTCCTGATAATGCTATTTTTCCTCATGTTGAAAAGTTGCAATGGAGTCAAGATAATTTTGGTCCAATTTACATACCTAAAGCTGGAGTAACTGTTAAATTAGACAAAGAATCATTACCTTTTTATGAGCAAATTATCAAAAATTATGAAAATAATGATTTATTGGTGAATGGTAATGAAATTTTTATCAACGGAAAAAGTGTAGATTCATACACATTTAAACAAGATTATTATTGGCTTTTAGGAGACAATCGTCACAATTCATTAGATGCCCGTTATTGGGGTTATGTTCCTTTTGATCACGTTCTTGGAAAACCTGTGATGGTTTGGTTTAGTTGGGATGCAAATGCTTCAAGTTTTGGCGCAAAGCTAAAATCAATTCGTTGGGACAGAATGTTTACAACTGTTCATGGTGATGGTGAACCTGTTTCATATAGGTATTTCATTTTTGCTTTGATTACTATATATATTATTTACAGTTTCTTTAAAGGAAAGAAAAAAACTGAGAAAAAATAAACAAGATGTCATTGTTTATTCCAACATATTTTTCGCCAATTTCACAATATGAAGAAATTGTAAAAGCTGACAAAATTATCTTTGAAATGGAAGATAATTTTCAAAAACAGAGCTTTCGAAATCGTTGTTATATCTATAATGGAAATGGAAAACAACTGCTGAGTATTCCTGTAAAACACCAAATAAAAGACGGAAGAAAAAAAACAAAAGATACTCTTATTGAAAATGATTTTCCTTGGCAAGATCAACATTTTAAGTCTTTACAAACTTCCTACAGAGTTTCTCCGTATTTTGAATTTTTTGAAGATGACATTTCACTACTTTTTTATAAAAAATACAAGTTTTTGCATGACATCAATATAGATACTTTTTTATTAATAACTGGTGCGTTACAAATTGAAACAAGCATTTCAAAAACAGAGAATTACACTTCAAAAACTTCAGAAAAAGATTGTAGGTTTTTAGCAGAAAAAAATTTACAACCAGAGAGAGAATTCAAAAAATACACACAAATGTTTGATGACAAACATGGATTTATCCCAAATTTATCCATCTTGGATTTGCTTTTTATGGAAGGGCCAAATGCTGTAAGTTTTTTCTGATGTTTTCTACAAAATTCATCATTCATTACGGACTTCATTTTGTAGTTACTTTTTTAATTTCTTACTTTTTTTTCAAAGAAAATTGGAAAAAAATATACATAATTTTCTTAGCTTCTATGTTGATTGATTTGGATCATTTATTGGCAACTCCAATTTTTGACAGCAGCAGATGTAGCATAAATTTTCATCCTTTACACACATATTATTCAGCAGGAATATATGTTATTGGATTATTTTTTAGGAAAACACACATCTTTGGGTTTGCGTTGCTTTTTCACTTATTGACCGATTTTATAGATTGTTATTTATAAAATCGTTTTGAAAGTCGTGAAATTTCATCAGAAATCTGAAATTTTATGACCAAATACAAATAAATAAGCGTGATTAAAATACTTTTAAAAAACATATTCAAAAGTTGGTGCATTGGAATTTTGAAAAGATATAGTTCATTAAAAGGAAAATCCCAAAAACCAAAAAGCAAATACAATCCAACAATAATTCCAATCATCAACAATGATGTATCAGTAAAAGGAGTCATTGAAAATTTTCGTTTTACAAATAATATTTTACCTGTATTTGCAAAAAAAATCACAATCAGCGACGCTAATGCCAAACCATCAGTTCCCATATCTAGCTTATAATAAAAGAGTTTGTTCAGGAAATAAACTGAAAAAGCCATCATTAAACTATAGGGCAAAGTAATTTTATAATACTTAGAATTATTAATAATTGCACCATTATTCCCTAAAAAACCTGTGTATAATTTTAAGAAAGAAATCATAAAAACAACAAGTGCTCCACCTTCATATTGTTTGGGCAATAAACTAAATAATTCTTTTACGTTTGAATTGATTAAAACAAAAAATAAACCACTGATTAATAATAAGTTAATTGAACTTTTCTTGTATAGTGAAGCAACTTCAACATGATTATTTTCGTTTAGCGTTTTAGAAGTTAACGGTTGTAAAATATTCATCATTGCCCTACTTGGCGCTTCAATAAAAGAGCCAATAAACACTGCGACTGCGTAGTAAGCTGCTTGCTGAATGGGTTCTTTGCCAGGAATCATAAATTTATCAATATCCAAAATGATGGCTCCTGCACTTCCAGCCATGATGATGTAGAGAGAATATCTCATAATCTCTGAAAAATTTTCAAGCCTTGAAAAGGTAAATTTGGGGAAATACAAATAAAACGCATAAGACATCATCACAAACATTCTTAAAAAGTAGAATCCTGTCAAATAATAAATAAAATCTTCTTTTGAAATCCATTGAAAATAGACTGCAAAAAGCAATAACATCACTACGACTCTATTCCATAATTCTTTCAAAACATTCCCAAAAACAGAATGAAATTGAACTCTTGCCCACGCATAAAATACCTCAAAATAAGCACATGTAAACGCAATTAAATAAATGACAAACGTATAGTTTTTGATGATTGGATTATTTATAGACAAATAATTACTAATTTCCTCGTAAAACAAATTCCCAACATATCCCATTGGAATAGCCACCAATAAAGGTAAAAACAACACAGACGTAAGAAATTTATCTTGTTCAACCTTTGTAAAATAACTTGAATAAAATTTGATAATTGTATGATGAACTCCCAAAGCAATTAATGGCATCAAAATATTAGAGGTTGATAATAAGAAAGTTACCAAACCATAATATTCATCTTCTAAAAAGCGGGTATATAAAAAAAGCGTATTGATACCTCCAATAACAAAACCGAGATAAATAAATATCGTATTTTTAAAAGATTGTTTTAAAACAATGCCCATGGTAATTTTATAAAGATTTTATCAATTTCGCCAATTTTGATGTCAAATTTTGGCGATGATATTGTTCAATATTTTTTGATGCTACACTCAAATTTCCTTCCTTAAATTGTTGATAAAGTCTCAAAATTTCGGTTGATAACTTCGCTTCATTTTCATGTGCTATAACAACTCCTGAATGGGTGTGTTCTAAAATTTCTGATAAATCACCTTCTTCAGGACCTAATGCTAAAATAGGTCTTTTTGATGTCAAATATTCAAAAAGTTTTCCGGTTAAAATTCCAGCTGACTGTGGTGCTCTTGGAATCAGTAATAATAAAACCTGTGCTCTTTTTTGATATTCAATCGCTTCTAAATGAGATACATATCCTTTTATTTCAGAAATCCCAGTCAACATATTTTTTTCGATTTCTTGATGAACCTCAGCTGAAATATCCCCCACAAAAAGTAACTGAACATCATTTTTAAATGCTTCATTTGCATCACACACCTTTTTGATAACCTTAAAAAATGCAACTGGATTGCTTTGTTTGGGCAATAAACCAATATACGAAATCGTAAATTTTGAGTCTAAAACTAGGTGTTCATCTTGCAAAACTTCGGAATCAAAACCATTTGTAATCACCTCAACGCTTTTCGCAATTTTATCAAAATCTTTTTTCAAAGAGTTACTGACCGTCAAAATACAATCTGCATTTTCAAGTACTTTTTTCTCTAATTTTAGATTCCGTTTTTTAGCAAAAGAAAGTTGTTTGAATGATTGATTGTAATACAAATCTGTCCAAGGATCTCTAAAATCTGCAATCCATTTGATGTTGTTTCTTTTGCTGATTTTTTCCGCAATCAAATGCATACTATGAGGAGGTCCAGTTGAAATAATGACATCAATTGGATTTTCAAGCAAATATTTTTGTAAAAATTTCACAGAAGATCTTACCCAAAAAATTTTTGGATCAGGAATAAAAAAATTTCCTCTCATAAATGACAATAATCCGTTATTAGTACTGTTAGCAACATCTTCTTTTTTAACCCCTTTGTGCTTCCAAAAAAATACACCTGTAGGCTCGAAAATCGGATTTTTCAACACCATTATATTTTTTGGTATTTCAGAAATCAAACTATCATCTTCCTTTGGGTAGTTGGCATTATCAACTGTATAGACAATAGGTTCAATCCCAAAATCTTGTAAATATTTTACAAATTTCAACCAACGTTGAACGCCACTTCCACCTGCAGGAGGCCAATAATATGTGATAATTAGGACTTTCAATAAAGTATAGTTTCGTATAAATGTACTAAGTTTTTGGAAGTTTGTTCCCAAGAAAATTCATTTCGAACAAAATCTTGCCCATTTTTTCCCAAAGTTGTCCGTAAATTTTCATCATGATACAATTCCAAGAGTTTATGTTGAAAATCATCTACATTTTTTTCTTGATGCACCAATCCTGAATTTACCTTCTCAATCAATTCTTTTTGAGCAGTTGCATCACTCACCAACAATGGTTTTCCAAAACTCATGTATTGAAAAATTTTATTTGCATACGCAACATCATGTTGCAAATTTCTATGCAATGGCGAAATACAAATAGCACTACTAATGATGTATGACTGAAATAAACTCTCATTTTGCCATCCTTCAAAATCAACAAAATCTTCAATTCCTAAATCAGCAACTTGGGATTTTAAAATAGTATCTGTAGTGTTTTTTCCTACAATTACTAGTTTGATATTGGGAATGGCAGCTTTCAATAGTGGAATACTTGTAATGGCAGTTTGCAAACCTCTTCTGATATGTGTGTCACCCAAATACAATATTACAAAGTGATTTTTATATTTTTCGATAATTGAATTATCAATAGTATACTCCTCAAAAAATGATTTCCGAATGGTATTCGGAACGAAAACATACTTATTTTCAAACGGAAATCGTTCTTGTAAAGACTGAATAAAATGAGGAGAAACAGTAATCACTTTATCCGCTTTTTTTATAAATGCGGACTCTTTTTGTTTCCATTTTTTTGGTGAAATTATGTATTTCCCAGGAAACTTTTGAAGGTGAGGATACAATTTCATCACTTCAGGAAGATTGTCGTGCAAATCCAATACTACAGGAAGTTTAAACGATTTGTTCGCCCAAAAAACAGCTGCTGCAATTTTAATATCGTGAATGTGCAACACATCAATGTTCGTGGAAGTTAAAAATCGAACAATCTTCTTTTTCATCAAAAAGGAATACACTGGAATTGTGAACGCTAAAGCAGAATTTTTGTATTCAAATTTGTTGGATAAAAATCTTTTAACCTGAATTCCATTGATCATTTCATCGGATTGATTTTCATCGTATTTTAAACAAAAAAGAAACACTTCATGACCAGCAGCAATTAAAGAAATCGCTTCATTTTCCACTCTTGGATCTGGAGGAAAAGTGGCGTCAAGAATCATTCCTATGTTCATAAAAAATAATTACTTCTTAATTGTTTTTTTAATTTCGTATACAAACCCAAAAAGGAAAATAAAAATCAATAAACCATAAGAAACTAAAGAAATCAAACTACCTTGTTGAATTACTTTTGGTTCAAACTTGAATTCAATTCTGTGATTTCCTGCTGGAATTTTCATTCCTCTCAACACATAATTCACGCTGTAATGAGGAACTGATTTTCCGTCAATATAGGCGTTCCAACCTTTATCATAATAGATTTCTGAAAAAACGGCAAATTGTTCTTTTTGAGAAGTTGATTGATACGTTAAGCTTGTAACCGCATATTTTTCTATAGAAATGCTTGCTGTGCTATCTTTTTGTATGCTGAAATTTTCAAGTTCTGAAAACATATTCACATCAACAATTGCGGTTGTTTTAGTGTCTAAAGAATCCAAAGTATTCATTTCTTGAGTGGCATTTTGAACTTTTTTCAACGTATTTACAAACCAAACATTCCCATTAGCATCAGGATTTTGTTGCACTTGTAAAACTCCTGATTGATCAGGAACTATAAAATATTTGGTGTTCAACATATTCAAAACCTGCATATTTTGCTTGGCAATTTGATATTCAAACAACTCTTGATAACGTCTCATTTTGGCAGCATGATAGCCTCCAATGGATTGATGAAAATACGAAGTGGTGCCATCTTCCATCAAGTTTTTAGCAAAATTGGCCACTCTAAAATGCGATTTATCTTCCAAAATCAATTTGTCAGCTTCAGAAGCTGTGAATGGTTTTTCCACTTTTCTTGCTGACACAAAATCATCAGCATTCAAATATCTTTTGTTTACTGGAATTTGATCTGCCAAAATCAATAATCCCAATCCAACAAAAACAATGCCTTTTTTGAATTTATTTTGAAGAAAAAACCACAAAAATCCAGCTGCAATCAACATAAAAATGATAGAACGAATCGAATCTGAAAATAACATGGCTTTTCTGTCGCTAATAACAGCCTCAATCAAACCAGGAAGATCTTTATAATTTTCATCTCTCAAACCTTCAAAAGAGGATGAAATATGAGCTGCTAAAAATCCAACTACAATCAATCCTCCAAAAACGTACACTGCTTTTTTCAAAGCATTTTTCTTTACATCTGTAGAAATTTCGTTGGAAAAAAATTCTTTTAACCCTAAAATTCCTAAAACGGGAACACACAATTCTGCAATGACTTGAATAGAGGAAACCGCTCTAAACTTGTTGTACAAAGGAACATAATCAATGAAAAAGTTGGTCAAAAACTCCAAATTTCGTCCCCAACTCAATACAATGGAAAACACAGTTGCTGCAACCAACCATTGTTTTAATCGTCCTTTTACCAAAAAAATTCCAAGGAAAAATAAAAAGAAAATTACCACTCCAATATATGCAGGCGCTTCCACAATGGGCTGATCTCCCCAATACGTTAACACTTGTTTTGAATAATCATCAGCTACTTTTTTGCCTGCTTTTTCCTCAATCAATTGATAAAATTCAGAATCTTTATCCAATTTTTCAACAGTTCCTCCACCCATAAAACGTGGAATGAACAAATTGAACGTTTCTAATTTTGCATAACTAAATTGCGTAATATAGTCTTTATCCAATCCTTTTGTGGCCTCTTTTGGGCTTCCATCTGGATTGATGGTCAATTCCGATTTTCCTCTGGTACTTGCATCTGCATATTCTTTCATCGCCAATAATCTGGAGGAATTTGCACCAACTCCTAAAATTACAGCCACTAAAATGATTGAAACTTGTTTTAAAAATTCAGGAAGTACTTTTTGTTTGATAGCATGAATTCCCTCTACAATTCCTAAAATCAGTAAACAAAAACCTAAATAATAGGTCATTTGAATATGATTGGCAAAAATTTCTAGTGCCATAGCAACTCCCGTAACCAAAAATCCCAACACATATTTTTTCTGAAAAACCCATAAAATTCCAGCTAAAACGAAAGGCATATATCCAATAGCATGCGCTTTTGCATTGTGACCAGGAATAAAAATAATGATCAAATAGGTTGAAAATCCGAAGGCAAGAGCTCCTAAAATGGCCAATCTCCATTCCACTTTTAAAGCCAACATCAGCAAAAAAAAGCTTAAAAAATACAAAAAAATGTAATCAGCAGGTCTTGGCAAAAAACGAATGATTTTGTCCAAACTTCTTACAAAATCATAGGGATAATAGGCGCTAATTTGATATGCTGGCATTCCACTAAAAGAAGCCCCAGTCCAATAAGGTTCTGTGTCATTTTCGGCTCTGAAATCATTGATTTCTTTTACCATTCCTTGAAACTGAGTGATGTCTGATTGTGTAATTTTTTGTCCTTTTAAAACAGGATGAAAATAAATCACAGATGCCACAATAAAAATGATGATGGCAACTATGGCAGATATAAATTTCTTTACATTCATGGTTTGTCTATTTCTTCAAAATCAACATATTCACCCACATCATCTTTTGATTGACGCTGATTTCTGGGTGCTTTGTCAATCACAGTTTCACCCTCTTTTACTGGGGTTTGTTGATGATTCCCATATTGTTGCTGAGCTTTTTCTTGCATTTTTTCAGCTACTTTTTTGATTAAAAAAGGCGCAAATAATCGCATCAAAAATTTAATAATGTAATAAAAAAGAATGATGAAAAGGATTGTTCTTAATAAACCTATAAGCATGTTGTATTTATTTTTAAAAAATCAATCAAAAGTAACAATTTGAGAACAATTGGAGCGTTTACAAAGGATAAAACTTTGACAAAAGTAAAAAAGTATGCAAAGCTTTTAAAAATAGCTTTTTTGTGGTAAGTTTGTTGTAACATCTTTTTAAAACTTAAAAACACCATTTTCAATATGAAAAAACCAAAAATATTCATATGTATTGCAATTCTTTTTTGGACTTTTGAAAGTGTTTCTGGACAATATACAGATGTTATCAACTCTAACAAACCAGGCTTTTCGGAAAGTCCTTACAGTGTTGGAACAGGTGTTTATCAATTTGAAAACAGTTTATTTCTCAGAAATTTAAATACCGAAAATCCATTTTCTGTGCTAAAATCTTTGGGTTTAGACATGCTATTTAGAACCAGTTTTTTCTTAGAAAGATTGGAATTGAATGCCCAAATATCATTGCAAAATGATCAAATTTTTTCAACTATAAATCCATCAGAAAAAATAAATAGTATTGGTTTTGGACGATTTGTGATTGGCGCAAAATACCTCATTTTCGAACAAAAATATGAGGACAAAAGCAAAGAAGTAAGAAGTTGGGTTCGTAGAAATGCTTTTGACAAAAAAAGATTGATTCCTTCAGTAGCTGTTTATGTGGGAATGAATACTGATTTTGTTTCTGAAAACTATAAAACGGGGAGTATTTCTCCAAAATTCGGAATTTTATTACAAAATGATTTGACCAATGAATTTAATTTGATTACCAATATTTTTTATGACAAAGTGGGGACAGATTTTCCTGAATTTTCATATATCATAACAGCCACTCAAAATTTTAATGGACGATGGTCAGGTTTTATTGAAAATCAAACCATTTTTCAACAAAATTTCAATCATACCAATTTGGGTGGTGGATTGGCTTATTTGTTTACAAAAAATATGCAGTTCAATGTTTCAACAAGATTTTTGACAGAAAGAAGTGCCAATGGTTTTTATGGGAGTTTGGGAGTTTCATATCGAATTGACAAACACAAAGATAGTTTTATAAACGTTGACGATACTGGAAAAGAAATTTCTGATACACCAATTAGTCGTTACAACAAAAAACAAGGCAATTTTTTTAGTAGAATTTTTGGATCTAAAAACAAAAAGAAATCAACTCAAAAAAGAAGCAAAAAAAGACGCAATAATTGATGATTTTATGAGTTCCATTTCACTAAAAAAAGTGACATCCAAAAAGGAATTGAAAGCGTTTGTGCTTTTTCCTTTTTCGTTATACAAAGACAATGCTTATTGGGTTCCTCCTATCGTCAAAGATGAAATGGACAATTTTGATCCTAAGATAAATCCTGTTTTTCAAAATGCAGAAGCACAATTTTTCTTAGCGTGTCAAAACAATACCATTGTTGGCAGAGTTGCTGCGATTATCAATTGGTTTGAAGTGAATCAACAGCAAATTAAAAAAATGCGTTTTGGTTGGTTCGATATGATTGATGATTTGGAGGTGACAAAAGCCTTGTTAAATAAGGTGGAAGAAATTGGGAAAGCGCATCAATTGGAATACATAGAAGGTCCCATTGGTTTCAATAATTTGGACAAAACTGGCGTTTTAATTGAAGGTTTTGATCATATTGGCACCATGATTACGTGGTACAATCATCCGTATTATAAAGAACATTTAGAGCAATTGGGATTTGTAAAAGAGAAAGAATATCTCGAAAATAAGTTCTTATTCAAAAATGTGGACGGTGTTTATTTTGATAGAATTAGCAATATCATTAAAAGACGTTTTAAATTAACCGGGTTGGATTTTACAAAAACCTCAGCTATTTTGCCTTATGTGGATGAAATGTTTGAAGTTTTTAACAAATCCTATTCAAAGTTATCCAGTTACGTGCCCATTTCTGACGCACAAATTGCCTTTTTTAAGAAAAAATACATCTCCTTTATCAATCCTGAATACATCAAATTTGTAGTTGATGAACATCATAAAATAGTGGCATTTGCCATTGTGATGCCCTCTTTTTCTGAAGCCTTGCAAAAAGCAAAAGGGACATTATTTCCTTTCGGAATTTTTCACTTATTGAATGCCAGAAAACATGCCAAAGACGTTATTTTTTATTTGATTGGTGTGCATCCTGAGTATCAAAATAAAGGGGTTCATGCCATCATTTTTGAGCAATATCAAAAAACATTTAGCCAAAAAGGCATTGTAAACTGTATCAGAACTCCAGAGTTGGAGGACAATTTGGCCATTAAAAAGATTTGGGAAGATTTCAATCCAATGACTCATAAAATACGAAGAACGTATAAAAAAACGATTGGCCATTAGCAGTTGGCTTTTAGCTTGAAACTTTTAAACCAGAAACTCTTAAACCTTTAAACTCCTAAAATGCAACTATTCTACAATCCTGAAATTCTTGAAACCACCAAAGAAATTATTTTTGATAAAATAGAAAGTTCGCATATTGTAAGAGTTTTACGGAAAAAAGAAGGCGATATTTTACACATCACCAATGGAAAAGGATGGTTGTTTGATGCTAAAATTGTGATTGCAAATGATAAAAAATGCTTGGCAAGCATTATCAAAACTCACATCAAACCAAAACCTTGGAATTATTACTTGCACATTGCCATTGCTCCTACAAAAATGAATGACAGAATGGAATGGTTTATAGAAAAAGCAACCGAAATTGGCATTGACGAAATCACGCCCATCATTTGCTCCAATTCAGAAAGACGCGTTGTAAACTTGGACCGATTTGAAAAAATCATGCAATCAGCCATGAAACAATCGTTGAAATATACGCTCCCAAAATTGAATGAAGCGCAAACTTTCAGTGCATTTATCGTCCAAAAAATGGATGGAAAAATTTGTATTGCACATTGTGAGGAACAAGAAAAAAATATTTTAAAAGCAATCATAAAACCTTCTGAAAAAGTTACGATTTTAATTGGTCCTGAAGGTGATTTTTCATCCGAAGAAATCAAAAAAGCCTTGGCTAAAAACTACCTTCCCATTTCTTTGGGCGAAAGCAGATTGCGCACAGAAACTGCTGCCTTGGTTGCTGTGAATTTGGTTTCGTTTATCAATGAGTAAAATCATTTTCACTATCTTGCTTTAAATTTACAGAATGTCAGTTCGAGTAATTTTTAAAATGTAGTGAAACGAAATTTTAAAAATGGTATCGAGAACTCTTTTACATATGAAAAAATTATTCATCCTGTTTTTTATTTCATTCACCATTTCAGCACAAGAAGTAGCCATTTTGAAATATAATGGTGGTGGAGATTGGTATGCAAACCCAACTGCATTGCCCAATTTAATTGATTTTACGAATAAAAGTATCAAAACCAATATCTCAAAAAATCCAACTTCAGTGGCTGTTGGCAGTGAAGATTTGTTCAACTTTCCAATGGTTTTTATGACAGGTCATGGAAATGTATTTTTTTCTGATCAAGAAATTGAAAACCTTCGTAAATACCTGATTTCTGGTGGATTTTTACATATTTCAGACAATTATGGGTTGGATACATTTATCCGAAGAGAATTGAAAAAAGTGTTTCCAACAAGTGAAATACAAGAAATTCCGAGTTCACATCCCATTTTTAATCAAACATTTTCATTTCCAAATGGAATTCCGAAAATCCACGAACATGACAAAAAACCAGCGCAAGCTTTTGGAATTTTTTACGAAGGAAGATTGGTTGTTTTTTATGATTATGAATGTGATTTGAGTGATGGTTGGGAAGATGAAATTATACACAACAATCCAAAAGAAGTGCGTGAAAAAGCTTTGAAAATGGGCGCGAATTTGATTGAATTTGCGTTTAAGAATTAGTTTTTTACCACGAATTATTTTACAATTGAATTTTGAATTTTAAATCTTGAATTAAAGAATCTATAAATCTCTCAAAAAAAATGCAACAAGAAATCAACATCGATGATATAAAAATCAACTTTGATTCCAGTGGTTTGTGGGTGTTGAATATTGCGATTGCCATTATCATGTTTGGTGTTGCTTTGGGCATCACTTTGGATGATTTTAGAAGATTATTTAAAAATCCGAAGACACTTTTTGTTGGTGTTTTATCACAATTTATATTGTTGCCTGCATTCACATTTTTTTCGGTTATAATTATTGAACCACATCCAAGTTTGGCTTTGGGAATGATGATGATAGCTGCTTGTCCTGGAGGAAATGTTTCCAATTTTTTTAGTAAAATGGCTGGCGGAAATGCAGCTTTGTCTGTTAGTTTGACGGCATTTGCAACCTTAATTTGCATTTTTATGACGCCATTTAATTTGCAATTTTGGGGAAGTTTATACGAACCAACTCATGAAATTTTAAAAACAGTGAAATTGAATTGGGTAGATTTATTGAAATTGGTTTCGTTGATATTGGGAATTCCATTATTTTTTGGAATGCTGATTAAACAGTACCATTCAGAAATGGCTGAAAAAATTGAAAAATTGTTGAAACCATTGTCAATGCTTGTTTTTATTGCCTTGATTTTTATTGCTTTTTCTCAAAATCTAGACGTATTTTTAAATCACATACATCATGTAATTTACTTGGTTATTTTTCATAATATCTTTGCTTTTATCATTGGATTTTATACGGCAAAAACGTTTGGATTGAATGCACAAGACACCAAAACAATTTCAATAGAAACGGGCATTCAAAATGGAGGTTTGGGATTGTTATTGGTTTTTGGTTTTTTTGATGGTTTGGGTGGTATGGCGTTGTTGGCGGCATTTTGGGGAATTTGGGATGTATTTTCAGGAATGGCTTTGGCGGCATTTTGGGGAAGAAAAAAGATTTAGACACGAATTGCACTAATGACACAAACTAGAGTCGAAAAGAATCCGTGAAAATTTGTGCAATTAGTGTCTCAAAAAATTAGAATCAAATTGCACTAATTACGCAAATAAATGTCGAAAAAAATTCGCGATAATTCGTGAAATTAATGTCTAAAGAAATTAGTGTAATCTAAAAATATCATGATTAAAAAAATCTGGTATCAAAGTGTTAAGCTGTTTTTAAAAATCGGCTTGCATTTTTATGCGCAAAAAATCATCATTAAAGGCATAAAAAATATTCCGAAAAAAGGAGCTGTATTGTTTGCTGTAAACCATCCAAATGCGTTAATAGATCCTTTGTTTGTGACAACTTTTAATCCAAGAGAAAATCACTTTTTAGTTCGAGCAGATGTATTCAAAAAACCATTGATTCGCAAATTCTTATCCAGTTTGAATCTAATGCCTATTTTCAGAATTCGTGATGGCATCAAACAATTATCGAACAATGATGAAGTGTTTGAAAAGTGTTTTAAAATATTGAGAAAGCAACAAACATTGATTATTTTTCCACAAGGAGGACATTCAAGAATGCGAACTATTCAACCTTTGAGCAAAGGTTTTACAAGAATTGTTTTTGGAGCTTTAGAACGATTTCCTGAATTGGAAATTTCGGTAATTTCTGTTGGAATTACATATCAAAATTCGTCAGTGTATCCAAGTAAAGTGTGTATTCAATTTGGTGAAGTGATTGATGCGAAAGCTATTTACGAATCAACTATTCCTGCAAAAGCAATTTTATTACTGAAAGAAAAAGTAAGCACTCAACTTCAAAAATTGACAGTTCACATTCCAAATGATGAACATTATACAACAACATTGATAAAGCTTAACAACGCAAATGTTGACTTCACAAATGTTGATTTGGTCAACAAAATGATTGCAGAAAATACCATTCCAAATTCAAAGAATACACCTATTGATTATTTAAAACCTTTGTATTACTTGATTTTACTCAATAGTATTTTTCCTTATTTGATTTGGAAGCGATTTTCAAAAAATATCGGAGAAATTGAATTTATTGACACCATGAAATTTTCAATCAATTTAATTGGTTTTCCAATTTTTTATGGTCTTCAAGCAACTATTTTAATTTTCTTTTTGGGAACAAAAGTTGGGTTGATGTACTTTTTCGCATCGATTTTTATTGTTCTTTTTTATACCAAAAGTACACAAATAAGTGCTGAAAATTCACAAAACCTTAAAGTTAGCAAGGAAACTTAGCCCTGATTGAGCGGTTTGTTTGAGCTCTTTTTTGGCACAAAAAAAAGCGAGTAGCGAAAGCAGGATGAGCTCCTAATCAATAATAGCATCTTGAATAGCTTGCTGAATTTTAGTTCTCACACTTGATTTTACCAACTTTGTATTGTTCATATTTGGATAAACCCTGTTTGATAAAAAAACATATACAATTTCCGATTTTGGATCTGCCCAAGTGAAAGTACCTGTAAAACCAGAATGACCAAAACTTTCATCAGAAACACAGCCACAAGTAGCAGCCGCATTTTTAGTCAACTCTGGTTTGTCAAAACCCAAACCTCTACGCACTTTTTTATTGACAAAATAACGTTTGTTAAACTTATCAACTGTTTCTGGATTCAGCAATTGTTTGCCACCATAATAGCCTTTTTGCAGGAACATTTGCATCATTTTTGCAACGTCATTGGCGTTTGAAAACAAGCCTGCATGTCCTCCAACGCCACCCAACATGGCTGCACCCATATCTTGAACATAACCATGCAATAATTGATTGCGATAATAATCGTCTTTTTCGGTAGGAACAATTTGCGATTTATCAAACTTTTCTAAAGGTAAATAGGTCATTCTATCAGCACCTAAAGGTTTATAAAAAGCTTCATCAACCAATATATTTAGTGGTTTTTTATAAGTATTTTCCAATGCTTCTTTAAATAAATAATATCCCAAATCGCTGTATAAATATTCTTGATTTTCAATTAAATTTGATTTTTTGATAAACTTATAAATACTATCCGTGATTGATTTTATGATATATAAATTTTCTGCAACCTCTAATGGATAGGAATCACTTTTAGTGGCACTGTAATATTTTGGAGAATTTGCTTTGGTATTATTAACCTGAGTTCCTTGATAAAAAGGAATCCAAGCTGGCAATCTTCCATAATGAGACAACAATTCTTTTACAGAAATATTTGCTTTATTGGAATTTTTGAAACTTGGTAAAATTTCAAATAACTTAGCATTTAACTGGATTTTTTGCTCCTGTTCTGCTCTCATAATCATGGGTAAAGAAGCTAAAATTTTGGTTAATGAAGCAACATCATACACGTCAGAATTTTTCACTGGAAAATCTTTTTTTTCGGTGTGATATCCATAGCTTTTTTGAAAAATAATCATTCCCTTTCTAGCAACCAATACTTGAAAGCCTGGTGACATTTTTTCTTTTAAAATGGTATCTGCAAATAAGTCAATTTTAGCTAATTTTTTGGATGACATGTTTACTTCTTCAGAAATTGAATACCCCAATCTATTTAAATTTGGAGTTGCTAAACCAGTTCCAATACTGAAATTTTTTCCAATAGAAACTGGCAATTTTCCTTTTGCTTGGAAAACACCAAACAACAATTGTGCGGAGATTTCTTGGGAAATTTTACTGTTTTGATACGAGACTAAAATGGTTTCAATATTGGTAAACGATTTGATTTGCAGCAAACTATAGGGACTTGTAAAAACATCTAAAATGACATTTTTTGCGCGGGCAATTTCTTGCAACCAAACCAATTCTTTATCCGTAAACTTATACGTTTTCCAGGGATTTGCATTGGATTTGTGAAAACCAATAATCACATGAGAATAGGGTTTTAATTTGGTAATCAAACCGTTTAAATTTTGATTGGTAATTTCATCAACTTTGCTGTAATTTTTCAGCATCTGTAAAAAATCACTTCCTGAATCATCACCCAATTTTACGTAAGCAAATTTCTTAGTTTGCAACTCTGTAAATGGCAATTGATTTTGGTGATTTTTAATCAATGTCAACGAATTTTCTACCAATTTCCTGTGTAACAATTCATCTTGAATGGTGTTTAAATCTTCGGTAAGATTCCCTAAATCAATAGGTTTGTGATTTTGTAATCCCAACCAATATTTGGCTTTCAATATTTTTTTTACAGAAAAATTGATGCGTTCTTCTGTTACTGTTTTTAGCATCAAAGCTTGTTTGATAAGTCGCACAGTTGCAGGAACATCATTTGGAATCAATAGCAAATCATTTCCAGCCATAATTGCAGCCAAATTGATTTCTGCAGAAGTGGCATAGTTGGATGCGCCTTTCATATTCAAACCATCAGTGATGATCAATCCGTTGAAACCCAATTCTTGTTTGAGCAAATTCGTAATCACATTTTTGGATAGTGACGTGGGTAATTTTGCATCAGATTCTAAACTTGGAACACTCAAATGTGCTGTCATTACACTGGCAATTCCAACATCAAATAATTGTTTGTAGGGATAAATTTCTACAGAGTCCAATCGATTTTTATCAAATGTGATTGTTGGTAAGGTTAAATGAGAATCTGTTGAAGTATCTCCATGTCCTGGAAAATGTTTGGCATTGGCTAACACGCCCATTTTTTGCATTCCTTGTGTAAAAGCAATGGCTTTTTGAGTCACATTTTCTTTGTTTTCGCCAAAAGAACGATTGCCAATAATTGGATTATTAGGATTTGTATTGATGTCCACAACTGGTGCAAAATTGATATGAATCCCCAATCTTTTGCAATGTCTTCCAAGATGCTCACCAAATTTCTGAATCAAATTTTCATCTTGAATGGCTCCTAGAGTCGTGTTCCAAGGAAATTTGTAGGTGTTTTTCAAACGCATATCCAACCCCCATTCTCCATCAAAGCCAATCATTAATGGAAGTTTGGAAATAGATTGGTATTTATTAGTCAAAACTGCCTGTTTTTCAGGAGTTCCTTGCATAAAAATCAAATTTCCAATATGGTATTTGGTAATCAATTCAGAGATAAAATCCTCGTGTTTTTTATCGGAATTTGAATACGCTTGCATCATGAATAATTGACCAATTTTTTCATCAATGGTCATGCTTTTCAGAATACTATCTACCCAGATTTCTTGTGCTTCAGCATCTTTTGACTTTAAAGGATCAACAGTTTGAGCCTGAAAACTAATAAAAGAAAAAAATAGAAAAATAAACGTTAGTAAGTTTTTCATTGGATGTTTTTATTTTAAATACTTCCTGTAAGTTTTTATAAATTCCTGCAAGGTTTTAAAAACCTTGTAGGTCTTTAATTTTAACACCTACAAGGTCAAAAAAAGACCTTGCAGGAAAGAATGTTTCTTTCTGTTTTTAAATCAAAAACCTTTGATGCCAACTCTGTTTTGCAGGGATTTCCCAGTTATTTTCAAAATCTTCTTTGGTGGTCACTAAATTGTTAAAAACAATGGTTTCGTCAGTAATTTTATTATCCTTAGCAAACTGCTGAAAATCGGCTAATTTTACCATATTGATATGTTCACCATGTTTAAAAGTGATGTTCATTTTGTTCATCAAATCAACTTTTAAAAGCGTTTCTAATTGTTTAATAAATCTGACAGAAGCATCAATAGAACAGCCAGAAATATTGTTGAAGTTTTCATCAACTGCCAATACCAAAAACTGATGGTATTTAATGGTGAATGACCCTTTCAAATCATCTCCATGACGTGTCCAATTATTGATAAATTCGATTGCTTTTTCAGTGATAAAATCCACTTCATTTTGGCTAAATTCTCTATCAGATTGATAAATCCAAACTCTGGAATTGTTGGGTAAATTGTTGTATGCTGTGAACATTTGATTTATATTTACAATTATCTCAGATTAAATTTTTGTTGCAACGCTTTTAATTTTTCTTCATCTGTCAATACTTTTTTAGGATTTGACATGCGCTCTTTTATTTCTCTCAAAACTTTTTTAGTGTATAGTGGAAAATCAGCATTTTGCATCCAAGCAAAATATCCAGGATTTTCAATCAAAACCTCTTCTACAGTTCTTCCTTTGTATTTTCCAAAAGAAAATATTTCATTTCCTTGTTCATTATACAATACAAAACCTGCAAAATCTGCTCTATCTCTGTGAGATGAAAATTCACTCAAACTGTCAACAGTGTTTCCAATATCATCATATTTTTTCAGTTGAGCTAACAAAATTTCATAGGTTGCATTGGTATCAGCCTCTGCACTGTGAGCGTTTTCCAAATTTTTACCACAGTAAAATTGATAGCCTGCGCTCAAAGTACGTTGTTCTTTTTTATGAAAAATTACCTGAACATCTATCGCTTTTCGGTTGTTCATGTCAAAGTCAATTCCTGCACGCATCAATTCTTCAGCCAACAAAGGAATATCAAATCGATTGGAGTTAAAACCCGCCAAATCACAATCTGCAATCAATTCGTTGATTTTTGGAGCCAATTCTTTAAAAGTGGGTTCCATAACCACTTTTTCGTTGGTTATTCCATGAACGGCTGTTGCTTCTGCAGGGATTTCAATTTCAGGATTCACTAACCACGTTTTACTTTCTTTGTTGCCATTTGGAAAAACTTTTAGAATAGAAATTTCTACAATTCTGTCTGTGGCAATATTGACTCCTGTGGTTTCTAAATCGAAAAATATTATTGGTTTTGTTAGTGTTAAATTCAAAATATATATTTTAAAGTTCTGTAATGATAATATAATTTCAATATTAAATAAATTTTTAAAGGTATGAAAATTGTGTGTTTTTTGAATTCTTAAAATCTTCAAATCCTACAAAATAAATGGTAATCATTTATTTGCTAGCAAACATTTTGACATCATTTGCAGAAACTTCTTTTTCTCCGAGAATAATCAAACGCTCCACAACATTCCTTAATTCGCGAATATTTCCTGTCCAATTGTATTCTTTTAACAACTGAATTGCCTCTTTAGAAAAATGCTTATTTACAGTTCCTTGTTCTTCAGATATTTTATTAGTAAAAAAATCAACTAACAATGGAATGTCTTCTCTTCGTTCATTTAAAGGAGGAACATTGATCAAAATAACGGCTAGTCTGTGGTATAAATCTTCTCTAAATTTCCCCTCCGAAATCTCCTTTTGTAGGTTTTTATTTGTGGCTGCAACTACTCTCACATTTACGCTAATATCTTTGTCAGAGCCAACTCTAGCCACTTTATTTTCTTGCAAAGCACGCAATACTTTAGCTTGTGCTGACAAACTCATATCACCAATTTCATCCAAAAAAATGGTTCCACCGTTAGCTGCTTCAAACTTTCCTGGTCTGTCTTTCAAAGCTCCTGTAAAAGAACCTTTTACATGACCAAAGAGTTCACTTTCAATTAATTCTGTTGGAATTGCTGCGCAATTAACTTCAATTAAAGGTGATTGTGAACGACTAGATTTTTCGTGCAACCAATGTGCAACCAATTCTTTTCCTGTACCATTTGGACCCGTAATTAGCACTCTTGCATCGGTGCTTGCTACTTTTTCAATAATTTCTTTTATATGATTAATAGGCTCACTTTCACCAATCATTTCAAAATTTTTACTAATTTTTATCTTTAATAATTTATTTTCTACGACCAAAAATTTTTGCTCTAAAGCATTTCTTACCGTGTTCAAAAGTCGGTTTAAATCTGGTGGTTTTGAAATATAATCAAATGCTCCTAAACGCATGGTATTCACAGCAGTATCCAAATCTCCATGTCCAGAAATCATCACAATTGGAATTTCTGGATGTAATTTTTTTGCTTTTTCTAACACCTCAACACCATCCATTTTTGGCATTTTGATATCACACAAAATCAAATCAAAATCATTGTTTTTGAGCATTTCTAAACCTTCCAATCCATCTTTTGCTTCTTCTATAATGTACGTTTCATTTTCTTCGGAAATGATTTTTTTCAACACTCTACGAATGGCAGCTTCATCTTCAATAATTAATATTTTTGACATGATTTTTAGATTATATTTTATATGTATTTAATTATTTTTAGTTACTTACACTTTGTATTTCAGCCATTTATACAAATCTTTGTAGGTTGGTTTTTTTCCATACATCAAAATGCCAACTCTATATATTTTAGCCGCAAACCAAACCATAAACACAAAAGTAACCACTAAAAGTGACATGGAAATGGCCAATTCCATCCAAGAAACTCCAAAGGGAACACGCATCAACATCACAATTGGACTCGTCAATGGAATGTAAGAAAATGCTACAGAAATGGGCCCATGAGGATCATTGATGACCGTTGCAAAACCCACATACACTCCTAAAATAAGTGGTAACATGATGGGCAACATGAATTGCTGTGTATCAGTTTCGTTGTCAACAGCAGCACCAACTGCCGCAAAAAGTGAACTGTAAAGCATGTATCCACCTAAAAAATAAAAGATGAACAGCACAAACATTTTTAGCAAGGGCAAACGCATAATTTCTTGGAGAACCAATTGTATTTTATCAGCTCCAGCTGCTTGTTTGGCAGCTTCTAATTGCTCAGCAGAAATTCCTAATGCTTGCATTTCTGTCATATTAAATCCAAAAACGGAAGATGCAATCGTTCCAGTGATAAAAATGAGTATTCCCCAAATTAAAAATTGCAACAACCCTGCAGAAGCATTTCCAATGATTTTTCCCATCATCAATTGAAATGGTTTTACGGATGAAACAATGATTTCTATAATTCTACTCGTTTTTTCTTCAATCACACTTCGCATGACAGAACTTCCATAGATAATGACAAACATCATCAATAAATATCCTGAAAGCGCGCCAAAACCAATTTTTAACCCATTGATTAATTTCGAGGATTCTTCTCCAGAAAAATTAAACATTTTGATATCGGTTTTGATTTTTGAAGAAAAAATTTTATCCAAATCAATGCCCAAATTTGTGAGTTTACTATTTCGAAGTTTGGTTTCAATTTTTGATTCCAAAGCATTCATAACTGAAATTCCTGGAGATTCTTTGGAATAAAACTCAATGGAATTTGCTAAAATTTCTAGACTATCTATGGCTGGAATAAACAGCGCACCATAATAATCTCCTGCTGCTACTCTTTTTTTGGTTTCCTCAACTCCCATGGATGAAAAATCAACAAAATGAACTGTTTTTGAATCTGAAAAATCCTCTTTAGAAAACAATCTTGATTCATCTACATACACGATTTTTTTTACTTTTTCGTCATTTTTTTTCATCAAAAAATAAACCAACGCACCCATGGCAACTGTAATTAATGGGCTTAAAAATGTCATTACAATGAATGATTTATTGCGCACTTTTGCAATAAATTCTCTTTTTATAATTAACTTTAACTTGCTCATAATGAATTGTTTTTACTTACCGCTTCAATAAAAATATCGTTAGCACTTGGAATTTTCTCCGCAAAATGTCTCACTTCTCCCTGTTTTGATACTTCCGATAATACATCATTGGAAGATTGATTATTGGAAAGCTTGACATTGCAAATAAGTTCATCTCCAAACAATGTAAAATCTGCCGGAGAAACTTCAAATTTTTCTTTCATCAATTGCAAAACTTGTTCTTTATGTTCAGTGGTAATGCCTATTTCAAAAGTATTGGTTCTGAATTTTCGTTTGATATCAATTAGTTTTCCGTCTAAAATTTTATTAGATTTATGAATCAAAGCAATGTCATCACACAATTCCTCTACAGATTCCATTCTGTGTGTTGAAAAAATAATGGTAGCGCCTTCATCGCGCAATTGCAAAATTTCTTTGGCAATCAAATGGGCATTGATAGGATCAAAACCAGAAAAAGGTTCATCAAAAATCAATAATTTTGGTTGATGCATTACCGTAACAATAAATTGTACTTTTTGCGCCATTCCTTTAGAAAGTTCCTCTATTTTTTTATCCCACCAAGAAGCAATATCAAATTTTTCAAACCAGTATTTCAATCTTTTTTTGGCTTCTTCTTTTGACAAACCTTTCAATTGGGCTAGATACAAGGCTTGTTCCCCCACTTTCATAGATTTATACAACCCTCTTTCTTCGGGTAAATACCCAATATCAGCAATGTGTTTTGGTGACAATGGCTCTCCATCTAAAAAAACGGTTCCTGAATCTGGCATCGTAATTTGATTGATAATTCTGATCAACGAGGTTTTTCCAGCGCCATTTGGACCTAACAAGCCAAAGACACTCCCTCTTGGAATTTGTAATGAAACTTTGTTGAGCGCAGTATAATCGCCATAGGTTTTTACAACATTGTTTATTTCGAGTAAATGATTCATAGAGAATTTTTTAAGTCGCTTTTGTACAAAACTACATATTTTATGGAGATTAGACACAGAAAGTAGGGATTCATTACACGATAATAAAATATTAAAATTTATTATGCATGCATAACTTTTTTTACATTTACTATGCATGCATAATAAATTTTTATATCTTTGGACTTCATGGACAGAAATAAAACAATCGATCATCAATTAAGAGCTACTTGGCAAGCAGTTGCAAAAATGTACAATGAGCAAGCTGCAAATCATGGAAGCACAATGGCGATGGCTTTTGTTTTATTAAGCATCCACAAAGAAAATGGCACTCCTTCAACAGCTTTAGGACCCATGATGGGAATGGAACCCACAAGTCTTTCAAGAATTTTAAAATCAATGGAAGACAAAGGAGCCATTTATAGAGAAAAAAATCCTGAAGATGGAAGAAGTGTCATGATCAAATTGACAGCGTATGGCAAAGAAATGAGAGAAATTTCAAAAGGACATGTCTATCAATTTAATGATTTTGTAAAATCGCAAGTAACTGAAGAAGAATTGGAAGGCTTTTTTAAAGTAACATCCACCATCCATAAATTAATTGCCGAGAAAAAAATTTTTGAAGCAATACAACAAGATAAATAAAAATTAAAACACTATTCTAATGACAAGACGAATTAAAAAAGTAGCAATTATTGGCTCAGGAATTATGGGTTCAGGAATTGCTTGTCACTTTGCAAACATTGGCGTTGAAGTACTTTTGTTGGATATTATTCCCAGAGAACTTTCCGAAATCGAAAAAGTAAAAGGACTCACACTCAATGATAAATTGGTGAGAAATCGTTTGGTAAATGACGCTTTAACTACTTCGTTAAAATCAAGCCCTTCTCCTATATACAATCAAAAATTCGCTGAAAGAATTTCTACAGGAAATGTTGAAGATGATTTGCATAAAATCAAAGAGGTTGATTGGATTATGGAAGTGGTTGTAGAGCGTTTGGATATCAAAAAAAGTGTTTTTGAAAAAATTGAAAAATTCAGAACTCCAGGAACCTTAATCACTTCGAATACTTCTGGAATTCCGATAAAATTTATGAGTGAAGGAAGAAGTGAAGATTTTCAGCAGCATTTTGCTGTAACACACTTTTTCAATCCTCCAAGATATTTGAAATTATTTGAGGTTGTTCCTGGTCCTAAATGCAAACAAGAAGTGACTGATTTCTTGATGATGTATGGTGATAAATTTTTAGGAAAAACATCCGTTTTAGCGAAAGATACTCCAGCATTTATTGGAAATAGAATTGGAATTTTTGGGATCATGAGCTTGTTTCATGTGGTGAAAGAAATGGATTTGACCATCGAAGAAGTGGATAAATTGACTGGCCCTGTAATTGGTCGACCAAAATCTGCCACTTTCAGAACGATTGATGTGGTTGGTTTGGATACTTTAGTTCACACTGCAAATGGCGTAAAAGACAATTGCCCAAATGACGAAATGATAGATCAATTTGTGATTCCTGATTTTGTCAACAAAATGATGGAAAACAAATGGTTGGGAAGTAAAACCAAACAAGGATTTTACAAAATGACCAAAGATGCCAATGGCAACAGAGACATTTTATCTTTGGATTTGAATACGTTAGAATATCGTCAAAAAAAATCCGCAAAATTTGCCACTTTAGAACTCACGAAATCTATTGATAATGTAACTGATAGATTCAAAGTGTTAGTTGCTGGAAAAGACAAAGCAGGTAAATTTTACAGAAAAAGTTTTGCTGCCATGTTTGCCTATGTTCAAAACAGAATTCCAGAAATTTCTGATGAATTGTACAAAATTGACGACGGTTTAAGAGCTGGTTTTGGTTGGGAACATGGACCATTTCAAATTTGGGATGCCATTGGTGTTGCCAAAGGTGTTGAAATGATGAAAGTTGAAGGAAAAGAACCTGCATCTTGGGTTACTGAAATGTTGGCAAACGGAGAAACTTCTTTTTACACCATCAAGAATGGTGCAACCTATTATTATGACATTCCTTCAAAATCTCAGGTTAAAAAACCGGGTCAAGATTCATTTATTATTTTAGACAATATCCGAAAATCAAATGAAGTTTGGAAAAATTCCGGAACAGTTATTGAAGATTTAGGAGATGGAATTTTAAACCTAGAATTCCGTTCGAAAATGAATACCATTGGTGGTGATGTTTTGGCTGGAATCAATAAAGCAATTGATTTGGCTGAAAAAGACTTCCAAGGATTAGTAGTTGGAAATCAAGCTGCAAACTTTTCTGTAGGTGCCAATATCGGAATGATTTTTATGATGGCTGCAGAGCAAGAGTATGATGAATTGAACATGGCCATCAAATATTTTCAAGATACCATGATGCGAATGCGCTATTCTTCCATCCCAACAATTGCAGCTCCTCATGGAATGGCGTTGGGTGGTGGTTGCGAAATTTCACTACACGCAGATAAAGTAGTGGCTGCAGCTGAAACGTACATTGGTTTGGTTGAATTTGGTGTTGGTGTCATTCCTGGTGGTGGTGGCTCCAAAGAAATGGCGTTGAGAGCTCAAGATCTATTTCACAAAGGAGATGTGCAATTGAATGTGTTACAAGAGCATTTTCTAACCATTGGAATGGCAAAAGTAGCTACATCAGCGTATGAAGCATTTGATTTAGGATTGCTTCAAAAAGGAAAAGATGTGGTGGTTGTGAATAAAGACAGACAAATTGCAGAAGCTAAAAAAAATGCGGTTTTGATGGCAGAAGCTGGATATACACAACCTGTAAAACGAAATGATATTTTGGTTTTAGGAAAGCAAGCGTTAGGAATGTTTTTAGTGGGAACAGATTCCATGGAAGCTAGTAAATACATTTCTGCGCACGATAAAAAAATAGCGAATAAATTGGCGTATGTAATGGCTGGAGGAGATTTGTCTGAACCAACTAGAGTTTCAGAACAATATTTACTAGACATTGAACGCGAAGCTTTCATGAGTTTGTGTACGGAAAGAAAAACGTTAGAGCGAATTCAACACATGTTAAAAACAGGAAAACCGTTGCGTAACTAAATCACATCTAAATCTTCCCTGAGGGAAGACTTTTAAAATGGATACAAAATAAATAATTATAAATTTAAAAAATAACCCGTTAAAGTTCCCTTTCCTTTGGAAAGGGTTAGGGATAGGATCATGAAACAAGCATATATCGTAAAAGCATACAGAACAGCTGTTGGAAAAGCTCCAAAAGGATTGTTCCGTTTTAAAAGAGCGGATGAATTAGCTGCAGAAACCATTCAATACATGATGAATGAACTGCCTGATTTTGATAAAAAAAGAATTGACGACGTTATTGTTGGAAATGCCATGCCAGAGGGTGCTCAAGGTTTAAATATGGCACGTTTAATTTCATTAATGGGATTAAAAATAGAAGATGTTCCTGGGGTAACTGTAAACCGTTTTTGTTCCTCTGGACTGGAAACAATTGCGATGGCAGTGGCTAAAATTCAATCAGGAATGGCAGATTGTATCATTGCTGGTGGTGCAGAAAGCATGAGTTCAGTGCCCATGACAGGTTTCAAACCAGAATTAAACTACGATACCATTGCAGCTGGTCATGAAGAATATTATTGGGGAATGGGAAATACTGCAGAAGCTGTTGCCAATGAATTTAAAATTTCAAGAGCTGATCAAGATGAATTTGCATTGCAATCACATTTAAAAGCACTAAAAGCACAAGCTGAAAATCGTTTTCAAAATCAAATTGTTCCGATTGAAGTTGCACAAACTTTTATCAATGAAAACGAAAAAAAAGCCACAAAAAAATACACTGTAACCAAAGATGAAGGCCCAAGAAAAGATACTTCTTTAGAAGGATTGTCCAGTTTACGCCCTGTTTTTGCAGCCAATGGAAGTGTTACTGCAGGAAATTCATCTCAAATGAGTGATGGTGCTGCTTTTGTGTTGATTATGAGTGAAGATATGGTCAAAGAATTGAACATCACACCTATTGCAAGATTGGTAAGCTATGCCGCTGCTGGAGTTCCTCCAAGAATTATGGGAATTGGCCCAATTGCTGCGATTCCAAAAGCATTGAAACAAGGAGGTTTGCATCAAAAAGAGATCGAATTAATTGAATTGAATGAAGCTTTTGCCTCACAATCTTTGGCGGTAATTCGTGAATTGTGCTTAGACCCAAATCGCATCAACGTAAATGGAGGTGCCATTGCGTTAGGGCATCCTTTAGGTTGTACTGGTGCTAAATTATCTGTTCAGTTGTTTGATGAAATGCGTCAAAGAACTATGCAAAACAAGTATGGAATGGTGACCATGTGTGTGGGAACAGGTCAAGGTGCAGCAGGAATTTTTGAATTTTTAAACTAAAAAAGTAAACAATAGTATATCATGGAAACAACACAAAAAAACCTATTAAGAGGAGGTCAATTCTTAGTAAAAGAATCAAACTGCGAAGATATTTTTACTCCGGAAGATTTTTCTGAAGAGCAAATCATGATGCGTGAAGCTGTCAAAGAATTTAATGAACGTGAAATCATTGCTCACAAAGCTCGTTTTGAAGCAAAAGACTATAAACTTACGGAAGAAGTAATGAAAAAAGCTGGAGAATTGGGCTTTTTAGGAGTTGCTGTTCCTGAAGAATATGGTGGCTTAGGAATGGGATTCGTTTCAACAATGCTTACTTGCGATTACATTTCAAGTGGAACTGGCTCATTCAGTACGGCTTTTGGTGCTCATACAGGAATTGGAACCTTGCCAATTACATTGTATGGAACTGAAGAACAAAAACAAAAATATGTACCAAAATTGGCATCTGGAGAATGGATGGGTTCTTATTGTCTAACGGAGCCTGGAGCTGGGTCAGATGCAAATTCAGGAAAAACAACTGCTGAAATTTCTGCTGATGGAAAATCATACAAAATCAATGGTCAAAAAATGTGGATTTCAAATGCGGGTTTCTGCAATTTGATGATTGTTTTTGCGCGCATTGAAAATGACAAAAATATCACTGGTTTTATTATTGAATATGACAATGCGAATCCAAATGGAATTACTCTGGGCGAAGAAGAACATAAACTTGGAATCAGGGCAAGTTCTACACGACAAGTATTTTTTAATGATACGATTGTGCCTACTGAAAACATGCTTTCTGAAAGAGGTGGAGGTTTCAAAATCGCTGTAAATGCCCTAAATGTCGGAAGAATAAAATTGGCTGCTGCTTGTCTAGATTCTCAAAGAAGAGTTACCGAAATTGCTTTAAAATATGCTTTAGAGCGTAAACAATTCAAAACTCCCATTGCAGATTTTGGAGCTATCAAAGCAAAATTAGCAGAAATGGCAACGAATGCTTATGCAGGGGAATCTGCAAGTTATAGAGCTGCAAAAGATATTGAAGACAGAATTCATATAAGAATTGCTGATGGAAATTCGCATCAAGAAGCTGAACTAAAAGGTTTTGAAGAATATGCTATTGAATGTTCAATTTTGAAAGTAACTGTTTCTGAAGATATTCAAAATTGTGCTGATGAAGGAATTCAGATTTTTGGAGGTATGGGATTCTCAGAAGAAACACCTATGGAAGCTGCTTGGAGAGATGCTCGTATTGCAAGAATTTATGAAGGTACTAATGAAATCAATAGAATGCTTTCTGTTGGCATGTTGATAAAAAAAGCCATGAAAGGTCATGTTGATTTATTAGGTCCTGCAACTGCAGTTGGAGAGGAATTAATGGGAATTCCTTCCTTTGAAACTCCAGATTTTTCGGAATTCTTTTTAGAAGAAAAGATGATGATTGCCAAAATGAAAAAAGTATTTTTGATGGTGGCGGGTACTGCAATTCAAAAATATGGACCAGATTTAGATCAACATCAACAATTATTACTGGCTGCTGCTGATATTTTGAATGAAATTTATATGGCAGAATCTACTTTGTTAAGAACTGAAAAAAATGTAAAACGTTTTGGTGAAAAAGAGCAAGAAGGTCAAATTGCGATGGCAAAATTATACTTATACAATGCCTTAGAAATTATTGCTAAAAATGGAAAAGAAGGAATTATTTCTTTTGCTGAAGGTGATGAACAAAGAATGTTATTAATGGGATTAAAACGTTTTACAAAATATCAAAACTACCCAAATGTAATCGCTTTAAGAGATTTAATTGCTGAAAAATTAAAAGTCGAAGGTAAATATTGCTTTTAAAAAATAATTAACGATTTAAATATCAACTATTTTTTATAAATAGACCATTATAATTGTTGGTTTTTTTATATAATTTAAATACAAAAAAGAGGTTTCAAATTTGAAACCTCTTTTTTATTTATCACATTTTATTGGAGAGAACCCAAATAACGCTCCGCGTCTAAAGCTGCCATACAACCAGTTCCTGCTGCAGTTACAGCTTGTCTGTAGTCCTTATCTTGCACATCTCCAGCAGCAAAAACTCCTGGTAAATTTGTTTTAGTAGTTTTCCCTTTTGTTATCAAATAACCAGTTTCATCCATATCTAAAAGCCCTTTAAATAAATCAGTATTTGGTGTGTGACCAATTGCAATAAAAAGTCCAGTTACATTGATTATAGAAGTTTCTTTTGTTTGATTATTTACAATTCTTACACCTTCAACAACATTTTCTCCAAGAACTTCTTCAATCTCAGTATTGTATAAAACTTCAATATTTTTTGTTTTATTTACCCTATGTTGCATCGCTTTTGATGCTCTCATAAAATCTTTTCTCACTAAAATAGTCACTTTACTACAAATATTTGATAGATAGGTAGCTTCTTCAGCAGCAGTATCTCCAGCTCCAACTACAACAACTTCTTGTCCTTTATAAAAAAATCCGTCGCAAGTTGCACAAGCAGACACTCCTCCTCCAATCAATCTTTGTTCACTTTCAATACCTAAATATTTGGCAGTTGCTCCAGTTGAAATAATAATTGTTTGAGCTTCAATTTCTTTTGATTCATCTACAATTACCTTATGAACGCCTCCAACTTCTTTATTCAACTCAACTTTGGTAACCAATCCAAAACGAACATCTGTACCAAAACGCTCAGCTTGTTTTTTTAAATCTTCCATCATCATAGTTCCATCAGTTCCATTTGGATACCCCGGAAAATTATCAACCTCAGTTGTGGTTGTCAATTGACCTCCCATTTGCATTCCAGCATACATTATTGGTTTCATATCTGCTCTTGCCGCGTAAATTGCCGCAGTATAACCTGCAGGTCCTGAACCAATAATTAAACACTTAATTTTTTCTATATTTTCTGACATATTCTTCTTGAAATTGGGATACAAATCTAATTTTTTAGATTTATTTACGCTACTTTTTCGTATGATTAATTATAATATATTGATAATAAAAACTTATTGGAATATATAAAAAAGTATTTTTAGCTTTTAGAAATAGCTTCTACTTCCTGGATTGTTATCATTTTAGAGTTTTTATTTCCCCAAGAATTGGTAATATAGTTCATAACGTCTGCAATTTCACCCGGGTCTAAACCAGCTTTGAGCATCATACTTTTGTAAATTACTCCATTCACCACAATTTCTCCTTTAAGACCATATTTTATTGCCCGAATACTGGCTTCTCTTTTTTTCATTAAATAATCAGATTTCGCCAAAGGCGGAAAAACTTTTGGAACGCCTTCTCCATTTGCTAAATGGCAAGAAATACACATATTATCATAAACTTCTTTGCCTCTTTTTATACTTTCTTTAAGCTTTGTATCCTGATTTACTGCAACATAAACTTCTTCTTTTTTTGTAAAAGAGAAAACAACTAAACTTAAACACAAAAAAATTATACCTTTTTTCATCTTACTTTATTATGATTTTAATAATTCCTAAACCTTCAATACCAGCATATAAATAGCCATCATTACCTTGTTCAATTGAACGAACTCTTCCAATATTTTCCAAAATTTTTTCTTCTTTAATTACTTTTCCATTTTCTAAAGTACAATTAGAAATATATTGAAACTTTAAAGAACCTACTAATAAATTTCCTTTCCAATTTGGATACGTATCAGAATTTACAAAAGCCATTCCACTTGGCGCAATTGAAGGCGTCCAATAATGTAAAGGCTGTTCCATTCCTTCTTTTTCTGTGATTTCTGTAAATTTTGTACCAGAATAATTTACGCCATAACTAATTACTGGCCAGCCATAATTCTTTCCTTTTTGAATAATATTAATTTCATCTCCTCCTTTTGGGCCATGTTCATGAGCCCAAATTTCATTTGTAAATGGATTCATTTTCATTCCTTGTGGATTTCTATGTCCGTAACTAAAAATGGCTTTTTTTGCATTTGGTTCATTTACAAAAGGATTGTCATTTGGTATTGTTCCATCATCATTTAATCTATAAATTTTACCACAATCTCTTGTAATATCTTGCGGATTTTCGTCTCTACTTCCTCTGTCTCCAACACTAAAATAAACATGGTTTTCTTTATCAAAAACAATTCTAGAGCCAAAATGTTCTCCTTTTTTACTATTTGGTTCTGCTTTATACAATACTTTTTTGTTGGTAAGTTTATCGCCTGTAAATTCAGCACTCATTAAAGTTGTATTTGCGCCACTTTCTGCTCCATCTGATGATGCGTATGTAAAATAAATAAGATTATTTTCTTTAAAGTTAGGATGCAATTCAATATCCATTAAACCTCCTTGACCACGCAACGTAACTTCTGGTAAACCAGAAATAATTTTCTTTTGTCCATTGATAAAATGTATTAATTCTCCTTCTTTTTCTGTTATTAAAATAGAATTATCTGGCAGAAAAGTAAAACCCCAAGGAATGTTTAAATTAGGAACAACAACCTCATAATCAACTTTATTTTGAGAATTATTTTGGGAATTGGTCTCACAAGAATAACTTAAGATTAAAATGAATATCAATGCTATGTGTTTCATAATTTTTATAATTTTGGACTGTTAAAATGTATATTTTAAATTTATACCTGAAAAATAATTGATAGGATTTCCAGGGTAAAAATATCTAGGTGCGTTACCTCCAAATCCAGATGCATTGATTAAGATTTGGGAAGCATATACTTCATCAAAGATATTATTTATACCGAAGAAAACATTTAAAATTAACTTTTTATTCAGCTTTTTTTCATAGCCAAATTTTAAGTTTATTAGCTTATAATCATCCGAAAAAAAGCTATTACTATCTGTAATGGGCATACTACCCACATACTGAAAATTGATGTTTCCATAAAAACCTAAAGTCGAATTAAAATTAATTCCCGCATTAAAAATATCTGATGGAACACCTGTCAAATCATTTCCGGAAAAATTATTTGAATCATCAATAAATTCTTTAAAAATAAAATTGTTTAGTGTGTAATTCATAAATGAATTTATCATAAAACCATCAGTTTCTAATACTTTATAATTTAATGATAATTCTAAACCATCATGTTGCGTTTCACCTGCGTTAATTCCGATAAATTCGTCTAAAGCTGTTCTCCTAGAAACCAATAGGTTTTTAATGTTTAATCGATAAATCGCTACTTGATATTGTAATTTATTTTTAAAAAATTCACCTCTAGTGCCAATTTCAAAATTCCAACCCGTCTCAGGTTTCAGATTGGTATTTATTTGACCACTTGGCAATAATGTTTCATTCAAAGAAATTGGAGAAAAACCATGACTTATACTAGCAAAAAAACTGTTATTTTCTGATAGTATATGCGATAATCCAAATTTTGGAGATACTATTGGTTTAAATGTAAAATTACCAGATTGATCGGGATTGTTTGCTGAAACCTCAAAACGATCTTCTAATTCATACCAAGTTTCATTTAAATTTAACCCGATAGTAAACGTTGTTTTTGATGAAAATTCATAATTGGCCTCAAAAAACAAGTTATAATAGTTTCTGTTTTCTCTAAAGTCTGATAATTCATTTCCTGCAACACTTCCTGTTCCACTTGGAAAATCTTTGTATAAATTTTCTAGTGTTTTATTGTTGTAATGATCTCTAAAAAGTTCAGCTCCAAAAGTCCATTTTAAAGTTTTATCAAATAATTTAGAGTCTCCTAAAAATCGACTTCTTAAACCGAAAGCGAGTGTATTTTCATCTAAAATATTAAAAGGTCTTGGTTCATATCCGTTTCTAAAGGATTTAAAAATACTAGTCACTTGTTTTAAATTACTCGTAAAATCATGGTTCCAAGTAAGTCCGAAAATACCTCTTTGAGCATCTTCAAATCCTTGAGCTTGTTGCCACGAAAAGTCTGCTAATTTTGGGTTATTTAAAAAGGTGTTTTGATTTATAGAACTCGGTATAAATGCTTTTAAATCTATAAAACTAGCCAAAATAGAGATTTCATCTTTTTCGCCTAAAAAATGAGTTGAATTAAACGTAAACGTTTGTCTATCATATTGATTATTTATTCGATACCCATCACTATGCGTATTGCTATAAACTAATCTAAAACTATTTTTTGTTGTTCCGTAATTAAGATTAATCATTTGTTTTCTCAATCCGAAAGAACCCAACTGTAATTCTGCATTTACTATTGATTCATTAAAATAACCACTTTCCGAAATTAGATGGATTGTACCACCCAATCCTGCACCATAAATACTAGAGGCAGCGCCTTTAATAATTTCAAAGCGAGCAATAGAACCCAATTCAAAATCTTCGATAGCCGTTTCTCCACTTCCATTAGTTAAAGGAATGTCTTTAAAATAAGCTCTAATATTCGAGGTCCCAAATAAATTTCTTGATCCAATTCCTCTAATGGTAATTCTATTTGTATTCAGTGCTCCGCTTTGCATAAAAACTCCAGGAGTTCTATTTAAAATTGGGGCAAAATCTGTGTTGTTTGAAAGTTGAATGTCATCTGAAGAAATAATACTAATAGAAGCTGTGGCTTTTTGTAGTTTTTCGGGGATATGATTTGTTGTAATAATAATTTCTTTTAATTCTAAAGGATTCACCTCAAGTTGAATAATTAAATATTTACCACTATTTACATCAATAATTTTATGAACATACCCTTCTTTTTCAAAAGAATAAACTTCTTGATCTATAACTTCAAAATCTCCATTTTTATCGGAAAAAATAATATATCCATTATTAATATTAATAATTTTGGTTTTTGACAATACAGCTCCTGTACTGCTATCTATTATTTTTCCTTTTATTTTTGATTGACTAAATCCAAAGGAAGTAAAACCTGAAAAAAAAATTAAGAGAAGGAGTTTGATCTGCAAAATATTGACATAGAATTTAGACAGTAAAAATAGGACTTTAACTTTACGTTTTTTTTAAAAATAATAACTAAAACTAATGGTAAAATAAATAAAACAAGTATATTTGCAAACTTATTTATAATAATTTCGGGGTGTAGCGTAGCCCGGTTATCGCGCCGCGTTTGGGACGCGGAGGTCGCAGGTTCGAATCCTGCCACCCCGACTTTTTCAACCTCATAAGAAATTATGAGGTTTTTTTTATTTTTAAAACAAACTCTAATTCATAAATCTAAGGTCGCAGATTCCTCCGAAATTTCGGAGCTAATAGCCCAAATTTAAGTATTGAATTGCTCAATGCGAGTTTTTAAAAACTATAAACTTTAGATAATTTTCTGAAGTATTTTTATTCTTAAATTTTAACGTAATTTTTGTTTAACAAAAAAAGTTTTTGATTAAACAATTTGTACCTTTGTAGTATAAAATTGAATCAATGAAATTTTTTGACGCAAAAGACATAGACGAACTACAAAAGATATACAAAATCAACCTCATAAATAGTTGTTCAGGATTTAAATCAGCAAATTTATTAGGTTCTATATCTAATGAAGGAATCATGAATGTAGCGGTTTTTAGCTCTGTTACTCATTTAGGCTCAAATCCACCAACTTTAGGGTTTATATTGCGCCCTACAACAGTTCCAAGAGACACGTATAAAAACATCAAAGAAACTGGTATTTTTACCATCAATCATATTTGGGAAGATATCATAGAAGATGCGCATCATACTTCTGCAAAATATCCTGAAGAAGTTTCTGAGTTTGAAATGACAGGACTTGAACCTGAATTTAAAGGAAACTTCAAAGCACCTTTTGTAAAAAATGCGCCTGTGCAAATGAGCATGAAATTCATTGAAGAAATTTATGTTCCCTCAAATGATGTACTATTGATAGTAGCCGAAATTCAGGAATTATTTGTAAAAAATGAACTTTTAGAAGAAGACGGATTTATCAATTTGGCAAAAGGAAAAGTGGCAACCATAAATGGTTTGGATGGATATTCAATTCCTAATTTGAAAAATCGCTTTTCTTATCAAAGACCAAAAGTAAATCCAAAAAAATCATGAAAATTTTAATCACTGGAGCAACAGGTTATATTGGAAAACGACTAATTCCGTTGTTATTAAATGACGGACACACGATAATTTGCTCAGTTAGAGACTTGCAAAGAGCAAAGAATTATTACAAAGACAAACAACAAATAATTCTCGTTGAAGCTGATTTTCTTGACAAAAAGAGTTTAGAAAAAATTCCCAAAGATATTGATATTGCATATTATTTGATCCATTCTATGACAAACTCTGCAAGAGAATTTCATGTTTTAGAGGAGAAATGTGCTATTAATTTCAAGTTTTTTGCAGAAAAAACAAACATTAGACAAGTAATTTACTTGAGCGGAATAACCAATGATACCAAACTTTCAAAGCATTTACTTTCTAGAAAAAATGTTGAAAACACACTTTCTTCTGAAAAATACGCACTCACAACTTTCAAAGCTGGAATTATTGTGGGTTCAGGAAGCTCATCTTTTGAAATCATCAGAGATTTGATTGAAAAATTACCTGTAATGATTGCCCCAAAATGGCTAAATACAAAAACCCAACCTTTGGCAATCAGAGATGTATTGTCATTTTTGCACAATGCACTTAATAAAGAAGAGTTGTACAACACTTCTTATGACATTTTTGGATCAGAAATATTGACTTACAAGGAAATGTTATTACAATTTGCCGAAGTAAGAAAACTTAAAAGATGGATTTTTACAGTTCCTATAATGACTCCAAAATTATCTTCCTATTGGTTGTATTTTGTTACGTCAACTTCTTATAAATTGGCTTGTTCACTCGTAAATTCAATGGGCGTTGAGGTGATTGGAAATAAGAGTAATATCAATAATGTTTTGGCCGTAAATCCAATGACTTACAAAGAAGCAGTAAAGTTAGCTTTTGTTAAAATCGAACAAAATAGTATTCTATCAAGTTGGAAAGATTCTTATATCAGTAGCGGAAAACTCAAAAATTATGTACATGAATTTATTAATATTCCAGAATTTGGATGTTTCAAAGACCACAAAAAAAGAACCCTAAAAAACAGGGAAAAAGCTTTGGATAAAATTTGGTCAATTGGCGGAGAAACTGGCTGGTATTATGGAACTTTCCTCTGGAAAATTCGTGGTTTTATTGATCAATTATTTGGCGGAACTGGCTTAAGAAGAGGCAGACGACATCCAACAGAATTAAATACTGGAGATGTATTGGACTTTTGGAGAGTGATTTATGCCGATAAGGAAAATGGTAAATTATTATTGTATGCAGAAATGATTTTGCCAGGAGAAGCTTGGTTAGAATTCAAAATTGAGAAAAATCAGTTGTATCAAACAGCCACTTTTAGACCTACAGGAATTGCAGGAAGATTATATTGGTATGCTGTGATGCCTTTTCATTGGTTCGTTTTTAATGGAATGATTAATAACATCAATAAATAAATTTTGAAAAAAGAACACTTGCCCCAAAAGATTTGTTTGACTTGTAACAAACCCTATGCATGGCGAAAAAAATGGGAGAAAAATTGGGGAAATGTAAAATATTGTAGCGAAAAATGCAGAAGAAACAAAACAGCACAAGCCTAATTTGGTTTCGTAATAATTTACGAATACAAGATAATACCTCTCTTTTTAAAGCAATTCATCATCATGAAAAGACAATTGCTGTCTATTTTTTTGATCCCAAGTATTTTGAAATAGACACATTCGGATTTAAAAAAACAGAAAAATTCAGAGCAAAATTCTTGATTGAAACGATCGCTGACTTAAAAAGAAATTTGGCGAATTTAAACATCACACTTCTCACCTATTTTAAAAGTCCTGAAGAGGAATTACCAAAAATATGTGAGCACTTTACTGTAGAAACCATTTATACTCAAAAAGAATGGACTGATGAAGAATTACATACCAATAATATCCTAAAAAAATTACTTCCGAATCTGAAATTTGTAGAAGATTTTGACCAATTTTTATACCATCCAAATCTTGTTTCAAATGATTATTCAAAAATTCCTGATGTTTTTACGAACTTCAGAAAAGGAATTGAGAAAAAAGTGAGAATTGAGGCTGAAATTTCGGTTTTAAAAATGAATGAAACAAACTTAATTGAAAATAATACCGAAATTCCAACTTTGGAAGATTTGGGTTTTGAGGATTTTAATACCAATAGAAATTCGGTTTTTCCTTTTAAAGGTGGAGAAACTGAAGCGTTACAAAGATTAGATTATTACCTATTTGAAACCAAAAAAGTATCCGTTTATAAAAACACCAGAAATGGATTACTTGGCATTGATTATAGTACAAAATTTTCTCCTTGGTTGGCAAATGGGAGTTTGTCTGCGAAAACAATTTATTGGAAAATCAGAGCATATGAAAAAGAATTTGGCTCAAACGAATCAACTTATTGGGTAATATTTGAGTTGATTTGGAGGGATTATTTCAAGTTTATTTCATTAAAATATGGTTATAAAATATTTAAAATTGAAGGAATTTTAGATGTTAGCTATCATTGGAATAACAACTCAAAAGCAGTAAATAGTTGGATTGAAGGAAAAACCAAAGATGATTTTGTAAACGCAAATATGATTGAACTCAAGGAAACTGGCTGGATGAGCAATAGGGGAAGACAAAATGTAGCTTCGTACTTTGCTAAGGAATTACTATTAGATTGGAGAATTGGCGCAGCCTATTTCGAATCCATTTTATTGGATTACGATGTTCACAGCAATTACGGAAATTGGATGTATGTTTCTGGTGTTGGAAATGACCCAAGAGACCGAAAATTCAACACGCAATTCCAAGCTCAAAATTATGATGGAAATTATAAATTCAGAAATCTTTGGTTAGAAAAAACCCTATTTTAAAATGAAAATACTACGATTAATTCTCGGAGATCAATTAAATAGCACTCATTCGTGGTTTTCTAAAGTAGATGAAAATGTGGTGTATTGTCTTTTTGAAATGCGTCAAGAAACAGATTATGTAACACATCATATTAAAAAAATCGCTGGATTTTTCGCAGCAATGAGAAACTTTGGAGATGATTTAAAAAACAAACATCATCATGTCATTTATTTAAAAATAAACGACGAAAAAAACACACAAAATCTGACACAAAATCTGTCTCAACTTTTTTCTGAAAACTCAATTCAAAAGTTTGAATATCAATCTCCTGATGAATATCGATTAGACAAACAATTGTCAGATTTTTGTAATGAAATCAATATTGCATCCGATGTTTTCTCAACAGAACATTTTTATACAGAAAGAACGGATTTAGAAACTTTTTTCAAAGGAAAAAAGCAATTTTTGATGGAGAATTTTTATCGCGAAATGCGAAAAAAATATCAGATTTTGATGGTAAATGACCAACCTGAAGGTGGTATTTGGAATTATGACAAATCCAACAGACAAAAATGGAATAAAGAAGTGTTAATTCCGCCACAAAAAAACTTTGACAATGATGTTTCAGAAATTGTAAAAGAACTTGAAATTGCTTCCGTAAAAAGTATTGGAAAAATCAATTCAAAATATTTTGAATATCCTATCAATAGAGTGCAGTCTTTAGAACAACTCGACTATTTCTGTGAATATTTATTAATGCATTTTGGTGATTATCAAGATGCAATGCACACAGACAACGTTTTTTTATTTCATTCGAAATTGTCTTTTGCTATGAATTCGAAAATGATTTCACCGATAGAAATTGTTGACAAAGTTTTGGAAACGTATCGTGAAAGAAAAAATGAGATTGACATTTCGCAAGTTGAGGGATTTATCAGACAAATTATTGGTTGGCGCGAATATATGAGAGGCATGTATTGGATGTTAATGCCAGCATATAAAGAAGAAAATTTCTTAGGAAATCATCATAAACTTCCTGACTTTTTTTGGACAGGAAATACAAAAATGAATTGTTTGAAAAATGCGATTCACAATTCTTTGGACAATGGTTATGCGCATCACATTCAGCGATTGATGATTACCGGAAATTTTGCATTGCTCACACAAATTCATCCAGATCAAATTGATGCTTGGTATTTGGGCATTTATGTTGATGCGATTGAATGGGTGCAATTGCCCAACACAAGAGGCATGAGTCAGTTTGCAGATGCAGGAAAAATAGCGACAAAACCTTATGTTTCCTCAGGAAGTTATATCAGTAAGATGAGTAATTATTGTGGTTCGTGCGTATATAATAATAAAGAAAAAACGACTAAAAACGCTTGTCCTTTCAACAGTCTGTATTGGAATTTTCTGGAAGAAAAAAAGGTACAATTGGCTTCAAATTTCAGAATGAAAATGATGTACAGTTTATTAGGAAAAATTCCTGCCTCAGAAGTTGCTAAAATTCAAGAAAAAGCCCATCATATTATTAATCATTTAGATGAATATTAAAGAAGAAATCAATATTGTTTGGCTTAAACGTGATTTGCGCTTGCAAGATAATGAAGCAATTTTCAATGCTTTATCCTCTGAAAAACGTGTTTTATTTTTGTATGTTTTTGAAAATTCTTTAATTGAAGACGTTCATTACAGCGAACGTCATTGGAATTTCATCAAACAATCTTTGGTGGAAATGAATAATGATTTGGCTGCTTTCAACTCTAAAATTTTGACAGTAAATACTGAAGTTGTTACCGCATTTAATCAATTGCAAAATTTTTATACAATTAATACTGTTTTTTCACATCAAGAAACAGGATTATTAATTACGTTCAATCGAGATAAAGAGTTTGTGAGATATTGCAGAAACAATTCCATTCATTGGAAGGAAAATATCAATAATGGAGTTCTTAGAGGATTGCTAAATAGAGAAGATTGGTTTGAAAGTTGGGATGATTACATGAATACGCCTCAAATTATCAACGAATATCAATCAAAAAAATTATTGACAATTAATGAAATAAAAATGCTTGAAAATACTTTTCATGTTGCAGATTTAAGAACACCTCTAAACAAAATTTTTCAAAAAGGAGGCACAAAAACAGGTTGGAAATATGCAAACTCATTTTTTGAAGAACGTCATAAAGAATACCTCTTTAATATTTCAAAACCTGCATTATCAAGAAAAAGTTCGAGTAGATTGTCACCTTATATTGCTTGGGGAAATTTGTCAATAAGACAGGTTTTTCAAAAAGCACATAATTTAAAAACGGAATCAAATAATAGACATTTAGGCGCATTTATTTCTAGATTGCGATGGCAAGCACATTTCATTCAAAAGTTTGAAATGGAACATACTATGGAAAATGCAAGCATCAATAAAGGGTATCATAAACTGAAAAAAAGTATTTCAGCTGAGTATAAAAAAGCTTGGATTGAAGGAAAAACAGGTTTCCCATTGGTAGATGCAAGTATGCGTTGTCTAAACCAAACTGGGTTTTTAAACTTCAGAATGCGGTCATTATTAGTGTCATTTTTTACACATATTTTATGGCAACCTTGGCAAGAGGCAACCCATCATTTATCGCAAATGTTTCTAGATTTCGAACCAGGAATTCATTTTCCACAATTGCAAATGCAAGCAGCTGAAACAGGAATTAACAACATCAGAATTTATAATCCTGTAAAAAATAGTATAGAACATGATGAAGATGCCACTTTTATCAAAGAATGGGTTCCTGAATTGAAAAAATTGCCTTTGACTTTTATTCATGAGCCTTATTTAATGACCTCCTTAGACCAACAATTCAATCATTTTGAGTTGGGTTTAGACTATCCATTTCCAATCGTAAATGCAAAATCTGCTAGAAAAAAAGCTAGCCAAATTCTTTGGGATTTAAGAAATGATGCCTCAGTAATTCAAGAAAATAGAAGAATTTTGAATAAACATACTTTGTCTGACAGAACTAAAATGTTAAAAAACGAGTAAAATCAATTTTTTTTTCAAAAGATAATATTTTGTTAATTTATGTTTAACGATATTTAAATATCATTAAACAATATTATCTTTGGTTTCATTATGATACATGACACAACATATACAAATAAGGAAGTTTCAGTATTTTTTAATGATTTGCTAGGAAAACCTTATTCCATCATAAAGTCTTTAAAATTAGGTGGAGTTGGTTCAAAAAGAATGATGATTTCTCAGGTGAGTCCTGGATTCTCATCAATAATGAATACTGTGTCAGATATCAATTACGGGAATATTGAGTTAAGAGAAAAAGGGATTTTGGTTCACATCAACAAAGGTTTAAAAAATTTCAGTTGGGCTATTCCATTTTATCAATTACATATTTACAATACAGAAACTTTTAGTATTCATGCACAGGGAAATTTTGTAAAGTTCACAAAAAACAAATTGTTGAGAGAAAATAAGAAGTTTCTTGACAAACTGGTTGATCTAAAAATTGAAAACAACAAATTATACGAACTTTACTAGATGAATACGTTCAACAACATTCAAATTGATAGAATTATTGAAATGGCCTGGGAAGACCGTACTTCTTTTGAAGCAATTCAATTCCAGTTTGGTCTGAAAGAACAAGAGGTGATTGAATTAATGAGAAAAGAAATGAAATTAAAAAGCTTCAAAATGTGGAGAGAAAGAGTGCAAGGAAGAAAGACAAAACATGAAAAATTAAGACCATTTGAAGAAGGAAGATTCAAATGCAGTAGACAAAAATCAATTTCAAATAACTCTATATCAAAAAGATAATCTAAACCTCGTGCTTTGATTTAAGTTTGGAGTACTTAAAGACAGCACACTAAAAAGAAAAAAAATGATTACAGAAATCACATTAAAAGAAAAAGAAACAGAGCAAAAATTAAATGGTTTTTCATTCGAAGAAATTGGAGATGACCATTTATACACTGGTATTGAAACACCAATGAAATCAGATGCATTTGATATTTCTGACAAAGATAAAAAGGAAAAAATTTCCATTCTTTTTTCAGAAATTATGAATGTAATGGGACTAGATTTGACTGATGATTCACTAAAAGGGACTCCAGAAAGAGTTGCAAAAATGTATATTGACGAAATTTTTTCGGGATTAAACCCTGCAAATAAACCAAAAATTGCACTATTTGATAACAAATATCAATACAACCAAATGTTGGTTGAAAAAAATATTACTTTTTATTCTAATTGTGAACATCATTTTGTGCCAATTATAGGAAAAGCACATGTTGCTTATATTTCATCTGGAAAAGTGATTGGTTTATCAAAATTGAATAGAGTTGTGCAGTATTATGCAAAAAGACCACAAGTTCAAGAGCGATTGACTAATCAAATCGCTGAAGAATTGAAATCAGCTTTGCAAACTGAAAATATTGCTGTAATCATTGATGCAAAACACTTGTGTGTTTCATCAAGAGGAATCAAAGATGAAACTTCATCAACAGTAACATCTTATTTTGGAGGAGCATTTAATACTGCAGAGAAAATTGCAGAATTACAAAACACGTTAAATTATTAATACATGGACTTAATTAAAAAAGCACTCGAGTTCGAACAAAAAAAAATGAAATTTCCAACAACTAGTGATAGAATTCTGGCAGCAAGGGAAGCTAAATCATTGATTTTAAGCTTAAATGAGATTTACAAACACAATAAAGAAGCTCAAATCATGGAAATCATGAAGCGTCTGACAGCAATAAAAAAACGAGTTGAAAAACGATTAAAAGGGATTCCTGCAATTGTAGAATAAAAAGAGAGTATTTATATTGATTTTTTATTAAAAATATTTATATTCGAAGATTGGAAAATTACTAAAATACAAAATGGAATTACTAGATAGAGCCCAAGAATTTGAAAATAGAAATTTCGCTTTTAAAACAAGTAGCGAACGAATTTTGGCATCAAGAGAAGTAAAATCTCTTATCTTAGAATTGAACGAATTTTACAAAACAAAAAATGATCCTGCAATTATGGATCAAATGAAACGCCTTACGCTTATAAAACAAAAAATTGAAAAGCGTTTAAAAGGAAGACCTTAATAAAATTATGAAGAAAATAGTTATAGTTGGGGGAAGCAGAGGAATTGGAAATGCCACTGTGAATGCTTTAGTTTCAGAAAATCAAGTCATAAATATTAGCAGAAATAAGCCTGATAATTCACATCAAAATTTAACCCATTACAGTTGTGACATTTTAACTGATGAACTACCTGTGATTGATGAAATTGACACACTAATTTATTGCCCAGGAAGTATCAATTTAAAGCCAATTTCAAGAATCAAATTAGAGGAATTTAGAGAAGATTTTGAAATTAATGTAATTGGTGCTGTAAAAGCGATTCAACATTTTTTACCTTCATTGAAAAAAGGAAAAAATCCTTCTATTTTGTTATTTAGTTCTGTTGCCGCAAAACTAGGAATGCCTTTTCACGCAAGTGTTGCCGCCGCAAAATCAGGTGTTGAAGGTTTGACGAAATCTTTAGGTGCTGAATTGGCGCCAGCAATTCGTGTCAATGCAATTGCACCAACAGTAACAGACACTGACTTGGCCTCGAAATTATTAAGAAACGAAAAGATGATTGAAAGTATCACTGAACGTCATCCTTTGAAAAAATTATTACAACCAAATGAAGTTGCAGACTTAGCAAGTTTCTTAATTTCGGACAAAGCATTGTCAATTTCAGGCCAAATATTTGAACTTGATTGCGGTATTGTAAGTTTTAAAATCTAAAAAGTGTGAGTTTATACAATATTAAAATTAAAAGCCTTCAAGGTAACCCAATCAATTTTTCAGATTTCAAAAACAAATACATTTTATTTGTGAATGTAGCCTCAAAATGTGGTTTTACACCTCAATACGAAGATTTGGAAAAATTATACAAAGAACATAAAGAACAAATAATAGTTATTGGAGTTCCTTGCAATCAATTTGGAAAACAAGAACCAGGAAATGCCTCAGAAATTGAAGAATTTTGTGAGATAAATTATGGTGTTTCTTTTTTAATGACTGAAAAAATTGACGTTAAAGGAGAGTATCAACATCCATTATATGCTTGGTTAACAACAAAAAGTTTGAACGGAAACAAAAGCTCATCAGTAAAATGGAACTTTCAAAAATATTTGGTTGATAAAAATGGAGAATTGATCGATTATTATTTTTCAATTACAAATCCAAAAAGTTCTAAAATCATCAATCATTTAAAATAAGATTATGTTTGGATTGTTCAAAAAGAAATCTGAAGTTGAAAAATTGCAAGACAAGTATAAAAAATTGATGGAAGAAGCCTACAAATTGCAATCAATTAACAGAGGTCAAAGTGATCAAAAATATCTTGAAGCAGATAATATTCTCAAAGAAATAGCTATATTTGAGTCTAAATCGTAAACTAATGAAACAAATCTCGTTTGTGTTCATTTTCCTAACAATTAATTTTGGAGGATTGGTAATTGGGAGTTTTTTAATGAACGATGGCCCAACGTCAGAATGGTATTCAAACTTAAACAAAGCGCCCTGGACACCTCCAGGTTGGGTTTTTGGAGTTGCATGGACCGCAATTATGATTTTTTTCTCCATTTACTTAGCAAAACTTTTTACCACTGAAACCAATAAAAAATTCATTTTCAGTATTTTTTTAATTGAGTTTATTTTTAATGTTAGTTGGAATTATTTATTTTTCAATCAACAACTGGTATTTGCTGCGTTAATTAGTATTATTTTACTCACCGCTATTATTTTTTATTTCTACTTCAATTTGAGTAAAAACATTGGAAAATATAAATATTTATTGTTGCCATACATGATTTGGTTGTGCATAGCAACATCCCTTAACCTCTTCGTTTTGGTTAATAACTAGCATGAAAATTTATACCTTACACAAAAAACAACAACTTCCAATAGGTTTGGATGAAGCTTGGGAATTTCTCTCAAATCCTAGGAATTTAAAAATCATTACTCCTGATTATATGAGTTTTGACATCATCTCAGGAGCAGAAAAACCGATTTTTTCAGGACAAATAATTCAATATTTAGTAACCCCAATTTTTGGGATCAAAACAAAGTGGGTTTCTGAAATTACACAACTAAAACATAAAGAGTATTTTGTTGATATTCAATTATATGGACCTTATGATTTGTGGCATCACAAACATTTTGTACATGAAATTGAGGGTGGTGTTGAATTGGAAGATATTATTGATTATAAAGTCCCTTTGGGATTTTTAGGACAATTGTTACATCCATTTTTAGTGAAGCCAAAATTGGAAGAAATATTTAATTACAGACAAAAAAAACTCCTTGAATTATTTGGAGAATATAAATCAAATGGCACAAATAATTAATTTATTTTGGTTTCGTAGAGACTTGAGGTTGGATGACAATGTAGGTTTTTTTAACGCATTAAAATCTAAGAATCCAGTATTACCCATCTTTATTTTTGACTCAGAAATTCTTGATAAACTACCAAAAAACGATGCCAGAGTTTCGTTTATTTATGAAAATCTACAAAAAATGCATGATGAATTGGAAGATAATTTTTCAAGCGGCATGGCTATTTTTCATGGTAAACCTGTAGAGATTTTTGAGAAAATTATTGAAAAATACACCATTCAATCCGTTTTTACAAACCACGATTACGAACCTTACGCTACAAAACGAGATCAAGAAATAGTCCATTTTCTCCAAGAAAAAAACATTGAATTTCATACTTTTAAAGACCAAGTCATTTTTGAAAAAAACGAAATTATCAAAAAAGACGGAACTCCATATGTGGTGTACACACCATTTATGAAAACCTGGAAGGAAGAATTCAAAAGTATTGAATTGACTATTTTTGAATCAGAAAAATTGTTAGATAATTTGGTAAAAAACATTGATTTCCCAAATTTGACGCTTTCTGAAATTGGTTTTACAAACTCGACACAAAAAGTATTGCCTTATACTGTTTCCCAAAAATTGATTCAAGAATACGAAGAAACACGCAATTTTCCTGATAAAGATGCCACTTCACGTTTAGGACCACATTTAAGATTTGGAACTGTAAGTGTCAGAAAAATGATTCAAAAAGCGATTGCCGAAGACAATGAAATTTTTTGGCAAGAACTGATTTGGCGGGAATTTTTTATGCAGATTTTATGGCATTTTCCACAGACTGCTTCTCAAAGTTTTAAACCAAAATACGATAAAATTTTATGGAGAAATAATGAAGAAGAATTCAAATCTTGGTGCGAAGGAAAAACGGGTTACCCTTTGGTTGATGCTGGAATGCGTCAATTAAACGAAACAGGATTTATGCACAACAGAGTGCGCATGTTGGTAGGCAGTTTTTTGTGCAAACATTTATTGATAGATTGGAGATGGGGAGAAGCGTATTTTGCCGAAAAATTACACGATTTTGAAATGGCAAGCAATGTTGGAAATTGGCAATGGGTTGCAGGTTCAGGAGTGGATGCAGCACCCTATTTTAGAATTTTTAATCCAACCTCACAAATTGAAAAGTTTGACAAAAAATTAGATTACATAAAAAAATGGATTCCTGATTTTCATGAATTTACCTACCCAAAACCAATTGTTGAGCACACGTTCGCAAGAGAACGTTGTTTAAAAGTGTATAAAGAAGCTGTTAGTTGAAAAAATTTCAACAAATAAAAACAGTTCAAATTATACAATAAAATATTTTTTTTTGTAAAACTATTATTTTATACTTAATTTGCACCTTCAAAAGCCGATGTAGCTCAGCTGGCTAGAGCAGCTGATTTGTAATCAGCAGGTCGTGGGTTCGAGTCCCTCTATCGGCTCAATTTTTTAGAGTCTCAAAACTCATTTTGAGACTTTTCTTTTTTTAATATTTTTAAAACAAATTTCGGGATGTAGCGCAGTCTGGTAGCGTACACGGCTGGGGGTCGTGTGGTCGCAGGTTCAAATCCTGTCATCCCGACTGAATGTAAAATGATCCAGTGTGAACTGGATCATTTTTTAGTTCCAAACGTGTCAAAAGCATAGCTTTTGTAAGAGTTTGGAACTAAAAAATGA
>ERZ888423.286-NODE-286-length-53750-cov-10.585343_pt1 | contig 53750 bp, 47 predicted proteins | sample MGYA00520523_ERZ888423 | MGnify/ENA primary metagenome ERZ888423 (study PRJEB32303, sample SAMEA104408611) | aquatic metagenome | biome: Brackish water; feature: Pelagic; material: water | place: Baltic Sea | collected 2014-06-08T10:24:00 | depth 30,27 m ... | reverse complement strand
CCACCGGGACCTGGAAGGCCGCAAGACCACCGGCTCGACGATCTTCATTCCCTAAAGGAAACGACCGCCATGCCGCGCCTAGAATTTTTCTTCGATATCTCCAGCCCGTGGACTTTCCTGGCGTTTCATCGCCTGGAAGCGTTCGCGGACGAGGCTGGCGCGGAAATTGTGTGGAAGCCGTTTCTGCTGGGCGGCGTCTTCAACAAGGTCAATCCGTCGGTCTACCAGCGCCGGGACAATCCGATCCCGGCGAAGGACGCCTACTACAAGAAGGACATGGCCGACTGGGCGCTCTATGAGGGGTTGAAGCTGATTTCGCCGTCGGTCTTCCCCTTGAACAGCGTGCGAGCGATGCGCGGCTGCTTCTTTGCCATCCACCAGGGCAAGCTGCCGGCCTATGCCCGCGGCTGCTTCGAGGCCTATTGGCAGAAGGACCAGGACATCTCCAAACCGGAAGCGCTCGCGCCCATCGCCGTCGCCGCCGGACTGGACGAAGGCGCGTTCCTGGCCGCCCTCAACGACGACGCGATCAAGCAGCGGCTGTTCGACGCGACCGACGAGGCGATCGCCCGCGGCGTCTTCGGGTCGCCGACATTCTTCCTGAACGGCGATGACATGTATTTCGGCAATGACCGCCTGGAACTGATCCGCGCCGCCATCAAGCGCGGCTGATCGCACCAGAAGCGGGTCCCGTCACGCAGCAGACGGCCGGCCCATCGACCGGGGCGCGATTGCGCCCAAGGCCAGAGCGCGATAGAACCGGGGCCAATTCCCGAATGCCCGTCGCGCAAAGGACCGCCCCGCCATGGCGTCTTATCAATATATCTATGTGATGAAAGAGCTCTCCAAGGTCTATCCTGGGGGGAAGAAAACGCTCGAGAACATCTGGCTCTCGTTCTTCCCGGGCGCCAAGATCGGCGTGCTCGGCGCGAACGGTTCGGGCAAGTCGACGCTTTTGCGGATCATGGCCGGCGTCGACAAGGGATTTCAGGGCGAAGCTTGGGCGGCCGATGGCGTCAAGATCGGCTTCCTGCCGCAGGAGCCGCATCTCAATCCCGACAAGACGGTGATGGGCAACGTCATGGAAGGCGTCGGCGAGGTCCAGTCGCTGATCGACCGGTTCAATGAAGTCTCGATGCGCTTCGCCGAGGAACTGACCGACGACGAGATGAACGCCGCCATCGCCGAACAGGGCGAACTGCAGGAAAAGATCGACGCGGTCGATGGCTGGGAGATCGAGCGCAAGGTCGAAATCGCCATGGACGCGCTGCGCTGTCCGCCGGGCGACGCCGCTGTCGCCAATCTCTCCGGCGGCGAGCGGCGCCGGGTCGCGCTTTGCCGGCTCCTTCTCTCGAAGCCCGACATGCTGCTTCTGGACGAACCGACGAACCATCTGGACGCAGAATCGGTCGCCTGGCTGGAGCGTTTCCTCGCCGACTTCCCCGGGACGGTCGTGGCCGTCACCCATGATCGGTACTTCCTCGACAACGTCGCCGGCTGGATCCTCGAGCTCGACCGCGGCAAGGGCATTCCCTACGAGGGCAATTACACAGGCTGGCTCGAACAGAAGCAGAAGCGCCTGCAACAGGAAGAACGCCAGGAGCAGGCGCGCGAGCGCACCATCAACCAGGAACTGGAATGGGTCCGCCAGAGTCCGCGCGCCCGTCAGGCCAAGAGCCGCGCCCGCGTGCAGGCCTATGAACAACTGGTCGCGGCGGCCGACAAGGAAACGCTTGAGACCGCGCAGATCGTCATCCCCCCCGGCGAACGCCTGGGCGCGAATGTCATTGAAGCCGAAGGCCTGACGAAAGCCTTCGGGGACAAGGTCCTGATCGACAATCTATCGTTCCGCCTGCCGCCCGGCGGCATCGTCGGCGTGATCGGCCCGAACGGCGCCGGCAAGACGACGCTGTTCCGCATGCTGACCGGACAGGAGCAGCCGGACGCCGGGACGCTGAAGATCGGCGACACGGTCAAGCTTGGCTATATCGACCAGAACCGCGACGCCCTCAGCCCGGAAAAGAACGTCTGGGAGGAAATCTCCGACGGCCTCGACATTATCCAACTGGGCAAGCGTCAAGCGCCCAGCCGCGCCTATGTCGGCGCCTTCAACTTCAAGGGCTCCGACCAGCAGAAGCGCGTCGGCCAACTCTCGGGCGGCGAGCGCAACCGCGTGCATCTGGCGAAGATGTTGAAAACCGGCGCGAACGTGCTGCTGCTCGACGAACCGACCAACGACCTGGACGTGGAAACCCTGCGGGCGCTGGAAGAAGCGCTGCTCGTCTTCCCCGGCTGCGCTGTGGTCATCAGCCATGATCGCTGGTTCCTGGACCGGATCGCGACGCATATTCTGGCGTTCGAGGGCGACAGCCATGCCGAATGGTTCGAAGGCAACTACGAGGATTACGAGGCGGACCGGAAGCGCCGGCTCGGCAAGGCCGCCGACCAGCCGCACCGGATCAAGTACAAGCCGCTCGCCCGCGTGTGAGGGTTGCGCGGCAGGCGCTGGGCTGCGCCAATTAATCCGAATGCCCATGTTTCGGCTGTTTCCTTGGCCTGGGGGTTGCTGTAGGTTAGCTTGAAGGCATTCTGGGGTCAGATAGACCCCGGTGCCGCCATGTAGGTTCAGGAAGAGCAGCCCGACATGCGGGGACCGAGCTCAAGACGCAGCGTGCGCCGCGGCGATGCCGCGCCAAACACCGGCGCGCGCCTGCATGTCGCGAATCCAGGCGCCGCGCCGCAGATCGATCAAGGCCATCTGGCCGCGACGCTGGCGCGTGCGCTCGCCGCCTTTCATGGCGTCGCCGACCGTTCGATCGTCCTTGGCCAGGTCCTGCAATCCATGCTGGAGCCGTTGGGCGCTGTCTCCGCCGTGACCCTGGGCCGCGATGGCTGCGTTCTGGCGTCCGCATCGCGCACGATTTCAGGGCTGGCGACGACCGCGCAATCCCGGCGAACCCTGATCGCCCTCGGCCGGAATGCCATGGCCGGGAAAGCCGCCGTCTCCGATGAGACCGTCTTCGCGACCCCGCTCGCCACGAAAGGCGTAACCACGGGCGCCCTTGTCGTGCTGACCGAATCCGCGGCAGACCCCATTCGACTCGGCGCAGCATGCAGCGTTGTCGGAAGCTGCATCGCGCCCTTGCTGCAACAAAGGGCGCCATCTGGCCAAGCCGGGCCCGAGCGCCAAGACGACCGGCGCGCCGACCGACTGACCGACCGGCTGATCGAGGGCCTGGCCCGGCACACCGACGGCGTCGCGCTCTTCGACAAGGATGGCGGCCTCGTGACCGCGAACGCGGCTTTCGCCGCCGCCTATGGCGCGCGTCGCCAGGACCTGAAGGGCCTGTCGCTCGCGGCCATTGTCGGCCGCTCGGAAACCCGCTTCGGACCGGCGCTGCTCGCCCGCGACCTCAGCCAGGCCGACGACTGCTTGCAGATGGCGCTGTCTGCCGAAGGCCGCTGGCTTCGGCTTGCGACCCAGCGCCTGGAGAATGGCGACGAACTGGTGCTGCAAAGTCTGGCGGACGCGCCGTTCGCCGCCATGGCCGAAAGCCGTCGGCGGATCGAAGCGGCCGAAGCCGCGCATGCGGAGCTCCTGGCCTATTGGGATGACATGACGGTCGGCATCCTCGTGCTGGAGCGGACAGGCCGCATCAGCCGGACCAACCCAGCGGCGTGCGCCTTGCTCGGCCAGCCATCGGAAGCGCTTACCGGCCGGAAGCTTGGTCGGTTCACGGATGCGGCGAAGGATGCCTGGACCCCCGTCGGCCTGCCGGGCAAGACCGACAGCGGCGGCGTGGCGCTGGCCGCCAACGCACGGCAAATGGCGGATGGGCGGACGCTTGTCATCCTGGCGACCTTGCCCCAAGGGGCCGCCGCTCCGCCTGCGCGCGCGGCCGCAGCGCCGGCAAGCGCACGAAAGAATTCCCCGGAGGCCGAGCGCGCCATTGCGGCGACCTTGGCGCTCGGCGAGCTTGGCCATGAAATGCGGACGCCGTTGAACGCCGTGATCGGTTTCACCGACGTCCTGCTCGCCCGGTCCTTCGGGCCGCTCAACGATCGTCAGGCGCAGTATCTGGAAGACATTGGCGGCGCCGGGCGGCATATGCTCGAGATGGTCGACAACATGCTCGACCATGCGCAACTGACGGCTGGCCGCTACGCTTTCGACCCGGAATGGCTCGACCTGCAAAAACTGACGGCAGATGTGCTGCGGCTGTTGGAGCCGATGGCCCATGAGGCCAAGATTACCCTCAGCGCGCCCTCAATTCCGCCGATACAGGTTCATGTCGATCGACGGGGCATGATGCAGGCGTTGATCAATCTGCTCGCCAATGCCATCAAGTTCACGCCCCAGGGCGGCGCCATCACTGTCACGGCGGAGGATGGCGGCGACGGATTGCGTTTGACCGTCAAGGATACCGGCGAGGGCATTCCTGCCAGCGATCTGCCCCGGATCACGCAGCCGTTCACCCAGGCGCGCCGGTTGGGCGCCAAGCCGCTCAAGGGCGCAGGGCTGGGTCTTTCGATCGTCAAGGCCGTTGTCGAGATGCATCAAGGCGAATTGGAAATCAAGTCGGCCAAGGGCGACGGCTCGTCCTTTACCATCATCCTGCCGAAGGACAAGGTTCGCGCCCTGGAGGCTGTATCGGCCTGACGCGGCCCCGTCAGGCTGCGAGAATGACGTCGACCTGGGCGACCAGTTCGCGGAGATGCATCGGCTTCGACAGCACCTGCGCGCCCGAGGGCGCTTCCGTCCGCGCCCGCAGCGCCACCGCGGCGAAGCCGGTAATCAGGATGACGCGCATCGCCGGATCGTCCTGGGACGCGCGGCGCGCCAGTTCGATCCCATCCAGCCCCGGCATCACGATGTCGGCGAGCAACAGATCGTAGCGGTCGGAGATCAGCGCGGCGAGCGCGTCGATCCCGTCGCCCACGGCTTCAACGTCATGTCCGCCTTTTTCGAGGGCGCGCTTCAGGAACGCGCGCATCGAATCATCGTCTTCGGCAAGTAATATGCGCGCCATCGCTATCCCCAAACATCTTGCGCGCAGCATGCCTCAGTCGAGTGAGCGTTTGGTTAAAGCGTTTTCAGATAGGCGATTAGCGCTTCGCGGGACCGTTTGAAACGGACCACGACATCCATCTTGATGCCTGGCGCCGCAGCTTGCGGGTCGGTCAGGAGCGCATCGAGCGCGGCGTCGTTCCAAACCGTGTCCATCGCCTTGAACTGGCGGGTATGGCCGTCCCAGCCCGTCGTCGCCGCCTTGCGGCCGAAAATGCCCGCCAGATGCGGACCGTATTCGGTCTTCCCATCCGCGGCGCGCGCATGGCAGACCGCGCAGCGCTGCTTGTAGATGAAGGCTCCCTTGTCGACCGGGTCGTCGTTCGGCCGGATCGCCGGCGTCACGCCATAGTCGCTGGGCTTCGCGGTCTGGGCGGCGGTCGGGGGCGCATCCGCCGGCGCGGCGGTCTGGGCGCGCGCGGCAGCGCCGAAAGCTGCGAATACGGCAAGCGCCAACGCGGCCGTCGCCACCAGGATTAGGTCCCTACGCTGCTGCATCGCCTTGCCTCCGTCCATCGCGTTCTCGATGCCCAATAGGTGGGCGTTCGAGGCGACGCGGCAAGCGCGAATGTGCCGCTCTGTGAGGCCGATCACAGCCACACGCTCAATCGATCAGCGCCTGATAGGTCAGGGTGCGAAGCTCCCGCCGGATCGGATAGGAGGATGAGGGCAGAAGCTGGGTCATGAAGATCGCGCAAATGCCTTCTGCCGGGTCCACCCAGAACCCGGTCGACGCGGCCCCGCCCCAGGCAAATTCGCCTTCCGAACAGAGCGCCTTCGCCTTGGCGGCGTCGATGACGACTGAGCCCGCGAGGCTGAAGCCGATGCCGTCATAGCTGGTCTCGCTGAACACGGGCTGGCCCATGGACGTAAGGTCGGCGTTGCCCGGCAGGTGATTGCGCATCATGTATGCGGCGGTCTTCCGGCCAAGCGTCCGCGCGCCTTCATACTCGCCAAGGCCGCGCAGCATCTCCGTGAACTTAAGATAATCCGCCGCCGTGGAGACCAGACCGCCGCCGCCGGATGCGAGCGTGATCGGCTGCGCCCAGGACGAGAGCTCGCTCGCCGGATCCGTTTCCTTCCGGCTGCCATCGGCCTGGCGCTGAAACAGCGCCGTCAGCCGCTGCGCTTTGGTCTTCGGCAATTGAAAGCCAGTGTCCGTCATGCCGAGCGGCTTGAAAATCCGCTCCTGCAGCACTTCGGCGAGCGGCTTGCCGGCGACGACTTCGACCAGCCGTCCCAGCACATCGGTCGCGACGCTGTATTCCCAGCGCGTCCCCGGCCGCCAGCGGAGCGGCATGGAAGCGCAGCGCCGGGTCATCTCTGCCAGATCGCCAGTGTTGCGGCTGCCGGAGAAATCGACGCCAGCCGCCTGATAGGCGCGCCCGACCTCCCCCGGCTCCCGGTTGCCGTAGACGAGGCCCGAGGTATGGGTCATCAGATGCCAGATCTTCATGGCGTCGCCGACGGGCTCGGTCTTCATGGCCTCGCCCTCGCCTTCGAGCCAGAGCTGGCTGTTCCCGAACTCCGGCAGGAAGCGCGCGACCGGATCGTCGAGTTGAAACAGGCCTTCCTCGAACAATGCCATCGCCGCCGCCGAGACGATCGGCTTGGTCATCGAATAAATGCGGAAGATATCGTCGGCGGCCATCGGCCGGCCCGTCCCCTCATCCGCCATGCCGCGCTGGTCCCAGTAGACGATCTGGCCATGGCGCGCGATCAGGGTCATGCAGCCGGCGAGCTTGCCGCTCGCCACATAGCCTTCCATCCAGGGTCCGATGCGGGCGAGCCGGTCTTTCGACATGCCGACGGCGGCGGGGCGGGTCGTCGTATTCATGGGCATCAGGTCCTGTAGCTGGCGTCGGTCTTGTCGAGTTTGCGCATCAGCGCCGCGAACTCAAGGTCGCCCTTGGGCTTGTCCGTCGCCCTGACTTCCAGGTCCTCACGGCTGCGGGCGGCGACATTGCCGGATATCTGGCGGACCTTGCCGGCCGCCAGGGCGTCGATCTGCACCTGACAGGCGCGCTCGAGCCGGTAAAGGTTCAGGAAAGCTTCCGGCACCGTGCGGCCGACCGTCAACAGCCCGTGATTCCGCAGGATCATCGCTTTGGCCTCGCCGAGCGCCTGCTGGATGCGCTCGCGCTCGTCCAGATAGACGCTGACGCCTTCATAGTCGTGATAGGCGATGTCGCCATAGAACTGGGTCGAGGTCATCGAGATCGGCAGGAGGCCGTCTTCGAGCGCCGCCACCGCCATGCCGGCCCGGGTATGGGTGTGCATGACGACGCGGTTCTTGTCCGCCTTCGCCATATGGATGGCGGAGTGAATGACGAAGCCCGCATAGTTCACGCCGTAACCGCCGCCGGAAATCACGTTGCCATCGAGATCGATCTTGACGAGGTTCGACGCGGTCACCTCGTCATAGTTCAGCCCGTAGGGGTTGATCAGGAAATGATGCTCCGGCCCCGGCACGCGCGCGGTCAGGTGGCCATAGATCAACTCGGTCCAGCCGAAGTGATCGACAAGGCGGTAGGCCGCGGCCAATTGCACGCGCAATTCCCGTTCGGCCGCATACCCGTCCAGATCGTATGCCGATTGCATCGGCGCCATGCCGTCCATGCCGCAGCCTCCCCCCTTGAACCGATGACAATCAAACCACTTTCAAGCCGGTCCGACCAGACAAAAGCGCGCCCCAGTAGAAGCGCTTGTAACTCATTGATTACGCAGCGCCACGATCGATGAGGCGAACTTCTAGAGAAAATCGAAACCGAGCGCCGCCAGTTCCTTGCGGAGGTTCTGGCGCGGTTCCGGCATGAACTTCTTCGCGACATCGGCGGACCAGCTATCCGGCGCGGTCGGCTTGCCCTCGCTCGCGTAATGGGCGGCGAGCGCGGCGTCGTAGGCGGCGACCGCGGGGTCGAGTTCGCCGCCGTCGCGGGTCTGGCCATATTGCTCGTAGTGCACGACGCTCTCGAACGTCATGCGGGGCTTCTGGCTCGGCACGACATCCGGCCAGCCCAGCACCATGCCGAACACGCAGAACACCCGTTTCGGCAAGCCCAGGATCTTCGCGGTCTCCAGGGCGTTATTCCGGACCGCGCCGATCATGACGCCCTTCATGCCAAGCGAGTCCGCCGCGATATAGGCCGACATGCCGACCAGGGCCGCATCGATCGAGGTGACGAGGCCGGTTTCGAGATTGTTGCGCTCGATATTGCCGCCCTTGGCCGTGACCGCCTTGTCGATCCGGGTCATGTCCGCGCAGAACGCCAGGAACACCGGCGCGTTCAGGACATGCTTCTGCCCGGCCGTCACGACCGCCAGCTTCGCCAGCGTTTCGGGATCGCGGACGACGATGACGCTGTAGGACTGAATGTTCGAGGAGGTAGGCGCGCGGAAGGCCGCCTGCAACACCGCATCGACCTGGGCGTCGGTCACCGGCTCATCGGTAAAGGAGCGGACGCTGACGCGGTTCGCGAGCGTTTCGATGGTGTCGCTGACAAGCGGCCTTTGAATGGCGGCGGTATCGGGCATGGGCAGAACTCCTAGAGCCAGGCGGGAAGCGATTGCTCGCGAATAAGGTCGTCATATTGGCGCGGCGGGCGGGAGAATGACCATTGCCCATTCCGCACAACAGCTTCCGGCGCGCGCGGGCGGCCGTTATATTCCGACGCCATGACGGCGCCGTAGGCCCCGGCGCAAAGGAAAGCAACCTTGTCGCCGGGCTTGAGCGGCGGCAATGGCCGCGCGGCCGCGAACTTGTCAGTGGATTCGCAGACCGGGCCGACGATCTCGGCGGGCGTCCATGGAGCGTCGCCCGGGTCGACCAGCGGCACGATCTCATGCCACGCCTTATAGAGCGCAGGCCGGATCAGATCGTTCATCGCCGCGTTCAGGATGACGAAGCGCAGCCCGGCCGCATGCTTGATCGAAACGACCTCCGCCAGGAGCGCCCCGGTCGGCCCGACGATGCGGCGGCCCGGCTCCAGCACGACTTCGCAGTCCAGGCCCGCCACCGCGGCCTTGACCGTCTCGGCATAGGCCTGGATGGACGGCGGCGTTTCGTCCCTGTAGCGAATGCCCAGGCCGCCGCCAATATCGAACCGCCGCAATCGGACGCCGTTCGCCGCCAATCGCTCCCAAAGCGCGCGCAGCTTGGCGCAGGCCGCGGCGCAGTGCGCCACGTCGGCGATCTGGGAGCCGATATGCATGGCGACCCCGGCGAGGTCGATCCCCGGCAGGGTCGCGGCCTTGGCGTAAATCGCTTCCGCCTCGTCATAGGCGATCCCGAATTTATCCGTGGCCCGGCCGGTCGAGATGACGTCCAGGGTCCCGGCATCGACATCCGGATTGACGCGGAGCGCGACCGCGGCGCGCTTGCCCCGTTCAACCGCGAGCGCCGACAGGCGTTCAAGCTCATACGCCGTCTCGACATTGACCTGCATGACGCCAGCTTCAAGCGCCTCGACCAGTTCCCGGTCCGTCTTGCCGACGCCGGAGAAAACAATCCGATCCGCCGGGACGCCAGCCGCAAGCGCCAGCGCCAGTTCGCCGCCGGAGACGACATCGACGCCGGCGCCCGCATCCGCCAGGACTTTCAGGATGGCGACGGAATCATTGGCCTTCATTGCATAGCAGATGCGCGTCGGCTGGCCCGCAAACGCTGTCCTGAAGGCGTTGAAGCCCTCCAGCACCGCATCGAGGGCATAGACATAGGCGGGGCCGCGAGCGGCGTCCGCGATCGCCGCCAGATCGACGCCGCCGGCCGTCAGGCGGCCATCGACATAGCTGAAGGCCGGCGCCGCGAGCTTCAGGCGATTGTGCAGATCCATGGCGGGCGAACTCATCGTGTCGGGTAAACCTTGGGGTAAACGGGCTTCGCGCCCTCCGGATGCTCAAGCTCGCCTTTCTTGCCGCAACCGGCGAGCAGCAGGCCGATTGCGGCGGCGATCATCCAGGCCCGCATCACGCCTCCTCCGCCAGCAGCCGGGCTTTCGCCGCCTTGACCGCGGCCGCGACCCGGGCCGGCGCCGTGCCGCCGAAGCTCGTCCGCGCAGCCGCCGATGCTTCAACCTTGAGCACGGCATAGACCCGCTCGTCGATCTCGGGCGCGACCGACTGCATTTCGGCGAGCGATAAATCTTCCAGGCCGCAGCCGCGCTTTTCCGCGACGCCTACCAACGCGCCGGCGATATGGTGCGCTTCGCGGAACGCTTTGCCATGCTCGCGCACCAGCCAGTCGGCAACGTCTGTCGCAGTCGTGAAGCCCAGCTTCGCGGCGGCGAGCATCGCCTGACGGTTGGGCTGCATGTCCCGAGCCATGCCCGCCATCGCCGCGATCGCCAGCATCAGCGCATCGACCGCCAGGAAGACTGGCTCCTTGTCCTCCTGCATGTCCTTGGAATAGGCGAGCGGCAGGCCCTTCATCATGGTCAGCAGCGACGTGAAGGAGCCGGCGACCCGCCCGATCTTGGCTCGCACCAGTTCCGCCGCGTCGGGATTGCGCTTCTGCGGCATGATCGAGCTGCCGGTCGTGAAGGCGTCGGAGAGCTTGATGAAACGGAATTGCGCGCTCATCCAGAGCACGATCTCATCGGCGAGCCGCGAGAGGTGCATCGCGTTGATCGAGGCGGCCGCCAGAAACTCCAGGGCGAAGTCACGGGCAGACACGGCGTCGAGCGAGTTGTTCATCGGCCGGTCGAAGCCAAGCGCGGCCGCCGTCATCGTCCGGTCGATCGGATAGGGCGTGCCGGCGAGCGCGGCGGCGCCGAGAGGCGATTCATTCAACCTCGCCCTGCAATCCCGGAAGCGGCCCCGGTCCCGCTCAAGCATCTCGACATACGCCATCAGATGATGGCCGAAGGTTACGGGCTGGGCGTTCTGCAAGTGGGTGAAGCCCGGCATGATGTAGTCGCTCGCGGCGTCCGCCCGTTCGATCAACGCAAATTGAAGATCCTTGAGCGCGGCCAGGACCACGTCGATTTCATCGCGCAGCCACAGCCGGAAATCCGTCGCGACCTGATCGTTGCGCGAGCGGCCGGTATGCAGGCGTCCGGCAGGCGCGCCGATCAGTTCGGCGAGCCGGGATTCCACATTCATATGAATGTCTTCAAGCACATCCTTGAAGACGAACGTCCCGGCTTCGATCTCGCCCAGGACCAGGTCGAGACCACGGGCGATTTCGGCCGCATCGGCGGCGGAAACGATGCCCTGCGCCGCCAACATGGCGACATGCGCCTTGGAGCCATGAATGTCCTGTGCGGCCATTCGCTTGTCGAAGCCGATGGACACATTGATCGCAGCCATTATATCCGAAGCGCCGCCTTCGAAGCGGCCGCCCCACATGGCGTTTGCGTTTTCGGACTTTTCCCTGGTCCCGCCGGAGCCTGACATGCGCCGTTCCTTGATTTTCGTCATCAGTTTAACCGCCGCCTTATGGAGCATCGCGCCAGCTTCGTCCATCGCAGCGCCCCCGCCGCCGACCGACGCCGTCCAACTGCTGGACCCGCCGCAAGCCCTGCCCGCCGAGGACTATGTCGACGCCGCCGGGACCGCGGCCAGCTTGAAGGCTTTCGCCGGCAAAGTCGTCGTCTTGAATTTCTGGGCGACCTGGTGCGCGCCATGCGTCAAGGAATTGCCGAGCCTGGACCGGTTGAGCGGCTTGCTGCCGCCGGACCGGTTCAAGGTGCTGGCGCTCTCGAACGACCGCGGCGGCGCGAAGCAGGCGGCGCCGTTTCTGGCGAAGCTCGGGCTCAAGCATCTCGCCGCCGATCTCGACCCCAAAAGCGCGCTGACTCGCGCGCTTGGCCTGCGCGTTCTGCCGACGACCTATGTGCTCGATCAGGAAGGCATGATCGTCGCCAAACTGGAAGGCATGGCGGAATGGGACAACCCGGCATTCGTCGACTGGCTGATGGCGATGGCGCCGCCTCAATAAGGTCCGGGCACGATCGGGCTGCCGTCGAAGAAGCGTTCGGTCCGGAAGCGGGTCAGGTCGTGCGCCGGAGTCTGGCCGACGACGAGTTCCGCCATGAGCTTGCCGATCGCCGGGCCGATGCCGAAGCCGTGGCCGGAAAGCCCCGTCGCATAGAATAGCCCGGCCAAGCGGTGATCCTCGCCGACATAGGGCACGGCGTCCGGCGTCACATCGATCATGCCGGCCCAGGCCTCGGCGACCTTGACGCCCGCCAGGTCTGGAAAGCGCTGCCCCAACCGCTGCCGCACCCGCTCGACGACGACCGGCGACGGGTCGGGGTTGACGATGCGCATCGCCTCGAACGGGCTGGCCTCATCCGCGCCCCAGCGGCGTTTCGCGCCCCAGGCGCCCGGATAGCCCTTCGGCGCCGCCACGCGAATGCGCACGTCCTTGGCCGACGCCTTCATCAGCTTCAGGTACTTCGCGAAATAACGGAACGACTTCGGCGACAGGAAATGCTCGGCGAGATCGCCGCTGGTCACGGAATAGCCGCCGTCGGCCCGCCGCCGGATCGCCAGGCCGGGGCTGGAAATGTTGGGGCCGATGACATCGGGCGCAGGCTCGGTCCGCATCACCGTCGAGCGCACCGCCAATTGCGGCAGGTCCAGGCCCGCATTGGCCGCGAAATAGGTGGACCAGGCGCCGCCCGCCAGCACCACCCGGTCGGCGCGAACCCGCCCGGCTTCCGTGACGACGCCGGCGACGCGGCCGTTCTGGACGTCGAGCGTGCGCACGGCGCAAGCTTCCCGGATCACGGCGCCCGCGCGCTCCGCCGCCCGCGCCAGCGCCGGCACGGCGACGAACGGTTCGGCGCGGCCGTCGCTCGGCGTAATCATGCCGCCCGCCCAATCGCCCGCGGCCATCGGATAGCGCTGGCGCACTTCGGCGGCGGACAGCAACGTCGTGTCGAGCTGATGCCGCTTGGCGAGATCGTGCCAGCCAGAATATTTCGCCATCGCCGCGGCGTCTTTCGCGAGGTACAGGCAGCCCGATTGCGTGAAGGCGAGGTCGGCCTCGCCGGTTTCGGCGGCCAGCCCCCGCCAGAGGCGGTTCGCCTCGATCATGATCGGCAGTTCGGCCGGGTCCCTGCCCTGCTGGCGGACCCAGCCCCAGTTCCGGCTGGATTGCTCCGCCGCGACCCGCCCCTTTTCCGCGAGGAATACCGACCGCCCGCGCTTCGCCAGGTAATAGGCGGCGGCGACGCCCGCGACCCCGCCGCCAATGACGACGACATCGGCCGCATCCGGCACGGCGCCTGAAAACTGAACCGGCCTCGCCTCGGTGATCATCGACGTCATGGCGCCTCGCTTGGAGCTTGCCTTACCGTGTCAGCCGCATTGTGGCAGCAATATCTAATGCCGGAAATGGCGCATGCCGGTGAAGACCATGGCGATGCCGGCGGCGTCGGCGGCGGCGATCACCTCGTCGTCGCGGATCGAGCCGCCCGGTTGGATCACCGCCGTGGCGCCGGCTTCGACCGCCGCCATCAGGCCGTCGGCAAACGGAAAGAAAGCGTCCGACGCGACGACCGAACCCACGGTCAATGGCACAGCTTCGTCAGCGGCTTCGGCAGCGTCGGCGGCTTTTCGCGCCGCGATCCGCGCCGAATCGACCCGGCTCATCTGGCCGGCGCCGACCCCGACCGTCGCCTGCCCCTTTACATAAACGATAGCGTTCGACTTGACGTGCTTGCCGACGCGGAAGGCGAACAGCAGGTCCGCCATTTCGGCCGCCGTCGGCGCCCGCTTGGTCACGACCTTCAGGTCCGCCTCGCCGATCCGGCCGTCGTCCCGGGTCTGGGCCAGGAGGCCGCCGGCAAGCGTCTTGACGGTCAGGCCCTTCGCCGCCGGGTCGGGCATGCCGCCGGTTTTCAGCAAGCGCAGGTTTTTCTTCTTCGCCAGCGCCGCGACCGCGTCTTCGGCGACGTCCGGCGCGATGATGACTTCGACGAACAGCTTGCCGATCGCCGCCGCCGTCGCCGCATCGAGCGTCCGGTTTACGGCGATCACGCCGCCAAAGGCGCTGACCGGGTCGCACTTCAATGCTGCCTGCCAGGCTTCCAGCAAGGTCGCGCCAGTGGCGACGCCGCAGGGGTTGGCATGCTTGATGATGGCGACTGCCGGAACATCGAATTCCGCCGCCAGCTCAAAGGCGGCGTCGGTGTCGTTCAGATTGTTGTAGGACAGCTCCTTGCCCTGAAGCTGCGTGGCGGTCGCGACGCCCAAGCGAAGACGGCCTGCGGCGTCCGGCATCCGGTAGAACGCCGCCGCCTGATGGGGGTTTTCGCCATAGCGCAGGATCTCGCCTTCGGTTCCGGCGAGAGGCAGCGTCGCCGGCAGGACTTCGCCCCGCTGTTCGGCGAACCATCCGGCGATCCGGGCGTCATATGCGGCCGTCCGCGCATAGGCTTCGCCGGCAAGGCGGCGGCGGAGGTCGAACGAAACCGCGCCGCTCTGCGCCGCCATTTCCGCCTGAATCGCCTCAAGCTGGTCCGGCGCCGTCGCGACCGTGACATAGCCGTGGTTCTTCGCGGCCGCACGGATCATCGCCGGCCCGCCGATATCGATGTTCTCGACACAGGTCGCGGCATCGGCGCCGCCGGCGACCGTCGCCTCGAATGGGTAGAGGTTCACGACCAGAAGATCGATTTCCGGCATGCCATGCTCTTCCAGCGCCGCCTTGTGGGCGGCCAGGCCGCGCACTGCCAGGAGGCCGCCATGCACCTTCGGATGCAGGGTCTTGACCCGGCCGTCCAGAATTTCGGGGAAGCCGGTCACGTCCGCGACTTCGATCGCCGCGACGCCGCCTTCGACTAGCGCCTTGCGGGTGCCGCCTGTCGACAAGACCTCGACGCCCTGGGACGCCAGGAACTGTCCGAATGCGACAATGCCGGTCTTGTCCGACACGGAAATCAGCGCGCGTTTGATCCTGACGAGATCCGGCGCTGGCGGCAAATCGAGCGAAACGGCCATGAACGGGCGACTCCAAGCATGAATACTGTCGAGAAGCCTGGGTTTTGCGCGGAAGGCGAAGGCCCTGTCAAACAGCGCGGTAACTAGATCGCGCGCTCCATGCGGAATGCCCATCGCAGCAAGAGTTTGCCCTCGCCGTCGAACGCCGCCGGGGCTTCGATGCGAAGGGCGGCAGCGGCGGCGCCCGGCCGGCCGCGGTAGGGTTCGGCGGCGAGCCGGGCAGGTCGATCGGCCCGGAACCGCCAGCCCTGGCCGGAATGGGCGCGCACCAGGACGCCGCCATCGTCCAACTGGATTGCATCGGCGCTGGGGTGCAGGTGGAACGCTACGACCATGGCCTGTCCGGCCGGACCGACGGCGCAATCCTCGCCGCGGAGGTCATGCCCGTCGGCCGCGAGGTAGAGGCGACGGCGCCATTCGGCCTGGGGTCGCGACCATGTGTTGGCTAGGGTCAGCAGGGTCGCGCCGCCATCGGCGTCGCGCTCGACGGCGGCCCCGGCCGCCATCCGGCCGCCGGCGAAGCACGGCGCGGAGAAATGCGAGATGCCCGGCGCTTCGAAGCGCGCGGGCGGCGCATCGGAATTGGCGCCCGTGCTGGTCACCAGACGGTCGCCGCCATGGCCGAATTCGAAGGCGCCGGGGCCAGCGCATGTCAGCAGCGTCGACCGGCCCGCGACCGCCCGGGCGAAGCCGGCTTGCGGCAGGTCCAGGGGCGCGCGGCCGCGCCACCCGGACGCCGCGAGCGCCAGATCGATGGTCCAGGGATCGCCTTCGCCGCCGCTGAACACGCCAAGCCCGCCATCCCCAAAGCGCAAGGCGGCAAGCGGCGCCGCCATGGCGCTCGCGGCGTCGCTGCTCGCCTCCGGCGGCGGGCGGCCGACTGCGGCAAAGGCGGCGCGGAGATCGAGCAAGCGCATCAATGCATCGAGCTGGGTCAGCGGCGCCGCGCCGATCAGGCCGCCATCGGGCGCAAGTTCCTTGCGGATCGCCCGGACCAGCGCGCGGTCGACTTCGGTCAGGATGGCCTCCGACCCGCCGATCGCGGCGGCGCCGGCCGCCAGCCCGGCCAGCGCCGCGAACCGGCCAGGGCCGGGCGGCGCCAGATCGATGCGCCGGCGGAGCCACGCCACCTGCACGGCCGTCTGCTCCATCACCTCGGCGCGGAAGGCTGGGCCGGCGCTTGCGGCATAAAATTCATAGGCGCCCATCCAGGCGGAGAGCCGCTGGCCGACGATATCGGGCCGCCAGCCGATGGGGTCGCTTCGACGATTGGTCTCGATCCAGGTCGTGACGCCGCGCCGCGCCGCGCGCCGCGCCGCATCGCCGCCGGCGGACCGAAGGTCGCGCAGCCAGGTGAAGGACTGAGCCCTGCCCCGGCGCACATGATCCCGCGCCAATTCCGGGTCATGGGGATCGGGGTCCAGCGCCGCCATCAGTTCGGCTTCCTGCTGGATCAGCACTTCCGCGCGGCCGGCGTCGCCGGGCCACGGGTCTTTCAGGCGGGCGACCGGTTCGCTCGGCGCATCGGGCGTGGATTGAAACGCCTCGATCAGCGCATCGAGCCACGGCATGTGCTGCCGTGGCGGCTTGAAGCGCGCCAGCGACCCTGGCACTAGGCCGCCCTCGCCTTTCGGCCCGCCATGGCGGCGTTCCGGATCGCCGCCACATTGCGCGCGTAGCCTGCCGGCCCATCCTTGAAGACGGCCGTGCCCGCGACGATGACATCCGCCCCGGCATGGGCGATCGCTCCTGCCGTGGCGGGCGTCGCGCCGCCATCGACCTGCAGGCGGATATCGCGGCCGGACGCGTCGATGCGTCGCCGAACGGCGGCGATCTTCGCCAATTGGCTATCGATGAACGACTGGCCGCCAAAGCCCGGATTGACGCTCATCACCAAGACGAGATCGACCAGGTCGATCAGATTGTCGATCGCCTCGACCGGCGTTCCGGGATTAAGGGCGACGCCGGGCTTCGCGCCGAGCGACCGGATCAGCCCGAGCGAGCGATGCACATGCGGCCCGGCTTCGGGATGCACCGTGATCCGCTCGCAGCCGGCGTTCACGAATTCCGCAACGAAGGCGTCGACCGGGTTGATCATCAGATGGGCGTCGAAGGTCTTGGCGCTGTGCGGCCTGAGCGCCTTGATGACCGCCGGGCCGAAGCTGATGTTGGGCACGAAATTGCCGTCCATGACATCGAGATGCAGCCAATCCGCGCCCGCGGCGTCGACTTCTGCGACGGCGGCGCCCAGGGCCGCGAAATCGGCGGCGAGGATGGACGGAGCGATCAATATATCATTTGGCATGGACTGTTCGTAGCAGGCCGCGAATCGGGGAACAAGCACAACTTCGTTAATCCCGGCAGATGGACGGGCGGACCCGAAATGGGCAGGCTGACGCGCATGTCCGGTCATCGACTCGTCATCCTTGTTTGCGCGGCCCAGATCGCGGCCCAGATCGGCGCCTATGTGTGGTCGGCGCTGCTGCCGCGCCTGCGCGAGGCATGGGACATCGGCCCTGCCGAAGCCGGGATGATTACCGGCGCTTTTTATTTCGCCTACATGGCCGCGGCGCCCTTCCTGGTCTCCCTGACCGACCGGATCGACCCAAAGCGGATATATCTCTTCGGCGCCATTGCGATCGCGGGCGGCCACCTGGCCTTCGCCTATGCCGTCGACGACTTCTGGAGCGCCATGGCGGCCCGCGCCCTTTCCGGCGTCGGCTGGGCGGGCGTCTACATGACCGGACTGAAACTGCTGGCGGACCGGGTCGACGCCGGTCTGATGCGCCGGGCGGTCGCCTGGCATGCGGCCGGGATCGGCATTTCGGGCGCGTTGTCGTTTACGCTCGGCGCTGTCGTCGCCGATGCCTATGGCTGGCAGGCGGCGTTCGCGATCGCCGGCTGGGTCGCGGTCTCGGCTTCGGCATTGGTGTTGATCGCCGCCCCATCCGTCAGGCCGCCCGCGGCCGAAGGTCCCCGGACTGCCTTGCTCGACTTCCGCCCGGTGATGAAGAACCGCCCGGCGATGGCCTTTGCCCTGACCTATTGCGTCCATACCTGGGAAATGAGCGTGCTGCGCGGCTGGATCGTGGCGTTCCTTGGCTATGTCGCGCTCAGCGCCCCGGATCGCACGACGGACTGGGTCGCCCCGGCCCTCGCCGCGACGCTGCTCGCCCTGCTCGGCACGATCGTCAGCGTGTACGGCAATGGCCTCTCGATCCGGATCGGGCGGGAGCGCATCGTCAGGCTCGCGACCGTGCTCTCGGCTGTCGCGTCCCTGCTGCTGGGCGTCGCCGGGCCCGAAGCCTATTGGCTGGCGGTGACGCTCGCCCTGATTTCCGGGGCCGCGATCTGGCTCGACAGTTCGACCCTGACCGGCGGCACTTCGGAGGCCGCCGAGCCGGGGCGGCGCGGGCAGACCCTGGCGCTGCACACGACGCTTGGCTATGCCGGCGGCGCGATGGGGCCGGTGGCGATGGGGTTCATCCTTGCGGCATTTTCCGGGCCGGAGGGCTATACCGATCTCGCCTGGGCGCTCGGCTTCCTGCATGTCGCGGCGCTGAGCCTTGTGGCGCGGGCGATATTCGTGCGCCTTATTGCGGCTCCGCCCCCGCCACGGCATTAATGGGCGCTGCCGACGCCCCACAGAAGGACCTCGCCCCATGACGCCCCCGGACAGCGCCCCGCCAGACGCCCGCCGCAATTCCGAACGGCTGGAAGCGGCTCTCAGCGACTTGCGCGCCCTGCTCGGCGACCGGCTGTCGACCGCCCAGGCCGTTCGCGACCAGCATGCCCAGGGCGAGGACCATTTTCGCCCGGCGCCCCCCGACGCCGTCGCTTTCGCGCTATCGACCGAGGAAGTTTCGGCGATCGTGAAAATCTGCAACGCCAACGACCTGCCAATCATCGCCTGGGGCACAGGCACGTCGCTTGAAGGCAATGTGCAGGCGATCCACGGCGGCGTCACCATCGATCTTTCCGGCATGAACGCCGTTCTGGAAGTGAACGCGGCCGACGGAGACTGCATGACGCAAGCCGGGGTCACCCGCAAGGCGATCAACGAGCATCTCCGCGATACCGGGTATTTCTTCCCCGTCGATCCCGGCGCCGACGCGAGCCTCGGCGGCATGGCCGCGACGGGCGCTTCGGGCACCAACGCCGTGCGCTACGGCACGATGAAGGAGAACGTGCTCGGCCTGACGGTCGTGCTCGCCGACGGCACGATCATGACGACCGGCGGGCGGGCGAAGAAATCATCCTCCGGGTACGACCTGACCCACCTGATCGTCGGGTCCGAAGGCACGCTTGGGATCATCACGGAAGTCCGCCTCAAGCTTTATGGCGTGCCCGAGAAGATCGCCGCCGCCGTTTGCCAGTTCGAAACCCTGGCGGGCGCAGTCGAGACGGCGCAGCAGACGATCCAGATGGGCGTGCCGGTCGCGCGGATCGAACTCCTGGACGATGTGCAAATTCAGGCCTGTATCGACTATTCCAAGCTTGAAGGCTTCGACATCAAGCCGACGCTGTTCTTCGAATTCCACGGCACGGCGGCCAGCGTCGCGGAGCAGGCAGGCACGGTCGAGGCGCTCGCGCTCGACAATGGCGGCGCCGGGTTCCAGTGGACGATGAAGCCGGAGGAACGCTCGAAGCTCTGGCAGGCGCGCCATGACGCCTACTATGCCTGTCTGGCGAAGTCGCCCGGCAAGCGCGGATGGGCGACGGATGTCGTCGTGCCGATCAGCCGGCTGGCGGAATGCATTGTCGACACCAAGGCCGACATCGGCGCCAGCAGCCTCTATTCACCGATCTGCGGCCATGTCGGCGACGGCAACTTCCATTGCTGCATCATGGTCGACCTGGACGATGCGGAGGAACTGGCGCGGGCGACGGCGTTCAACGACCGCCTTGTCGACCGGGCGCTGGCGATGGGCGGATCGTGCACCGGCGAGCACGGCGTCGGCATGGGCAAGATGAATTCCATGGCGAAGGAGCATGGCCCGGCCGCCATCGCGCTGATGCGGACGTTGAAGCGCGCGCTCGACCCGAAGAACATCCTGAACCCCGGCAAGGTTCTGCACGTATGAAGATCGCGATCTATGGCGCGGGGGCGATCGGCGCGCATCTGGGCGGCATGCTCTCCCGCGCGGGCGCGGACGTAGCGCTGATCGCCCGCGGGCCGCATCTGGCGGCGATGCAGGCGAACGGCCTGGTCTGCAAGTTTCAGGACGGCAGCGAATTCACCGCCCGGCCGAAGGCGACCGACGATCCGGCGACGCTCGGCGTCCAGGACTTTGTGATCGTCACGCTGAAAGCCCACCAGAGCGCCGGCGTCGTCGGGCCGATGCAGCCGCTGCTCGGCCCCGATACCGCGGTCGTTACAGCCATGAACGGCGTGCCCTGGTGGTATTTCCACGGCCTCGGCGGCGCCCATGCGGGCCGAACGCTGGAGACGGTCGATCCCGGCCGCGCCCAATGGACCGGCATCGGCCCCGAACGGGCGATCGGCATGGTCGTGCATCCGGCGGTCGAAATCACGGCGCCCGGCGTCATTCAGCATATGGAAGGCGACGCCTACCCGATCGGCGAGCCGTCGGGCGAAAAGACCGCGCGGATCACGGCGCTTTCGGATGCGTTGACGGCGGCGGGCCTGCGGGCGCCGATCCGCGCCAAGATCCGGGACGACATCTGGATGAAGCTCTGGGGCAATCTCTGCCTGAACCCGGTTTCGGCGCTGACGGGCGCGACGCTCGCGGGCCTCGGCCGGGATGCGGCGACGAAGGCGCTGCTCTTCACGCTGGCGGCCGAGGGCCGCGCCGTCGGCGAAGCCGTGGGCGCCCGCTTCCGGGTGACGGCCGAGCGCCGCCTTGCCGCCGCGTTCGAGGTCGGCGAGCACAAGACCTCCATGCTGCAGGACCTGGAACGCGGCCGCCCGATGGAAATCGACGCGCTTGTGACGGCAGTCACCGAGCTTGGCGCCATCGTCGGGGTCGAGACGCCGATGCTGAACGCGGTTCTGGCGCTCGTCCAACTTCGGGCGCGGACCGCCGGCCTCTATCCGACATGACCAAACCATGACGAAGCCGCCAGAAACGCCCGCGCCCGCCGCTGGCGGCAAGGGCAAGGAACAGGCCGCCGCTGGCGGCAAGGGCAAGGAGCAGGCCGCCGCTGGCGGCAAGGCCAAGGCACAGGCCGCCGCCGCCCGTAAAGCCAGACTGGCCGCGACGTTGAAAGCTAACATCCGCCGTCGCAAGGCCCAGACGGCGGGCCGCGAGGCAGCGCAAGAAGACTAAGCCGCTCAGCGATCGACCGCTTTAGCCTTTCCAGGGCCAGGATCGAATTCCGGGGCGAAGCCTGCCGTTCAACATCAATAACCGCGGCAATGCTGCAGCTTTTCCATCGAAATGCGGGCGATCGGCGCAACAATCGGTCGATTGACTGGAATGGCGCGCGGACGTAAGATTTCCCGGATTTGCAGCACACTCCCCAAAGGAGCGCAGACATGCGCGCTATGAAGGCCAAGAATTGTTCAGCGCTGGCATTTGTCGGCTTTCTTGGCGCCCTCGCTCTCCTGAGTTCTCCGAAAGCCGACGCGCAGAATGTCTCGCCGGAAATGCGTCGCGAGCTTGACGCGGCGTTCCAGGGCATCCTCGCGGACCCGACAAATCTCGACAAGACCTACGACTACGCGAAGATGGCGACAGCGGCTGGCGACTATGAGGCCGCGATCACGTCCTACGAACGCCTGCTGCTGTTCAACCCGGACCTGCCGCGCGTGAAGACCGAGCTTGGCATCCTCTACTATCGGCTCGGCTCGTTCGATACCGCCCGCAGCTACCTGACCGACGCCCTGAAGTCCCCCGGCGTGCCGGTCGAGGTGCAGGATCGCATCCAGGAATTCCTCTCCAAGATCGACGAGACCAAGTCGAAGAACCGTTTCAGCGGTTCGCTGGCGTTCGGCGGCCGCTATCAGTCGAACGCGAACTACGGGCCTGAAGGCCAGGTCCTGGTTCTGAATGCGCCCGCCAACCCCAACGACGACACCGAAGCCGACGACGATTTTAATGCGTTCTTCGCGCTGACCGGCCGCTACGTTTACGATATCGGCAACGATGCGGGCGACTTTTTCGGCATCGAAGGCTCTGTCTACGGCGCCCGGCAGCTCGAACTGACGACATTGGACGTCGAGCATTTCCGCGTGATCGCCGGACCGGGACTGCGCTACTACCCCTCCCCCGATACGCCGGTGCTGGTGCGGCCGCACATGCGCGCGACCTATGTCCGGCTTGACGACGAGAGCTATAATTTCTCGCTCGGCGGTGGCCTGGATATCGACTGGAAAGCTTTCGACAAGACGACCCTGTTCCTGAACAGCCTCGCCGAGGACCGGGAATATTATGTGACCAAGGAGCGGCAGAACTCCAACACCCAGGACGGCGCCGCATATGAAGTCGCGCTCGGCGCGATCCATGAGATCGACCAGAACATGGCCGTCCGCGGGCGCGTCTTCGCCGGGATCGTCGACGCCAGGTCCGACTTCGAGGCCTACAGGGAACTCGGCGCGTCGATGACCTTCAACATGCGCTTCGACTCCCCGTTCGAGGGCGATGAGGATTTCGCCCTGGTGGCCGCGCCGTGGAACTTCTCCTTGAACGGCCGCTACTCCAATCGGGAGCATGACGGCCCGAATCTGCTTGTCGCGAACGACACGCGCCAGGACGACGACATTCGCGTCAATTCAACCGTCGCGGTGCCGCTGGCGGACGGGTGGAGCGTCTTCACGACCCTGGGCTACCAGTGGAACCTGTCGAACATTCCGAACAACGATTTCGAGAATTTCAGCGCTACGCTCGGCGCCAATCTGCGCTTCTAGCCAGAGGAGAGACCAGCCATGGCTTCCCGCCATACCTTCCGCTTCGCCGCACTCAGCGTCGCGATCGCAGCACTGCTGATTTGGACGCCCGGCGCTGAAGCCCGTGAGGCCGGCGTCGCCGCCGCGGTCAACACCGACGCCCTGTCGCGGCCGCCGGCGCAGAATGAGCGCATTCTGGTCGTCGGCCAGAACGTCGTGTTCGAGGAAGTCATCAAGACCGGCGAGAATGGCCAGGCGCAGCTTTTGATGCTGGATCAGAGCGCGGTCACCGTCGCGCCGAATTCCGAACTCACTATCGACAAGTTCGTCTATGACCCGGACAAGAAAACGGGCGAGATGGCGCTGAACCTGTCGCGCGGCCTGATGCGGTTTGTCGGCGGGCGCCTGTCGAAAACCGGGTCCGTCAGCGTCCGGACGCCGGTCGCGACCATAGGCATTCGCGGCGGCGTCGCCTTGATTAACGTCATCTCGGACACCGTCGTCGATGTGACCCTGCTTTACGGCGAAGCCATTCAGGGGGTGACGGATACCGGCCAGAATTTCAGCGTCCGCCGGCACGGCTATTTTACCCGGATCGAGCAGGACAAGGGCGCCAGCGCGCCGCAGCCCGCGACGGCGGCGACGCTCGGGAACTCGCTGGCGAAGCTGGAGGGTCGCGCCAGCGCAGCCGCCGGCGCGCCTGAGAAGCCCACCGATACCGGCGCTCAGGAGCAGTTGGGCTCCACGCCGGTTGGGGGCTCGGAAGCCCCGCCGACCAATGACGGCACGAACGCCAATAACCAGAATACGCAGGACGATAACGAGACCCCGAACGGCGAAACCCCCGTCGACGAAACCCTGGTGCTTGAGCCGGAGGACGATACCGAGGTGGAAGAGCCGATTATCGACCTGGCGCAGGAATTCAACATCACGGAGATATTTACGGTCTCGGGCGCCCTGCAAGGAAATTTGATCCTCGGCTCCACGTCTGGCTTGCTCGAGGTTGTTCCAGTTGTGGAGAACAACGAAAATATCGATGAGGCCAACATCGGCGCGGGCGGATTCGGCATCGGCGTGGCCGGCAGCTCGGTCAGCAACCTGGAGCTGCCCGGCGCGACCCCGGTCGGGGGCGGCAGCCAGCAGCTTGGCGATTTGAATGCCGCGGATCAAGAAATCGGCGATCGCTTCATCGCGATCGAAGGCAACGAAGGCTTGCTGATTTCCCGATTCGATGGCCAACCGCTCTCGTTCTCCGTCGGCGGCGCGGGCGATCCCGATGCGGTCACGAACGTTTTCAACAGCGAAGACACACGCACCTATCTGTCGCCGGAAACCTTTAACGCCAATCGCGCCGAAGCCGTCGGCGGCCTTCGGGCGGCTGTCATCGAAGCCCAGAATGTTTCAGGCGACCTCTTTTTCAACTACGACCTTTCGACGGAAGACTTCAACGGCATCGACGGGTCGCGCATTACGGTCTTCGGCGGTCGCGGTTTCCTGTCGCTGCCGACCGGGCAAACCCACTTCGCGCTAAGCGGCGACAGCCAAACTGCTTCCGTATTGCCCTATTCGGATATCGGCCTCTTTCAGTTGCCGATCAACGGCATCGACGACGCCAACACCCGGTTGTTCGACGACGCCGCCGTCAATCAGACGCCGCTGATCGTCGATTGGGACAAGCGCAAGTTCATGTATGCCGGCGGCGTTTTCCAGAACGTGAATGGCGAACCCGGCAGCGACAAGGCCTATGGCATTCAGGCGGTCGCGGGCAATGTCACGGGCGGCGGCGGCGAGTCGCTGGTGCGTTTCGTCGGCGACAATGTCGGCTCGTCGCACATTTTCCTGAACGATATCGAGACGCGCCGACTGCATGTTGGCGCCGCGACGGGCAATCCGCTCGGCGACCCCAATGGCGAAAAAGCCGTCACGATGGATGGGTTCCACGCGACGATCACGCCGAATGAGACGGAGGCGGGCCAACAACCGCCCGTCGTCAGCCAGAACCACCAATTCGGCCTTGAGGCGACGACGCCGTTCGCCTTGAACAATCCGGGCGCGGGCACGACGATCGAAACCCTGTTCGGGGCGATCTTCATCGTCAATGCTGAAGATGAATTAGAGGCGCTGGTCACCAACCCCGACGCAGAAAACGGCCCCGGCACATTAACCATCGACCGGGACGACGGCGAAATTTTAGCCCATTTCCACCTGCACGACCAGGAAGGCATCCGTGTCATAATCGAAAATGTCGGCAGTCAATCCGCGTTCATGGACGATAAGACTTTTGCGATCGCCAAGTCCGCCCTGGATTCTGGCTTCGCCGACGGCAACGATATCGCTTTCATCGCGGTCGCCGCCGATGCGGTCCTGAACGCGAATGATCGGCCATGCGTCTGCGAATTCATGCATTGGGGCTTTATCGCCGGCGGTCAGGCCAATCCGGGCGAACTCAGCAATTCCGTATCCGATATCGGCGTGTTCTTCGCCGGCGTCCCGACGCCGACGATCGATATGCCCGTAACCGGGTCGGCGACCTTCACCGGCGGCGCCTTCGCCTCCGTCTTGCAGCCGGGCCTCGACAGCCCGCAGTTCATGCGCGGCGACTTCTCCATGAACGTGCAGTTCCAGACCGGCGTCAGCGCGGGCGACATGAACCTTGGGGCGAACGCCTTCACGGTCATCGGGCAACATGCCGTCGGCAATTCGGCCCTGAACGTGACCTACTTCCAGGATGCGGCGAATGTCGGCAGCGGCGCTGGCGCGTTCTTCGGCGCAGGCGCGCAGAACCTTGGCGTGACGATCGACATCAACAACGGCGCCGGGCTTGAAGCGGTCGGCGCCGCAGTCGCCGAACGAGCTGGCGGCTGACCCGCGAGGTTATGGCCGCCGTCGAAACGGTCGCGCTCGCCAGCGATATCTATGGCGAGGGCCACGGCCCCAAACTGGTCATCATGCATGGCCTGCTTGGGGCCGCGCGCAACTGGATGGCGATCGCCAAGCGCCTGGGCGCCGATCACGAAGTCCACGCCCTGGACCTGCGCAATCACGGTCGGTCGCCCTGGGTCGATGGCATGTCCTACGAGGCGATGGCGGCGGACGTCGCGGCGTATATCGGCGCCCATGACCTTGGCGCCCCTACCGTCCTTGGCCATAGCATGGGCGGCAAGGCGGCGATGACGCTGGCGCTCAACGCGCCGGAGATCGTCGGCAAGCTGATCGTCGCCGACATCGCGCCGGTCGCCTATGCGCGCGTCGGACGCTCGACCTTCCTTGATTATGTCGAACACATGGCCGCCCTCGACCTTGGGTCCATCCAGCGGCGCGCCGACGCCGACACGGCCTTGGCCGACGCCATTCCCGACAACGGCGTGCGCGGCTTCCTGTTGCAGAACCTTGTGACCGATGAAGCTGGCGGCTTTCGCTGGCGGTGCAATCTCGGCGTGCTCGCGGCCGACATGGAAAATGTCCTGGGCTTTCCTGAACCGCCGCAGGGCGTGCGCTACGACGGCCCGTCGCTGTTTCTGACCGGGGGCGCGTCCGACTATGTGAAGCCGGAGCACAAGCCGCTGATCCGGAAGCTGTTCCCGAAAACCCGGTTCGCGGCCCTGAAGGACGCCGGCCATTGGCTGCATGCCGAGCAGCCCCGCCCCTTCATGGACGCTGTCCGGCAGTTCGCCGCCGCAGGTTAGACCGATCCGCCCTTCGGCGTTCAGCGTCAGGCGGGCGTTAGCGAGCGGGCCAGTTTGGCGACGCGGCCCGTGAGATCAGCGATCGTCGCCGTCGCATCGGCTTCCGCCGCCTTCAGCGCATCCCTTTCCGCCAGCAGCGCCTGTCGCGCAGCTTCGGCGCGCGCCAGGTCGGCCGCCAGGGCGTCCCGGGCTTTCTGGGCGGTCGCGAGCGCTGCTTCGGCGGCCGTTGTATTGGGGCGCTTGCGCGCCGCCGCTTCCGCCGCATCCAGCGCCGCGAGCGCTGCGTCGCGCTCGGCGATGAGCGCGTCCCGCTCCGCCATCAAGGACCGGACCGCTTCGTCATCGCCGGCGCCGCCGCCCGCCGTGCTGGCGACCTGCGCTTCATCGGCGGCGATCAACGCGGCCATGACCAGCAATTGCGCGTCGCCGACCTTGCCGACCTGCCCGGCCAGTTCCTGCACCCGATTGGCCAGATCTGCGCCAAGGCCGCGCAGATGCGGCTCCTGACCGTCTTCGCACGCCATGCGATAGGGCCTGCCGTTCACGGTGATCGTCACTTCGCCCATACCGAACCTCCTTGGCGGTCGCCTCAGATCGACCCATCCTTCGACGAAACCGCCGGAAGGTGGATATGTAGATTGCGCCTCATCAGTCGAAGCAAGGAACCTGCGCCCGCGCTGGCGCAGCTTGCTCCTGGAAGATGGCCTTGGCGCGACGGGACGCAACCCATGCGCCTGGCGATTTTCCGCATTTCGTTCGACCGGCCGCAACCGGCGCGGTCGATGACAGCCGCCTAGGCGCGGCCCGTCAGGATGGCTTCGACCTGCTGGATTGCGCCGTCCAACCGGCGACTGACATCGCCCGTGACCGATTTCAAGCCTTCATGTTCGCGCTGGAGCGCGGCCAGCGCCGAATCCAGGTCCGAGTCCTGCGCGGCGCCGGTTTCGGCATTCGAGGCAGCGATCCGCGCAGCCGCGGCGGCTTCGGCAGCGTCGACGGCGTTCTCAAGCGCTTCAAGCGCTGCTTGCAATTGGCTGGAGGACGTCATTGTCAGCCGAAAAATCCCATTGAGTTGGAGCGCTAGGCGTACTTCTTAATGCAATGCCTCGTCGCGGACGATAAGCCCACGCCGCCGCAGCGTCAACAAGACAAACGCCCCAAGTCCTTGCGCGCTTGACGGCGGGTCGAACAATCCCGCATGAACGGTGCAATTGCCGTGGGCGTTGGCCTGCCGCCATTCTCAATAGTGACGCGCATTTAAGGATACACAGCCACGATGACACGGCGCCAGATGGCGAACGCGCTGCGCGCGTTGGCGATGGATGCGGTTGAAGCCGCCAATTCCGGCCACCCAGGCATGCCGATGGGCATGGCAGATGCAGCGACAGCTCTGTTTGACGGCCCGATGAGCTATGACGCCAGTCATCCGACATGGCCGGACCGGGACCGCTTCGTGTTGTCCGCCGGCCATGGCTCGATGCTGCTCTATGGCTTGCTGCACCTGACCGGCAACCCGCAAATGACGCTCGACCAGATCAGGAATTTCCGGCAGCTCGGCGCATTGACCGCCGGCCACCCGGAGGCCGGCCACCCGCCCGGCGTCGAGACGACGACCGGTCCCCTCGGCCAGGGCATCGCGACCGCCGTCGGCATGGCGATCGCGGAAGCGAAACTGGCGGCCGAGTTCGGCGCCGATCTCGTCGACCATCGGACATGGGTCATCGCCTCCGACGGCGATTTCATGGAAGGCGTGAGCCACGAAGCCGGCGCCATCGCCGGGCATCTCGGCCTCGGCAAACTGATCGTGCTTTGGGACGACAACGGCATCTCGATCGACGGCCCGACCGACCTTTCGATGAGCGACGACGTCCTGATGCGCTTCCAGAGCTATGGCTGGGCGACGGCCCGCGTCGACGGCCATGACGCCAGCGCGGTCGAAGCCGCCTTGAACGCCGCCAAGGCGGACGACGCCCGCCCGACGCTGATCGCCTGCAAGACGACGATCGGTTTCGGCGCGCCCAAGAAAGCCGGAACCGCCGGCTCCCACGGCGCGCCCCTGGGCGCCGAGGAAATCGCCGGCGCCCGGAAGGCGCTGGACTGGCCGTATGCGCCTTTCGTCGTGCCCGACGACATCCGCGCCGCCTGGAAGACGGCCGGCGCCCGCGGCCATGCCGCCCGGGAAGCCTGGGAAGCCCGGCTGCAAGCTGCGCCAGCGGACATCCGAGCCGAGTTCGAGCGCCGCATGGCGGGCGACCTTCCGGCCGGTTTCGCCGGCGCCATGCTGGCCTACCGCGAGACGCTGGCGGCCGAAAAGCCGAAAATCGCGACCCGCGCCGCCTCGCAGCGCGCGCTTGGCGTGATTAATGCTGCCGTGCCGGAAACGCTCGGCGGCTCCGCCGACCTCACCGGCTCCAACCTGACCAAGACCGAGCAGACCAAGCCCTTCAGCAAGACCGACCGGGCCGGGCGCTATGTCTATTGGGGCGTGCGCGAGCATGGCATGGCCGCCGCCGCCAACGGCATCGCCCTGCATGGCGGCTTGATCCCCTACACGGCGACCTTCCTGATCTTCACCGACTACTGCCGCCCGGCGATCCGGCTGGCGGCATTGATGGGCCAGCGGCAGATCTTCGTGATGACCCACGATTCCATCGGCCTCGGCGAAGACGGCCCGACGCACCAACCGGTCGAGCATCTGGCGAGCCTCCGCGCGATGCCGAACTTGCTGACGATGCGCCCGGCCGACGCCATCGAGACCGCCGAATGCTGGGAAATCGCGCTTTGCGAGAAACACCGGCCAAGCGTCATCGCCCTCTCCCGCCAGGGCGTGCCGGCGTTGTGCGACGTCACCGCCGAGAACCGCTCCGCCAAAGGCGCCTATGTGCTGCTGGAAGCCGATGCGCCCCTGCAAGCCGTGCTGATCGGCACAGGCACGGAGCTTTCCCTCGCCGTCGAGGCGAAGGCGCAACTGGAGGCCAAGGGCATCGGCGCCCGGGTCGTCTCCATGCCGTGCTGGGAATTGTTCGACGAACAGGACGCCGCCTACAAGGCCAGCGTCTTGCCGCCGGGCGTCGTCAAGGGCGCGATCGAAGCCGGCATCGGGCTAGGCTGGGAGCGCTATATCGGCGACGGTCCATTCATCGGCATGACGGGCTTTGGGGCGTCGGCGCCGGCTAACGCCCTGTATACGCATTTTGGTATAACATCTGACGCGCTGGCGGCCGCGGTCGCCAGTCGTTTGCAACGCTAAACATCTATCAGGAAACAGGAGACTGCAGGGATGGCGGTTCGGGTCGCAATTAATGGTTTTGGTCGCATCGGGCGCCTGGCGCTGCGCGCTGCGTTGGAAAGCGGCCGCGACGATGTGGAGTTTGTCGCGATCAACGATCTGGGCTCCCCGGAAATGAACGCGCATCTGCTGCAGTACGATTCGGTCCATGGCCGCTTCCCGGGCGAGATCAGCGTCTCGAAGGGCGGGATCTCGGTCAATGGCGGCGCGCCGATCCAGTCGTTCGCCGAACGCAATCCGGCGGCCCTGCCCTGGGGCGAATTGAAGATCGACGTCGTGATGGAATGCACCGGCATTTTCACGTCGAAGGCGAAGGCGGGCGCGCATCTCGAGGCTGGCGCCAAGAAGGTCCTGATTTCCGCGCCGTCGGGCGACGCCGATCTGACGGTCGTCTACGGCGTCAATCACGACAAGATCGCCAAGACCCACGACGTCATCTCCAACGCCTCCTGCACCACCAACTGCCTGGCGCCGGTCGCCGCGATCCTGCATGAAGCCTTCGGCATCAAGAGCGGCTACATGACGACGATCCACGCCTATACCGGCGACCAGAAGCTGCACGACAACCTCCACGACGACATGCGCCGCGCCCGCGCCGGCGCCCTCTCGATGATCCCGACCTCGACGGGCGCCGCCCGCGCCGTCGGCCTCGTGCTGCCGGAGTTGAAGGGCAAGCTCGACGGCACCGCGATCCGTGTGCCGACCGCCAACGTCTCGGTCATCGACTTCAAGTTCATCCCTGAGAAGGCAGCGACCGTCGAAGCGATCAACGCGCTGATGAAGACGGCCGCGAACGGGAACCTGAAAGGCATTCTGGGCGTGAACGAAGCCCCCCTGGTTTCGGTCGACTTCAATCATTCTTCGTTCAGCTCGGTCTTCGACGCGACGCAGACGCAGGTCGTCGATGGCGGCCTGGTCCGCGTCATGTCCTGGTACGACAACGAATGGGGCTTCTCCAACCGTATGTCGGACACGGCTGTGGCGCTGGCCGCCCAGATCTGACCGGCGGCGGGCCTTGCCAGCGTCCGTCGTCGTTCACGATCTGGCGCAGGCGCTTGCAAGCGCCCGCGCGGCGTCGGCGACTGGCGCGCCCTTGACGCTGCGGTCGGCGCATGGCGTCGGACGGAGCCTGGGCGTCGGCGGCTGGATGGCGCTCGCCGCGGCGACGCGGGATAGCGCGCCCGAAGCTCGGCTGACGTTCTGCATCGACTGCGCTGATCACGTCGGCGACGCCCATGCGGCGATCGCCGCCGGGGCGAGGCGCCTGGCGCTCGAGGGCGACGGTCCGGGCGCCCGCCGCATCGCGCGTCTGGCGGCCGCGGAAGGCGCCGAGCTTGACCGAGAGCCGGCCGATCTCGACCTTGCATTCATTCACGATCCGGAGGCGGCCGTCGCCCGCCTGCTTCAATCATCAGCCTGAGGGGGCCAGTTCCATGCGCATGACCCGTAAAGTCAAAGAAATCCTGTCCTGGTACGAGAGCGATAGCCCGGGCACGAAAACCAACATCGCCCGCATCCTGATGCAGGGGAAACTTGCCGGCACCGGCAAGATGGTGATCCTGCCCGTCGACCAGGGCTTCGAGCACGGCCCCGACCGCAGCTTTGCGCCGAACCCGGCAGGCTACGACCCGCACTATCATTTCAAGCTGGCGATCGACGCGGGCCTGAACGCCTATGCGGCGCCGCTTGGCATGATCGAAGCCGGCGCCGACACCTTCGCCGGGCAAATCCCGACGATCCTCAAGATGAACAGTTCCAACAGCCATGCGACCCAGAAGGACCAGGCCGTCTATGGGTCGGTCGACGACGCGCTCCGGCTCGGCTGTTCCGCCATCGGCTTCACGATCTATCCGGGCGCCGACGAACAGTTCGACATGATGGAAGAATTCCGGGAGCTTGCGGCCGAAGCCAAGGCCGTCGGCCTCGCGGTCGTCCTCTGGTCCTATCCGCGCGGCGGCAATCTCTCGAAGGACGGCGAGACCGCCATCGACGTCACCGCCTATGCCGCCCATCTGGCGGCGTTGCTCGGCGCCCACATCATCAAGGTGAAGCCGCCGACCGAGAAGATCGAGCAGAAGGAAGCCGGCGAGGCGCTGAAGAAGGCGAAGGTCGACACATCGAGCCTGTCCAAGCGTATCGAGCATGTCATGCAGTCGGCCTTCAACGGCCGGCGGCTGGTCGTCTTCTCCGGCGGTGCCGCGAAGGGCACGGAAGCCGTACTGAACGAAATCCGCGAAGTCGCGGCCGGCGGCTCGAATGGGTCGATCATCGGCCGCAACAGCTTCCAGCGCGAGCGCGGCGAAGCGCTAGAACTGCTTGACGCCATCGTCAAAATCTATCTCGGGAAAGCTTGAGCCATGGCGACGGGCGCGGACGACGCGAGCGAGGCCTATGACCGGCCGCGCCCACGGCTCTATCTCATCACGCCGGGCGATCTGGCGGTCGACGGCCCATCCCTCAAGGCTTTCGGCGAGCGCCTTGGCGCAGCCCTGGACGCGGGCGATGTCGCCTGCATCCAGTTGCGCCTCAAGGACGTCTCGGACGACGACTGGCGCCGCGCGACCGAGACTCTGATGCCGATCACCCATGCGCGAGATGTGGCGTTTCTGCTGAACGACCGGGCCGACCTCGCAGCCGAACTTGGCGCCGACGGCGTGCATATCGGCCAGGACGACATGCCTTACGCGGAGGCGCGGCGCCTGATGGGGCCTGACGCCATGATCGGCGTCACCTGCAAGGCCAGCCGCGATCTTGCGTCCGAGGCGGCGGAAGCCGGCGCCGATTACGTCGCGTTCGGGGCATTCTTCGAAAGCACGACGAAGACCGTCACCACCCCGGCCAGCCTCGATGTGCTGACCTGGTGGTCAGCGCTGACGACGGTGCCCTCGGTCGCCATCGGCGGCATCACGGCGGCGAATTGCGCGCCCGTGATCCAGGCCGGCGCAGATTTCCTCGCCATCGCCGGCGGGGTCTGGAACCATGCCGACGGACCGGCGGCGGGCGTCATCGCCATCAACAAGGCGATCGACGCCGCGTTCGGGTAGAACAAGGCGCGCTCAGGCGTCGCCGCCCGCATGGGCTGCGGCGCTTTCGCCGGCGATCTTGCCGTAGACCGCGCCCGCCATCAGGCCGCTGCCGCCCGGATAGTTCTCGTAGAACAGGCCGCCGACAAGCTCGCCGGCCGCGAACAGGCCGGGGATGGAGCGGTCGCTGCTGTCCTGGACCGTGCCCTTGGCGTCGATCTTCAGGCCGCCGAAGGTGAAGGTCACGCCGGTCGTCGTCACAAATGCCTCGAACGGTCCCTCGTTGATCGGCAGGGCCCAGTTGGTCTTGTTCGGGCTGAGGCCCTTCGTCGTGACGCCGTCGAGAACGGCGGGATTGAAGTCGCCCGGCTGGCAGGCGGCGTTGAAGTCGGCGATCGTCGCCGTGAGCGCCTCGGGATCGATTTCCAGCTGCACCGCGAGGTCCGCGATGGTGTTTGCCGTCACCTTCGTCACCTGCCGGATGCGATATTCGTCGCGGAGCAGCGGAATGGTCTTCTGGTCGAAGATCTGGACCGCCATCCGGTTGGGCTGGCTCATGATCTCGCGGCCGAATTTCACGTAAGTGTGGTTCCGCAGATCCTCGCCTTCGTCGACGAAGCGCTTGCCCCTGGCGTTGACCATGATGCCCCAGGGATAGGAATGCTTCTGGAAGTTATCGAGCACTTCATAGTCGCCATATTCCGGCGCGGAGATGTCCCAGCCGACGGAATGGCAGCCGGACCAGTTGCCGTAGGGCCGCGCGCCGATATCGATCGCCATCTTGATGCCGTCGCCCATGTTGTGGCGCGTGCCGCGCACCCGCGCCAGGTCCCAGCCCGGCCCCAGATAGCGGGCGCGCATTTCCGGGTTCGATTCGAAGCCGCCGCATGCCAACACGACGGCGCGCGCCTCGATTTCCTCATATCCGTCCGGGCCATTGATCTCGAGGCCGGTGATCCGGCGTTGCTTGTCCTGGATCAGACGGGTCGCGCCCGTCTCATAGCGGATTTCGCAGCCGATCTGCCGGGCGCGCTTGATCTCGGCCTCGACAAGCCCGGCGCCGCCGCCGACGGCTTCGATGTTCACGCCGCCATAGAAATGCTGCTTGCCGTCGACCAGGAACGACTGGCGGCCGAACATCGGGATGAACCGGATGCCATGTTTGCGCAGCCACACCATCGTCGGGCGGGAATTGTCGATCAGCCGCCAGGCCATGTCCTCGTTCGCCTGATGGCGCGTGACCTTCATCAGGGCGTTGTAGAACACGTCCCGGTCATGCACCGGCAACACGATCTGATCGCGCTCGGCCTTTGAAAGATCGGTTAGGACGTCGGTCGCCACATCGTCGATGCCGCTGTGACAGAAACGGAAGCCGCCCGCCGTGAAGTAGGAATTGCCGCCCTTCTCATGCTCCGGCGCTTTTTCCAGCACCAGGACCGAGGCCCCATTTTCCCGCGCCGCCAGCGCCGCCGTCAAAGCCGCGTTGCCCGCGCCGACCACCACGACATCATACGTAGCCATTCAATCTTCCTTCCCATTCCAGCGGCAAAGGCCTAGAGCCTCGCCCCATCCACTCGGCCATATTGCGTCGGGCATATGATCCAGTAAAATTAAACTATTCGTATGAATGTTCAGAGTTTCTAACTTATATGCAGGATCGCTTCGCCCTGAAGGATATCGCCGCGTTCGTGCGCGTGCTGGAGCTTGGCAGCTTCAAGGCGGCCGCTCACGACCTCAGCCTCACGCCATCGGCGTTGACGCAGCGCCTGCAGAAACTGGAGGACGCCGTCGGCGCGCGCCTGATCGACCGCACGACGCGCACCGTCGCCGTCACTGCTGTCGGCCGGGCCTTTCTGCCGTCGGCACGGCGCCTGCTCGATCAGTTCGACCGCTCGATTACCGATCTGCAGGACATGATCCATGCCCGGGGCGGACGGGTGACGATCGCCAGCTTGATCTCCATCGCCACGTATGTGCTGCCCCCGGCGCTCGCGCGCTTCTCCGCCGCATATCCCGATGTCAGCGTCCGCACCATCGACGATTCCGAGCAGGATATCGCGGAATATGTACGGCGCGGGGACGCCGAATTCGCGGTCGACATGCGAACCTCGGACGCCGACGACGACCCGGAGCTCAGCATCACGCCGATCATGGAGGATCGGTTTGTGCTGGCCTGCCGGACCGGGCATCCGTTGGCGGCGGGCGGACCGGTCGGATGGGACAGGCTCGCCGACATGCCGATCGTGACCCTGGGCGCCCGCAGCGGCACCAGCCGCCTTCTGACCGACCGCCTGCCGGAGCGCGCGCGCGCCTTGAACTGGCGCTATGAGGTGCAGCATCTTTCGACGATGATCGGCTTCATCGAAGCTGGCATCGGCGTCGGCATCGCGCCGGAACTGGCGATGCGGGCCATCGCCGGCCGCCCGATTTCCTACCGGCCGATCGTCGATCCGGCGTTCAGCCGCACGGTGCTGCTGGTCGAACGCCGGGGCGCGACGCTCTCCCCAAGCGCGTCGGCCTTGAAGGCCATGCTGCTGGAGGAGTTCAGCGGCGCGCCATGCTCTATCGCCAGCCGGTGAGCCTGACGGCGGCGGCCGTGATGACGCCGTAGGCGAACATGCCCGCGGCGATCGCGCCGAAGACGCCGGCGACCCCGAAATCCGTCAGCTCCGTCGCCAGCAGGGCGCCGCCGAAGGCGATCGCCATCCGGCAAAGGCTGGCGGCGACCGGCCAGACCATCCGCCCGGCGCCCTGGCTCGCGAAATACAGCGCGAGGCCAAGGGCGAAGAAGCCGTAGAACGGCCCGACCGTATGGAAATAGGCGCGCCCGGCCTCAAGCGCGGCCGCATCCGACCCGTCGAGAAAGAGGCGGAGCCAGAGATCGGGCGCAAGCGCTGCGACCGCGCCGATGGCGCCGACCAGCAGCGCCGCGGCGCTGGCGCCGGTCCAACCGATCCGGAGCGCCCGCTGTCTTGCGCCGGCGCCGATATTCGCGCCGACCATCGCCGTCATCGCCGAACCGATGCCGAACACGATCGGCACCATCAGGAATTCCAGGCGCGCGCCAAGGCCATATCCGGCGAGCGCGTCCTGACCGTGACGCCCGACCAGGCCGACCATCAGGACAATCGTCAGCACGGTCTGGACGGCGTTCAACGAGGCCGTCAGACCGACGCGCAGAATGTCGGCGAACATGCTGCGCTCGAACCGCGCGCGGCCGGCGCCGAAGGCGATCCCGCTCCGGCCGGCGAGGATATAGACGACCGCCAGCACGGCCCCGACGCCATAGGCCGCCACCGGTCCGGCGGCGAGCCCCGCCATGCCCAAGGCCGGAAACGGCCCCCAGCCAAGCGCCAGCGCGCCGGCCAGGGGGATCGACGCCAGGGACACGCCCAGCAGAAACAGCGACGGCGTCAGCATGTCGCCAGCGCCGCGCATGATGCTGAGCGAGGAATGGCACAGCCAGAGCGCAATGCAGCCCGGAAAGAACACGGCCGCATAGGCCAGCGCGGCGGCGACCGCGCCCTCCCCGCCGCCAAGCGCTTCAAACACGCTTTGGCCCCAGAGCGCCATCAGCACGGCGAAGAACGCGGCGGCGGCGGCCGCGATCATCCATGCCGCCAGGGCGAGGCCGCCCGTGCGCGCTGCGCCGCCCTGCCCGCCAAGCGCCCGGGCGATCGCCGATGAGATCGCGCCCCCCATGGCCCCCGCCGACATCATCTGCGTCAGCATCACCAGGGGAAAGACCAGCGCCAGGCCAGCCAGCGCCGTGACGCCCAACTGGCCCGCGAAAAATCCCTCCGCGATGCTCATGGCCGCCATCACGAACATGGCGATGACGTTCGGCGCGGCGAGGCGGGCGAGCGTCGGCCCGATCGGCCCTTCGAGCAGACGCCGGGTGCGCGCGGCGCGGCTTGCCGCAGCGGCGGCCGCCTTGCCGCCTGCCTTGCCCGCCAGTGGGCCGGGCGGCCCCTCGGGCGCGTCGGGCGTCGACGGAATTGGGTCGACCGCGAACGCTGACGGGGCGACGAGGGTCATGGTCTGGGCTCCAGCAAGATTGTAGGTTCCTTTTTAGAACTAACATCAGCAATAAGTTCTCTTTCAGAACTCGTCAAGGGCGGCTATATTCAGGCCATGCGATGGCAAGAGCTCAGACAAGAACGCTGCCCTGTCGCCCGTGGCCTGTCGGTCATCGGCGATCGCTGGACCGTGCTGATCCTGCGGGACTGCTTTCAGGGCGTCCGGCGGTTCGATCAGTTTCAGGAGCGTCTTGGGGTGACCCGGCATCTGCTGGCGGACCGGCTGCGCAAGCTGGAAGAGGCTGGCGTCCTGAGCCGCGTCCAATACCAGGAACGGCCCAAACGCTTCGAGTACCGGCTGACCGATGCCGGGCGCGACCTCTATCCGGTGCTGGTCTCGATCATCAAATGGGCGAACGACTACGCGCCGTCCGAGACGTCCCCATCGCTCCGCCTGCTCTCGCGGGCGACAGGCGAACCGATCAAGCCGCTGCTGATCGACGAAAACACCGGCGAGGCGATCTTGCCCCGCGGCGTCATCGCTGCGATGGACTGAAATCCGGCGGCGTTCCTCGCAGTCGGCCGCTGACGGCCGTTCGGGCGGTCAGCCCTGGAAGGTGTAGGGCTGGATCGCATCGCCCATGACGGTCGTTCGGATGAACCGCCGGTTCTCGTTAAGGGGATAGTCGATGCGGCCGGAGTGCAGCAAGCCGCCGCGATTGTCCCACATCAGCGTGTCGCCGACGCCCCAGACATGTTCCCAGCGCACGGCCTCATCCTCGATCCGGTCTGTCAGCTCCTCGATCAGCGCCTCGCTCTCCTCGGACTCCAGGCCCATGATGCGCTGACCGGTATAGGGGTTCAGGAAAATGCCGGGCGCGCCGGTCTTCGGATGGCGCGCGACGACGGGATGGATGGCGATGGTCTTGGCCCGCGCCTCGGCGTCGAGCGCTTCCGCCGCTTTCGCGGCCAGTTTGTTGCGCCGCGCCTGGCCATAGACGAACTCGGCGGTCAAGCCGTTCAGCCGCCGCTTCATCGCCTCCGGCAGCGCCTGATAGACGGCGGTCGTGTCGGCGAAGCAGGTGTTGCCCCCGCTGCTTGGGATCTCGACGGAATGCAGGAGCGTCGCCTTCGCCGGCTTCGGATCGAACGACAGATCGCTATGCCAGCCGTCCCGCGTCCGCGCCGCCGCGCCGCGCGCCGCGCCGACTTCATCATAGGTTCCGTCGGCCTTGCGGTTGGTCATCTGCACGACTTCCGGCACTTCGGGATGCTGATAGGCCCGCTGGACATGTTGCTGAAGCACGCCGAACTGCGCGGAGAAATCCGCCAGTTGCCGCGCGGACAGAGGTTGCGCGCGGAACAGCAGCACCTTGTGCCGGTCGAAAGCATCCTCGACGCGCCGCGCCGCGGCGTCATCCAGGGGCTTGGTCATGTCGAGACCGATCACCTCGGCGCCGCACACATCGCTCAGCGGACGAATTTCAAACAGCATGGCAGTCTTGGCCTCCTCGAGATTGATAACGTGTCATGAGCGGGCGCCGACCATCCGCAGCGCCAATTCGACATAACGGTCGGCGATCGCTTCCGGCGCGAGCACGCCATCGGCGCGCCGCCAGACCGCGACGGCCGTCGCCATGGTGACGATCGCGCGGGTCGTCAGCACCGGATCGGGGCAGTCGAACTGCCTGGCCATCGCGCCGTCCATGACCGGCCGCTCGAACGCGGCCGTGACGCGGTCGCGGCAGACCATGACGGCCGCCCGCTCGTCCAGGCCAAGGCTGCGCAATTCGGAATTGCCGATGAAGGAGGCATCCTGCCGCTCGGCATGGAACAGCACATGGAGCCGAACGACGGCCGCCAGCCGCTCGGCCGGATCGGATCCTGCCGCACGCTCCGCTGCTTCCAGGCTATCCGCCAATTCGGCGGTGATGTCGTAGACGATCCGATAGAGGATCGCCTGCTTCGAGGAGAAGTAATAATAGGCGCTCGAGACGCTGGATTCGGCGCGCTCCGCGATCTCGCGCATGCTGGCGCCGTGGAAGCCCTTCTCGACGAAAGCGGCCAGCGCCGCGCTCAACATGCGCGCTTCGCCGTCTTCCCCCCGACCGCGCGCCGGATAGAGCGCCGCCTGGCTCATGATGCGGCGCGGCCGTGGCGGAGCAATTCCCCGGAGAACGTGTTCGTCGGTCGATCGTCCCGGATCGTGACTTCGCCATTGACCAGGACGAAGCGATAGCCGCTCGCCCGCTGAATCCGCCGCCATTCCCCTGCCGGCAGGTCGTGCACGATTTCTTCCTTCAGGACCTCCAGCCGGTCAAAGTCATAGGCGATGATGTCCGCCGGCGCGCCCTTGATCAGCACGCCGCGCCCCTCGAAGCCCGCGACCTGGGCCGGCAAGGCTGACAGGCGCCAGTGGGCTTCCTCCAGCGAAATCATGCCATGCTGGCGCACGACCTTGCAGATCGTCTCGGTCGGATAGCGCCCTGCGGTCAGGAACTTGGTGTGGGCGCCGCCGTCGGACACGCCGAACAGGACGTAGGGATCGGCCACGATTTCCCGCAGATGCTCGATCTTGCCGTTGGGCGGCGCGGCGAAGAACTCCGTCTCCAGGTCCTCTTCAACCGCCATGTCCAGCATCACGTCGACCGGATGCTTACCCATCTTCTGCCCCGCGAGCGCCAGGGTGTGGTCGAGCCATTGCTGATTCTTCGCCAGCCGCGGACCGACGATGACGATCCCGTCGAGCGGCCCGGTCGCCGTAATCGGCATCTGGTCCTTGAGCGCCTGCCGGCGCGCCGGATCGCCAAGCTTCGCCTTGCGCTCCTCGACGGTTCCGGTCGTAGCTTCGCGCCAGGGCTCGGAATCGTCGAACAGGTTCCAATCGACGAAAGTGAAGCCGAAGCCCGCGTCCGTGGTCAGGCCCTGGCCGACGACCCGGATGCCCCGCTCCCGGCAACTTTGCAGCCAACGCAGCACGCGCCGATGGATTTCCGGCCGATGATCGAAAGCCTGGACGACGTTCATGATCATCGGGCGGCCGGAAAGCTCCGCCATTTCTTCGTAGAATGCCTGATCGCGCCGATTGTCGCCGGAGACGAGCAGCATCTGCATGACGCCTGCATTGCGCTCGGCCAGGACGCGGGCGAAGACGCGGCAGGTTTCGTCGTGCATCACATCGGTCGGCATCGGCGAGCCGTCGAAGTCGCGCTGTACGGCGGCCGGGCCGTCGGGGAGCATGCGCTGCGCCGACCAGCCGCAGCCGCCGGCATCGAGCGCTTCGCGGAACAGCCGCTGCAGTTCCGCATGCTCCGCATCGGTCGGCATGCGGCCCGCCTTGGCGCCCTCCAGGCCCATGACCCAGATCAGCATGGGGCCGACCGGCACATAGGGCAGGATGTTCACGGCCTTCGGCGTCCGCTCGACGCTATCCAGAAATTCCGGGAAGCTCACCCAGTCCCACGGCATGCCCGCCTGCATGGACGCCAGCGGGATCGCCTCCACCCGCGTCATCGACAGCATCGCCCGCTCGCGCATCTCCGGCCGCACCGGGGCGAACCCGAAGCCGCAATTCCCGATCGCGACCGACGTGATGCCGTGCCAACTGGAGAGCGTGCAGTAGGGGTCCCAGAACACCTGGGCGTCATAATGGGTATGGAGGTCGATGAAGCCAGGCGCGACGATCAGGCCGAAGACATCGAGCGTCTCCTCGGCGTCAGCGGGATCGATCTGCCCGATCTCCGCGATCCGGCCATCCTTGACCCCGATATCCGCCCGATATCTGGGCGCCCGCGTGCCGTCGACAACCATGCCGCCCTTCAGGACGCGATCGTACTTCGCCATCGGCCTCGGCCCTCGCCATCAGTGCTATCGAACGTTCGTTCAAATTCTGAAAGTCGTCAAGCGGCGACGCGCGGATAATGCGATGTCTCGCGCTAGATCAAACCAATCTTAGGCGGAATCGCCTAAGATTGGATAATTTGATCGCTATCAATAAGATAGAGCATGGACCGCGCGTCCACTTGGACGCGCCATGCTCTAGCGTAAGCCCCGTCGGTCCGCCAGGGCGAGCAAGCGTCGCGCGTTCTTGACGACGGCGGCGTTGACGACGCGGCCCCCGGCGTGCGTAAGGCCGCTGTCGTCCGCCGCGGCGGCCGCAAGAATAGCCTCGGCTTCCGCGATGGCGACGGGCGCGGGCGTGAAAGCGGCATGGATATGGGGAACCTGGCTGGCGTGGTAGCAGGCCTTGCCGCTGAACCCCATGGCGGCGATCCGGTTGGTTTCCGCGATCAATCCATCAGGATCGTCGGGGTCGCGCCACGGGCCGTCCATGGCCTCGACCCCGGCCGCGCCGGCCGCCGCGGCCACCCTGCCGCGCGCATAAGCCATCGCGTCCCAGCCCCGATCCGATCCAAGCGCGCCCGAGAGATCGTCGCAGCCAAGCAGAAGCGCCGCCACCCCCGGCGCCCGGGCGATTTCGGGCGCGGCCTCCAGTCCCGCCGGCGTCTCGATAATCGGCATCAGGTCGAGGCCCGGATGGACCGCGCCCGCCGTTTGATGCGCCCAGGCGATTTCCGCCGCGCATTCCGCTTTCGGAATGACGAGGCCGTCGGGCGGCGACCGCCAGTCGAGGACGGCCGCCAGATCCCTGATGCCCGCCGGACTGGCCGGATGATTGATGCGGAGATAGCGCAGAAGCGGCCGGTCGAGCGGTCGGTCGAGCGCCCCTTCGAACGCGGCGGCGACGACTGCCCGCGCCTCATCCTTGCGAGCCTCGGCCGTGCCGTCCTCCAGGTCGAACACGACGATATCGGCCCCAGCGGCCACGACCTCCGCGATCCGGTCCGGCTGCAATGCGGGCAAGAACATGGCGCTCCGGCGATTGGGTCGGCGATCGGTCATGCAAGAGGGCTCCCACGGCAAGGTCAGGCGTCTGGATGCTAGGCAATAAAGGCTGATATCGCCAAGTCTTCCAGGCGTCCGGCGGACGGACCGGGACGCTGGCGGCGCGCCAGATCAATCCGTATCGCGGCCGGCGCTGTCGGCATCCAGCTTCCGGCGCTTGCGGGTATATGCGCCTTTGCCGCGCTTCGGCTTCGTCACCCGCTGGCGGGTCGCCGGATCGGCGAGCGCCTTGGCCGCCAGGTTCTTCGGGCGCGGCGGCGATTTCGGGGTTTCTTTCATGGCGGAAGCCTCCGGGCGGGTCCCAGCCCGCCGCCTTATGGACTTGAGCGCCGGTAATAGAGCATCTTCAGCCCGAAAACGATGCAAAGAGGCTGAACCCGCATGCGCATTCTCATCACGGACCGACACATGATCGGCGACGAGGCCCTGGAGCAGGAAGCCGCCGGACCCGATATCGAGCTGGAATTCTTCGCCTCGCCCGACGAAGTCACCGACGATGCCTGGGCGCGCGCCGATGGCGTCGTGACCTATCGCGGCACCAAGGCGGTCATGGCCGCCTTGCCGAAGCTGCAGCGGGCGCGGATCGTCGTCCGCGGCGGCGTCGGCTTCGACGGACTGGACCTGAAGGCGCTCGGCGAGCGCGGCATCGCCGTATGCACCGTGCCGGACTACGGCACGACGGAAGTCGCAGACCATGCCATCGCCATGATGCTGGCGCTCCGCCGGGGCCTCGACCGCTATGAGCAACGCATGCGCCAGGACCCGGCCGGCCTCTGGCGCTATGTCGAAAGCCCCTGCGTCGACCGGCTGCGGGGCCGGACTTTCGGCGTCTTCGGCCTTGGCCGCATCGGCCTTGCCGCGGCCAGACGGGCGGCGGCCTTCGATATGACGGTCGTGTTCTACGATCCGGGCCAGCCCGACGGCTATGACCTCGCGACCGGCTACCGCCGGGTCACGTCGCCGGAAGCGCTGTTCGAGCAAGCCGATACGATTTCGATCCACTCGCCCCTGAACGACAGCACGCGTGGCGCGATCAATCGCGATCTCCTCGGCCGCATGAACGACCGGGCCGTCGTGATCAACACGGCGCGCGGCCCGATCGTCGATCTGGACGCGATGTATGAAGCGCTCAAGGCCGGCCGCCCCGCCGGCGCCGGGCTCGACGTGTTGCCCCAGGAGCCGGCCGACGCGAGCCATCCGCTGATCAAGGCCTACATGAACCGCGAAAGCTGGCTGGAAGGCCGGCTGATGCTGTCGCCCCATGCGGCGTTCTACAGCCCGCCGGGCTTGCGCGACCTGCGTTCCAAGGCGGTCGCGACGGCGGCGGGGCGCGTGCGCGACGGCTCGCTGCGCAACTGCCAGAACCTCGCCTTCCTGGTCGACTGATGCCCGACGGACACGCCCGCCCGCTTCCCGGCGACGCCGCCCTCGCCCGGAAACTCCGGGGCGCGATCGCGGGCGACGTCTGGTTCGACGCCGGCCATCGCGGCCGCTATGCGACGGACGCCTCGATCTATCAGATCGAGCCCCTGGGCGTGATCCGGCCGAAATCGATGGCGGACGTGGAGGCGGCGCTCGCCATCGCGACTGAAGCGGGCGTGCCGGTGCTGCCGCGCGGCGCCGGAACGTCCCAGTGCGGCCAGACCATCGGCGAAGCGCTGGTGATCGACACGTCGAAATATCTCGACAGGATCCTCGATGTCGACGTAGCGGCCGGCACGGCGCGCGTCGAGCCAGGCGTCGTCCTGGCCCATCTGAACGCCCGCCTCGCCCAGGACAAGCTGTTCTTTCCGGTCGACCCATCGACCGCCAGCCGCTGCACCCTTGGCGGCATGACGGCGAACAATTCCTCCGGCGCTCGCTCGATCCGTTATGGGATCATGGCCGACAATGTGCTCGCGATCGACGCGCTACTGGCGGACGGCGGCAGCCGGCGCTTCGGCTGGCTGGAGGGCCGGCACGGCGACGGCCTCGCGCAGTTCCTGCAAGGCCTCGCCGCCCGCGAGGCCGACGAGATCGCCCGGCGCGTTCCGAAAGTGCTGCGGCATGTCGCTGGCTATAATCTGCACCGCATCCCGCCCCCCGGCGCCAATGGCTTCAATCTGGCCGATATTCTGGTCGGATCGGAAGGCACCCTCGGGTTTTTCAAGGCGATCGAGGTCAAACTGCAGCCGCTCGCGCCAGACAAGGTCATCGGGATCTGCCAGTTCCCGAGCTTCCGCGAGGCGATGGTCGCGACCCAGCATCTGGTGACCCTGAAGCCCGACGCCGTGGAGCTTGTCGACCGCACGATCATCGAACGCGCCCGCGCCATGCCGGCGTTCGCCGATGTCGCCCGCATCATGTCGCCGGGCGAGCCGCAGGCCTTGCTGATCGTCGAATTCTCCGGCGAGACCGCGTCGGCGCTCCTGCCGCGGCTGGACGATCTGGAAGCGCTGATGGGCGACATCGGCCATCCTAAATCCGTGGTGCGCGTCACGGACCCTGGCGTCCAGAAGCGCGTCTGGGGCGTGCGGGAGGCCGGGCTGAACATCGTCATGGCGATGAAGGGCAGCGCCAAGCCGGTATCGGTCATCGAAGACTGCGCCATTCCGCTTGAGCATCTGGCCGACTTCACCGAACGCCTGACGGCTCTGTTCGCCCGCCACGATACGGAAGGCACGTGGTATGCCCATGCCAGCGTCGGCTTGCTGCATGTCCGGCCGATCCTGAACATGAAGACGGCCGACGGCGCCCGGCAACTGCGCGAGATCGCCGAAGCCGCCTTCGAGATCGTCGCGGAATATGGCGGCTCCCATTCCGGCGAGCATGGCGACGGCATCGTCCGCTCCGAGTTCATCGCGACCATGCAAGGCCCCCGCCTCGCCGCCGCCTTCGGGGAGATCAAGCAGCGCTTCGATCCCGATAACCGCTTCAACCCCGGCAAGATCGTCGATCCGCCGAAGCTGGACGACCGCAGCTTGTTCCGCTTCCAGCCCGGTTACGCGCCTGTGCCGCTTGAAACCGGGCTCGACTGGAGCCCCTGGGGCGGGTTCCTGGGCGCCGCGGAGATGTGCAACAACAACGGAACCTGCCGCTCCCTGCTGGCGGGCGTCATGTGCCCCAGCTTCCGCGCGACCCGCGACGAAACCCATGTGACGCGGGGACGGGCGAACACGCTCCGCCTCGCGCTGTCGGGCCAGCTTGGGCCGGCCGATATCGCCGGCGGCGCCGTCGAGGAGGCGATGGCGCTTTGCGTCGGCTGCAAGGGCTGCCGCCGGGAATGCCCGACCGGCGTCGATATGGCGCGCATGAAGATCGAGGCCGCCTATCAGAAGCGCAAGACGACGAAGCTGACGCTCGGCGAGCGCATGACGGCGTTTCTGCCGCATCAGGCGAGGCGCCTCTCGAAGTTCGGGCGGCTCATGAACCTTCGGGACCGCCTGCCGGGCGCCGCGCGCCTCTCCGCGCCGCTGACCGGCTTTTCGGCGAAGCGCTCGCTGCCGGCATGGGCGCCCGACCCGTTTGTCGAAAGCATCGGCGGCGTTCCTGTGAGCGACGGCCGGGACGTGGTCCTGTTCGCCGACACCTTCACAACCTGGTTCGAGCCGGAGAAGCCGCGCGCCGCCGTCAAGGTGCTCAGCGCCGCCGGATATCATGTCCATGTCGTCCGAGGAGCGGACGGGCGCGGCGCCTGCTGCGGGCGGACGTTCCTGGGCGCCGGCCTGATCGACGCGGCCCGCGCCGAAGCCATGCGCACGCTCGACCTGATGGCGCCCTTCCTGGATGCGGGCGCGCCCGTGCTCGGCCTGGAGCCAGCCTGCCTCTTCACCTTCAAGGACGAATTTGAGGCGCTGAAGCTCGACGGCCGCGCGGTCAAGCTGGCCGAGGCTGCGCGCATGATCGACGATTTCCTGGCCCATGAGGCGGCGGACGCCCTCCGGCCGCAGCTCCGGCCCATCGCCGACGCGGCGCTGGTGCATGGCCACTGCCATCAGAAGGCGTTCGGCGCGGCGGAAGCGACGCTCCAGGCGCTCAAGCTGATCCCGGATCTGGCGGTGACGATGATTGAAACGTCCTGTTGCGGCATGGCCGGCGCGTTCGGCTATCAGCGCGCGACCTACGACATGTCCGTCGCCATGGCGGAGATCAGCTTGCTGCCGGCGATCCGCGCCGCCGACCCCGGGACGCTGATCGTCGCGGACGGCACAAGCTGCCGCCATCAGATCGCCGACGGCGCCGGACGGAAAGCGCGCCACGCCGTCGAAATTCTCGCTGAATCGCTTGGCTGAAAGGCCTGCCGCGCGTAGGGTTCGGGGGAACCTTTGCCCCGCAGGAGATCGCCGAAATGGCCCGCATCAAAGTCTTGAGCGCCGATGAAGTTCCGGACGCCGCAAAGTCGACCTATGACGCCGTCACCGGCTACGGCCCGTTCGCCAGCCTCGCCGGCGCCATGGCGCAGCGCCCGCCGATCCTGAACCGGATTTTCGGCCTCCTGGGCGACCTTCGGGACGACGGCGTGCTCGACCGGCGTTCGCTTGAACTTGTGCTTGTCGCGGTTTCGAAGCTGAACGCCTGCGATTATTGCGTCGCCCATCACGGCCCGATGTTGCACGTCGTCGGCGCCTCCAAAGCCGCCATCGACAATATCCTGGATTTCGAAAACGTCCCCGAGTTCGACGCGAAGGACCGGCTGGTCATCGAATATGCCCGCCAGGTGACGCTGGACCCCAACCGGGTGCGCGACGGCATCTTCGCGCGACTGAGGGAGTATTTCGACGAGCCGCAGATCGTCGAACTGACCTGGCGGATTTCGCTTTGCGGGGCGTTCAACCGCTTCAACGATGTCCTGCAGCTCGATATCGAGGACGAAGCCCATGTCGCGATGGGATCCGTAGCATGATGCTATTGCGCGGAGCGCTGCTGGCGGCCATTGCGCTGGCGGCCGTCCCGGCCATGGCCCAGACCGGCGCCATAAAGCCGCCGACCGGCGGCGCGGTCGCGGCGCCGAAGGCCCCGACTGCGCCATCGGTGAAAGCCCCGGTCGCGCCCAGGCTCCAGGCGCCGATTCTGCCGGTTCAGGCCGGGCCTGCGACGGCCGCCGGGTCGGCCGCGCCCGCGCCCGCGGTCAACCCGCTCGAAGGCGAGAACAGCGTGCTCGCCGGGCAAGCCCGGGATCTGTCGAAGGCCCTGGACAGCCTGAAAGGCGAGAACGCCGTGCTATCCGGTCAGGTCGGCGACCTCGGCAAGACGATCGATGGCCTCCAGACCGAGAATGCCGTCCTCTCCGGCCGGATCGGCGAATTGGTCGGGCAGGTGAACAGTCTGCAGACCGAGAATGGCTTGCTGACCGGCCGCCTCGAAGAACTGAGCAAGAGCGCGGCTGAGAAAACCGCCGAGATCGAGACCCTGAAGCGATCGACGGAGGTGCTTCGGGCGGTCAATATGGCCGCGGAAAGCGCCAAGGCGGACCTTGCGGCCCGGCTCGACGAAGCCGCGACGTCGGCGGACAATACCAGGCAACTGCAGGAAACCCTCGCCAGCGCCGATGCGAAACTGGCGGCGGCTTCCGTCGAACGGGATGGCCTCGCCGACCGCATCACGGAACTTGAGGCCGCGCTCGCAGCGAGCAATGCCGCCGCCAAGGAAGCCGCGGACCGAGCCGCCAATGCGACCGCGATCAAGCTGACCGCGGCGGCGAAAGTCGAGCAGGCGAACGCCGACCTCCAGTCCGCAACGGCGAAAGCCGCCGATCTGCAGGAGCAACGGACGATCGCGGTCATCGCGGCCATCATCGCTTTCGCGCTCGCGATCTTCGCATTCTTCCGCGGCAAGGGCGGCGCGCCCGAGTGATCCCCGAGGGGCCGCCCGCCCACCGCCCGCATTCTAGAGACCGAGAGCATTCATGACCTGGACCATTGGCGTCGATGTCGGCGGCACGTTCACCGACTTCCATGCGCGCGACGACATTTCGGGCCGGGAAGCCATCTTCAAGCGCCCCTCGACGCCTGGCGACCCCGGCCAGGCCATTCTGGCCGGCCTCGGCGAGATGGCCGCGGCCCATGACATTCCGCTTGCCGATATCGCCCGTGTCGCCCATGGCACCACGGTCGCGACGAATGCGCTGATCCAACGCAAGGGCGCCGTCATCGCGGCCGTCGCGACCCAGGGCTTCCGGGACCTCCTGGAGATCGGCCGGCAGGTTCGGCCGCACATGTACGACCTGAACCTGGACAAGCCGGCGCCGCTCGCGGGCGAAGCCATGCGCTTCGAGGTCCAGGAGCGCCTTAACTGGCGGGGCGAAGCCGTGGTCCCCCTGACCGACGCCGAAGCGGCCAGGGCGGCCGACGCCATCGTCGCGAGCGGCGCCGAGGCTGTCGCCATCTGCTTCCTGTTCGCCTACCTGAACCCAGCCCACGAGCAGAAACTCGCGGCGGCGATCCGCGCGCGGGCGCCCGCCATGCGCATCTCCCTCGCTTCCGACGTGCAGCCGGAATTCCGCGAGTATGAACGCTTTCAGACGACGGCGATCAACGCCTACCTCCAACCCCTGACGGCAGGCTATGTCGAACGGCTGGCGGACGGCCTCAAATCCCTCGTCGGGCAGGCGACGCTTGGGGTCAATCAATCGTCGGGCGGGTTGATGTCGCCCAAGCGCACGGCCGCATATCCGGTCCGGACCGCCCTTTCCGGCCCGGCGGCGGGCGCCGTCGGCGCGGCCCATGTGGCGAAGCGGGCAGGCCGGCCGAATGTCGCGACGCTCGACATGGGCGGCACATCGGCCGACGTTGCGTTGATCGTCGACGGCGAAACCGAAATCGCGTTCCAGCGGGACGTCGCCGGCTTCCCCATCCGCCTGCCCATGGTCGATATCGACACGGTCGGCGCCGGCGGCGGGTCGATCGCCTGGTTCGACCGGGACGGCCTCCTGAAGGTCGGCCCGATCAGCGCCGGCGCCCATCCCGGCCCCGCCTGCTACGGCCAGGGCGGAACCGAACCGACCGTGACCGACGCCAACCTCGTCCTGGGGCGGCTTTCCGAAGCCGGCCTTCTCGACGGCGCCATGCCGCTGCAGCGCGAGCTGGCGGCCCAGGCCCTGGCGCCGGTCGCCCGGCGGGTCGGCGTGTCGCTGGAACAGGCGGCCCTGGGCGTTCTCGCCATCGCGGTCGCGAACATGACGCGCTCGGTCCGGCGCATGTCGGTCGAACGCGGCCGCGACCCGCGGAATTTCGCGCTGATGGCGTTTGGCGGCGCCGGTCCCCTGCATGCCCGCGACGTCGCGGCCGAACTGGGCATGGCCGAAGTGCTCGTGCCCCCGGCGCCCGGCATCGTCTGCGCCGAGGGCCTGCTGGTCTCCGACCAGAAGGAGGATTTCGTCCAGAGCCGCCGGTTGCCGCTTGAGGCCGGACAGATGGACGCCGCCGCCGCGGCCGTCGCGGACCTCGCCAGCGCCGCCGCCGCATGGTTCAAGGCCGAGCGCCTGCCCGCCGACAGCCAGCGCATGGAACTGGCGCTCGACCTCCGCTATGTCGGCCAGAATTTCGAACTGATCGTGCCGGTCGCGGCCAAGGCCAACCTTTCGCCCGACGACCTTCCGCCAGCGGCGGCGATCGAGCGCCTGTTCTTCGAGGCCCATGACCGGGCCTATGGCTTCCACGACCCCGAAGCCGCCGTCGAAATCGTCAACTTCCGGATGACGGCGCGCGGCCGGCTGTTCGACGCGGCCGCGGCGCCCGCAACGCCTGGAGCCCCGGCGCTGCCCGCGCCTGTCGGCCGCCGGCCGGTCTGGTTCGACGCGGCCGGCGCGACCGAAACGCCGGTCTACCGCCGGGAGGCGCTTGGCCCAGGGCTGCGGTTCGAAGGCCCGGCGATCGTCGATCAACTGGATGCGACGACGCCTGTCTGGCCCGGCGACCGGGTCGAAGTCCGGCCGGACGGGTCGCTCGCGATCGCCTTGAAGGGAGCGGCATGATGACGGACCTGGATGCGATCGGCCTCGAGATTCTCTCGAACGCGCTGAAATCGATCAACGACGAATGCTTCGTCGCGCTGATGAAGGCCAGCTATTCGACCAATATCAAGGAACGCCACGACCATTCGACCGCGATCATGGACGCCGAGGGCGCGCTGATCGCCCAGGCCGACATGAGCTTGCCGATCCATGTCGCGTCCATGAGCGGGCTGATGCGCTGCGTCATCGAAAAATATGGCGCGGACATTCATGCGGGCGACCTGTTCGTCGCGAACGATCCCCACACGGCCGGCGGCACGCACCTGCCGGACGTGAATTTCGCGGCGCCGGTCTTCGTCGACGGCCGGATGATCGGCTTCGTCTGCAACATAGCGCACCATGCGGACATCGGCGGCATGGCGGCCGGGTCGATGTCCGGCGGCATGACCGAAATCTACCAGGAAGGCTTGCGCATACCGGTGACCCGGATCGGCCAGCGCGATGAAATCAATCAGGAAATCCTCGACATCTTCCTGTTGAACGCCCGCGCCCCGAAAGAGCGGCGCGGCGATTACTATGCCCAGATCGCGGCGGCGAAGCTGGGCGTCAGGCGGATGCGCGAACTCGGGCGCCGCTACGGCGCGGCGACCCTGAGCGCCGGGTTCCGGCAATTGCTCGAGCGGTCGGCCGCCCGCATGGCGACGGCGCTCAAGGCCGTGCCCGACGGCGTCTATCGCTTCGAGGACTACATGGACGACGACGGCGTCGCGACGACCGACGTGCTGTTCGCCGTTACGATCACCGCTGAAGCTGGCAAGCTCGCCTTCGACTTCGCGGGCACCGCGCCCCAGACCCGCGGCAACATCAACATGACCCTGAACGCGACCCAGGCCGCCGTCATCTATGCGATCAAGGCGCTGCTCGATCCGGAAGCGCCGAACACCCAGGCCGTTATCGACTGCGTGGCGTTGACGGCGCCCCTCGGCTCCGTCGCGAACGCCGTGTTCCCGGCGCCGGTCGCCGGCCGCGCCCATACCTGCCAGCGGGTGATCGACGTGGTGATGGGCGCGCTTGCGCCCGCCCTGCCGCATCTGGTGCCGGCCGCGCCCAATGGGGCCAACACCATGGCGGTCTTCTCCGGCGTCGATCCGCGCTCGGGCGAAAGCTATGTCTATCTGGAGACCATCGGCGGCGGCGCTGGCGGCCGGCCGACCAAGCCCGGCAAGGACGCCGTGCAGACAGGCATCACCAACACCTCCAACCTGCCGGTCGAGGCGATTGAAACCGAGTATCCGCTGATGGTGCTGGAATACGGCCTGGCGCCGGGGTCCGGCGGCGCCGGCCTGCATCCAGGCGGACGGGGCATCCGCCGGATCGTCAAGCCGGTCGATCACCATTGCACCTTCAACGGCGTCGGCGAGCGCTTCCGCAATCCGCCCTGGGGCCTGAACGGCGGCGAGAATGGCGGCACTGGCCGCTTCGCCATGGTGAGCGCCAATGGCGAGGAGACGCCGCTTCCCGGCAAGACCGGCGACCGCGTCGTCCAGCCCGGCGGCGCAGTATTGATGGACTCCCCCGGCGCCGGCGGCTGGGGCAAGGCGGAGACAGCCTGATGGAATTCGATTTGATGGCCCTGCTGCCGCTTGCGGCGATCCTGGCGGGCACGGGCTGCATTGCGGGCGTGCTCGCGGGGCTTCTGGGCGTCGGCGGCGGCATCATCGTGGTGCCGGTGCTGTTCACCATGCTGGGCTTTCTCGATATCGACATGGGCGTCCGGATGCATGTGGCGGTCGGCACCTCGCTCGCCAGCATCGTCCTGACCTCGCTTGTTTCGGCCCGCGCCCATCACAAGCGCGGCGCGGTCGATGTGCCTCTGCTGAAGTCCTGGGGCATCTGGATTTTCTCAGGCTCTATCGCCGGCGTCCTCATCGCGAGCGCGATCACCGGCGGCGCGCTGACGGCCGTGTTCGGCGTCGTGGCCCTTGCCGTCGCGCTCTACATGGCGTTGACGCCGCCGGACTTTCGCCTGCGCGACAGCCTGCCATCCGGCATCGCGGGCCAGGCGAGCGGCTTCGGCATCGGCGGTCTATCGGCGATGATGGGGATCGGCGGCGGCACGCTCTGCGTGCCCTATTTCAACGCCTTCGGGTTTCCGGTGCATCGCGCCGTCGGCACGGCGGCGGCGATCGGCCTGATTATCGCGACGCCGGCCGCCATCGGCTTCATCGTCACCGGCTGGGGCATCCCGGCCCTGCCGCAGGCGAGCGTCGGCCACGTCAACCTGCTCGGCCTCGCCCTGATCGCGCCCTTCACGACCTTGACCGCCCCCCTCGGCGTCAAGCTGGCGCACTACCTCTCGCCGAAAATCCTGAAACGCGCCTTCGCCTTCTTCCTGTTCGTAACGGCGCTGAAAATGCTGCTGCTGTAGCGTTTCGGGCGCTAGATCAAACCAATCTTAGGCGGAATCGCCTAAGATTGGATAATTTGATCGATCTCAATAAGGTAGAGCATGGACCGCGCGTCCACCTGGACGCGCCATGCTCTATGGCAGGCGGGCGAGGAACTCCAGCACGGCGGCATTGAACTGGCCCGGTTGATCGACATTGCTCGCATGGCCGGCATCGGCGATCGTGACCTTCGCGGCGCCCGGAATTTTCTTCGCCATGTAGTCGCTCGCGGCGATGAACGGCTCGTCCCGGTCGCCGACGACGACGAGGGTCGGGACCGCGATCTCCGGCAGGCTCTGGATGACCTTGGCATGGGTCTGCGCCAGCATGCCGCAGGCCGCATTGCGGAGGCCCTTGAAGTTCTGCCGCTGCAGATGCGCTTCCGTGCTGGAGGAGAGCGCAGGCAAGCCGCGCTTCAGGAGGTCGTCGCCTTTTTCGCGGGCGTAGACATTCCATTTGTCCCGCGCCGCATCCTGCTTGAAGCCGGGGCCGGTATCGATCAGCCTCAAAGCCCGGCAGCGCTCGGGATAGCGGCGATAGAAATTGAGCGTCATGTATCCGCCAAGCGACATGCCGCCGATCACGGCGGTTTTGGCCCCCGCCGCATCAAGCACGGCCGCCATATCCTCGACCGTCGCGGCTTCGGAATATTTCTCAGGCTCGTCGGGCGATGCTGTCTGGCCATGGCCGCGCATATCCCAGACGATGATCCGATAGCCGGCATCCGCAAGCGCCGCGACATTCGACTTCCACATGGCGGTCGATAGGTGTTTGAGACAAACCGCCCGGGAACTGGCGACCATCTTTTGACTATCCGAGTGATGGACGAGCCCGTCGGCTCGGACCGGCCGCCTTTCCTGCAGAGCCTGTTCCAATGCAACCAGCACAAAGCTGGCATGCGCCGTTCGGCTTACCCGCCAGCCGACGATGCGGCGGGCGTAGGCGTCGATCACAAAAGCCACATAGACGAAGCCGGCCCAGGTGGCCATGTAGGTAAAGTCCGAGACCCAGAGCGCGTTCGGTCTCGGCGCCTGGAACTGGCGATTGACCCGGTCAAGCGGGCACGGCGGTGATCAGCGGCATCGTTCAGGTGTTGAAGTCCGGGTATCGATGGAAAGATGCGGCGCCGGACTACGGGCCTGATAAAACGCTCTACAATGGGTTTGTGCGCTGGCGGGCGAAGGGCGTTTGGGAGAACGCCTTTACGGCGCTTGCTGCTGCGGGCGGCCCTCCAGCGGAGGTCCTGTTCGAAAGTACGCACGTGAAAGCGCATCGCTCCGCTGCTGGTGGAAAAAGGGGGGCGTTGGCCCAAGCCATCGGCGTCAGCCGGGATGGGCAGAAGACGGAAATCCACGCGCTGAGCGACGGCGCAGGCAGGCCTATCGGTTTCCTGCGAACGGGAGGGAACGCCGCCGATGCTCCGCAAGCGGCTGTGTTACTTGAAAGCCTTCAGGTCGGAGCCATGGTCATGGCCGACAAAGCGTATGACGCCAACGCCATCAGGCGCTTCACCGAAAGCCAAGGTGCGATCCCTAAGTGTCTGTCCGGAAACATGTTGAATCCATTGAACGAATTGTGATTCAAGG
>ERZ888423.285-NODE-285-length-53845-cov-13.401394_pt1 | contig 53845 bp, 42 predicted proteins | sample MGYA00520523_ERZ888423 | MGnify/ENA primary metagenome ERZ888423 (study PRJEB32303, sample SAMEA104408611) | aquatic metagenome | biome: Brackish water; feature: Pelagic; material: water | place: Baltic Sea | collected 2014-06-08T10:24:00 | depth 30,27 m ... | reverse complement strand
GCACAGTGGAAAGACTCCGGTGCAACACTGGTAGATGTCAGGTCGCCGGAAGAGTATGGTGCCGGTCACGCAGCGCAGGCATTGAACATCAACTTTTTCGACAATGATTTTGCAGCGCAAGCTGCCGCGAAGCTGGATAAGGATGCTCCTGTTTATATTTATTGTGCATCCGGCAACAGAAGCGGAAAAGCCAAAAAGCTATTGGCAGAGGCAGGCTTTAAAGAAGTGTATAACTTAACAGGAGCAGGATACCAGCAATGGGCAGCAGCAGGATATCCTGTAGAATAAGAATATGGAAAAGTACATCACCCTTTTTTATGAGGCCATGGTTCGGACCCTGCGGTGGACCCTGGATATGATTACGTTTTCGGTACCATGGTATATGAATTTCTTCTATGGTCTTATTCTTGTCTCTCTTGTAGTATGGTCATTGGAGCTAATCTTCCCCTGGAGGAAAGAACAAAAGGTTTTCCGCAAGGATTTCTGGCTCGACGCATTCTACATGTTCTTTAACTTTTTCCTTTTTGCGATTGCACTGGGCGGATTGTGGGCTGTTCTCGGCGCCGCCGGAAAATCACTGGGCATTACCGCCAAAAGCCTGGCAGTTGTGCAACTCGATAATCTCCCGGTCTGGTCTCAACTCCTACTGTTCTTTATAGTACTCGACTTTGTGCAGTGGTTCACACATATTCTGCTGCACCGTTTCGATTTTCTGTGGCAATTCCATAAGGTACACCATTCGGTGGAAGAGATGGGATTTGCCGCTCACCTGAGGTACCACTGGATGGAAAACATCCTGTATAAACCCCTGAAAACCGTTGGTGTGATGCTGTTAGGTGGTTTTGAACCCTCCATGGCCTACGTCGTGCACTTTGCCGCGCTTACCATCGGCCATTTGAATCATGCCAATATTCATATTACATGGGGACCATTGCGCTACCTGCTGAACAATCCGGTAATGCACCTCTGGCACCATGCGCGTTATCTTCCCGAAGACCGTCGCTATGGGGTGAATTTCGGCATCAGCCTGAGTATCTGGGATTATCTTTTCCGGACCAATTACATTCCCAAAGATGATCCCAATATCCCTCTGGGCTTCGACCAGCTCGAAAGCTTTCCTACCTCCTTCTTCGGTCAGTTTGTTTATGGTTTAAGGAAAAAGCATGATAAAAAAACTGTCTGACAACATCGGCATCTTTCTGCTGGCCAGCCTGACACTGGGATTGGCACCCTTTTCACCGGAGCCTCATGTATGGGGAAAAATAAAATGGGTTGCGGGTGGTGCCCATGGTATGCAACCCATGGATTGGTTCGACCTGCTGTTACACGGCTTACCCTGGGTGTTATTACTGATAGCCGCAGCAGCCAGATTGCGCGTGCTGCTTACAAAATGATCTTTTCCAGGACATCACCGACAGCATAGGCCAGTGCTGCGGCAATTACACCCAGCATTACGGTTTCTCCTATAGCGCGCAACCGACCTGTTTCTGTTACATAGGATTTAGAGTAACCTATCCCGATAAAACCTGCCAGCGTAATAAGCGAAGCTATCAGGTACAGATTGCCGGTAATGTTAACCCAGTAAGCCATCACAAAAATGATGAGCGGTAAAAGACCTACTGCAAAAAAAGATAAAAAGGTGGCTACTCCTGTGGCGAGGGGTGATTTAGCTTCGGGTATCATCTCCAGTTCCTCCTTCATCATAACATCTACCCAGCGGTCTTTGTCTTCCGTAATCTTGGCTACTACCTGTTCCAGCAAATCACCTTCAAATCCTTTGGCGGCGTAGATTTCCCTGATTTCCTCTACTTCATATTCCCGAAGATTTTCGATTTCCCAATATTCCCGCTTTCGGTGTTTGTCGTACATGTCCAGTGCGGACTTGGCGCTCAGGTAAGCCCCGACAGACATACTGAAACCGTCGGCAATGAGGTTGGCAAATCCCAGTATCAGAACAATATTTCCTTCCAGTCCTGCACCTGCGGCCCCGGCCACAACAGCAAAAGTCGTGACACTTCCATCAATACCACCATAAACAAACTCAGGGAGGTAACGTCCCCATGACCTTCCCGAATCGCTTTGCTCCTGTTGCTGGTGTATATGCTTTGCCTTCTCCTTAGCGTTCATGATACTGTCGGATATTGTTCCTTTAAAATGTTTAACATAAAGCTATTGATTTCCTGCCTTTCATTGTCTAATGACCGATGAGGAAATCCATGAATTAAAGAAATACGCTGCATCAGGTTAAATACTCACCTTCTATAGGCAGTCGCCTGCCCATACCGAAGCTCTTCACTGAAACACGCAGGGCAGGTGCCATCTGAAAGCGCTTCCATTCGTTCTTATTGACCATCCTTAGTGTTCTGCGTACAATAGCTGCATCAAAACCCGCTTCGATGATATCCGCAGGACTTTGCCGTAATTCAATGTATTGATAAAGGATGGTATCCAGTAAATCATAAGGTGGCAAGGTATCCTGATCCTTCTGACCCGGTCTCAGTTCTGCCGATGGAGCCTTAGTGATAATGTTCCGGGGAATGACTTCATTGTCTTTGTTAATATACTCAGATAATAAATATACTTCTGTCTTATATACATCTGCCAGCACTGCCAATCCTCCGCAAAGGTCTCCGTACAAGGTTCCATATCCTACTGCAGCTTCGCTTTTATTGGTGGTATTCAGCAAAATATAACCATGCTTATTACACATCGCCATAAGGGTAACACCGCGTACCCGTGCCTGAATATTTTCTTCGGTTACATCAAATGGTTTCCCCTCCATTAACGGCTGGAGTTGCTCGACAAAAACATCATACATCGGTGCGATAGGCACAATCTCGTAGGGAATACCCGCCCTTTTGCAAAGTTCCACCGAATCATCTACCGAATGATCGGAAGAAAAAGCCGAAGGCATCAATAGGCACTTCACATTTTCGGCGCCGAGTGCCCGTGCTGCAATGATAGCAGTAACGGCAGAGTCGATGCCGCCCGACAGACCGAGAATTGCCTTTTGAAAACCCAACTTGTGAAAATAGTCCTGCACACCCTTCACCAGTGCATCATGAATAAGCCGCATTTTTTCTTTGGGCTGTTCCCCATGCGCTTTGTCCAGTCCCTGCGCCGCATTTACCTCCTCCAGATCAAACACCTGAAGCGCCTCTTCAAAATAAGGTAACTCAGCGAACACTATTCCTTCAGCGTTCACCACCAGTGAACCTCCATCAAAAATCAAATCGGTTTGCGCACCTACATGGTTGGCGTAAAACATGGGCAATTGATACAATTGCGTATTGGCCCGCACAACATCAATGCGTCGTGCAGCCTGGCCATGATCGAAAGGAGAAGCAGAAATATTGATGATGCAATCGGGTGATTCCTGTGCCAGCACATCCATAGGGCAATGGGTGTAAAGCGGATTCTCATTCCCCACATTCCAGATATCTTCGCAAACTGTCAATGCGAGTCGTTTCCCTTTGAAGGGCAATGTTTTGAAAGAGGTACCGGGTTCGAAATAACGGTATTCATCGAAAATATCGTAGGTGGGCAACAATGCTTTGTGGGCATATCCAACAACCTGCTGCTCATAGATTAATACTGCTGCATTAAAAAGGTCTTTACCTTCTATCTTCGGATTTCTCACCGGACAACCTACTACAATTCCGATTGTTGACGTGAGTGGTTTGAGGCGCTCTATGACCGATTCACACTTTTCAATAAAGTCTTCAAACTCTAAAAAATCACGGGGTGGATATCCGCAAACCGACAATTCGGGAAACACCACGAGGTCTGCTCCCTGTTGCTTCGCATCTGCCACCGATTTTTCAATAATTGAAAAATTATATTCAAAATTTCCTATATGGAAGTTCAGTTGAGCGAGCGCTATTTTCATAAAAAAACCCGGTTGGTACCGGGTTCAAATTTAATGCTTATATCTGTCAGAACATTACTCCGAGTCGGAATACAAACTGTTTCATCTAAATGGCTTCATCGGTAAGTGAACTCTTATACACATTCACAAACCCATTCTGAAAAGTAAGGCCTGCCGTGATGGTGGTTGTTTCCGTAATGGAATATTCGGCACCGGCACCCAATGTCAGACTGAGATTAAACAGGTTGTACTTATCTGCGAGGTCATCACCTCTGAGATTAACATCCTCAATAGGATCTCCATTCATGTCTTCAATAAAGTCGCCATTGCCATCTTTCAGATCATACCTTGCTTTGATGTTCACCCCTGGCGTAATACCAAATAATCCATAGTAGGATACGTAGTTGATTTCGTTGGTGCGCAGTTTTGCTGCCAGCGGCAGTTCCACATATTGCACGCGAAGGGTAGAATTGTACACCAGAGAATCGTCACCTGCTGTCAGAAAACCTCCCACCATGTTAATCATCAATCCGGTCGATAACGCATACCTTTCGTTACCGCCCAACGTGGGTTCCACCATTAATCCGTATTGAAATCCGAGCCGTGGGCCGTCGCTGTCTACATCATTGCCATTCGTATTGAACCAGCTGATGACCGGCGATGCTGTCAAGCCTAAACGAAATTCCTGCGCTTCTACCTGCATTGCAGTAAAAAGGGCCATTAGAAAAAAGAAGGCAATTTTCCTCATTGTGTATAGTTTTACGATTGAATCTAAAAAACAACCTTTGATACTCTACAAACACAAAGCATTTTTGATTACCACAGCAATGTTAGCTGTAGTCTTTATTGGCTTTGCCGGCTGTAAGAAGAAAAACAATCTTCCCCATCCTGATATCAGCAACATAGTTGTCGATTTGCACTTCGAACGCATGGAAAAGCCTTTTATGCGCGCCGACGGAGGGAATTACCGGCAGGTGTTGGATAGCATGCAGGAACAGTATCCCGATTTCTTCCAGTTGCTGACGAACGATATCCTGAATATGCGTTCTTACAACGACAGCACCTACAGGATATACGACACCCTGTATCACTATATGATTGCCGATGCCTATATGCTTCGACTGTACGACAGCGTTGCTGCGCTGTATACCGACATCAGCGATGTGGAGCAGGAGCTGGAAACAGCCCTCCGCTATTACAAATACTACTTCCCCGACAGCCTGATTCCCGGATTCTACACCTATGTTGCTCCGTTTGTATACCAGGTGGTCATTTCCGATGAAGTTCTGGCCGTAGAGCTCAATATGTTCATGGGCAAAAACTTTACTTACTACAGCGCATTTGCTGCCAATATGCCCCAGTACCTGCTATACCGCTTCGACCGCTCTTACATGGTGGTGAGCATCATGCGCGCGCTGATGGACGGCTCCATTCCCGATAAGGGGGCTGATGCGAATTTGCTGGACGAGATGATCAAGGAGGGCAAAATGATGTACTACCTAGACTGCATGCTCCCGGATGCGCCCGATAGCGTGAAAATTGGATTCCATACAACCCAGCTGGACTGGTGTGCCGATAACGAGGCAGACATCTGGCGGTTTTTTGCAGGAGAAGAATTATTCTTCTCTACGCGCAATCAGGATAAGCAGCGGTATATCGGTGAAGCACCGAATGCTTTTGGTATGCCCGAAGGTGCCCCCGGAAGAATTGGCGTCTGGGTAGGCTGGCAGGTGGTCAGAAAATACATGGAGCAGCATCCGGAAACAACACTTGCTGAGTTGTTTGCTATTACCGATGGCACCACCTTGTTGAAAGGCAGCGGCTACAAGCCCTAATTTTGGAGAAAGGGAGCTATCATGCGAAATTCAGGAATGGCTACTTCGAAGGCTACCTGGTCTTCCAGCCTTTCCATCTGGTAGGTTCCGAACATCTTGCCCATGGTAGACTGCAAGCTGCAACCTGAAACATACTGGTGAAGACCACCGGGTTCAATGACGGGCTGCTCACCCACCACACCTTCGCCTTCCACTTCGCGCCAGTCGGCATTACTGTCATAAATATGCCAGTGACGGCGCATCAGCCGAATGGTATGCTGACTTTTATTCTCGATGGTAACCCGATAAGCGAATACATGCTCTCCCCTTGCCAGACCGGAATACTCCTTCTGGTAGAATGTTTCGACGCTGACTTTAACGCCTTCTGTGGTGGCAGTTACCATATCCATGTTGCGCTCCTGTAAATCTAAATAAATATTTAAAGTTCGTCGGCAAGGAATTTACCCACCAGTTCTACCGCAGTGTTGCATGCCTGCTCCAGCTGATCATTCACCAGCACATGGTGGAAGCCCCCACTTTGTGCCATCTCCATTTCCGCCCGCTCCAGGCGCGTTTCCAGCGATGCCGTGGTTTCGGTGCCACGTGCCTCCAGACGCTGGCGCAGGGCTTCAATGGATGGAGGTGCAATGAACAGGCTCATGGAAGTTTTGGGAAACTGCCGTTGCAGATTCATAGCTCCCAGCACATCAATATCAAAAACAATGCAATGTCCTTTATCCCATATCCGCTCCATCTCACTGCGCAGGGTCCCATACATCCTGCCGGCATAGACCTCCTCCCATTCAGCAAAATCCCCTGCTGCCACCTTCTCCCTGAAAGCAGCTTCCGATAGAAAAAAGTAATCTTTCCCATCTTCTTCATATTCCCTTTTGGGTCTGGTAGTGGCTGACACGGAAAATTCCAGCTGCGGAAATTGCTGCAGCAAATGCCGGACAATGGTTGTTTTACCAGCACCGGACGGCGCCGTTATGATGAGCAATTTGCCGGGTGTCACAGTACGTTGTTCAGTTGTTCTTTGATTTTCTCTAACTCGTCTTTCATGATCACGACCTGACGTTGCATATCTGCGAGGTTGGCTTTCGATCCTATGGTATTGATTTCACGACCGATTTCCTGACTAATAAAACCCAGTTTCTTGCCCTTCTCCGTCACCGCTGCTTCCATACATTCCACGAGGTAATCGCAATGCGAACGAAGCCGTGTAATCTCTTCCGTAATATCCATTTTCTCCAGGTAATAAATCAACTCCTGTTCAAATCGGTTGGTATCGTACTGCTCGCTGTTCAGCTGCTGCTCCAGCCCCGACAGCAGTCGCTCCTTGGTGCGCTCAATGCGCTGCGGATCCATCACCTCGACCTCTTGCAGCGCAGCCCTGATATTGTCATTGCGCAAGCGGATATCGGTCTCCAGGTTATTGCCTTCCTGAGTTCTGAATTTCAGCAGGTCTGCTAAAGCTTCCTTAAGAGCAGCTTCCACAACAGGCCAGTATTCCGGATCGAATACTTCCTGAGCCGTACTAGTAAGATTGGGCATCTGAACGGTTAGTTCAAAAAGCCGCTCATCAGATATAGAAAGTCCTGCCGCCATCGCTTTGAGCTGCGACATATAGGCATTCACCAGCTCGGGATTCAATTCGATATTCCGCAACTCTTCACCGGGTTCGTTATTGATGGAACAATCGACCTTACCGCGCACCACCTGCCCGGCAATCAGATTGCGGAGATCCATCTCCTTTTCCCTAAACATGGTATGGAGTCTAAGATTGACATCCAATCCCTTGCTGTTAAGTGTTTTTATCTCAACAGTATATTGTTTTCCCTTGAGTACAAACTTGGAACGGCCGTAGCCGGTCATTGACAATAGCATGCAAATAATTTGGCGTAAAGTTAAGCTATACTTTGCTTTCGCTTTTTCTGCGAAAAGCTGACCATCGCCACTCCCGTAAAGATGAAGAGTGCGGCAGCTGCCATAGCAGCGGTAAAGGTGTCTTTTCCCAGCAAAACAGCAATCAATGCTGCCAGCAGGGGCTGGGTGTAAATGTAGATGCTTACCAGCGATGGTGACCCGAACTTGAGTCCCAGGATATTCAAAATGTATACTAATAATGTAGATATAAAAACAACATACAACCAGGAAAGTAATACATTGCCGCTAAAGGCCTCGGGAGGAATCTGATCCAACTGAGCAACCCCAAAGGGAGCGACAAACACCAGCCCGTACAGAAAGAACCAGAAAGCAGCTGTATAGGGATTGTACTTCCGCATCAAAGGTTTGGCGAGCACTTAGAAAAAAGCATAGCTCATGGCATTGCCCATAATCAGCAAATCCCCGGCAACCGTTGCAGTAGATGCACCACTTTTTTCACTGGATTGAATCAGCAGATAAACACCTGCCGCTCCTATTAAAACGCCTGCAATCTTTCTCCATGTCAGCCGCTCCTTCAATACGATGGATGCGATAAGCAACACCAGTATGGGGGTGGTAATCATAATCAGCGATGCATGTATTTCACTCGTGCGATCCAGTCCGGAGATGAACATCATCTGATTGGCGGCCACGCCTAAAAAGCCACAGTAGAAAAAAGCCCAGTGGTCTTTCCTGTCTACTTTTTCACGTTGAAATACCAGGGCAAAAACAGCATAGAAAAGGAGTGGAATGGCGACACGGGTGAGCACCAGCGGGAAGGCGGGAATAACATTCAGGGCCACTTTGGCAATGACGTAATTCAGGCCATAAATAATGTTGGCACCTAAGATGAAAATATGGGCTTTGGCCTCGGTCTGCACCGGCGCAAAGGTAGTATGGAAAGTATCAGAAATCGAGGCTGAGACTAAAATACCAGCGCGGATCTGTCAATCCGTTCAGCTCCAAACCACGGGCGCGATCTATCCTGATAAAATAGCCGAAGACGGTAGTCCTAACCCCCCAGCCGAGACCGGCCACTACAGGGTCTCTGAAAAAGTTGACATCTACGCTCAACGGTGGCTGACCTACCGTTACTGTATTGTAGGGATTATCCTGCTCAAAGGGTGAAAGTCCTTCCCATGCCGTTCCGGCGTCAAAGAATCCCACAACCTGAAAATTGCGCAACAGCTCAGATTTCATAGGCTTACTCAACAGATAGGTAAAGACGGGCACTCTTAACTCAGAATTGAATACGGCATAGGCATTCCCATTGCGAATATTCTGAATATAACCCCGCACCGGTGTAGCCTGGGTCTGGAAGGCGTAATTGATGTCTTCATTGATTTCGGTATCCTGATTGAACTCGGGAAACAACCAGCTGTCTACACCACCCAGATAATAAATCAGGCGCTGGTTGCCGAAAGACAAACCACCGGCCACACGGTTGGCCCATACAATCTGGTGGTGTACCTTCTGGTAATGCCGAAAATCAAAACCCAGCACCCCCAGATAACCATCATTCAGACTGAGGGTAAGTCCATCTTCCACACCCAGTTCAAATTGTTTGTGTAACTCCACCCAGACTTTGTACCGCATGCCATTCAGGATATTGGTCATGACCGGGAAGGTATTGTCGTGCACGTACTCCAGCCGAACGCTCATCCAGTCTTCATTATAACTGGGTTGATTCAAGCTGAAAGTATCCCCTGCGAGAAATATTATTTTATCGGATCTGTAGGAAGTACTGAGCCGCAAACTGCGAATAACATCAAAGGGATATTTTACAGATGCTTCCACAATATTGGTTTTGGGAGCCCCTTCCACAGTGGGGAACCAAACGGGCTGGAAAGAATACTCTTCTCGCTGATGCTGGTAGTACCAGGTCAGGCTTTTATCTAGACGCTTACTCAAATCTTCATACTTGAGAAAGTACTCTCCACCTGTGAAAGAAGTGGGGAACCTGAAACCGCCAACAAACCTGTAATCTTCAAAAAGGTCACTGATGCTTACGGTAAACAAACCACTGAGTGGAGGATTGCTGAACGTTCCGCCGGAGGCATTGAAATTTTCGTACGGGTTCACCAGCAGGCTGTTATCGAGCTGTGTCTGTACATATTCGTTGCTGAATTTCAATCGGTATGCCTGTATGCGCGAAGGCTGGAATTTTCCATCCGTTACCAGGTTGTTCTTGTCCTTCAGGTCGGCTGCTTCCAATGTCACCGTCTCCTCTTCTACCGCTTCCTTTTCTTCAGGAACAATGTAGGGCGTTTGAAAATACATGCCCTCCAGTATTGCATTGCGCAGGCTGTCGGAGCGGGCATCGGTATCCCCTGCATCGTCTATTGGCAAGTTCTCGGTTATGGTAGGAATGGTGGTAATCTGTTGTAGTATTTCCTGCTCCTTTTTTTGCTCTTCGTACTGCCGGTAACCCGTTTTCTGAAGGCGCACTTTTTCGCTTTCATCAATGGCGGATGGCACTTTGTCAATAAAGAAGTTATTACCCTTTTCCTGCTGAAAGACCTGGATGACCTTCCCTGCTTTCAGGGCTACGTCATGCGAAAGAATATTACTTGCATAGTTGGTCACCGGCCAGGTATAAGCGGTATCGCGGAAAACCGGAATGTATTTGATAGAGTCGAAGTCTGCTCTGAGATAGATTTCACTGATATCGAAAGTAGGATTGACAACCGTGGAATCATTGAAGAACACTACAGTCTTGGTGTAGTCGTAGATGGTATCGAGGTAACCGATAAACCTGTTGGATATACCATTGTAGTCGCTGAGAAAGGCAAAGTGCCCATCGGAGTATTGCAGGGGTACCCGCTCACTAATGTTCCGGGTTTGGGTAACTTTTACCAGCGTGTTGGACTTGGTGTTGTAGTTATAAAAAAAGACATCGTTGTTGCCCACCGGAAGGATGGAATCGATGTTGCGGGTTCTGACCAGATTCTTGCTGTCGCGGTTGGAAGTAAACAAGATGCCTTCATACCCATTATCGGTTTTGATGAAGCTGGCCGATAAATCGTCGTAGTAATCATTGGTTATCTGCTCAACGCGCGCATTATTGATGAAGTAAGTGTAAATATCACTTTGCCCGTTGTTCATTACACTCAGCACCAGCATGTTATTGTTTTTACCAAACGACATGCTGAGTACCCGCTGGAACCTCGAAATATCCTTCACCTCTTTTTTGTTCTCCCGAACGTTGTAGGTAAACAACATGGTCTTGTCGCGTTTCTCATAGATGGCTGCAAGCAGCTGCCCGTCCGGACTCCAGGCAACCAGCGGATAACTTAAATCGGTGGCCCTGGTGCGCGTTTTCATGCCGCCTTTTTTCACCACTTTGGTTTTCACTTCCTGGGTGGCTTCAAAATGAATGCGAAACTTACCCATGTCATCTGACACATAAGCTAGGCTGTTGCCATCAGGACTGATGACCGGGCTGTGGTAGATTCTGCCTTTCCTTGTTTTACGGTTGACAGGCTTGTCCATTTCCGGCAGTTGCTTACCGGCTTGTTCGGAAGTGTAGCGCTCGTAATAGTATTTGTACCATTCATCGACTGTCTGATTGACCGTTGTGCCCAGCACAAACAAGAAGCCACTTTCCAGTGAACGGTTGATACGGATGAGGTAGAGCAGATTGGGAATATTACTGGCTCCGTATTTATCGGCGATAAAATACCAAAGGGAATGTCCCGCAAAGCGCGCATCATCTCCGGTGAGTTTGCTGAATTCCTTGTACCTGCCACTGAGTATGCCATCGCGCAGCTGGTTGTCGAGTTCACTGTTCCACTCCTCGCCCAGATAGGAAACGAGTCCATCAACAAACCACGCGGGCAAATTCAGCAAAACAGCGTTCTGAACGATTTCCTGCAGATTGCCCCCAAAAACCATGTTATTGATGAGAATCTTTCCGACTCCTTCTCTGATTTGAATGCGCAGATTCTGGTGATTGCCATCGAAATACACGAAAAGCTTATTGCCGATGATCTTCGTTCTGCCACCTGTATTATAGACGGTTTCATTGCCTATGGCAAAGTTGCTCTGGTTGTAATCTGAAATGTTGTTGTAGACAATGATTTCCGGCTGGGCATTCAGTTTATAGTCGAGCATGTTCTGAATGGCCTCAAGGTCTGTTTCTGCCATCTGAGCGGTGAAACGTCCCAGATTTTGACCTCCTTGATTGAAATATATTTTGAAGTGCTCACTCTCGTAATACTGCCAGGTGAATTCTTTATACTGCACCCGATTCTGACCGAACGGAATCTGAGTACCCTGCGCATACAGCGACACCCCTCCGCTCAGCAGAAAGAAAAACAAGGGTAAAAGTCTTACAACGGGTCTGCTGATCATGATCTACACTACCAAAATACGTAGCTTTATCACTAAAGTTCAGTGTTTTAGCTAATTTTTACAAAATAACGAAGATAGATGTGCAGTATTGCTGTTTTTTCCTGCAATCCCTTTGAGGAAAATACTTATGTGGTGTACGATGCAACCGGTGAATGTGTCATTGTAGATGCGGGTTGCTATACCCGGGAAGAGCAAAAAGAGCTAAGTGATTTCATAGAGAAAGAAGGGCTGCAACCTGTGCAACTACTCAATACCCATTGCCATGTAGACCATGTTTTAGGGAACAGCTTTGTAAGTGAAAAATGGCGTGTGCCGCTGTATATGCATAAGGACGAAGTTTCTGTTATGCGAGCGGTGAGTGCCTATGCCGATAGTATGGGATTACAATACCAGCCTTCTCCGCAACCCGATGGTTTTCTGGACGAAGGAGATGAGGTAGTTTTCGGCCAAACCCGATTGAAAGTACTCTTTACGCCGGGACACTCTCCCGCCAGTATTTGCTTCTACAACGAAGCGGACAACTGGGTCATCGGTGGCGATGTTTTATTTCTGGACAGTATCGGCCGCTACGACCTGCCGGGGGGTAACCTCCAGACGCTGTTGCGCTCCATTAAAACAAAGCTGCTACCGCTACCGGACAGCACAACGGTATATCCCGGGCATGGACCACACACTACTATCGGAAGAGAAAAGAAATACAATCCCTTCCTGCTGCATGAGCCCTGAGATACTACAGGCATAAATGAAAGAGAGGCACTGTTAGCAGTACCTCTCTTTTGTTTGCATCTATACCATGTCGGTATCACGAAGCGAGCATACCGAAACTTCTTTTCACAAATGTGCTCAGATCATTGCCTTTCAGCATACCTTGAGAGAGCAATGCCAGATCGTGTAATTGTTTGATGCGGCTTTCTTTTTCTCCCTCATCGGCTATGCCCAGAACACTGCCCATGACCGGATGGTTGGTATTGATAACGAGATTATACTGGTCGGGCATGCTGGCCGCGAAGTCCATCCCATTGTAACTGCTCATCTCTTTCATTCTCCGCATGAACTCCGGACGGGTTACAGATACGGGGTTGTCCTCAGGCGACAGCGGTGTCAATACAACAGTTGCAGCGTTGGCATCTATCACTTTTTCAAACAATGATTTGATGGATGTTTGTTCTTCCTCATTGAGTACAGATTCCACTTTTTCATCCTTGTCTATCAGCTTGTCAATGGTATCGGCATCTACCCGCTTGAACTGTACCCCCTCCAGCTTATTCTCCAGTGCACTGATAAAATGGTTGTCTATGATGTTATCAATCTGAATAACATCGTAATTCCTTTGACGGGCAGCATCAATGTATACATGATGTTCTTCCGCATCGTGCGTATACAACATGATCAGCTGCTTGTCCTTATCTGTCTGCAGGTCGCTGATATGTGCTTTATACTCTTCGATGGTAAAGAACTTTCCGTCTGTATTTTCCAGCAGCACAAAGTCTTTTGCCTTTTCGTAGAACTTATCGTCGGTGAGCATTCCGTATTTAATAATCACGCTGATATTGCTCCACTGCTGCTCGAAAGTTGCGCGGTCTTTTTTGAACAAAGAAGACAGTTTATCGGCTACCTTCTTCGTGATATAGCTATTGATTTTCTTGACATTGGGATCGCTCTGTAGGTAGCTCCTCGACACGTTGAGCGGAATATCGGGAGAGTCGATTACACCGTGCAGCAAGGTGAGCCATTCAGGTACAATCTCTTTTACCTCATCTGTTACATATACCTGATTGCTATATAATTGAATCTTATTCTTTTGGGCCTCGAAGTTTTTCTTGATTTGCGGGAAGTATAAAATACCTGTCAGATTAAACGGATAGTCGACATTCAGATGTATCCAGAACAGCGGTGGAGTGGAGTAAGGATAGAGCTCATTGTAGAAACTCTTGTAGTCGGCATCTTCTAAGGCAGAAGGCTTCTTGGTCCAGGCCGGTTCTGGATTGTTGATGATGTTCGGAACCTTGCGCTTCTTCTCCTTATCGCTACCTTCCTCTTTATAGGTCTCTTCCTTGGTACCATATTGAATGGGCACGGGCAGGAACCTGCAATATTTATTCAACAGTTCTTCCAGGCGCTCGGATTTGAGGAACTCCTTGCTCTCATCATTGATTTGCAAAATGATTTCAGTACCGCGCTCTTCCTTATCTGTTTCGGTAATGCTGTACTCCGGACTGCCATCGCAATCCCATTGCACAGCCGGTTCACCTTTCCAGGAACGGGTGCGGATGGTAACGTGGTCGGCTACCATGAAAGCACTGTAAAAGCCCAGACCGAAATGACCAATGATGGATTTTCCATCTTCCACACCTTTGTATTTATCCAGAAATTCCTGGGCACTGGAAAACGCTACCTGGTTGATGTATTTACGCACCTCATCGACCGTCATACCAATACCTTTATCTGCAATGGTGATGGTCTTTGCTTTTTTGTTGATGTCCACCGAGATGGTCATATCTCCCAGCTCTCCTTCATATTCACCCACAGATGCCATCTTGCGCATCTTCTGACTGGCATCTACTGCATTGGAAACCAGCTCTCTCAGGAAGATTTCATGATCGGAATAGAGGAATTTCTTAATAATCGGGAAAATGTTCTCCGTTTGTACGGCTATGGTTCCTTTTTCTGTTGACATACGCTTGATTTAATTAAAATCCCTATGAATCAAAGGTCTTGCCATCCCCTTTTAACTGACAAATTGTCCTGTAACCTTACTTTGATTGACATATAAGGCGCAATCTTTCATTGTTTCTGGCCGAACATTGTGCTAATACAGGGCCATTCGGCGTTGCCATACTGCATGTTATTTTTGCAGCTATCAACCGGAAAAAGTCCTACCGGAATAACTATGAGACAAATCCTGATTCCCGCTATCATTATCAGCCTGCTGGCAGGAGGTTGTGCGCTGCAACCCCTGCAATATGTAGCCCACTCACCGCTGAAGGTGGCTGTATCCCTGCAGAATCAGGAAGCGACCATTGCCACCAATATCAGCCTGTACAATCCGAATCGACTTACAGGTAAGGTACAATCGGGTCAGCTCGAGGTCTTGCTGGGGCCATCAAGTGTGGGGAATATTGTACTGGATACTACTGTCCGAGTAAAGGGACGCTCTGCATTTATCCTTCCGGTGCAATTCACTACTACCGGTGCACAGCTGCTGAATGCCTCCAAATATGCTAAAGGTTTTTTCTCGGGGAACGCCTACATACCCTATACCGTGAAAGGCGATATATTCATAAGGTCGATGCTGGTTTATAGAAAGCGCATAGATGTGGTCTATTCCGATTCGCTGCTTTTGAAAGATATCCAGGGCTTGCGTCAGTAGTCCACTTTCTCCAGATAGGCTGCGGGCAGGTTCACCAGCAGCACCTGATGAATGGCTTCCAGCCGCACAACGAACTGCTTCTCATTTTTTACTTCTACCAGCTCACCTTCGAAGTCTTTAAGCGGACCGAAGGTAACTTTCACTTTCGTACCGGGAGCAAAATCGGCGGGAGCAGCAGCAACAGGCAACCCGGTAGCAACAAATGTTCTGATAGCCTCCAGCTGTTCATCGCGTAGAATGGCGTATTTCCCTTCCATTTTTACAAAGTTCACCACGCCTTCCACCATTCTTACGGTTGTAAATTCCTCAGGCGTTACCCGCACAAACATATACCCATTGAACAAGGGAACTTCCACCAACTTGCGGCGATCGCTCCATTGGCGCATAACCTTGATAGTAGGCAGGAAATATTCGAGACCAAAACGCGCCATCCGGTCGGCTATCTTTTTTTCGGCCCTCGACTTCACATATACAATTTACCACCGTTGATCTTTCGGATATACCGGAGCCATTGGGATGTTCTTCGAAGTAGCCATACCCTGTTAGCTGCGCATTACTTTTCCAGATTGTAACCAATAAACTTCTCCGCTCTCAGGGCAGACCGCCTTGCCGTCGGCATCGAATTGCAACTTATAGCCGCGGGCACTCATCCATCCTGTTTGCCTTGCCGGATTGCCCATGACCAGCGCAAAGGGAGCTACATCTTTGGTAACTACAGCACCGGCGCCAATAAATGCATAACTGCCAATTTCTATACCGCACAAAATGGTGGCATTAGCGCCGATGGTGGCTCCTTTCCGCACAAAAGTTGACTGGTATTCCGTGCGCCTGTTGACAGCACTTCTGGGATTAACCACATTGGTAAACACCATTGAAGGTCCCAGAAACACATCATCTTCACAAACTACTCCTGTGTAAACAGATACATTGTTCTGAATTTTCACATTGTTGCCCAGAACCACTCCGGGTGAGACCACAACGTTCTGACCAATATTGCAGTGGGCGCCAATGGTGCAGCCTTCCATGATGTGAGAGAAGTGCCATATCCGTGTTTCGGCACCTATGCTGCAGCCGTCGTCAATTACAGCGGAAGGATGGGCGATATAGGAGGAAGGCGACATTCACGCAAAAATAACCTTTCAGGAGCAAGCTTTTGCAATGAGGACTGTAACTTCGCCCCATGCGACTGTTTTTTATCTGCGGAGCAATGGCATGTCTGCTACTGGCAAGTTGCAGAACAGGGTTTGACGGGGAGCTGATGGAGAATCTACCTCCGGAAACCTTTACCATTGTGGATACCATTATCCGCCCGGGTGACGACAGACTGGAATCTGAGGTAACCATCCGCTGGTGGGGAAACGACCCGGATGGTTTCATTACAGGATACGAATTCACTTTCAACAGTCCGGAAGACCCCGGCACCGAATGGGCATACTCCGCCAACCAGGACAGCGTATTTATCCTGGCCCCTCCGCCTGGAAACGACACGCTCGACTTTCGTTTTTATGTGCGGGCAATCGACAACAACGATGCCCGAGATCCCAGTCCGGCAGCACTCACCTATCCGGTCAAAAACTCCCGACCCTCAGTGGTATTCGTTCCCGGCATTAACAACCCAACAATTTCTTATCCCGTAGTGAAGTTTTTTTGGGAAGGAAGTGACCCCGATGGCGTCAATAACCTGGCAGGATATGAGGTGACATGGAATGACAGCATGGCAACTCCTTTGTACCTGAATGCCAGCATCAGCAACCTCATGCTGGAGGCTATCGATCCGGGAAGCGCCACAACTGCTTGCAGGCTCTACCTCAACTCCTCCTTAACACCTGTTACCGATGAATTGGATGGGATGCTGACAGATGCCTGGAATAAATTGTATATCCGTGCGGTGGACCAAAGCGATGCCCGCTCAGAATGGGTGGCAGCAGATTCTGTGTTTATCAAAAGTGTCAACAGCAATATCCTCTTGGTGAACGGCTATACAACCGGCACCACACCGGAAGCCTTCTACACTGAGCAACTGGCAGCGAATGGTTTTACCTCGGTCGAAACATTGAAAATATTTGAAAGTGTCGATGGCAACTTCACCCAGCAGTCGGCAGATAACCTGACGCAGGAAAAGGTGTTTGCACTCTTCGACCTGATTGTATGGTTCAGCAATGGGGCGGAAAACTCCCTGTCGCTGGCGCAGCGAACAACGGAAACCTTTTTTGCCAACGGCGGTAAACTGCTGATGAGTGTCTACGTTTCCTCCAGCTTCGACCCCTTGAGTAATTTTCTGGAATTCACGCCGGTAGCTTCGCTCGTTTCGCCATCAGACACAACACTGATACTGGAAACAGGCGCGCAATTGCTTCCGGAAGATGCCGGCTATCCCGAGCTGGAGAGTACTTCTATTGTGGGCATAGTAAAACCGGTGCAATTGCAGATTGGTGCCTCTGCCATTTACACAGCCCAACTGACTGCAAAAGACAATGCGACCCTGACCTTCACCCCCTGGGAAGGCGAGTCAACCGTCATCGCCAGAAAAACAGCCGGAGGCGAAACGACCTTTGTGCTGTCGACACTGGAACTGCAAAAGCTCAACGGCCTGATGAACATGGATGCATTTTTTGAACAAATTATCATCGACGAATTTGGATTCTGAAACCTACCGCTTAGCGATACTGGCCTCCGGCAATGGCAGCAATGCAGAAAACATTATAGCGTATTTCAGCGATGCTGCCGATGTTACAGTGGTAGCTGTGTACACCAACAATCCTGCGGCAGGTGTTATCGAACGTTGTAAGAAATGGAATGTCCCAAGCCGTATTATTCCTCCGGCCAGCGTTGCAGACGGGCCGTCCATGCTGGAGCTTTTTTTACAGGAAAACATTACCCACATAATTCTGGCCGGTTACCTCAAGCTGATACCGGCAGCTGTGGTTCGGCATTATCCTGATAGAATCATCAATATCCACCCTTCCCTGCTACCCCTATACGGTGGCAAGGGAATGTACGGCGAAAAGGTGCACCGGGCGGTTCATGCAGCCGGTGAACGCACTTCCGGCATTACCATTCATGAAGTAAATGAAGACTACGACAAGGGCCGGGTGTTGTTGCAAAAGACCGTTGCACTGACTGCAGATGACAGTCCGGCCGATATAGCAGCGAAAATTCACGTTTTGGAAATGCAATGGTTCCCCCGCATCATTGACAGTTGGTTACACCGACCCCACTCCGTCAGAGCAGTGTAATTACTGCGGTAAGCACTCCACATTCGCATCAAATACTGTATTTTTAAGGTTATCGAACCTATGCGCTTATACAGTTTTTCCCCATTGAAAGGCACCAGTCTGCTCCGGACAATCGGCATGATGTTGCTGATGTTGCTGGTGAGTAGCTTGCAGGCGCAAACAGCAGAACCTGGTTTGTGGTGGACGAAAAATGAGGGGCAATGGCTGGAAAAAGTGCAGTACAAATCAGAAATACCGGCCGGTTCCATCTACCTCTGCAATCAGTCCATTACCTATGATTTAGAGAGTGCAGAAGACAGGGAGTTGATTCATCAGATAAAAGAAGGCTTTGCCAAAGTCGATCTGGAAGATGTTATCCTGCGCCGCTATGCCTTTCACATCCGCTTCGAAAACAGCAATCCGTCACCGGAATTAATTGCTTCCCGACCCTCCCGACACATAAGCCATTATTTCATAGGAAATGACCCGCAGCGCTGGGCGTCATCAGTGCCCAGCTTTCGCTCTGTTACGTATAAAAATTTATACAATAAGATTGACCTGGAATACACTTCCACCGGTAACTTCCCCAAGTACAACTTTATTCTTTACCCGGGTGCCAACCCGGATGATATATCCATGTCCATCGATGGAGCGGAAAATATTACGGTGGAACCACAACAACTAACAGTACAGCTCGGCTTTACCGCCCTCACTGAAATACAGCCTATTGCTTACCAGATAATCGATGGTGTACAACATGCGGTATCGTGCCGGTTTGTGCAGAAAGACAGTGCCATAGGCTGGGTTTTACCCGATGGGTATGATACCAGGTATCCGCTTATCATTGACCCTGTGCAGATCTTTGGATCTTTTTCCGGCTCTACTTCCGATAACTGGGGATATACTGCCACCTTCGATAACAGCGGACATCTGTACGGTGGAGGTATTGTCTTTGGCACCGGTTACCCCACCGTTACAGGTAGCTATGATGCCACTTTCAACGCAGGACAGATCGATATGGGCATTAGTAAGTTCAGTGCAGATGGAAGCGACTTGTTATGGAGTACCTATCTGGGAGGGTCCGGCAATGATATTCCACATAGCATGATTGTCAACAACGCAGGTGAATTATTGATATATGGAACTTCCGGCTCTTCCGATTTTCCCATGGCGGGTAGTCCTTTTGACAACACCTTCAACGGGGGCCCCTCTGTTTCTATTAACAGCGGATTTATTTTGTTCGGCACCGGTGTAGATATCGTATTGGCAAAACTCAGCAGCGATGGAAGTTCACTGGAATCATCTACTTACCTCGGAGGCAGTGAAACAGACGGCTTCAATATTGCCGGTGCTACAGAATACAACTACGGCGACCACGCGCGAGGTGAAATAGTGGTAGATGCCCTGGATAATATCTATGTAGCATCGTCTTCTCAATCGGATAATTTTCCGGTCACAGCAGGGTGCTTTGATAACTCCTACAATGGCGGACAGGATGCAGTGATTTTTGCCATGAATAATGATATGAGCAGCTTGTTGTGGAGTACCTATATGGGAGGTGCACAAGCCGATGGAGCCTACTCCCTGAAGCTGAACAGCAGCGGTCATGTAATTGCCACCGGTGGAACTGCCAGCAGTACCTTTCCCGTAACTGCCGGCTCCTGGATGGACAGCTACTCAGGCGGATCGGCCGATGGATGGGTTGCTAAATTGAATGGCAGCGGAACAATCTTATTGCAGGGTACTTTTGCCGGCACTAACCAGTACGACCAAAGCTACTTTGTAGAGGTGGATGAGGAAGATCATATTTACATTACCGGTCAGACCCGGGGTGCTTTCCCGGTTACAGCCGATGCTTACAGCGAAACCAACGGCCGGCAGTTTATAACCAAACTTGAGCCCGATTTAAGCACGGCGACCTACAGTATGGTTTTTGGATCTGGTGCTGCGGGAATCAATATTTCACCTACAGCCCTTTTGGTGGATGATTGCGAAAATGTATATGTGTCCGGGTGGGGTGGATCCGTTAATCAGTCATACAACCCTGCAGTTGCCAACACCTCCGGTATGACTACCACACCCGATGCGCTGGATGTCACGACAGATGGTTCGGATTTCTACTTTTTTGTGCTGGAAAAAAATGCAGAGAACCTGCTGTATGCGAGTTACTTTGGCGGCGCGGGCTCCAACGAACACGTTGATGGCGGGACCAGCCGTTTCGATAAGGCAGGTACCATTTACCAGGCTGTTTGCGCAGGTTGCGGTGGCAGCGACAACTTCCCCGTAACGCCAGGTGCGTGGAGTGAAGTGAATGGTAGTGGCAATTGCAATCTGGGTGTGGGTAAAATAGAATTCAATCTGGCAGGTGTGTACGCCATTTCTGATGTGGAGCCGGATGTAGTGGGCTGTGCTCCCTTTACCGTTTCTTTCGAAAACCTAAGCTCCGACGCCGAACAATATCTATGGGATTTTGGCGACGGCTCTACCTCTACCGTATTTGAGCCTGTGTATACTTATACTACAGCGGGGACCTACGAAGTTGCCCTGGTGGTGATAGATTCATCCACTTGTAATATTGCCGACACCTCTTACCTGACCGTCATTGTTTATGCCGATAGTATTGAAGCCGCATTCGATGTAACAGAAGTCCCTGACTGTGATGAGTTGCTGGCTGAATTTTTCAACGTCAGCGAAGTGCTGGACGGAACGACCTACTTCTGGGATTTTGGCGATGGCACCACCTCCACCTTAGAAAACCCTGTACACAACTATACTACCCCGGGAGTTTATACCGTGCAACTTATAATTACAGATTTAACCAGTTGCAATCAGACAGATACCGCCACCTACACCTTATCATTTCTAACCGGCTTCAATGAAGGCTTCGACATCAGTACCGATGGATGCCTGCCACTGGATGCTACTTTTACCAGCAGCTTTGAAGGTGCAGACAGCTATCTCTGGGATTTTGGCGACGGCACCTCTGGTACAGGTCCCCTCATTATCCATACTTATTCAAATCCAGGTATTTACAATGTTACCCTGACAATCGTTGTTTGCGGCATTGCAGAAGTGGAAACGTTCCCATTGGTGGTGGAGGGGAATCCAGTTGCTTTATTCGATAGTGAACCTGCGATAGGCTTGATGAATACACCTATCGCTTTTAATAATCTGAGTACCAATGCCAGCACTTTCAACTGGCAATTCAGCGACGGTGGAAGTTCTGCTGCCACCAATCCAACTTACACTTTCAATTCCATTGGCGGCTACGAGATATGCCTTACGGCGTACAATAATGCGGGATGTGAAGATACTTTCTGCCGGGAAATCCAGATTGAAAACGAAGGTGTAATCGATGTGCCCTCTGCCTTTTCTCCCAATGGAGACGGCGCGAATGATGTGCTCTATGTGCGCGGTTTTGGCGTCAAGGAAATGGAGTTCAGGTTGTTCAACCGCTGGGGCGAGCTCGTCTTCTTTACTTCGGATATGGACATTGGCTGGGATGGTACCTTCAGGGGGCAGTTGCAGGAAGTGGAGGTGTATGTCTACACTTTGACAGGCACTTTTGACGACAACAAGGCATTCGATAAACAAGGTAATATATCCCTGCTGCGATGAAATGGCCGGTGTACATCATGCTTTTGCTTAGCAGTTGCAATTTGCTTGCACAGGATATTCATTTCTCGCAGTTCTTTGCTGCACCCATGCTGGTGAACCCTGCTCAAACAGGTCTTTTCTCGGGTGTGGTCAGACTGGGTGGCAATTACCGCGATCAATGGGGAAGTGTAACGGTTCCTTTTCGCACTTACGATTTCTACGTCGATGCAGGCGTACAGCCCGGGAAATCCGTTAATCGGCTGGGCATCGGAGCCTGGGCTCTCAGCGACCAGGCGGGAGATGGCAGTTTAAGTTCCGGAGAACTGGCAGGTGCCATGGCGTACCATCTTCGACTCGACAAGGAAGGCGACTACAAACTCTCTACCGGCATATCCGGTGCCTGGGTACAACGCACGGTAAACTTTGCCAATCTAACATTTGACAGCCAATGGAATGGCTATAATTTCGATGCTGCATTACCGAATGCCGAAACCGGCTTTGTTGAAAACATTAACTATTTAGACATATCTGCGGGAATGGTTTTCACCGCTACCCCTGTCAGCTACCTGCGCTATTTTCTGGGTGTAGCTGCCAGCCATCTGAATGAACCCGGAGAGTCTTTCTATTTTCAGGATAATACACTAGGCACCCGCTGGCAGATAAGCACCGGTGCCTTCTTTCCGCTATCTGCGAAAGTAACCATGCATCCTATGCTCTTCGGAAGTTTTCAAAAGGGTGCGAGAGAAATAACAGGAGGAAGTAATTTCACCCTGGTGATGGAAAGCGGAGAATCACCGCGGTCGCTTTTGCTGGGAACCTGGTACAGGTATTATGACGCAGCCTGGCTTATGCTGGGGTACGCAATGGGAAATCTGACCGTTTCGGCGAGCTATGATTTCAACTTCTCAGCACTTACTCCGGCAAGCCGCAGCCTGGGTGGTTTCGAAATGGCAATCGTGTATACGTTTAATAACAAGAACAAGAAAGACCCGTTGAACTGTCCGGCCTACGAATAATCAACCGATTGCTCGTATAAGATTTTTCTTAATAGTAAATGTAAAGGTCGTTCCCTTGTTCTTTTTAGATTCTACCCATACTTCGCCACCGTGAAGCTCAATGATTTTCTTACATAGTGCCAGTCCTATTCCGGTACCGGTGTATTCCTCATGGGTGTGCAAACGCTGGAAGATGATAAAAATACGCTGATGGTATTCCGGACTGATACCTATTCCATTATCGCTCACGGCGATGCGCCACTTGGAGGGAAGCTCTTCCACAGTAATGGTAATCTCGGGCTTTTTCTTTCCCCTGAATTTGATGGCATTATCTATCAGATTCTGAAATACCTGGGTCAATTGAATCTTATTCCCCTGAATCACCGGAAGGTTCTCGGCAAGTATTAAGGCATCCGTAGAGTCAATTTTCTCTTTGAGCACCCTGTTTACCGTATTGAAGACCTCGTTCAAATCTACTTTCTCATAATCGGTATTAAAGCGGTTTACCCTTGAATATTCGAGGAGGTCGCGGATCAGCAACTGCATGCGCTTGGCACCTTCTACCACAAAGCCCATGAATTGTTTCCCATCTTCATCCAGTGTTTCGCCATAGCGTTTATTGAGTATCTGAATGAAGCTGGCAATGGTGCGCAATGGCTCTCGCAAATCGTGCGATGCTACATAGGCAAAATGCTCCAGTTCCTGATTGATTTCGGTCAGTTCCTTGTTTTTCTCCTCGAGCTTTTGCTCTGCTTTCTTCCTTCTGTCTATATTCTCTACCACAGCCACTCTGTAGACATCATCACCATCCCTTTCCATGAGGGAAACCCAGGTCTTCGCCCAGAATACTTCGCCATTTTTCTTGACATAGCGCTTCTCTATGTCGTATTCATTGATTTTCCCCTTGTTCAGCATTTGCAGGAGTTTCTTCGTCTCCTTTAAATCTTCTTCGTAGGTGAAATCAAAAATATTAGCCCCTTCCAGCTGCTCGGCTCTTTCGCCAACCATGTTAGCGAAAGTAGGATTCACGTGTATAATCTCGCCTTCATTCCGGGAGATGATAATACCTGAAGGGGAACTTTTAAATATGGTTTCAAATCTTTTTTCTGCCTTGATGCGATCATCGCGGTCCTGTATCTCCGACTCAATATCTTCAATTAAAGACATCACCACAAAGTTGCCCGGTGCCAATTCCACCTTGGTGCAAATAACCCTTCCCCACATGTATCCGCCTTCTTTCCGTAGGAGTCGCTCCTCTCCGGTATTGGTCAGCGACTTTCCGGAAACCAATGACTGGAAGTTTTCCAGAACAACCGGATAATCCTCCTCATGGATGAAAGACTCAATGTTCTTGCCTGTGAACTCTTCCTTAGAAAATTGAAGCTTCTCTGAAATAAGGGAGTTTGTCTGAAGGATATTGCCACCGGTATCCATCACTACCACACCAAAGGCCGCATTCTCAAAGAGCGCCTTGAACCAATTCTCCGTTTCTTTTCTGCTGGCTTCTCTTTGCCGAATCTCATCAAGGTTGCGGATTAAAACCAGTCTGGCATATTGCTCCTTGTACTTGATGTTTCTGGGTACAACCTCCACCTGGATAATGTCTCCATTTTTCCTCAGCATTCGGGATACATAAGTTTCTTCAGAACGACGGTTTACAAGGGTCATCATCGCATCCCTGTCTTCTTCCGCAATCAGCAGCTGATCGTCCATGCCATCGAGCTCCGTTTCCGAATAACCGGTGAGGGCCATAAAGGCTTTATTGTACAATTGGATTTGGCCTGTTACAGTAACCAGGACTGCCTCATTATTATTATCAGATAAAAATTTGAAACGCTCCTGATTATCTCTGAGGTCATTGATGAGCTCCACATTGGAAGTCATGTCCCTGCCGATGCCATAGATTAGCTGCTTATTGTTATCCCCTACCAGGTTCCAGGCAAAGACATATTCGTTACCTTGTTTGTCGAACATGCGCTGGGTGTAATCCAAAGCCTTGGAGCTACCGGAAGCCAGCTCATCAAAAAGCTGCTCAGCCATCAGCTGGCTGCCTGACTGCAGCGTAATGTTGGCGTTGGATTCCAGTAACTCCTCCATTGAAAACTGAAATACCTTCACCCATGCCTCGTTGAGGCGCATTACCTGTCCCTCGAAATCGAGAATAATCATCAGGTCATCAGACATGCTGAAAAACACATCCGTTTCAACCCGAGATGCTGCTTTGTTCAATTGTTGTAGTTTGGTAGCCATATTACGAGACTTCCACCGGTTACAGCGCTTCAAAAAATAATTGTCCGGTCACAAGATGTAACAAAAATACATTGTTTAACACCTAAAGTGATAAGATAATTAGGAGGTGAGATGTCACATTTATGACGCCTTTAGCTTACGCTTTGCGGAGAGATCCCTTTGGGTCAGCCAGGCGTGTATAAATACAATTCCCAGCACGATCGCAGCCCCTATATAAAAGCCTGCTGAAAGCTGTTCGTACTCTTTGAAAAAGAATATGGCAAGCAGAATTCCGTAAATCGGTTCCAGGTTGATAGTGAGATTGGCGGTAAAGGCACTCACATGCCGAAGACTTACAAGAGACAATGTAAACGGCAGTGTAGTGCATACAATGGATAAAATCAGTAAATACCAGACATCAGTGGTACCCGGCACCAATGGTGTATCGGGAAATAGCTGCAGATAGAGTGGAAGCATCAAACCGATAAATATCCATCCGCTGAACAGCTCAATGAATGTTATGGAAAAGGGATCGAACCGGACAGTGACTTTCTTATTAAAAACGGTAAACATAGCTGCCAGAAAAGCAGAAGTTAAACCCATGATTATACCCGTCACAAAATTGCCTGAGAAGTAGAAGACCACATACAGCGCAGGTATGACCGCCAGACCAAACAGTACATCGCGTTTAATCAATTTTGTTCGAAAAAATAAGGGCTCGAGTAAGGCGGTGAAAAAACTGACCGTAGCCATACAGGTTAGGGCCACAGACACATTGGCGTATTTAATAGCTCCATAGAAGGTAATCCAGTGTACCGCTACTATTAAGCCGATACCGGCTATCCGCCCCATATCTTTTCGGGGTACCGTTTTAATCCCCCTCCAGAAGGCCGGCAGCAACAAAAGGCTGGCAGAGGTAATACCCATCCTGTACCATACCAGCACCGTCTCTCTTAGCGATATCAGGTTACCCAGAATAGCAGTAAAACCCCATATAAAGACACATAGGTGCAAAATAAGCAGTGCCCGTCTGTGTTGGTTCTCTTGCAAGCTACTTATGGATTGTTGAGTAAGATTAAAGCCGTATTGAGAAATAAGACGGCGAAGATACTGCCTTTGCTTTGTCATTTTATTCTGACTGAGGATATAAGGGCGTCAGGCAAAATCTTTTTTTCTAATTTTATACTCCTAAACAATCAATTTAAACAACAATGAAAAAATTATTTACGCTCCTCACTGTCGTAACAGTTATTAGTGCAGCCTCTGCACAATACCAGCGGATGGTTTTGTTTGAAGAGTTCACACAAGCCTCCTGCGGTCCTTGTGCTTCTCAAAACCCTGCATTCAATGCGCTTTTAGAAGATAATACAGACAAGGCCACATCTATTAAGTATCAGACCTCCTGGCCAGGTTTTGACCCTATGCACAATCATAACCCTGCACAGGTAAATACCCGTGTGAGTTATTATGGTGTAACAGGTGTTCCTACCGCCATCATGGACGGCGCCTATGCTGCCAATGACTGTGGTGCTTATCTGGGTGCTCCTGCCTGTGTTAACCAAACGGATATTGACAATCAATACGCTGTGGAGTCACCTTTTTATATGGAATTAACCCATACTGTTGCCAATGACTACGGAAGTGTGGACGTGGAACTTTACATTGCCACCAATGAAAGCGTGAGCGGCAATTTTGTTGCGCATATCGCTGTAGTAGAGCGTGCCATCATTTTTGAAACCGCTCCGGGTTCCAATGGTGAAAAAGAATTCTACAACGTAATGAAGAGAATGCTTCCTTCAGCTACCGGTACTGATATCAGTGATAGCTGGGGTCCTGGCGATGCTACCACCATTCTCGAATCATGGGAATTTGAAAATGTTTACGATCCAAGCGAAATAGCCATTGTTGCCTTTATACAGGATGTAACTACTAAAGAAGTGATGCAGGCTGCCTTCAGTGCTCCAGCTCCTATCTATGCAGTAGATGTTACTACTACCAACGCCAATGCTACAGGAACCACCAATCCTTTCCTGTGCGATGGAAGCACTACTCCAAGTGTTACCCTGAAAAACATTGGTGAAGATGCACTTACCAGTGCCACGCTTACCTACACCATTAACGGTGGTGCCTTTGAAGTTTACAACTGGACCGGCAACTTAGCTTACGGCGAATCAGAAGTGGTGAACCTCCCCAGTGTATCCTTTACCCTGGAGGCTGAAAACACATTGGAAGTGATTGTTTCCAACCCCAATGGAGGCGCTGATGGTTATGACGGAAACAATGCTGTGGAAGCTATCGCTTATGGTGCTCCAGAGGGTCCTACGAATACCATTGAACTGAAAATCAGAACAGATAACTATCCGGAAGAAACTACCTGGGCTATTTACGACGAAAGCAATACCATCGTATTAGAAGGTGGTCCTTACAATGGCCAAACCAATACCGTTGTTTTTGACGAAGAAATAGCACTTCCTGCAACAGGCTGCTACGAGTTCAGAATGGACGACGCCTATGGTGACGGTATTTGCTGTTCTTACGGTTTAGGCTACTGGGAAATCAAAGACAGCGAAGGTGTACTTTTGGTAGAAGGTGGTGAATTCGGTGATACTGAAAGCAAAAACTTCAAAACACTGGAATTTGTTTCCGTTGAAAACAATGCAGTGCTGAATGAAATCACACTGTACCCTAACCCGGCTAATGAACTGGTGATGGTGAACATCAACACTGTTTCAGATGTACAGCTGACACTTACTGTTTCAGACATGCTGGGACGTCAGGTAATCAATCCAATTATCTCCAGCTTCGGCAGCAATGGTCAGTCTATTGCCATTCCCGTTCAGGTACTTGCTGAAGGTTATTACATGCTGAATATTCTGGGTGACGGTGTTCGCGAAACCGTTCGTTTCGCAGTTATGCACTAATCCGATATACTTTGCAAAAAAAAGGCGTCTGAAATTCAGACGCCTTTTTTATAGCATTCCTTCATCGGCAAAACTGTAGTACTGATGTCCTGCGATTATAATATGATCCAGCAGTCTTATATCCATCAATTCTGCCGCCTGCTTAATCTTCTTGGTCAGTTGAATATCTGCCTGGCTGGGTTGCAGGGTGCCGGAAGGGTGATTGTGGGCAACGGCTATGGCACTCGATAACTGCTGCAAAGCATGCTTCATCAATAGTTTGATATCCACCACGGTTCCGCTCACGCCGCCGGCGCTCATGCGCTCCTTTCCTATAATGCGGTTTCCCCGGTTGAGGTAAATAATCCAGAAAGCCTCCGTCCGCAAGTCGGCCAGTAAGGGCATAATAGCATCTGCCAGGTCCTTGCTCGACCGAATCTGCAACTTCTCGTCGGCTTGGCTCATTTGCCTTCTCCTGCCCAGCTCCAGCGCAGCAATAATAGCCACCGCTTTTGCAGCACCAATACCTTTGAAGCGACATAAGTCATTCACTTCATAGCGGCCTAATTCCAGCAGGTTGTTGTTGCAGTCTTGCAGTATGCGCTGCGCCAGTTCTATGGCAGTCTCCTCTGCATTTCCCGAACCTATGAGAATGGCAATCAATTCGGCATTGGATAAACCCTGCCTACCCTGCGATATCAGCTTCTCTCTGGGCCGGTCATCTTCCGACAACTGCTTGATGGTTATACTTCTTTCCCGATAGTCCACGGGCTAAAAATAAGAAAGGCAATCCTGTTGGATTGCCTTTCCCTTTATCTTAAACGTTTCAATTACAACGCATTAACCTTTTTAGTCAGTTTCGACTTCAGGTTCGCTGCTTTGTTCTTGTGAATGATATTGCGCTTGGCAAGTTTGTCAATCTTGGAAATAACGTCGGTCAGACTGGTTGCTGCTTCCTCTTTATTTTCAAGTGCACGCAGTTTTTTCACTGCATTACGGGTTGTCTTGCCATTGTATCTGTTAGCCAGCCTTCTCTTAGCTGATTTACGTATGGACTTCTTGGTAGCCTTATGATGTGCCATTATAGCTTTTGTTTAAAACGGATTGCAAAGATAGGCGAATCATTTTACATAACAAAAGGACTCTGCACTAAAATATTTGATGGAGGCTGACAGCTCATTATAGTCCCTGCAAAAAATGGCGTGATGCTTCCAAATCAGGGTGCATATACCGGTCGGCCTGCAGAAACGGCACCTGCTCCCTGTATTGCTGATGTAATCGCTCCAACAGGGGTGAACTCTGTGCCGGCCGCCTGAAATCCATCGCCTGGGCCGCTGTCATCCATTCAATAGCCAGCACCTGCCAGGAATTGGCAACCACCCTGAGGCATTTGGTAGCAGCATTCGCACCCATGCTGACATGGTCTTCCTGCTCATTGCACGATGGTATGGAATCAACACTGGCAGGACTGCACAACTGTTTGTTCTGGGAAACCAGACTGGCGGCAGTATACTGCGGAATCATCAATCCGGAATACAGCCCCCCACCTTCAATTAAAAATTCGGGCAACTGGCGTGAACCACTCAGCATGCGGTATACCCTGCGTTCCGAAATATTGGCAAGCTCGCTCACAGCTATCGCCAGGAAATCAAGTGCTATTGCCAGCGGCTGACCGTGAAAATTACCTCCTGAAAGTATGGCGTCGTCATCAGGGAAGATGTTGGGATTATCCGTAACACCATTTACCTCCCGGTTGAAAATCATTTCACAGTAGCGAATGGCATCGAGGCTGGCTCCGTGAACCTGCGGAATGCACCTGAAGGAATAGGGATCCTGCACCTGCTCTTTCGGTTCGTGAAAAAGCTCACTACCCTCGAGGATATTCCTGATTGCTGCTGCTACATCTATTTGCCCCTGCTGTCGCCGCAATTGGTGTATGCGGTCATCGAAGGGTTCGTCTTTACAGGACCAGGCATCCAGCGACAAAGAGGCGGTAATATTGGCAGCGTGCAGCATTCGCTCCGCTTCTGCCAGTGCCATCACCGCGTGGGCTGCCATAAACTGGGTGCCATTCAGCAAAGCAAGTCCTTCCTTGGATGCCAGCCGCAGCGATTCCCATCCTTTCGAAGCCAGCACTTCTGCAGCAGATTGCTGCACGCCGTCAACGAGCACATTACCCTCCCCCAGCAGGGGTAAGCTCATATGCGCCAGCGGACAAAGGTCACCGGAAGCCCCCAATGACCCCTGTTCGTAAATCACCGGCAGTACATCGGCATTGTACATATCAATGAGGCGTTGAACAGTAAGCAGCCTCACCCCGGAATGCCCGAACGCCAGCGACCTGATTTTCAGGAAAAGCAATATCCGTATCAAGAACGTATCAAGAACGCCCCCGGTGCCGGAAGCATGCGAAAGGATTAAATTGCGTTGTAATTGCTCCAGCTCGGCATCGGGAACCCGCACTTTGCAAAGCGATCCGAATCCGGTGTTCACACCATACACGGGCTGGCTGCGCTGCGGCAATGCCACATCGAGGTAATCACGGCATTTCTGAATGGCTTTTTCGGCTTCATCACTTAGAATAAGCGGCTGCCGGTTCTTGACTATGGTATAGATCTGCTGAACAGTAAGGGGCTCAAACCCAATATGATGCGCTTCCATAACTGCAATTATCCAGCAAATTTGCAAAATATATCACGGGACACAGGCATAGCGCCTTCTTTCTTATGGCTATTTTTACGCAGTGGATCAATCATTGCAATTTCAAAGTGTCTCCAAACGATTCGGCGAGTTGCAGGCGCTCGACCAGGTCAGCTTTGCTATTCCCCGCGGTGCAATGTTCGGGCTGCTGGGACCCAATGGTGCCGGCAAAACAACGCTGATCAGGATTATGACCAATATTATCGGCGCCGACAGCGGTTCCATTTTATACGAGGGAAAAGCACTCGACAGCTACGGCTTTGGGTTCATCGGCTATATGCCCGAAGAAAAAGGCATGTACAAAAAAATGAAAGTGGGAGAACTGCTTTTATACCTTGCACGTTTGAAAGGGCTTTCCAAAGCGGATGCCAAAGACCGCATCCATTACTGGTTTCAGCGGCTGGATATGGACGGCTGGTGGTCCAAAAAAATCCAGGAGCTGTCTAAAGGAATGCAACAAAAGGTTCAGTTCATTGCTACCGTAATTCATGAGCCAAGTCTGTTGATTCTCGACGAGCCTTTTTCAGGTCTGGATCCCGTAAACGCAGAGGTGCTCAAGAAGGAGATTTTTCATCTGCATAGTAAAGGCATCACCATTGTATTCTCCACCCACCGCATGGAGCAGGTGGAAGAAATTTGCGAGGAAATAGTACTCATTAACAAAGGAAAGGTTCTGTTGAACGGCGCAGTCGCCGATTTAAAAAACAACCATAAAAAAAATATATACTACTTAAAAACTGATGAACCGGGTTCATTACCCCCATCTCCCCTATTCTCGGTATTGACGGCCAACGACAACCATTACCAACTACACCTGGAAGGTGATGCCACCGTAAACCAGCTGCTGCAAAGTTTGCTGAACCACCAGGTACCTGTCCGGGAGTTTTCGGAGGTGCTGCCATCACTCAATGAAATTTTTATTCAACTGGTAAAGGGTGCAACGCATGAATAAGACCTGGCTCATTATATCACGGGAATACATTACCCGGGTTCGCAAGAAATCATTTTTGCTGATGACCGTGCTGGGACCTTTGTTCTTTGCCCTCATCATGGTGCTGCCCATCATTCTGACACAATGGAGCGGAGGAGAACAAACCATACTGGTAGTGGATGAAAGTGACCTGCTGGGCGCGCTACCCGATACCACAGGCATCTATTTCCAGCTGGACAAGTCGGGAAAAACAATGGAAACACTGAAGGCTGATCTTTATGCTGCTAACAGCAGGTATGATGCCTTGCTCTACATGCCTCCCACTTCTTCCGAACAACCACGCGGCATTATGCTGTACAGCAAAGAACAGTTGGGTATAACCACCCGGATGTACATTGAACAGGTGATTGCCGACCGTATGGAACAAATCAATCTGGAAAACAGAAATCTGAGTTATGAAGACCTCCTGAGTATACGACCCAAAATATTTATACAGGACAAGGTACTGAGCGAAAACACCCAGGAACAGGATGCTAATATCCTGGCGGCTACCGGACTGGCATATGTAATGGGTTTTCTAACATATATAGCACTATTGATATACGGCAGCATGGTGATGCGCGGCGTTATGGAAGAAAAGACAAGCCGCATTGTGGAAGTCATGATATCTACCGTAAAGCCCTTTCAGCTCATGGTGGGTAAAATCATCGGTATTGGAGCGGTCGGACTGACACAGTTTTTTATCTGGGGCGTGCTGCTCGTGGGTGTGCAACTCGCCTTGCCTTTAGTGTTGGGTGACCAGCTGACTGCCATGCAAGACCAGGCCGCCATGTCCGGTGGCGGAAATGCAGAAACAGCAGAACTGGCCCGCACCATGGAAGGAATTGCCAATATGCCCTTGGGAAGAATACTCTGGGTATTTCTCGTGTTTTTTCTGGGCGGCTATTTCCTGTATGCATCGTTATTTGCTGCTGTAGGATCACTGGTAAGTGATGAAGAAAGCGAAGTACAGATGTATTCTTTCCCCTTAACTATGCTGATACTGGTGTCCATCTTTATAGCAACAGCTGTGATTCAACAACCCGGCACCAGGCTGGCCTTCTGGGCATCTATCATCCCCCTTAGCTCTCCTATAGTCATGCCGGCGCTCATTCCATTTGGCGTGCCCGGCTGGCAACTGGCGCTGTCCATTGCAATGCTGATACTCGGCTTTCTCGGCTCGAGCTGGATTGCGGGAAAAATTTACCGAACCGGAATTCTGATGTACGGAAAGAAAATACGCTGGAGAGAATTGTGGCGATGGGTGATGTACAAAAACTGACTAACGCAAAATCAGCAATCGGTCAGCGTCCAGACGCAGCACAATAAAGACAATTATTGAAAATGCCAGCACCGAAGAACCGCCGTAGGAAATAAACGGAAGAGGTATACCTATCACCGGTACCAGCCCGATGGTCATTCCCACATTGATAAGAATCTGGATAAAAAATATGGCCGTAGCTGCATAGCAATATATACGCGTAAAGGGAGAACGCTGCCGCTCGGCAATGAATGTCAGCCGCAGGATGAAAGCTGCATACAAGAGTATAAAAAGCGCGGTGCCGATGAAACCCAGCTCTTCCCCGATAGTACAAAAAATAAAATCTGTTGTTTGTTCCGGTACATGTTTCAGCTGGGTGAGCGTACCCTGTAAATAGCCTTTTCCTGCCAGCCCACCAGACCCGATCGTCATCTTGCTTTGGGTTACATTATAATTGGCATCGGGGTCGTCACTCAATCCGAACAGAGTAAGCACGCGTTGCGATTGGTGTGGCTGCAGAATATCATTCATTACCATAGCCGTACCATATACACTGAATGCAGTGATGGCTGTATACATGAACAGAACAGGCATCACCCTGATATGCTTGCTGCTGCGTATGAGCAGACCGGCAGTTATCAGCAAAGCCACAGCTCCCAATGCCAAAACCAATCGCAGCTGGACGAAATAAAATGCCAGTATAAAAGCACTGAAAAACAGGATTATCAGTACGGTGAACAAGGCTGCCCTGGCTCCTTCTTTTCGCCAGAGTTTCTCGCTGGATAACAACACGTACACCAGGGTGACACCGGAGAACAACCACAGCAAAATACGGACATCAAAAATGAGAGAACAGACAAATCCGACTCCGAACAGTAAACCCACTATGACCTCTCTGACCGCAAAACCCTCCCGGTACAATACCAGTGATAAGGAGATATAAACCAAAGCGCTGCCTACATCTTGTTGCAAAACAATGATGAGCATGGGTAATAAGATGATGACAGATGCAATGAACTTATACCGCACACCCCGATCACTGATTTTCAATCCGCTGATGTACTTTGCCAGCATCAATGCTGTCGCAGTCTTGGCAAACTCTGCAGGCTGAAACTGCACCGGGCCTATTTGTAGCCAGGACCGGGCACCGTTAATCTCTCGAGCTACCACCAGGGTAACCAGCAGCAGAACAATCATGATAACATAGAACGGTATCGATAACTTGGTAAAGAAATTACTGTTGAAAGTGAGCATGCTCAATCCCAGCAGGACCGAAATAAACATCCAGATCATCTGCCTTCCATGGGTGAGCGATAGATCGAAAAAGCTGCTGCTACCGGGCACATAGTTGACTGCAAAAACGGTAAGCGCACCAATGGTGAGCAACATCAGGTACATAATCATGAGTGGCTTATCAGCGCGCTGTAATATGTTCTGCTGCTCTCTCATCTGCTGGCCACTACGGTATCTCTTTGAAGAATATCAGGATCCTCTATGGGTAATGCCACCGGTGGTGCCGGCACTATCGGGTTGCCCAGCAGGTTGGCATTCAGCATCCTTTCCAGCAAGTACTGTTTGGATGGCGCAATGGTGCCGGTGAGATAGTATTCCATCACCAGACTGGCAATAGGAGCTGCCCATGTTGCACCAAAGCCGGAGTTCTCCACTAGAACAGCCACTGCAATTTGGGGATTATTGCGCGGGGCAAAACCGGAAAACTGACTGTGATCTTTTCCATGCGGATTCTCCGCAGTTCCGGTCTTGCCACAAACTTCGATACTGTCGATTCTCGCTACTCTTGCTGTTCCGGCCTTGACCACCATACTGAGTCCCTCAATGACCGGCTCGAAAAATACCGGATTGACACTGGTCTGGTGCCGACGGTTCAATGCCTGCATCAGACTGTCTTCGCCGGCTACCGATTTCATGATATGCGGAGCGATAAAATAACCGCTGTTGGCAATGGTCGCCATCAGGTTGGCATTCTGCAAAGGGGTTACAATCATCTGATCCTGACCGATACCCAGCGTGATGAAATTAGACGACTTCCACCTGTTGGTGCCGTAAATCTTATTGTAGTCTTCAGGGTCAGGCACGTTACCCGGCTTTTCTCCGGGTAAATCAACGCCGGTGCGCACACCGATACCAAAGCTGGCAAGCTGTTCTTTCAGCAAGGCGAGGTTATCGGCAGTAGAGCCCTCCTGGTCATCGATATAATGCCGCAACACATAACAGAAATAGGCATTGCAGGAATGCTGTATACCCATCACAACATTGGCAGGAGCAGGGTGACCGTGACATCCTACAGTATGACCACTCATGCGGTAACCTCCCCCGCAAGGGTAACCTTGGTCGGCGGTGAGTGTTCCCGATTGCAAACCCAGCAAGGCCATCACTGCTTTAAACTGCGACCCCGGAGGATAGTAACCTGTAAGCGCCCGGTTATTCAAGGGTCTTCCTTCGTCCATGACCAGTCTGCCAAAATTTTTGGAGCGGTTACTGCCTGATAAAAGATTGGGATCGAAAGTGGGACTGCTGACCAGACAAAGAATCTCACCAGTAGTAGGTTCTATAGCTACAACCGCACCTTTCTTGCCGGCCATGAGTGCTTCTGCAAATTGCTGCAACTCTATATCGATGGTCAGCGTAACATTTTTTCCCGCCTCGGCAGCTTCGTCCATAGTTCCATCTGCCAGACTGCCCATCAATCTGTTGTGGGCATCTACCACCATATAACGGTATCCCTTTTTGCCCCGAAGAATATTTTCATAGGAGCGCTCAACCCCACTCTTGCCAATGTAGTCGCCACTCTTATAATAACCATCCGATCTGCTGATATCTGCTGAGTCTACCTCCGTCACATAGCCCAGAACGTGCGCCGCAGAAGCATAGGGATAGCCGCGAACGGTTCGGATCTCTGGAAAAAACCCGGGAAACTGGTACATGTATTCTTCAATACCGGCATAGGTTTCACCGTCAATTTGCGGAAAGAATACCGAAGCATGCAAAGATGAAAACCTGCGCGCGGCGGCCATTTTGGTATCAAAGTAATCTCTGTCGATGCCCAGCAATGCGCAGAACTTAGCGGTGTCCATCTCCTTTACCTGCGAGGGAATCACCATCAGGTTGTAAATGGGTTTATTCAACACTATCAGCTTCCCATTACGGTCAAAAATCTGACCGCGGTCAGGATAGATAGTAACCTTACGTACGGTGCGGTCTTTGGCAAGCTCCTTATAATCAGAGCTGATGACCTGCAGGCGAAGCAGTTGCAACAGAAATAAGGCAAACACTCCTATTACAAGCCCTCTGATAACCCATGCCCTGTTCTGGAATTGTGCGTTGCCTGTCATTTGCGTTCTGCCGACTTTCTACTGGAAAAGATAAATGCAAAGTTGATCATTAAGAAAACGGAAACCAATAAGCTCAGTGCCGACTTTAACAAAGTATAAGGAAAATTAGTCCAGCTCAATGTCTCGAGCTGAAAATACACGAGGTGATGTACTCCCGCCATGGACAGACAATACAGCAGAAACCAGATAAAACCCAACCGCATGAAGGACGGATACTCTATTCCTTCATAGCCACTTACCGGTGTGAGCATCTTGAGGATGGCAGGTCGCAGGTACGCCATCACCACCATGGCAGCTGCATGCATGCCGGGGGTATTGTTAAACATATCTACTACCAGTCCTGCAATAAAAGCGAGCACTAACACCAGCCAGCGCGGGACAGAGAAAGGCAAGAGCATTGCGAACATGGGAAAGACGTAGGGATGCAGCAGCGCCCCCAGATCCAGCTGCGTGAGCACCAGCACCTGGAAAGCTGTCAGCAGCAACCAGCCTAACAAACGACCTATCCAGTTAATTGCCGACATTGCTGTTGTTGTTTAATTCCAGTTCCATTTGCTGATCCTTGAGGAGATAGTCTACCACGTATACATAACGCAATCGGCTGAAGTCGGTCGACAACCGAACTTTAAGTGTGTAGAAATTACTACCGGTTTCCTTTCCATAAGATTCCAGCACACCAACCGGATAGCCGTCGGGAAAGGCCATAGAAAAACGGGTTGTGACAATACTGTCTCCCTGTTCCAGTTTACCCGGTTCAGATACATCTATGATTTTGACGATTCTCGAATCTTTTCCATCCCATACCAGACGTCCCTGTTCATCATTCTTTTGAACCGCAACGCGTGTATGGAAACTACCGTGCAATACTGAAATGATAACGGAAAAATCGGGCGACACTTCTTTTACAATCCCTACAATACCACTCGATGTAATAACACCCATATCCTTTTCTATTCCATGCCTGCTGCCTTTATTAATAGTGATATAGTTATTGGGAAACGTATATGTATTATTAATAACCTGTGCAGGCTGATAGGAATACAAAACCGCTCCTGCAGAATCGCGCACAGCAACGCTAGCAACAGAATCTGCAGATGTAGCATCCGGCATGAGGGAAAGCAGCCTGGCATTCTCAGCCTGCAAACTATCGTTCTCCTGCTTTAAATAAAAATAGCGGGTCAGGTCACCGTAGGTATTCAATACATCTCCGGTAACTACATTGGCCGAATGAATAAATGCACTTTTTTGATATCTGTTATTGCTGAATACCAGCCACAAAGCTGTCAGCTCCAGCAACAAAAAGATGAAGAACACATGGTTGCGGATAAGAAACAGAAAAAAACTCCGCATGATTTCGTATCAGTTAACCGATGAATAATGCCTGATAATGGTCGCGGTTTTTAAGCGCAATTCCGGTGCCTCGCACTACCGCGCGCAAAGGGTCATCCGCTACATGCACCTGTAATTTAGTGCGCAATCCTATCCTTTTATCCAAACCGCGCAACAATGCCCCACCACCTGTAAGGTGTATGCCTTCGCGTTGAATATCACTTGCCAGTTCAGGTGGTGTTGTTTCCAGCGCTTTGAGAATTGCTTCCTCTACTTTGGAAATGGATTTATCTAATGCATGTGCAATTTCTCCATATGTTACTACCAGCTGTTTGGGAATACCGGTCATAAGGTCACGACCACTTACCTGATAATCTTCGGGTGCATCATCCAGTTCCGGAAGTGCAGATCCCACATTGATTTTGATAGCTTCAGCAGTACGTTCACCAATCAGCAGGTTATACTGGCGACGCATGTAATCGACGATGTCTGCTGTGAATTCATCCCCGGCTACGCGAATGCTCTGATCGCATACAATACCCGACAATGCCACTACTGCAATTTCTGTGGTACCACCTCCAATATCGATAATCATGTGACCGACTGGTTCCTGTACATCCAGCCCTATACCAAGGGCAGCTGCCATAGGTTCCTGTATGAGATAAACTTCCTTGGCACCTGCCTGCTCAGCGGAATCCTTTACAGCGCGTTTTTCAACTTCAGTAATGCCGGAGGGAATACAGATAACCATAACAAGCGATGGCTTGAAGATGCGGTTCTTGGGAAAGATCATGCTGATCATTCCCCGCATCATATTCTCCGCAGCCTGAAAATCAGCAATCACGCCATCTTTCAGCGGTCGCACGGTTTTGATGTTTTCGTGCGTTTTTTCGTGCATTTGCATGGCACGCTTACCTACGGCAATCACTTTATCCGTCTTGCGGTCGATAGCCACAATGGAAGGTTCGTCGACCATGACTTTATCGTGGGCGATAATCAGGGTATTGGCTGTTCCCAAATCGATGGCGATGTCTTGAGAAAGAAAATTAAAAAGCCCCATTCGTATATTTTTTAGTGCCTGTTCAAGGCGTAATTTAATGTTTAAAGTGACGGATACCGGTCAATACCATGGCCATCTGGTGTTGATCGCAAAAATCTATAGAATCCTGATCCTTGACAGAACCTCCCGGCTGAATCACAGCCTTTATTCCGGCTGTATGGGCAATTTCCACACAATCGGGAAACGGAAAGAATGCTTCACTGGCCATAACTGCACCTTCGGTGCTAAATCCAAAAATTTTCGCTTTGGCAATAGCCTGCTGCAAAGCATCCACTCTCGATGTCTGTCCGGTGCCTATGGCAATAAGCTGGCGATTTTTCACCAGTGCAATACCATTGCTCTTCAGATGTTTCACCAGTAATTCCGCCATCAGCAGGTCACCCCATTCACGGTCATCAGGTGCTACTTGCGTGGCTATCCTGGCGGAAGCTTTGGAGGAAAGCTGCAGATTGCGGTCCATCACCAGCACACCATCGAACATGGACTTGAACTGCCTGGCTGGAAATTCAAATTGCCGTTGCAGCAGCAGGATTCTGTTTTTCTTTTGCCGCAGTATGTCCAACGCAGGAGCACTGAAGGCAGGTGCTATCAACACTTCGAAAAACAACGTATGCATGCGGGATGCTGTTGCCTCATCCACTTCTTTGTTCACTATGATGACACCGCCAAAGGCCGAAACGGGATCAGCAGCCAGTGCCTTATCCCAGGCATCACTCAGGTTATCGCCCAAGGATAAACCACAGGCGTTGGTATGTTTGGTAATGGCACAAACGGGTGCGCCTTCGGCCAGTTGCTCCATGTCTTCCATGAGGTAAACCGCCGATTCAATATCTACCAGATTATTGTAAGAAATCTCCTTACCATTCAGTTGCTCAAACAGGGAGTCTAAATGACCGTAAAATACAGCCTGTTGATGCGGATTCTCCCCATAACGCAGCGATTGGGCGTCACCGAAGGAAGAGAAATCTGTGATGCTGCTGCTATCGAAATAAGCTGCTATGGCCGTATCGTAGGCACGGGTGGTGGCGAAGGCTTTGGCTGCCATCTGTTTCCGCTGTTCCAGCGAACTTCCGTTTCCCGCCTGCAATAATTCCAGCAACCAGGGATAATCGCTCTTGGAAGATACTACCAGTACATCTGTATAATTCTTGGCAGCTGCCCGGATAAGCGAAACACCCCCTATGTCAATTTTTTCTATAATAGCTGCTTCATCTGATGTCTGACGCAGCGTTTCTGTAAATGGATACAGGTCTACCATCACCAGATCGAACGAAGGCAAGGCATAGGATTCCATTTGTGCCACATCTTCCTGCAAGGACCGCCTGGCCAGAATACCGCCAAAAACCTTGGGATGAAGTGTTTTCACGCGACCTCCCAGAATGCTCGGATAATCGGTTAGTTGCTCAATTTTCTCTACCGGAAGACCCAGTGCCTCGATATAAGAAGCAGTACCTCCAGTAGAATACATTACCACACCTGAGCGGTGTAATTCCCTCACGATTTCATCTAACCCATCCTTATAAAAAACGGATATCAGAGCGTTTTTGATAGCGACTTTCTTCTGCATGCCTAAAAGATGTGCAAAGTTAGCGTATTTACTGCACAATCTTTGTCTTATCAACAGGCTGAAAGCCAACTTATCCCGATAAGAATTGCGATATAGGCGCTACTCCTCAAGGTACACCCTTCTGATGCGCTGAGAGATACCGGTAAGTACCTCATAAGGTATGGTTTCCATAGCCGCTGCCAGTTCGCGCAGCGATTGGTGATGACCAAAGATTTCAGCCTCCATGCCGGGTGCGGCTTCGGGCAAATGACTGACATCTACCATACACATATCCATACAAACCCTGCCCACAATAGGTGCTCTCTTGCCCGCCACTGTAACGGAGCCCTTGCCATTGCTCAATGACCGTCTTAATCCATCGGCATACCCGACATTCAATACAGCAATACGCATCGGGTGCTCCGCAATATAGCTTCTTCCATAGCCTACAGCTTCGCCGGGTTGAATGGATTTTACCTGTGCTATGGTGGTACGGAAAACAAAAACCGGCAGCAATTGCGACTGCACCGAACTCGAAGGATCATCACCGTACAGACCGATTCCCAGTCGCACCATGTCGAATTGGGCATCAGGGAAGCGGGCAATCCCGGGCGAATTGAGCAGGTGCCGGAAAAACGGCTTTGGCAAACGTTCTTTCAACAGTTCGCAGGCTTGCCGGAAGATGGCTATCTGCTGTCGGGTAGCCGCATCCTGCTCGGGCATATCGGCAGAGCTCAGGTGCGAGAAAACAGACAACACCTCCAATTGGGGATTGCGTAACAATTGCTCTACAAGTTCCGGGAGGGCGTTGACATCAAATCCCAGGCGATGCATACCGGTATCCAGTTTAATATGCACCCCGCCGCGGTAACCTGCATCCAGAAATTTCTGCAGCTGGTCGAAGCTGAATACCACAGGTTCCAGTTGTGCATCCAGCATGGCCTGCACGAGACCTGGATCCGGATTCATCACCATAATAGGTATATAAACCCCGTTGTTGCGCAACTCCAGCCCCTCATCGGCGTAGGCAACTGCCAGGTAATCGACCCGGTGAAAAGATAAGGTATGTGCCACCTCAGCGGCACCGCTGCCATAACCAAAGGCCTTCACCATCACAATGGTGCGTACTCCTTCCTGCAACATCGACTGATAGACCTGCAGGTTGTGCACCATGTTGGTGAGATTAACCTCCAGAACAGTATTGTGCAGTTTCCATTCCAATCGGGAAGTAATACGCTCCATGCGAAAAGACCGTGCTCCTTTCAGCAAAATGATGGCATGCTGATAGCGCTCTGCTTCCATCGATTCCAGCCATGCTTCTGTAGAAGGGAAAAACCGGCTGTCTAACTGATGGAACAAGCCTGCTCTCGACGTCAACTCGGGCCCGATACCTGTGAAATGGGTTGCACCGGCTGCTGTCACCAGACTGGCCATCCGTTCATAGACAGCATCGCGGTTATCTGCGCGGGTCTCCATATCCGATAACACTACATGTATGCGCTTTTGCAATGGATTGTCGGCTGCCTGCCGTTCCAGGAAATGCAGGGCAATTTCGAGAGAATCGGGATCTGCACTGTATACGTCATTGATCAGAATGCTTTGCCCGGCACCCTTGAGCAGTTCCAGCCGCATATGCACTGCCGGAAGGTCTTCCATGTGGGTCAGAAGTACCTCCGGATCGCCCCCCAGAACCAGCGCTGTAATGAATGCAGTAATGGCATTGTCCTGGCTGGCGGTATCTGCAAAGGGTATAGTGCAGGTATAGGTATCAGTCACCCCCTGGAAAGTCAGGCGTTTCCCCGAGGCTTCCACCTTCCACATCGCACTGGCATCCCCCAGTCGTGACCAGGTAACAGAGCTGCCTTTCGAGTTGCGCAGGGCAGCTGCTACCAGCGGCGTATCGACACAGTACACCAACTGTCGACAAGCATGAAAAAGCAAAGCCTTTTCATGCACCTTTTGTTCCATGCTGCTAAACCCGCTGTCATGGGCTGTGCCTAAATGCGTAAACACCCCGATATCGGGATGGATGATTTCTTCCAGCAAACCCATCTCTCCCGGCTGGGAAATACCGGCTTCAAATATCCCCAGATCATGACTGCTATCCAGTTGCCAGACCGATAAAGGCACGCCTAATTGCGAATTATAACTTTTGGGGTTGCGGCATATGCGGCGCTGCGACTTCAGGAGATGGAAAATCCACTCTTTCACAATGGTCTTGCCATTACTACCTGTTATACCCACAACCGGAAGGCTGAACTGTCGGCGATGGTGGGCTGCTATCTGCTGTAACGCCTGCAGTGCATTGGGCACAATGTGTTGGTTGATATCGGCGTAGGGTAAAACTGCCCTTTCACAGATAAAATGGCGAACGCCTTTATTATAGGCTTCTTCCATATAAAGATGTCCGTCGTGGTGCACACCGCTGATAGCAAAGAACACACCGCTCCCGCCGTTGTAGATTTTTCTGGAGTCGGTAATCAGCGTAGTAATAATCCGTTCCGGACTGACAATCTGTCCGTTGACTCCTACTATGCCTGCCAATTCACTGATGGAATATCCCGCCATACCTGATTGTTGTAAAACTACGTTATATATGCTTGGATTTGGTAAATCTGCTGTCGATTACCCCTTTGTGAATAGTTGTATCTTTGCGTTCCTGCACAACTGTCATGCAGCGCATGCAGGGAATGATTTTTGCCTTTAACACGTTCCTATATCCATTATGAACTTTATAACGAAATCGCTTTCGAAAATCTTCGGAGGCAACAAATACGAAAAGGACATTAAATTACTCGATCCGATTATTGGATCTATAAATGACCATTTCAGCAGCTATGCATCCCTCAGTAATGATGCCTTGCGCCACAAAACCGTAGAATTCAGAGAGCGGATTGCCGCCCACCTTCATGAAATCGACGAGAAGATTGAAACACTCACCGCCAGAGCCGGCCAGTTGGATGCCGGACAGGTTGATGAAAAGGATGACCTCTTCAATCAGGTAGATGAGCTGACCAAGGAACGCGACAAGGAGCTGGAAGTAATTCTTGAAAACATCCTTCCTGAAGCATTTGCTGTAGTAAAAGAAACAGCACGTCGTTTTTCCGAAAACAGCAAGATCAAAGTGAAAGCTACCCAGCTCGACCGGGATTTAAGTGTCACGAAAGATTTCATTGTAATTGAAGGTGATGAGGCGACTTATGCCAATGAGTGGACTGCCGCCGGTGCTGAGATTAAATGGAACATGGTACACTACGATGTACAGCTGATAGGTGGTATCGTACTGCACCAGGGTAAGATTGCCGAGATGGCCACAGGGGAAGGTAAGACACTGGTGGCTACTTTGCCCGCCTACCTCAATGCCCTGGCTTCCCTGGGCGTCCATATCGTAACGGTCAATAACTATCTGGCACTGCGGGACTCCGAATGGAATGCACCCATCTTTAATTTCCTCGGTATCACCATAGATTGTATCGACAAATATCCGCCCCACTCTCCCGAGCGGCGTGCAGCCTATCTGAACGATATCACCTATGGTACCAACAACGAATTCGGTTTCGATTACCTCCGGGATAATATGGTGCGCACCGCTATTGAAAAAGTACAACGCAAGCACCATTATGCGATGATAGATGAGGTGGATTCCGTATTGGTAGATGATGCCCGTACACCACTTATCATTTCCGGTCCTGTTCCGAAAGGCGATATTCAGGAATATGGCAACCTGAAACCACGCATAGTAAAACTTGTGGAAGCACAGCGTCGGCTGGCCAACGTATTCCTTACTGACGCAAAGCGTTTGCACAGTGAAGGCAAAACCAAAGAAGCAGGTATTCCGCTGTTGAAAGCACACAGGGCCCTGCCTAAAAACAGTGCCCTCATCAAGTTCCTCAGTGAGCAGGGCATACGGCAACTATTGCTCGAAACAGAAGGCACGTACATGGCGGAAAACAACAAGCGCATGCCTGAAATTGACGATGACCTGCTCTTTGTCATAGATGAAAAATCGAACAGTGTAGACCTCACCGATAAGGGTATCGACCTCATCACTGATTCCGGTGAAGACAGCAGGTTCTTTGTGATTCCCGATGTAGGCGCACTCATTGCAGATATAGAAAAAAAGGATATATCTAAGGAAGAAAAAGTTGCTGAGAAAGACGTGATCATGCAGGACTTCGCTATCAAGAGTGAGCGCATACACTCTGTTCAGCAGCTCCTGAAAGCGTATGCCTTATTCGAGAAAGACGTGGAATACGTAGTGATGGACGGCAAGGTGAAAATTGTTGATGAGCAGACAGGTCGTATCATGGAAGGTCGTCGTTACAGCGACGGACTCCACCAGGCAATAGAAGCGAAGGAAAACGTAAAAGTAGAAGCCGCCACCCAGACCTATGCCACCATCACACTGCAGAACTTCTTCAGGATGTACCATAAGCTCGCCGGTATGACCGGAACCGCCGAAACAGAAGCGGGTGAATTATGGGAAATCTACAAGCTGGATGTCACGGTCATTCCGACCAATAAGCCTATCGTGCGGAATGATATGGAAGATATGATTTACAAGACCCGAAAGGACAAATTCAACGCTGTCATTGCGCGGATTGAAGAATACGTAGAACAGAAACGTCCGGTGCTGGTGGGTACCACATCGGTAGAGGTTTCCGAACTGCTGAGCCGGATGCTTAAGTTGAAAGGTGTTAAGCACAATGTCTTGAACGCCAAACAGCACCAGCGCGAGGCAGAAATAGTAGCGGAAGCCGGTACACCTGGAACTGTTACCATTGCCACCAACATGGCCGGAAGGGGTACGGATATCAAACTGGGGCCCGGTGTAAAAGAAGCCGGCGGACTGGCCATCATTGGTACGGAGAGACACGATTCAAGAAGGGTGGACAGGCAGCTCAGAGGACGTGCAGGTCGCCAGGGTGATCCCGGCTCATCAGAATTTTATGTATCACTGGAAGACAACCTTATGCGCCTCTTCATGAGCGACCGCATCGCCAAAGTAATGGACACCTTGGGATACAAGGAAGGAGATGTCATTCAACATAAGAGTGTAACCAAGTCCATTGAACGCGCTCAGAAGAAAGTGGAAGAAAACAACTGCGGTATCCGCAAGCGCTTGCTGGAATACGATGATGTCATGAACAGCCAGCGGGAACTGATCTACCGCAAACGGAACCATGCTCTTTCCGGCGACCGCCTGTCTGTAGACCTGAACAACACCGTTCACGACCTGTGCGATGAACTGGTGCAGCACTGGAAACAAGACGGCGACTACGAAGGCTTCACCCTGGATGTTATTCGCCGCCTTTCGATGGAACCGGAAATCAGCCAGAAAGATTTTGCTGATAAACGCTCCGATGAGGTGGTGCAGCAACTGTACAACTCCGCGATTGCCTATTACAAGAGAAAACAGGAAAAGCTTATCGATAAGGTATTCCCGCTGATTAAAGACCTCTATGAAAAGCGCGGCGAAACCCTGGAGAATGTTATGGTTCCCTACACCGATGGCAGGAAAGGACTCAACGTTTCCGTGAACCTGAAAGATGCCTACGACTCCAATGGCGCTGCTATTATCAAGGCGATAGAACGCACTATCAGCCTCATGATCATCGACGACAACTGGAAGGAACACCTGCGCAACATGGACGACCTGAAGCAGGCTGTACAAGGTGCTGTTTATGAGCAGAAGGATCCTCTGTTGATATATAAGTTCGAAGCATTTGAAATGTTCAAGAAAATGCTGAGTGAAGTCAATGCCGAGATTGGCGGATTTATGTTCAAAGGGAATATTCCTATTCGGTCAGCCGATGAAGTGCAGCAGGCAGCTGCCCAGCGTCAAACCGATATGAGCCAGATGAAAACCAGCAGAGAAGATGCCGGAGGCGCCCCCAGAGGACCCGGAGCGAGAGAACCACAAAAAGCACTGGAACCGGTTAGGGTTGAAAAAAAGGTAGGACGCAATGAACCCTGCCCCTGCGGTAGTGGAAAGAAATATAAGAACTGCCACGGCAAAGACGAATAATACATATTAAATTTTTTATAGTGAAAGAAGCTATAACTGCACTCAGAGCTGCCATTGAGCATACCATTCTTAAACCCGATACTTCGGCAAGCGATATTGAGCGCATTTGTGCAGAAGCGATAAAGCAGGAATTCAAAGCTGTTTGCGTACCTCCTTATTATATTGACGATGCAGTGGCATTACTGGCTGATACCGGCATTGAAATTGCCACGGTGGTTGGTTTCCCTATGGGCTACCAAAGCACCATGTCTAAGTTTGAAGAAGCGGAAGATGCCCTGGCACATGGTGTCGATCACCTCGATGTAGTAGTGAATATTGCCGCTGTAAAATGTGGCGACTGGGATACCATCTCCAATGAGATGGAACTGCTTACCAAGCTGGCCCACCGGGAAGGCAAGGTCATAAAATGGATCCTTGAAACAGGACTGCTGAGCGAAATTGAAATAGATCTGCTGTGCAAACTGGCCAATGATAATAAGGTCGACTATGTCAAGACCTCTACCGGAATGAACGGACCGGGTGCCACGCCTGAAGTAGTAGCTCAGTTGCGCAAATGGCTTTCGCCTAAAATTAAAATCAAGGCCTCCGGAGGAATCAGAACCCTGGAAGAAGCTGCAGCGGTTATGGCTGCGGGTGCGAACAAAATAGGCACCAGCAGTGGAGTGGCCATCATGGAAGAAACACTCAAACTAAAAGCCTAAATTTGACTATGCGCAGCTTACTTACACTTTTTCTTGCCCTGTCCTTATCAGCAGTTGTAAGCGCCCAGACCGGGAGTGTTACCATTAATGACTTTGCAGGAGCAGATGAATTGGTAGAACAGCATATCTATTTCAATAAGGAACACAGCCAGATACCCGGATGGCGGATTCAAATCTATTCTTCCGCAAGCATGAGCGATGCCAAAAACGAAAAAGCCAAATTGCTGCGTACTACTTCCGACCTCCATGCTACCATTGTTTTTGAAGCGCCGAATTATAAAGTCAGAGTGGGTGATTACCTCAACAGATTCGACGCTTACAGAGATCTTCAGGAAATTCTCTTCGAATATCCCGATGCATTTATATGCAAAGATTTAATTAATACAAGAAACATATGAATGCTGCAGAGGTAAAGCTGCTGGCAGAAAAATACTTTGAAGAGGTAAGAAGCTACCGAAGGTATCTGCACATGCATCCTGAGCTTTCCTTTCAGGAACATGCAACTGCTGCTTATGTACAGCAACAACTTACTGCCTTAGGGCTGGAGGTACGCCCCGGCATCGCAGGGACGGGGCTTACTGCAATGGTGAAAGGCAGGGGTGACAGCAAGCAAACCATCGCTCTGCGCGCTGATATGGATGCCCTGCCGATTCACGAAACCAATGATGTTCCTTACCGCTCAGTGAATGAAGGCGTGATGCATGCCTGCGGACACGATGCGCATACGGCCTGCCTTTTAGGAGCGGCACATATCTTACAGGAAACCCGCGATCAATGGTCGGGAAACATTCAACTGATATTCCAGCCCGGGGAAGAAAAGTTGCCCGGCGGAGCCAGCAAAATGATAGCCGAAGGTGTATTGAAAAATCCTCCCGTTCAGGCCATATTCGGACAGCACGTCTATACACCCTTTGAAGTAGGTACCGTCGCTTTTTGTCCGGGTAAAATGATGGCCTCCACCGACGAACTGTACATCACCGTGAAAGGTAAAGGCGGTCATGGAGCCTATCCGGGTGCCACCCTGGACCCCGTACCGGTGGCCGCACAAATAATTACGGCCTTACAACTATTGGTGAGCCGCTTCCACTCCCCCATAGAACCCATCGTGCTGACGATAGGTAAAGTCATAGCGGAAGGCGCAACCAACATTATTCCTGACCAGGTCTATATGGAGGGCACCCTCAGAACCTTTAACGAGAGCCTGCGCAAAACACTGCAGGAAGAAATTTACCGCACCTGCACCGGCATTGCTAAGGCACTGCGGGTAGAAGCAGAAGTAGACATCCGCGTAGGTTACCCCTGCCTGCACAACGATGAAACCCTAACTCACAGAGCTATAGTAAGGGCCAAAGATTATCTGGGTGCTGAAAACGTATTACTGGCAGAACCCAGAATGGGGGCCGAAGACTTTGCCTTCTACAGCCATGAAGTGCCTGCCTGCTTTTACCGGCTCGGCACGGGAAATCCTGCTAAAGGCATCGATGCTTTCATCCATACCCCACAGTTTAATATCGATGAAGATGCTTTGAAAATCGGTATGGGCCTGCTGGCATGGAATGCTATTAGAGAGGCTGATACTGCTCTCTAACAATTATTTTTTGAAGCGAATTATTTCTTGCGCTTATAGCTGCACTTCCCTCTCCTGGATTACAAGAAATTAAAGGCAATGAGTACAATGATTGCAAGTATGCCTAACAGTGCCACTACAAAAAAATAATCTGCAATTGCTTCCATTCGACGCTCCCGCTCTTCCCGTCGCGTTCGGATAGACACAAAAGAAAATATGCAGGAAACTGTTAGCAAAACACCTACAACCGAAGTCAATCCGTCAATCAATCTGGTTTCTACCTGATCTGCGATATGAAGAGAGGTAATCACAAAAAGACAAAACCCTAGCAGGTTGGCACTAGTCCCAAGAATGTGCTGTGATGTAGTATTGGCCATATAGGTAATCAAATTTATATTTAATATATACTTCCTGGTGATAAAAATATGACATCCATGCTAATTTCTAACCCACCACATCTCAATGTCGACTCCAACTAAGGCAAAAGTTCTCGCCACTCAGAGATAGGGGTATTCCACCCGACAAAGGTACAAGCCATGGGCAGGCGCTGACAATGCCAGCCGAAAGCGTCTTTTTTCTCTGATACCTGATTCAAACTCTTCGAGGGTCATTTTACCTTTGCCAATCTGTATCATGGCACCCACTACCAAACGCACCATACCCCGCAAAAAACGATTGCCGGAAATGATGAATACCAGATCATCTGCCCGCTGTTCCCACCTGGCTTCCTGCAGATGAACAATGTAGGTCTTAGCACCCGATTTGCTCTTGCAAAACGAAGGGAAATCATCGAACTGCAACAAAATGGCACAGGCTTGCTGCATGAGTGCCACGTCCAGCTCCAGGTAGGGTTGGTAAAACACGAGCCCCTGCCGGTATACATCTTTATGATGGCAAAAAATATATTCGTAACTTCTTAATGTAGCATCGAAACGCGCATGGGCTTCAGGGTGCACCGGGATTACCCTGTGTATCGCGATATCGGGTGGTGCCAGGGCATTCATCCTGCGCACAAAATCCTCGGGAAGGGCTGCTTCCACATCAAAATGAAGAAAGAACTGCGATGCATGCACGCCCGTATCTGTTCTTCCACAACCCAGACAATGCACCGGCTCCCTTGTTATCGTACTCAGACAATGATCTATCACCTGCTGCACGGCCGTCCCGTTCGGCTGGGTTTGCCAGCCGTTATACTGCGCTCCGTTGTAGCTGATTTCAAGGAAATATCGCATGGCGTAAAGGTAAGCCGTTCCCGTTATTCTCTTTTTTATGTTTTTAGAGCGAATGTATATCTTCGCAGCATGTGGCAACGGATTCAAACCCTGTTTATGGTTCTGGCAATCATTGCATTGGTATTGCACCTGATGCTGCCCACAGGAACCGCTGAAGGAAATGCGTTATTCGCTCTGGACACCGTACTTGCCGGAATCCCCCCGGCCTTCGCCATTATCCTTACTTTCTTCGCCATTACGCAGTTTCGCAACCGCAAACGGCAGCAGCAGGTCAACTGGATATCGATAGCAGCCATTGCTGTTACTTATGCCATCTGGCTCATGAGTGCTGAACGCCAGCTGCCCGACTATGCACCCGACTGGGGCATGTATGTACCGGGATTCGCCGCCCTTTTCCTCCTGATAGCCAATTACCGCATCCGAAAAGATCAGCAACTGGTGGACAGCATGGATAGATTGCGCTAATATTACACGCGCATTACAAAAATTCCCCTTCTGCTTATTATCTTTAGTTTGTAATTCAACTGAACAAACCAAGCTCCTCCTGAAATGCACAATTGTCCCCATTCTTTTGTGAAACAACTGTTATTCACATGCACATTGGCAATTTGCGCCCTGGTCCCGGCAAGGACACAGGCTCAGATTGTAGGTACCAATGCATTTATGCAAGGCGATTTCGTTGAAATCGGCGTCAACCAATGCGGTGCTTATGGCTCCAGCGGAGCTGCTCCGGCGGGCTACCACCCAACCATGGTGAGTGATGCGCTCGGTTTTGTAGCCGACGACGATATGGACGGCTGGGTAGGCGGTACCTTTCCCCCTTACTGCGGCGACTACTTCCTCCCGGGTACACCGGTGGAGGGCTGGGGCGTGCAGATCGGCGCCAGCACCTGGTACAACACCAACTCCAACTGCGCACCCTTTTCCATACCGGGAAGCATCAGCAGTTACGATGCAGCAGGTGATGTTATCACAGTAGTCTGGGAAGGAAATATTACCAGCGAAGATGTCTCCATTACCCAAACCACCACCCTCATCAGCGATAAACGCTACTTCGTTACCCGAATCAATATCTGCAACAACGACACGGAAACTAAAAACGATATTTATTACAAGCGAAACGTTGACCCCGATAACGATCAACCATGGTCCGGAAGTTTCGTGACGGAAAACGTCATCGTCTCCAACCCTCCTGCCGATGAAAACGCTCTGGTGACCAGTGAAGGTCTTACCTACGGCTGCTTCCTCGGGCTGGGTGCACGTACGCCGAATGCCCGCGTATCGTGGGGCAATTTTGCGACTACGACAGGTACCCCTGCTCAGGTTTACGCAGGTACAGGCGGATTCAGTATTACGGGAACTTCCACTGCCGACATCGCGAACTCTATTGCTTTTTATATAGAAACACTGGCTCCCGGCGAATGCGCCTGCTTTGCCTTCGCCTATATCCTGGATGCCGATGAGCTGGAGGAAGCTCTGACAGCCACCACAGTAATCGACGTACTGATCAATGGCTCTCCCGTTGGCGTGGGCGAAACTTTCGTGGTTTGCGATCCGGGCGACCCTATTTCCATTGAAGTTACCGGCGCAGATGACTATACCTTCACATGGTCTCCCTCCGATATTTTCGATGTGGATACAGGAACACTCGTTACTGCCAATCCAACAGCACCTACTACCCTGGTTACCGCTTTGGGTGAAGGTGGCGAATGCGGTGATCTGCTGGTAGAATTCACCTTAATCTTTGCTGAAGAACCTGTTATTGAAATAGCCGACACCGTTATTTGTGGTGGAGATATCATAACCTTAGATCTTCTGGCAGAGGCCGGCGACACCCCCTGTGAACCGATCCCCTTTATCAATACCACAGACTATGCTATCCCGGCAGGCCCAACAGTTAGCTCACCCATTACCGTCAGCGGTGTGAGTCCGGGCACCTTTAGCTTAGATAATTTCGAATACGTTTGCATCAATGTAGACCATAACTTTCTCGTCGATCTGGATATATTCCTGGAATGTCCGGATGGCACCCTGGTAGAACTTACTACCGACAACGGAGGCTCCGGCGGTGATTATACCAATACCTGCTTCATCCCTGCGGGTGTTCCATCTATCACCACAGGCACAGCACCCTTTACAGGCTTTTACACCCCGGAAGGAGATTTCTCCGACTTTGTAGGCTGCAACGTCAACGGCACCTGGAACCTGGTAATCGATGATGACCTGGTGGGAACCCTGGGCACACTGCTCGACTGGTCGATAGCATTCACCTGTGAAAATGCTATCAGCACCTACTCCTGGTCACCAGCAACAGGATTGTCATCTACCACAGTAGAAGACCCGGCTGCTTCTCCTGATACCACTACCACTTACACCGTTACGCTTACTGATCTGGCCGGTTGTTCGTATACCGAAGACGTAACCGTTACGGTTTCCAGCCCTGTAGCAGCGATTTTCTCCTACCCCGAGCCCTTTTATTGCCCGGGTGATATAGATCCTGCTCCGGAGTTCGCTCCCGGCGGTGGCCCCGGAACCTTCAGCTTCAGTCCTGCAGGCCTTGTGATGGATATTTCTTCAGGTGTAGTGGACCTGTCAGAATCTACACCCGGAACCTACACCGTAACCAACACCATTGCAGCAACTTCCGATTGCCCCGAATACACCCACAATGCTGTCATCATCATCCAGCCTGTTTATGCCACTACTGTCAATCCCGAAATATGTGATGATGCTACCTATGTGCTGGCCGATGGAACCATTGTCAGCTCAACAGGCACTTATACTACCACAGTGACCTCTGCAGTAGGTTGCGATTCCACCATCGTCACCAACTTGACGGTTTACCCTACCTACGAGGTAGATGTGGCCGCCGAAATTTGCGAAGGCGAATTCTATGAATTGCCCGACGGTGGATTTGCATCTTCTACCGGCATATTCCCTGTTACCTTAGCCAGTGTGAATGGCTGTGACAGCCTTGTTACAACTGCACTTACTGTCCATCCGGTATACGATATTACCATTCCTATTTCGCTGTGTGATGATGAAGTCATCGTATTGCCCGATGGTACTGTAATCAGCGACCCGCCTGCAGGCATCTACAGTTATACATTTGCTACTGCCGATGGTTGCGATAGTACCGTCAATGTCGACCTCACCATTTTACCTGTTTATGATATTGCCGAAACAGTAATCATTTGCGATGGCGATACCTATACCCTACCCGATGGCAGCAGCACCAGTGCCGCCGGCGACTATGTAAGCAATCTAACAACAGGTGCCGGTTGCGACTCTGTTATCACCACCACCATCGTAGTCAATGAATTGTTTGCCACATCACTCGAACCGGCAATCTGCGACGACGAATTTTACACCTTACCCGATGGCAGTCTAACTGCTTCTGCCGGAACTTACAGTTTCACCCTGACCGCCACTAACGGTTGCGACAGTGCGGTGACAGTAGATCTTACGGTTTATCCTACCTATGCCACTTCCTTCAGTGCTTCTATCTGCTCCGGCGATAATTATGTGCTTCCGGATGGTACCACTTTGATATCCCCCACAGCAGGCAGCTATCCGGTTACCCTGACTTCTGTGAACGGATGCGACAGTGTAGTGACCGTCAACTTGTCGCTGTGGCCGGTATACGACATTACCATTCCTGCTGAAATATGTGCAGGAACCACCTATGCATTACCGGACGGCTCCACTACCGGCGTAGGAGGAGATTATGTATTTAGCTATTCAACTATCAACGGTTGCGACAGTACAGTAACTATTGCACTTACTGTCCATCCGGTATACGATATTACCATTCCTATTTCGCTGTGTGAT